>Ga0184615_10001554_pt1 | contig 12400 bp, 10 predicted proteins | sample PLM4_65_coex_FD_133134 | JGI IMG/M metagenome (GOLD analysis project Ga0184615, IMG submission 133134) | Groundwater sediment microbial communities from an aquifer in East River, Colorado, USA - PLM4_65_coex | ecosystem: Environmental > Terrestrial > Soil > Riparian zone | place: USA: East... | reverse complement strand
CCCCAACCCTCTCCCCGCTGCCGCGGGGCGAGGGAGTATTTTTGAGACCACTTCCAGTCCTTCGTTTCTCGTCTCTCGTCACTCGTCACGCATCACGGGCGCTAGCCCTTGACGCACACCTTGGGCCGCAGGAAGGCAACCCGGCGGGCCAGTCCGGCGCGCTCCGTGGCTTCCGCCACGAGATCGACGTCCTTGTAGGCGCCGGGCGCCTCCTCGGCCACGCCGCGCATCGAGCGGGTGCGGATCAGGATGCCCTTCGCGGCCAGCTCGTCCACGAGCTGGCGCCCGCGCCACTGCTTGAGCGCCTGGTGCCGGCTCATCGCGCGCCCCGCCCCGTGGCTCGCCGACGAAAAGGCCCGCTCCTCGCTCTCGGCGGTGCCGGCCAGGATGTAGGAGCCCGTGCCCATGCTGCCGCCGATGACGACCGGCTGCCCGACCGCACGGTAGCGCTCCGGCACTGCCGGATGCCCCGGCCCGAACGCGCGTGTGGCGCCCTTGCGGTGCACGTAAAGCAGGCGCTTCTTCCCGTCCACCAAGTGGTGTTCGCGCTTGCACGTGTTATGGGAAACGTCGAACAGCGTCTCGAGCGCCGCGCGGGGGAGGAGGCGCGCGAAGCATTTGCGCGTGAGGTGCGTGAGGATCTGGCGGTTGGCGAGCGCGCAGTTGATCGCCGCGTTCATCGCGCCGATGTATTGCTGGCCTTCGGGCGTGTTGATGGGCGCGCACGCGAGCTCGCGATCGGGAAGCCGGATGCCCAGGCGCGTGGCGGCCTTTGCCAGGCTCACCAGGTAATCGGTGCCGATCTGATGGCCCAGGCCGCGCGAGCCGCAGTGGATCGAAACCAGGATCTGTCCCGCGCGCAGACCGTAGGCCTGCGCCGCGGCTTCGTCATGGATGCGATCCACCACCTGCACCTCGAGATAGTGGTTGCCGGAGCCGAGCGTGCCCATCTCCCCGCGCTGGCGCTTCTTGGCGAGCGCGGAAACATTTTCCGCAACGGGGCCGGCAACCCGGCCGTGCTCCTCGATGAATTCGAGGTCGGCCTCGCTCCCGTACCCGTGCCGCACCGCCCACTGCGCGCCCCCTATCAGCACCGGATCGAGCTCCTCAGGATTGAGCTTGAGCTCGCCTTCCTCGCCCAGCCCGGCGGGGATTTTTTCGGACAACTCGCGCGCGAGCGAGGGCAGTTCGCCCGCCACGTCCTGCATCTGGAGATTGGTGCGCAGGCAGCGGATGCCGCACGAGATGTCGAAACCCACGCCGCCGGCGGAGATGATCCCGCCCTGCTCCGGATCGAAAGCCGCGACCCCGCCGATCGGGAATCCATAGCCCCAGTGGGCGTCCGGCATGGTCATGGCGGGACCCACCAGGCCCGGCAGGCGCGCGACATTGGTAATCTGCTCGATCACCTTGTCGTCCATGGTCGCGAGCAGCTCGCGGCTCCCGTAGAGCTTCACGTCGCCGCGCGCTTCCCCGGGCGCGAGCGGCACCGTCCACGACCAGTCGCTGATCTTCTTGAGCTTTGAGAGATCCATAACTCCGCGTTCAAATCGATCTGATTCCGTTTCGTCTTGGCGTCTTGGCGGTTCAAATATTGAATTGCTTCTCTCCTCTGGCTCGGCGGTTCAATCCTGATTCTCTTGGCGTCCTGGCGGTTGCATCTTCAGACATCCACCACGCAGCGCGCTTCCCAGCCGGCGGCGGATTCCTTTACCTCCAGCATGGTGAGCGTCGCGCCCTTCACTTCCACCCCGCGCTCGAGATCGCGCCGCCACGGCTCGCCGCTCGCGCCGCCGCGCCAGTGCACGCCGTCGCGCTCGATCCAGAAGCGGCAGAACGCGAGCCCCTGCTCGTGGGAGAGCCCAAGGAGCAGATTGAGCCAGCGCACCAGCGCAATCTCGATATCGGCCTCCTCGAAATCGAGTGCAACGGACCGCTCCGGACGTATGGCGGAGAGGTCCGCCATGACGGCAAATGTCGCTGCGGCGGCCGACTCGAACGCTTCCTCCAGCGTCGCCCCGCGGCCCACCACGCCGATATCGGCATCGTGCTCGAAATAGTCATCGCCGCCGGGTATAACGGTAATGTTGCGCGGTGCGCTCATGGCAAGCTCGTTTCCGGCATCCGCCGGGGCGGTCCTGGACCATGCTATCCGTGTCAGGGGAGCCCCGCTTGATCTGCGTCAACCCGGCCGGGTGCGGACTGGGATGTACTGTAGTCCGGAATTCGCCTGGTGAACACCGTGCTGGTCAGATACAAAGGCGTGAGGCGGGCGTTGGGCGCGACGCTGGTGGGCGTCGGCGCAGTGCTGATGTGGCTCGCGCCCGAGGTCTGGTCCGGTGTCGTGCTGCTGGTTGCCGGCATCGCGCTCGAGATCGCGGGCATCGCGCTCGAACACCGGAACGCCCGGTCGCGGGACGACTCCGATGCCGTGGAGCGATGACCGCTACCCGCTCTCGATGAAGAACCTGCGGCCGGGGGTGCGGCACAAGGCGATCGAGATCGCGAACGCGCTGCTGGCGGCAGGACGGCCCGAGGGCCAGGCCATCCGCATCGCGATCTGGTCCGCCAAGCGCTGGGGAGCGGGGCACGCTTTCCCCCGGCGTGGCGCGCGTCGCCCGGGCAGCTGGTAGCAGCGATCCGCTTGATCCGCGGCCGCGCCAGGGTCAGCGCCAGCGACTTGCGCCGACATGCTCGCGCCATCGCCTCCCATGTAATATGGCCAACATGAGCGAAATCCCGGCTGCGCCGCGCACCGGCGCCAGCGCCGTGTTCGTGGCGCGCGGCCTCACCAAGACCTACCACATGGGCACGACCGAGGTGCAAGCGCTGCGCGGTGTCGATCTCGGCATCCACGCCGGCGAGTTCGTCGTGCTGCTCGGGCCCTCGGGGAGCGGGAAGAGCACGCTCCTCAATATCCTGGGCGGGCTCGATACGCCGACTTCGGGCGAGGTGCGCTTTCTCGAGCATGAGCTGTCGAACGCGGACGAGGCGGAGCTGACGCGCTACCGGCGCGAGCACGTCGGTTTCGTGTTCCAGTTCTACAACCTGATCCCGAGCCTGACCGCGCGCGAGAACGTGGCGCTGGTGACGGACATCTCCGAGCACCCGATGGCGCCGGAAGAGGCGCTGGCCTGGGTGGGCCTTGCCGAGCGGCTCGATCACTTTCCCTCGCAGCTCTCGGGCGGCGAGCAGCAGCGGGTCGCGATCGCGCGCGCGGTGGTGAAACGCCCGGACGTGCTGCTGTGCGACGAGCCGACCGGCGCGCTCGACTACGAAACCGGCAAGCTCGTGCTCGAGGTGATCGCCCGGATCAACGCCGATCTCGGCACCACGGCGATGGTGATCACGCACAACGCCGCGATTGCGGGCATGGCCGACCGCGTCCTTAAACTCGGCAACGGCAGGATCGTCGGCGAAACCCGGCCCGAGCGGAAACTGACGCCGGCGGAAATCTCCTGGTGAAAGCGATCGATAGAAAATTGCTGAGAGACCTGTGGGCGCTCAAGACCCAGGTCGTCTCCATCGCGCTGGTCATCGCCTGCGGGATCGGCGGGTTCATTGCGTCGTTCTCGACGCACGATTCGCTGGTATGGTCGCGCGAGCACTACTACGACACCGCGCGCTTTCCGCATGTCTTCGCCACCGCGAAGCGCGCGCCGCTCGCGGTCGTCGAGAAAATCCGCTCGATCCAGGGCGTCTCGGAGGTCGAGACGCGCGTCACCCACGACGCCCAGCTCTCGATCGAGGGCGTGGTGCCGCCGATGATCGCGCGGCTGATCGGGGTCGACTTCGCGCGCCGGCCCGCCATGAGCCGGCTCACGCTGAAGAGCGGGCGCTGGCCAGCGCCGGGCGCCGCCGGCGAGGCGGTGGTGAACCAGCGCTTCCTCGAGGCGCGGCATCTGAAGCTCGGCGCGCGGGCGCAGGTGCTGATGAACGGCAAGCTCGAGCGCCTGACCATCGTCGGCACCGCGCTCTCGCCCGAGTACATCTACGCGACGCGCGGCGGCGGCATGCCCGATGATGAGTGGTTCGGGGTGTTCTGGGTGGATGCCAAGGCGCTCGCCTCGGCGTTCAACATGGAAGGCGCGTTCAATTCCGCGCTGCTGCGTCTCGCGCACGGAGCGTCCACGCAGACGGCGGTGGACGCGCTCGACCGGGTGCTCGAGCCCTATGGCGGCTTCGGCGCAGTCGGGCGCGAGGACCAGGTCTCGCACAAGATCGTGTCGCAGGAGATCAACCAGCAGCGGGTGTTCGGCCTCGTGCTGCCGTCGATCTTTCTCTTCGTCGCGGCGTTCATCCTCAACGTCGTGCTGCACCGGCAGGTGAACGCCCAGCGCGGGGAGATCGCGGCGCTGAAGGCGCTCGGCTACGACGACCGCGTGATCGCCTGGCACTACCTCAAGTTCACCTCGGTCATCGTGCTGCTCGGCGCCGCGATCGGGGTCGCCCTCGGCTGGCGGCTGGGGCGGGCCATGACCGGGCTCTACACCGACTTCTTCCATTTCCCGCTGTTCCACTTCCGGCTGCTGCCGTGGGTGGTGCTCGCCGGCACGGGAGCCGCCCTCTCCGCCGCATTCGGCGGCGCGCTCGCGGCGATCCGGGGCGTGGTGAAGCTGCGCGCGGCCGAGGCGCTGCGCCCCCCGGCACCGGCCGAGTTCCGCCCGCTGCTCGTCGAGCGGCTCGGCTACGCGGAGATCTTCACGCCCTCGCAGCGCATGATCCTGCGCAACCTCGAGAGGAAGCCCATGCGCGCCGCGTTCACCGTCGCCGGCATCGCGGGATCGGTCGCGATCCTGCTCTCGGGCACTTTCTGGGTCGACGCGGTCGAGTACTTCATCGACGTGCAGTTCAACCAGGTGCAGCGCGCAAATGTCTTCGTCGGCTTCGCCGAGCCGGTGGCGGAGGGCGCGCGCCGCGAGCTCGAGCACCTGCCGGGCGTGAGCCGCGCCGAAGCGATGCGCGCGGTCCCGGTACGCCTCGTCGCGGGCCACCGCCAATACCGCACCGCGTTGACCGGGCTGCCCGACGACGCGACGCTGCAGCGTATCCTCGACAAGGACCTGCGCGAGGCGCGGCCGGCGCCGGGAGGCGTGCTGCTCACCACGCGCCTCGCCGACCGCCTCGGCGTCGTGCCGGGGGACACGCTGGTGGCGGAAATGCTGGAAGGAAAGCGCATCAAGGCGCCGCTGCGCGTCTCGGGCACGGTGCGGGAGTTGGTCGGCATGAACGCCTACATGACGCTGGAGGAGTTGAACCGACTCGCGCGCGAGGGGCCGGTGGTCTCGGCCGCCGGCCTGCGCGTCGACCGCGACGAGGAGCCGCGCCTGCTCGCGCGGCTGAAGGAGATTCCGGGCGCGGCGGTGGTGATCGTCACGCGCACGCTGCTCGAGACCTTCCGCGCGACGAGCGCGAAGAACATCCTGTTCTTCACCACAATCCTCACCGGGTTCGCCGCGACCATTGCGATCGGCGTGGTCTACAACAACGCCCGCATCCAGCTCGCCGAGCGCGCGTGGGAGCTCGCCAGTCTGCGCGTGCTGGGTCTCACGCGCGGCGAGGTCTCGGTGCTGCTCCTGGGCGAGCTCGCGATCGAGATCGCCGTCGCCATCCCGCTCGGCTGCGTTGCCGGCTACTGGCTGTCGTGGTTCATCATCTCGCTGATGCAGCACGGCGAGGTGATGGAGTTCCCGCTCGTGATCCTGCCCGACACCTACCTCTACGCAGCCGCCGTGGTGGTGGCCGCGGGAGTCGCGAGCGCGTTGATCGTGCGCAACCGCATCGATAACCTGGACCTCGTCGCGGTCCTGAAGACACGGGAATGAGAACGCGCAACAAGATTGCCCTCGGCGTCGGCCTCGTCGTGCTCGCGGCGCTGGCGGCGTGGACGCTGCGGGCGCCGCCGGTGTCGGTCGAGCTTGCCCAGGTTGAGCGCGGCGTATTCGAGCAGACGGTCTCCGACGACGGCAAGACGCGCGTGCGCGAGCGCTATACCGTGTTCGCGCCGCTCGCCGGGCGCCTCGAGAGGATCCGCCTCAAGGCGGGCGACCCGGTCGAGAAGGGACAGGTGGTCGCGCTGCTCACGCCGGTCGCGCCGGCGCTGCTCGACGCGCGCAGCGTGCGCGAGCTGGGGGCGCGCGTCGGCGCGGCGGACGCGCAGCAGCTGCGCGCGAAGGCAGAAGTCGCGCGCGTCATGGCGCAGCGCGACCAGGCCCAGTCCGACTTCGACCGTCAGGCGAAGCTTTTCAAGGATGGCTTCATCTCCGCGACGGCGCGCGAGCAGGCCGAGCTCGCGCTGCGCACGGCCGAGCGCACCGTCGAGGCGGCCCGCTTCGCCGAGGACGCGTCCGGGCATGAGCTGAACCAGGCGCGGGCGGCGCTCGCGCGCTACAAGAGCGGCGACTTGGGGGCGCGGTGGGAAGTCACCTCGCCGGTGAAGGGCTCGGTCCTCAAGGTCGTGCTGGAAAGCGAGGGCGCCGTCGCCCTCGGCGCGCCGCTGCTCGAGCTCGCCGATGCGCGCAGCCTCGAGGCAGTCGTGGACGTCCTCTCGCAGGAATCGGTGGCGATCAAGCCCGGCATGCCGGCGCGCATCGAGCTTGGCCGCGGCGTCGCCTCCCTTGCCGCGCGCGTGCGCCTCGTCGAGCCGGCGGCGTTCACCAAGATCTCCGCGCTCGGCGTCGAGGAGCAGCGCGTGAACGTAGTGCTCGATTTCGCCGAGCCCCTCGACAAGATTCAGACCATCGGCGACGCGTTCCGCGTGGACGCGGCGATCGTCACGCACCGCGTGCAGGACGCCGTGAAAGTGCCGGTCGGGGCGCTCTTCCGGGACGGCGAGGGCTGGGCGGTGTTCGTCGCCGACGGGGGGCGGGCGGTCAAGCGCGCGGTGAAGGCGCCTCTGCGCAACGGCGCCGAGGCACTGGTCGAGGATGGACTGAAGCCGGGCGAGCGCGTGGTGGTCTATCCGTCGGATGCGCTGCGCGACGGCTTGCGCATCGAGCCCAGATAGTGGCGTGACTCGCGGGTCGCGGCTCGCGGGTCGAGACGTTACTCCCCTCCCCGCGCACAAGGGAGACGAGCCGCTCGTCTCTACTCGTGGCGCAGCGCCTCGATTGGATCGAGCTGCGCGGCCTTGCGCGCCGGGAAGTAACCGAAGATGACGCCGACCGCGCCGGAGAAGAGGAAAGCGATCGCGACGATCCCCGGATTGAAGACGAAAGGCAGCCCCAAGGCGGTCGCACCGCCTGCCGCCGCCGCGAGCCCAAGCGCGATGCCCGTGATGCCGCCGAAGAGCGAAAGCATCACGGCCTCCACGAGAAACTGCATCAGCACCTCGTTCTCCATCGCGCCGATCGCGAGCCGGATGCCGATCTCGCGCGTGCGCTCGGTGACCGAGACCAGCATGATGTTCATGATCCCGATGCCGCCCACGAGCAGGCTCACCGCGGCCACCGCGCCGAGCAGGGCGGTAAGGGTCTGGGTCGTGCCGCTCACGGCCGTCACGATCTGCTGCATGTCCATCACGTGAAAATCCGCCTCCTCGCGCGGACCCAGGCGCCGGCGCTCGCGTAACAGCGACTCGATGTCGGCCTGGACTTTTTTCGTCGGCACCCCTTCCTGCACCGAAACCATGATCCCGTCGACGTACTGAGTGCCGGCAATGCGCCGCTGCAGTGCCCGCAGCGGGATGACGACGAGGTCGTCCTGGTCCATGCCGAAGCTTGACTGGCCCTTGGCCGCGAGCACGCCGATCACCTCGCACGCGAGGGCGCCGAGCCGGATCGTGCTGCCGACCGGATCCTGGGCGCCGAAGAGCTTGTCGCGCACCGAGGCGCCCAGCACGCAGGCCATCGCGCCCGCGCGCAGCTCGCTGTCGGTGAAGACGCGCCCTGCGCCGAGCGGCCAGTCGCGCACCTTGAAGTAGTCGTTGTCGGTGCCCGTCACGGTCGTGGACCAGTTCAGCTCCGCGTTGATCGCAAGCACATTTCTCGAACTCGCGGGGGCGATCGCTGCGATGCCGCCGACGTCGCTCGCGATGGCCTCGACGTCCTTTATCTCGAAGAGCTTCGCCGCCTGGCGCGCGCCGCCCGGCCCCCGCGGCTGCTGCCCGGGCCGGACGTTGAGAAGATTGCTCCCCAGGCTCCGGATCTGGCTCGCGACCTGCACCGTGGCGCCGCCGCCGATGGTGACCATGGTGATCACCGCCGCCACGCCGATGACGATGCCGAGTATCGTCAGCGAGGAGCGCAGGACGTTGCGGCGGATTTCGCGCAGCGCCAGCAGGAGCGTTTCGCGGAACATCAGCCCTGCCCCGCTCGCTGCGTGTCGGACTCGACGTGCCCATCCACGAACCGCACCACGCGGCGCGCATACGCCGCCATGTCCGCCTCGTGCGTGACCATCACGATGGTGATGCCGCGCTCGCGGTTGAGCGCGGCGAGCAGTTCCATGATCTCGCGGCTGCGCTCGGTGTCGAGATTGCCGGTGGGCTCGTCGGCGAGGATCACGGTCGGCTCGGTCACGAGCGCGCGCGCGATCGCCACGCGCTGCTGCTGGCCGCCCGAAAGCTCGCCGGGCGTGTGATGCGCCCAGTCCTCGAGCCCGACCGTAGCGAGCGCGCGCCGGGCGCCTGCGGACCGCTCCCGCTGCGCGACGCCGCGATAGAGCAGCGGCAGCTCGACGTTCTCGAGGGCGGAGGTGCGGTTGAGCAGGTTGTAGCCCTGGAACACGAAGCCGAGATGGTGGCGGCGCAGGAGCGCGCGCTGCTGGCGCGAGAGGCGCCCGACTTCGACGCCTTCGAAGAGGTAGGAGCCGCTCGTCGGGCTGTCGAGGCAGCCGATGATGTTCATGCACGTCGACTTTCCCGAGCCGCTCGGGCCCATGACCGCGACGAATTCGCCGGGGTCGATGCCGAGGTCGACGCCGCGCAGCGCGTGCACGGCCGCGTGACCGCTGCCGTAGGTCTTCGTCACCTCGCGCAACTCGACGACGTGAATCGGCCGAGGCGCAACTGCTGCGGCAGCGGCGGTCGACGTAGAGAGCTGGATCATTTCGCGCCGGAAAGCACGTCGACGATGACGTCGAGCCCCGGCTCCACCCCGCCGGAAACGATCTGGGTCACGCGCCCGTCGGTGGCTCCGACCGTGACCGTGATCGGGGCGGGCTGACCGTTGCGCAGCGCCCAGACCTGCTGCTGTCGCCGCTCGCCGCTCTTTTGAACCTGGCGCGGAGGAGACCGCGGCGGACCCGGGAAGATGCGGCTCCAGAGCGGCCGCTGGTCCCGCGCCGCCGCTGCGGGCGGGGTGAAGCGCAGCGCGGCGTTCGGCACGAGGAGAGCGTCTTCGAGCGCGTTCACGGTGACGTTTGCCGTCCCGGTCATGCCCGGCCGCAGCAGGAGCTGGGTGTTGTCCACGGACAACACCGTTTCGTAGGTGACGACGCCACTCACGGTCTTGGCGGCATTGCGCACCTCGCTGACCGTGGAGGGAAACTCCCGGCCGGCGTAGGCATCCACCGTGAAGGTCGCGTTCTGCCCGGTCCTGACCTGGCCCACGTCGGCCTCGTCGATGTCCACGTGCAGCTCCATCTTCGTCAGGTCCTCCGCGAGGGTAAAGAGCACCGGCGCCTGGAAGCTCGCCGCAACCGTCTGGCCGGGCTCCACCTTGCGCGCGAGCACGGTGCCGTCGATCGGGGAGCGGATGTCGGCCTTGGCGAGGTTGGTGCGGTCCACTTCCAGCGTGGCGCGCGCCTGGTCCATCTGACTGCGCACGCTGGCGAGCGCCGCACGCGCGCGCTTGTGCGCCGCCTCCGCCGTGACGAGCGCCTCCTCGGAGACGAAACTGCGCGCCGACAGCTCCTTCGCGCGCTGGAGCTTGCGCTTCATCTCATCCTCGTTCGCCTCGGCCTCGGTCACGCGGGCGCGCGCCGAGCTGAGCGCGGCCTCCGACTGCACGACCTGCGCCTTGAGCTTGGTCGTGTCGAGCCGCGCGAGCACCTGCCCGACCTTCACCGTGTCGTTGAAGTCGGCTTCCACGGATTTGACGATGCCGGACAGCTCGCTGCCCACGTCCACCTGGTTCGTGGGCTGCAGCGTGCCGGTCGCCGTCACGATGACGGTCAGGCTGCCACGCTCGGCCTTCACCGTCTGGTAGCGGATGGCCTCGCCCCGCCCGGAGTAATAGAGGGCGGCGATCACGCCTGCGGCGATTGCAGCGGCCGCGATCGCAAACCAGCGCCACAGGCGCCGGCGCCTCGCAGCGGGCTCGCCGAGTCCCAGGGTCTGCTTGATATCCGGATGCGGTGGCGATGGGTCGGGGATCACGGGTGGGTTGCCTGCGTTCCGCTAGCGGCGGGGGATGAAGCTCGGCAGTCACAAGATACCCTCCGGCCGGGCCCGTCCGGTTGATTTAGATCAATGGAAAATCGGAGCCGGGACAGAGGCTTGCGCCGTGATGGCCGGGGCAGATCTACCCACTACTCACCACTCACTGCTCGTGCTGTTCCTGCATTTCTTTTGGTGCCCCTGAGAGCCGCCGAGCAGAAAAGAAATCGACCGACGGTCGATTTTTGGTTCCAATTGTTGTTCTCTTCGCGTCCTTTGCGGCCTTTGCGGTAAGGCTGTTATTTTCCTTCGCGTCCTCCGCGGCCTTGGCGGTGAGGCTTCTGCGCGTCAGCCGTCGTCGCGTCAGCGGCCCATGGTTTTCGCGAGCAGCGGCTTCAGCTCCCGCAGGCCGCGCGTATTGAGCACATCCTTCGCCTCGAGCCAGCCCCGGCGCGCCTGCCCGATGCCGTATTTCAGGTGCGCGAAGTCGAACGTGCTGTGGGCGTCTGAATTGACCGCCACCAGCACCCCCTCCTCGCGCGCCATCCGGCACCGCGCGTCGTCCAGATCGAGACGGTCCGGCTGGGCGTTCACCTCCAGGTAGCAGGCCCGTTCCTTCGCCGCGCGCACGATGCGCAGCCAGTCCACGTCCATCGCGTCGCGCTCACCGAGCAGCCGCCCCGAGGGGTGCGCGAGCAACGTGAAGTAACGGCTTTCCAGCGCGCGCAGGATCCTCGCCGTCTGCTTGCGCCGCGGCAAATCGAACGCGCTGTGCACCGCGCCGACGACCAGCTCGAGCCCCTTCAGCGCGGAGTCCGGAAGATCGAGAGTGCCATCTTCGAGTATGTCCACCTCGATTCCCTTCAGCACGGTGATCCCGGAAAGCTCCTCGTTCACGCGGTCGATCTCGTCCGTCTGCTTCAGGAGGCGCTGCGGGTCGAGCCCGCGCGCAACGGTAAGCCGGCGCGAGTGCTCGGTGACAGCAATGAAGGAAAGCCCGGCCGCCTTCGCCGCGAGCGCCATCTCGCGGATCGTGTTGTGGCCGTCGGTGGCTTTGGTGTGCAGGTGCAGGTCCCCTTTCAGGTTTGCGAGCGCAATGAGGCGCGGCAGCTCGCCCCGGCGCGCCGCCTCGATTTCTCCCCGGTCTTCCCGCAATTCCGGCGGGATCCAGGGGAGATCGACCGCGGCGAACACCGACTCCTCCGTTTCGCCTGCCACGCGCGCTTCCCGCCGGAATACGCCGTACTCGTTGATCTTCAACCCGCGCGCCTGGCCCAGCTTGCGCACGGCGATGTTGTGCGCCTTGGCGCCCGTGAAGTAATGCAGCGCCGCCCCATAGCTCTCGGGCGGCACCAGCCGCAGGTCCACCTGCAACCCGCTCTTCAGCTTGACGCTCGAGCGCGTCTCCCCCTGGGCCAGCACTTCCTTCACTTCGTCGTAGCCGACGAAGCGCTCCATTACCGGGCTCCGCGCGCCGGCCGCGACCAGGATATCGAGGTCCCCCACGGTTTCGCGCATCCGGCGGAAGCTTCCCGCCACGGTGACCTCTTGAACGCCCGGCAGCCGGGCGAGCCAGACCTCGAGCGCCGCCGCGTACTGCCCGGCGATCGCGAGCTTGAAGCGCTGCGGCGCGGCCTGGCGCGAGGCGAGCGCCTCCCGGATCCGTGTCTCGGTCTTTTCCCCGAAGCCGGGCAGCGCGCGGATGCGTCCGGCCCCCGCGGCGCGCCTCAGCTCCTCGACCGTGTTGACCTTGAGCGAATCGTGCAGCAGCTTCACCCGCTTCGGGCCGAGGCCGGGGACTTTCAGCAACTCCGTGATCGCTGCCGGCAGCTCGCGGTGCAGGTTCCTCAGGAGCGCGCAGGTCCCGCTTCCGCAGATCTCCTTGATCTTGGCGGACAGGTCGGGGCCGATGCCGGGCAGCTTGGGCAGGTCCGCGCCGCGCCCGACGAGCGTCGCAAGATCGCGGCCGAGCTCGTTCACGGTGCGTGCGGCGTTGCGGTAGGCGCGGATGCGAAACGGGTTGTCGCCCTTGATCTCGAGGAGGTCGGCGATCTCCTCGAAGATTGCGGCGATGTCGGCGTT
>Ga0184615_10001552_pt1 | contig 12410 bp, 3 predicted proteins | sample PLM4_65_coex_FD_133134 | JGI IMG/M metagenome (GOLD analysis project Ga0184615, IMG submission 133134) | Groundwater sediment microbial communities from an aquifer in East River, Colorado, USA - PLM4_65_coex | ecosystem: Environmental > Terrestrial > Soil > Riparian zone | place: USA: East... | reverse complement strand
GGGCTTCTGCAGGAAGTCGTGCGCTCCACCCGCCAGCGCGCGCCGCCTGATCGCGGTCGAGGAGTCTCCGGTGAGGATCAGGAATGGAAGGAAGGACTCCCGCGGCACCAGTGGCGTCAGTTGCTCCATGACGGCAAAGCCATCGAGGCCGGGCATGCGCAGCTCCAGCACCACAAGGTCCGGGCCGAACTACTGGAACAGCGCTCTGGCCTGGTGCGGGGCGGTGATGCTGGCCACCTGGCCGAATCCGTCCCGCGCCAGGGTCAGGCGCAGGCTTTGGACGACGCTGGCATCGTCGTCCACGATGAGGATGCGGCTTTCGGTGACCTCGAGCATGCGACTCTTCCCTTCTCTCTGTGGTGCCCGAGGCTCACATCGCCCCCGGTACGGTACCAGAGAGAAAAGCTATCTCCGTGCCACCGACTGGCGCCGGGGCACGGCCGTCTAACTCGTCATTTGTGAGGCAGTTACCGGGAAGAGCGGTGGCCGTGTTGCGCGGCTGGCAAGCCAGAGTGCCCCGCAGGCGGGGCAGCCTTGTTCCGGGGCGCTGGCGCGAGAATAAAGCGGCTATGAAGACGCCGGGGCGATGGTCTTCAGGAAGGCGGCTCCGATTCCTCGGGGGAGATCGGCCGGGAGGTGAGTCCGCCTTCCCGGTACCGCTGCAGCTTCCGGAACAGCGTCCGGCGGTCGATCCCGAGAGCCGTCGCGGCCTGGGCGACGTTGCCGTTGTTGCTGTCCAGGACCGCCAGGATGAACTCCCGCTCCAGGCGCTCCAGGGTCCACTGTCCGGCGACCGCACGCGCCATCGATCCGGCATCCTGTGGCCCCGGGGCGACCTCCGCGGGAATCGCGCGGGTCCCGCTGTACATGATGACCGCCCGCTCCACCAGGTTTTCCAGCTCACGGACATTCCCCGGCCAATCGTACTCGCTCATCCTCGCCAGCAGTCCCGGCGAGAGCTCCGGCGGCTCGATGCCGTTGCGCTCGGCGGCCCGGGCGCGGAAGAACGAGGCCAGGAGCGGGATGTCGCTGGGACGCTCGCGGAGGGGTGGCACCCTGACCGGAAAGACGTTGAGTCGATAAAACAGGTCTTCCCGGAACCGGCCCGCGGCCACCTCGGCGGCAAGATCGACGTTGGTCGCGGCGATGAGGCGGAAGGCGACCGGAATCGGCTGGTTGGCGCCGACCCGCTGCACCCGACGCTCCTGCAGGGTGCGGAGCAGCTTCACCTGGATCGTCGCGCTGAGAGTGGCGACTTCGTCCAGGAACAGGGTGCCCTCCGCCGCCTCCTCGAACAACCCGCGCCGGGTGCCGATCGCGCCGGTGAAGCTGCCCTTCATGTGACCGAACAGTTCCGATTCCAGCAACGATTCGGACAGTGCCGAACACTGAACCGTGACGAACGGCCGGCGGGCGCGGTCGGAGAGGGCGTGGATGGTCTGCGCGACCAGCTCCTTGCCGGTGCCGGTCTCCCCGGTGATCAGGACCGTCGCGCGCGACGGCGCCACCCGCTCGAGCAGGTCGTACATGCGTTTCATGGCCGGCGACCGACCGATCAGGATCGACGTGCCTTCCCGCTCGACCCTGCGGCGGAGGCGGGCGACTTCCCGGCGACGCTCCCGTTCCTCGAGGGCCCGCTCGAGCACCACCAGCAGCTCGGGGATGTGCATCGGCTTGCGGAGGTAGTCGTAGGCCCCGAGGCGCATCGCCTCGATGGCCGTCTCCACCGATGCGTCGCCGGTGATCATGATGAGCTGCGCGTCGGGCTGCTGCGCGGTGGCCGCGGCGAGCAGGGCCATCCCGTCGAGTCCGGGGAGGTTGAGGTCGAAGAGGGCCAGGTCGTACACCTGGGCGCCCAGGCAGCGCAGCCCCTCCTCGCCGGTCGCCACCGTATCCACCTCGCAGGGCACCGACTCGAGCGCCCGCTGAAGGAGCTTCCTGGAGGTCGGATCGTCCTCGACGAGGAGCACCCTCGGCCGCAGGACCGGCTCCGGCTCCTCCGCGGCTGCAGGAGCGCCGACAGCCGGGTCACGATCCGCCATCGGCCGGCTCATCGAGGAGGTCCCGCACGGTACGGAGCAGCACATCGGCGCTGACGGGTTTGCTGAGGTAATGGAGCCCGGGGTCGAGCACGCCGCGATGGACGATCGCATCATGGGTGTAGCCCGACATGTAGAGCACCTTGAGACCGGGTAGTACCCCGGTCAGCTCCTCCGCCAGCTCCCGCCCGCTCCGGCCGGGCATGACGACGTCGGTGACCAGCAGGTCGATGCGGCCGGCATGCTCCCGCACCACCTGCAGCGCCGCCTCCGGGCGGGAGGCGGCCAGGACGATGTAGCCTTGCTCGCCGAGTACCCGTTCGACGAGCGCCCGCACGCTCTCGTCATCGTCGACCACGAGGATCGTCTCACCGCCCCCCGCCGGCGTCCGGGCTTCGGCCGCCCCGACCGCCTGGGGGGCCTCCTCAACCCGGGGCAGATAGATCTTGAAGGTGCTCCCCTCGTCCGGCTCGCTGTAGACGGAGATGTGCCCGCCGCTCTGCTTGACGATTCCGTAGACCGTCGCCAGCCCCAGCCCCGTTCCCTCGCCCTGCTTCTTGGTGGTGTAGAAGGGCTCGAAGACATGGGCCAGGACCTCCTTGGACATGCCGGTGCCGGAGTCGGTCACCCACAGCACGACGTACGGCCCGGCGGCGACATACGGATGGGTCTCCACGTAGTTCCGGTCGAGCTCCACGTTCTCGGTGCCGATGTCGAGTGTGCCGCCGGCAGGCATCGCATCCCGGGCGTTGAGCGCCAGGTTCATGATGACCTGCTCCAGCTGGCCCGGATCGGCCCGCACCGTGCCGATGCCGTCGGCGAGGGCCAGGCGAAGGGTCACATCCTCGCCGATCAGGCGCTTCAGCATCCGTGCCAGCTCGGTGACAAGCGCGTTCACGTCGAGCAGCTGCGCCACCAGCACCTGGCGCCGGCTGAACGCCAGCAGCTGCCGGGTGAGCACGGTGGCGCGATCCGCCGCTTTGCGGATCTCGCGGACATCGTCCACCAGGGCGGGGGAGGCGAGGGTCGCCGGCAGCAGGAAGTCGGTGTAGCCGACGATCGCCATCAGGATGTTGTTGAAATCATGTGCGATGCCGCCGGTAAGCTGCCCCACCGCTTCCATCTTCTGCGCCTGGCGGAGTTGCGCCTCCAGACGGCGGCGCTCGGTAATGTCCTCCCCGATGCTGAGGGTCCCGATGGGCCCGCCCTGGGGGTCACGGAGCACCGTGTTGTTCCAGGCGATCAGCCGCTCCTCCCCGGTCCTGGTGAGAATCGCATTCTGGTAGTGCGGATGGAAATCGTGCTCGAGTAATTCGAGGAACACGGCCTGCATTTCCTTCTGCTGCGCCATGGGAAGGAAGCGCTCGGTCCAGGGCTGACCCAGCACCTCCTCGCGGGTGTAGCCGGTCAACTGGAGAAAGTACGGATTGACGTAGTCGACTTTGCCATCTCTGTCGAGTCCGAGCACGATGAGGTGAACGGTGTCGAACAGCGTCCGGGCCCGGCGCTCGCTGGCGAGCAGCGCCTCCTCCGCCTGCTTGCGCTCCGTGACCTCACGCCAATTGACCACGATCCCCTGTACCGCGGGATCGGCAAGCAGATTCACCGCGGTCCCCTCCATCCACAGCCAGGCTCCGGCCGCATTGCGGAAGCGGAGCTGCCACGCGACGGCGAGTCCCGGCGCCTGCAGGCCCTTCACCAGCACGTCAATCGCGTGCTGCAGGTCTTCGGGGTGCACCAGGTCGAGGAGCGGCCGGTCCAGCCACTCCTGCACCGGATGCTGCAACATCCGCTCGAAGGCGGGGCTCAGATAGATGGCGCTGGTGTCGCTCCCGATCAGGCCAATGCCCTCCGCGGAGTTCTCGATCAGCGACCGGAACCGCCGCTCCTGGGCCTGGAGTGTGGCCTCGGCCCGCTTCCGGTCGGTGATATCCAGCAGGGTGCTCATGGCGGCGCGGCGGCCCCGGTACTCCAGGGTACACCCGTACAGCTCCAGGTCGACGACGGACCCGTCCTGGCGCAGCCCCTTGAAGATGTGATGAACGCTCGCCACTTCGCCGCTGAGCCTCTGGCGGATGCTCTCCGCCATCATCGGGCGATCCTGCTCGTGGACCACATCGACCGATCGGAGACCGATCATCTCCGCCGGCGCGTAGCCGAACATCTCGGCCAGGCGGGGGTTCACATACTCGAACCGACCGTCCTGGATCAGGGCGATCCCCGTCAGCGACTGATCCGCCAGCGCCCGGAACTGCGACTCGCTGTCGGCGAGCGCCTTCTCGGCCCGCCGGCGCTCCGTCACGTCGTGCCCGATCCCGACGAAGTGGGCGACCCGACCCGCGGCGTCACGCACCGGCTGGATCACCAGCTCCTGGACGTAGGGGGTGCCGTCCTTCCTCCGATTGGTCACCTCGCCACGCCATTCCCGCCCGGAGAGGATCTCTCCCCAGAGGCCCTTGTAGAACCCGGCATCCTGTGCCCCCGACTTGAGCAGGCGGGGTGTGGAACCCAGAGCCTCCTCCGGCTGGTAGCCGGTGATCCTGGTGAACGCCGGGTTGACATACCGGATCCGGCCCTCGGCGTCGGTCAGGACCACCGAAACCGGCAACTGCTGCACGGCGGTCCGGAGCAGGCTGGCCTCGGCCGCAGGCTCCGACACATCCCGCCGCCGTCCCAGGGCATGCATGACAATCGGAGTGAGCACCAGCGAGTAGAGCGCAGCCTTCAGCAGCCCCTCACCCGGTGAGCCCAGCGAGGGGAGAGCGACTTTGAACAACGCCTCAAGGCCCAACTCCAGGGCGATGACCGCGGCGACGATTCCAGCGACGTAACCGAAGATTTCGCGGCGGTCCGCGCTCACGTGATCCTCCCCTGGGCGAGGCGTTGATTATCAGGGGGCTGATACTGGTCGGTGAGAGGGAGCAGCAATGGCCGAGATTCGGACCGACGTGTCTTGTCGATTGCTACCTAGTCACTCCCCTTTCGTCAAGGCCGAAAATGGCCCGGCCGTCAGCCTAACACGACCGCCCGGACCTCCACCAAATGCCGCTTCCCGTCATCTACCAGCGGAATCTCTCCGGTCGGGGCCGCGATGCCGTCGACCGTCACCGTTGTCGGGCCCCATGCCGCCCCGGTCTCGTTCCGTAGCGTGATGCTGTAGCGGCTGCGGCCGTGGCGGTACTCGATCCCGAATTCACGCCACGCCGCCGGCGCCCGTGGCGTGATCACGAGCCGGTCGCCCCGCTTGTCGAGACCAAGGATTCCCTCGAGCCCCACGCGATACATCCAGCTGGCCGAGCCGGTGTACCAGGTCCAGCCGCCCCGGCCGACCTGTCCGGCCGCGGTGTAGACATCGGCCGCCACGACGTACGGCTCCACCTTGTAGGTGGCCACGTCGGCCGGAGTGCGGGCGTGGGTGAGCGGATTGAGCATCTGGAACAGCTCGAAGGCGCGGTCGCCGTTGCCCTGGAGCGCCGTGGCGAGGACCGCCCAGAGCGCCGCGTGGGTGTACTGCGCGCCGTTCTCCCGGACACCGGGGAGGTAGCCTTTGATGTAGCCGGGGTCCTGTGCCGTCTTGTCGAATGGCGGGGCAAGCAGGAGCAGGAGCCGGTGCCGTTCGTCCACCAGGTGCCGCTCGAGCGAGCGCATTGCCCGGGCCTGCCGCTCCGGTTGCCCCGCGCCCGAGATCACGCTCCAGCTCTGGGCAATGGAGTCGATGCGGCACTCCACGTTCCCCGCCGATCCGAGCGGCACGCCGTTGTCGTCATAGGCCCGGCGATACCACTCGCCATCCCAGCCATGGGTCTCAACCGCCGCGACGTACGCGTCGGCCAGCCGCAGGAACTCCGCCGCGGTGGCTCCGTCGCCCTGCGCCTCGGCGTACGGGGTGAAGCTCCGAAGCGTGGCGGCGAGGAACCAGGCGAGCCACACGCTCTCTCCCCGTCCCTCGATCCCGACCCGGTTCATCCCGTCGTTCCAGTCGCCGGCTCCGATGAGCGGCAGGCCGTGCGTCCCCGTGGTGCTGGCCCGCCGGAGGGCGCGGACACAGTGCTCGTACAGGCTGGCGCGTTCCCCGGTGACCTCGGGCAGATCGTAGACCTCGTGCTCCTCCGGCCCGAGGGCGCGCATCCGGAGGAACGGTATCTGCTCGTCGAGCACCGACCGGTCTCCGGTGACCCGGACGTAGTGATCCACCACGTACGGCAGCCAGGCGAGGTCATCGGAGAAGCGGGTACGGACCCCGCGCCCGCTCTCCGGATGCCACCAGTGCTGCACGTCCCCTTCGATGAACTGCCGCGCCGCCGCCCGGAGCAGATGTGCCCGCGCCAGCACCGGCTCGGCGTAGACGAACGCCATCACGTCCTGCAACTGATCGCGGAAACCGTAGGCCCCGCCGCTCTGGTAGAGCGCCGAGCGGGCCCACATCCGGCAGGCCAGCGCCTGATAAAGGGTCCAGCGGTTGAGCATCGCGTCGAAGGTCGGCTCGGGTGTGCGGACCTGGATTGCCGTGAGTCGTTGCCCCCACCCGGCGACGCTCCGCTCGAGCGCCGTGCGCGCCCGGCTCACGTTGCGGTAGGCCGCTGCGGCCGCTCGCGCCGCGGCTTCGGTGCCCGCGGCGCCGAGCAGGATCACGATTTCCCGGGTTTCGCTGCCGGCGAGCTCCAGCTCGGCCTGCAGGGCGGCGCACGGATCCATGCCCGCGCCGGTCGTTCCCTGGAGGAGGTTATCCGGCTTGAGCGCGGCCGGGCTCGCGCTGGTGCCGTTCCGTCCCAGGAACTCGCGCCGGCTCCCGCTGTGGCGGATGACCGGCTCCGAGATCGTGTGGAACGCGGTCCACGCGGCGAATTGCGGATCGAAGGTGTTCCGGGCGAGGATGGTCTGCAGCGCCGGATCGTACATCGTCCGCACCTGGTGCTGGGTCTGCTCGCGGAGGACGCCGAGGTTCCATTCGACGAAGGTCGTGAGGGTGAGCCGTCGCGGGCGCTTGCCGGTGTTGGTCACCCGGAGCAGGGCGATCTTCACCGCCGCATCATCCGCCATGCCGAGGGTGAGCTCGGTCGCGATGCCGGCATGTTCTCCGCTGAAAGTGGATTTCCCCGCGCCATGGCGCACCGTGAACACCTGGTCGGTCCGCACCGGCCCCGGCGTCGCCGACCAGAGGTCTTCCGTCTCCTGGTCCTGCAGGTACACCACCTCGCTTACCGGGTCGCTCACCGGATCGTTGTGCCAGGGCGTGAGCCGGTAGAAGTAGCTGCTCTCCGCCCAGGTGAACCCGCCGCCCCGTTCGGTCACGACGAAGCCGCCGTGTGGGTTGGCGATCACGTTGGCCCATGGCGCCGGCGGCACCCGGTCTCCCGCCACCTGGATCTGGTAATCGCCGTCCGCCGTGAGCCCGCCGAAGCCGTTGTCCGGCGCCGCCCCCGGAGCCGCTGTGCGGCCGGGGGCGGGCTCCTCCACCAGCTCGGACGCGAGCGCGGCCAGCGGCGCGAGGAGCCGGGCCCCGATCCGCCGCACCACCTGCACCACCCCGGCATTGCCCCGGTCGGGCTGAGGGGCCTCGGCGGGTAGTGGCGGCTCGCCCTCGTCGGCCGGCGGCTCCTCGTCCTGCTGCGCGCTCGCCATGATCCGGGCGAGGCCCCGGCCGTCGCAGGGGATGTGCACCCGCGCCGTTGCCCGGAGCATGCGGAGCTGGTCCAGGGCCAGCAGGCCCTGCTGCCGGAGGAAGACTCCGCCGGCGCGGTCCACGGCGCCCGAGTCGCCCAGCGCGAAGACCGCGCCGGTGATCCGATCTGCGAGCGCCTGCTGGTAGTCAGGCGGAAGGGTGTTGACGATGACGAGGTCCACCGTCATCCCGCGCAGGCGACAGTACCGGTGGGCCGCGAGGAGCTCCCGGAGAGTCGGCAGCCCCTCGGCCGAGTCGATGGTTGCCAGCAGGATCGGCCAGTCCCCCGACAGCCCGTTGGCCCAGAGGAGCGGTTGCGACCCGTTCGCGCGCCGGAGCTCCGCCTGCGGTGCCCGGAGCACGGTGTTCCCGTAGAAGAGCAGCCCCGCGAGCTCCTGGAATACTCCCGCCAGGGTGGGCGTGAGGCCGAGTTCCCGGAGTTCCGCCTGGTTCGTGGTCCAGGCGAGGTCGAGCGCGCGCTGCGCCGCATGCGGGTCGCGGTAGCGGTCGGCGAGCTCGAACGCCCGCTCCCGGCTGGTTGCCACGAAGGTGGTGAACGCCACCGACGCGGACTGCCCCCGCGCCAGCGTCACTCGAGCCCGGAGCGCGAAGATCGGGTCGAGCACCGATCCCGTCGTCATCGAGAGCGGCCCATCCTGCTCCAGCGCCACCGGGTCCCGGCTCGAGCGCCCCCGGCCCAGAAAGCGCGCCCGGTCGGTCTCACACGTCACCTGGCCGACGAGCTCGCGGCCGGTCGCGGCGACGTGCACGCACCAGAGCGGCTGCTCCGCCCGGGAGCGCGGCCGGCGGGTCGCGGTGATGGCGTTACACCAGGCATGCCACTCGGTCTCGACAAAGAGGTTGCCGAAGGCGGGGTGGGCCCGGTCCCCGTCGGGCGGCGCGAGCACCAGCTCGCCGTAGCTGGTGAGCTCGACCTCCCTGGTCTCATTGCCGTTGTTGACCACCGTCACCCGCCGCACCTCGGCCGAATCCTCCGGCACCACCGCGATCTCGGTCCGGGTCTCGATGTCGCCGTCGGCGCGGTGGAAGGCGACGCGGTCCGTCGCGAGGTGGGCGTGCTGCCAGTCGGCGGGGGCGCAGACCGGCTGGTGGCCCGCCGACCAGACGCGGCCGCGCGTGATGTCCTTGAGGTAGCAGAACTGCCCGGTCGAGTCCCGGCTCCCATCGGAGCGCCAGCGAGTGACATCGAAAGCCTCATAGCGGCTGTACCCGGAGCCGCAGTGGGTCACCATGATGGTGTACGGGGGGTGCCCGAGGAGCGCGACGTGCGGGAGGGGGGTGTCCGGCGTGTGGAACTCGCGGACCGCGGGCTGCTCCGCCTCCGCCTCGGGCATCGCTGTGTCGGCCCGGTCGCTGGGCGGCTTGTGCAGCACCAGCCGGCGGGGGATCCGCTCGTGCAGCAGGAGTTCGGCCGAGCGGACCACCGGATCGGCGTGGAAGCGCCGCTGCCAGAGATGGCCGCCGAGTACGTTGGCGAGCGCCACCAGTCCCATGCCGAGGTGGTGCGCCATGTAGGTCTGCACCAGGGCAAAACGCTGGTCCGGACCGGGGCGGGTGTAATCCAGCGCGTCGCGGAAGCCATACGGCCCGAGCGCGCCGAGCTCCTCGAGCACCGAGAGGTTGTCGAGTGCCGCGCGCGGGTCCACCATCGCGGCGAGCACGGAGGCATAGGGCGCCACCACCATGTCCAGGCCGAGCCCCCGCTTGAGGGCCAGATCCGGCACGCCGAAGGAGCGGTACTGGTAGGTGTCGTGCCGGTCGCGGACGTTGTAGGCGCTCTCGCTCACGCCCCACGGCACGTGGCGCGCCGCGCTATAGGCCCGTTGCCGGGTGAGCGCGCCCTCGGCGGTCTGGGCGAGCAGGGTGAAGGGGAAGGCGCGCATCACCAGGGACGGCATCAGGTATTCGAACATGCTCCCGCTCCACGACACCAGGGCGGGAGCCCCCGCCGCGTAGGTAATGCCGCGGCCGAGGTGGAACCAGTGTTCCACCGGCGCGTCCTTCTTGGCCACCGCGACGAAGCTGGCCAGCCGGGCCTCCGACGCGAGCAGGTCGTAATAGGAGGCGTCGAGCGTGTGGGTCGTCTGCTGGAAGCCGATGGCGAACAGCCTCCGGTCCGGATCGAAGAGGAACCGGAAGTCCATTTCCATCGCAATCAGGTACGCGCGCTCCGCGATCCCCTCGAGCTGCGCAATGATCCGCGCCGCTTCCGCCGATCCCTCGTGGGCGCGCTCCCGGAGCGTCACCCCCGGCCGCGCCCCGATCCGGGCCGCCCACGCCGAATGCCCGGCCACCAGCCGGAGACTCCACTCGATCCACTCTCCGGCATGCGCCCGCGGGTCCTCCTCGAGCCGCATCGCCGCGAGGGCGGCTCTCGCCCGCTCGAGCGGCGGCACCACCGCCGCCAGCAGCGCCGCCGACTCCGGTGCCTGGCGCGAGGCCGCGAGCGCGGACCTTGCCGTGCGGATCTCGCCGAGTACCTCCGCGCTCCGGGGGAGCGGCTGCACCCGTTCGGCCGCCAGCCCGAGCGCCGTCTCGACCGCCTGCCAGTGCCGCGCGTCGAGTACCGGCTCGTCGGGGGCCAGGAGGCAGGCCTGCCGGAGCGCGATGAGGTGCCCGGCGAGGTTGCCGCTGTCCACCGTCGAGATGTAGGCCGGCTCGAGCACACTCAGGTCGCGAAGGTCGTACCAGTTGTAGAAGTGCCCCCGGAAGCGGCGCATGTCCGTGAGCGAATGGAAGGCAAGCTCCAGCCGGCGGAGGAGCTCCTCCAGGGTGATGAACCCCAGGTCCCGGGCGCTCATCGTCGCCAGGAGTTGCAGCCCGATGTTGGTTGGTGAAGTACGCATCGCCACCACCGGCTCGGGCTCGGCCTGGAAATTGTCCGGGGCGAGCCAGTGGGTGTCCGCGTTCACGAACCGGTCGAAGAAGCGCCAGTGGAGGAGCGCGTAGCGACGCGCCCTGCCGCGGGCCTCGGGTGGGAGCCGCTCATCCCGCCGCACCGCCGGCCGGCTCAGCGCATGGGCCGCCTTCGGCGAAACGAGCCACGCCAGGAGGAGCGGCAGCACCGCCAGGGCGACCTGCCATGCCGGCACTCCGGCCGCCGCGTCATCCGGGAGGGTGCGCCACCCGACCAGGAGCAGCACCACCGCCGCCAGCGCCGGGGCGGGCCACATCGAGCGCCACAGCATCCTGGGCGACTCGACGGTGCCCCGTTCCACCAGCGAAGCGCTCTGCCACTCGAGCAGGTGCTGCCGGGTCACCCCCATCCGCCAGAGGGTCCGCGCGATCGCGTCGACCGAGATCGACGCCTGGTGCGCGAGGAAGACCAGCCTGAGCCCGAACTGCTTTGCGCTGGTGATCAGGTCCCGGCCCACCGCGCCGTAGTAGGCGCGCCAAGACCGGTCGAGCGGCGGGCTCACCAGGGCCAGGAGGAGCGAGATGATCCACGGGGCGGCCACCGCTCCGAGGCCGAGCAGGGTCCAGCGCAGCGGTTCGCCCGGGAGGAGGGTCCAGCCGATGACCAAGAAGAGAAGCTGCGCCACCTCCAGCGTGCTCCGCCGCAGGTTGTCGAAGATCTTCCAGCGGGAGAGCAGCGAAAGCTGGTTGGGCTCCGGGCCGCTCGGTCCCGGTACGGTGCCGGTGAGCCACGGGAGCAGCTGCCAGTCGCCCCGGATCCAGCGGTGCTTCCGGCGGGTGAAGGTGAAGTAGCGGCTGGGATAGTCGTCGTAGACGATCACGTCGGTAGCGAGGCCCGCCCGGACGAAGCTGCCCTCGATCAGGTCATGAGAGAGGAGGGTGTTCTCGGGAAAGCGCCCCGCGGTGGCGCGCTCGAAGGCCGCGACATCATAGACTCCCTTGCCGGTGAAGCTCCCCTCGCCGTACAGGTCCTGGTAGACGTCGGAGACCGCCGTGGTGTAGGGGTCGACACCGGGATGCCCCGAGTGGATCGCCGAGAACAGCGAGCGGTGCGCGCTCGGCAGCGACACGCCTACCCTGGGTTGCAGGATCCCGTAGCCCCGGACCACCCGTCCCAGCCCCGGATCGTACACCGCGCGGTTCAGGGGATGCGCGAGCGCCCCGACCAGGAGCGGCGCCGCCTCGGGCGGGAGCGTCGTATCGGCGTCGAGGGTAATGACGTAGCGGACGCTCCGGAGCGGCTCCATATCACCCTCTACTACCGAGAACGCTCCCTCCGCGTGGCCCAGCACGAAGTGGTTGAACTCCGCCAGCTTCCCCCGTTTCCGCTCCCAGCCCATCCACACCCCTTCGCGCGGATTCCAGCGGCGAGGACGATGGAAGAGATAGAAGGCGTCCCGGGTTGCCGGCGCGTAGCGGGCGTTGAGGGCGCGGACGGCCTCGGTCGCGGCCTCGAGGATGGCGGCGTCGTCGGCGCGGGTCTCGGTGGCCGAGTCGGTGAAGTCGCTCAGCACCGCGAAGTGCAGGTGCGCCTCCCGGTTGGCGAGGAACTGCACCTCGAGGTCATCCAGCGCCTCGTGCACCGCCTCGACGCTCCCGAAGAGGGTCGGGATGACGACCGCGGTCCGGAACTCCGGCGGGACCCCGTGCTCCTGCAGATCGAGCTTGGGGAGCGTCCTGGGCGGGAGGAAGGCGCTCACCAGCTGGTTGACGACGGAAACGGCGATGTCGTTGGCGAGGATGAATCCGGGGAGGAGGAGCAGCAGCCATTC
>Ga0184615_10001548_pt1 | contig 12415 bp, 15 predicted proteins | sample PLM4_65_coex_FD_133134 | JGI IMG/M metagenome (GOLD analysis project Ga0184615, IMG submission 133134) | Groundwater sediment microbial communities from an aquifer in East River, Colorado, USA - PLM4_65_coex | ecosystem: Environmental > Terrestrial > Soil > Riparian zone | place: USA: East... | reverse complement strand
CTTGGCCACCTCCAGCGCGGCCGCGTTGAGCGCCAGATTGCGCCTCCCGATTGCGCGAAGGGCCCAGCTCACGCCCTTCTTCACGAAGTTGCGCTCGTCGTGCGCGCCTTTCTCGATCAGGGGGAGGAAGGCCCGAAAGCTCCTATCGGGTGCGGCTTTGTCGTGGAGAGCCAGGCACGCCATCAGTACGAAGCCGCCGCGCTTGACGAGCTCACGAGGCGAGGTGGACCACCGGCGCGCCTTCTCCCACGCGAACGCCGTCCGGTCGAACAGATGGAAACAGACCGTGTCGCAGTCGGCCCAGTTCTCAAAGCCGGCGGCCCAGGCATTCATCTGCCGGCGCGTCACGCGCTGCGGGTCGCCCACCAGCGCGGCCAGTAGGCGCGCCTCGTACCACCCGCTCTCCCACAAGGCCGTGGCCAGGGCGTGGTCCTTCCCCAGCCGCTTCCTCAGCGACAGCAGCGTCCCCATCGGCACACCGAACGCGCGCTCGGCTTCGATGCCGTAACGGGCCATCTCCTTGACGGTGCGCTGCGTCCCCTGCCGCTCGAGCCACGCCAGTACTTCCTTCGTGTCCATTGCTCCACCTGGCCGCAGTCAGCCTCGGTCGTAGGCCTGCTGCAATCCTTTGATGTCGATCTTCTTCATCTGCAGCATGGCCTGCACGACCCGCTGTGCCTTCGCCGGATCCTTGTCCTGGCACAGCTTACCCAGGATAGTGGGAACGACCTGCCATGACAGGCCATACTTGTCCTTTACCCACCCGCATGGCTGCTCCTCACCACCAGCGGAGAGCTTCTCCCACAGCTCGTCGACTTCCGGCTGCGTCTCACAGTTGACGAAGAACGACACCGCCGGCGAGAAGGTGTACTTCGGGCCACCGTTCAGGCCGAAGAACTCCTGTCCGTCGAGCTGGAAGGTCACGCTGAAGACCGGCGCCTTGGGCCCTGGCCCGGCTCGATTCACGCTCACAATCTTCGAGTTCTTGAAGACGGAAACATAGAAGTTCATCGCCTCTTCGGCCTGGCCGTTGAACCACAGGAACGGGGTGATCTTCTGCATATGGCTCTCCACTCCGCTGCTCAAGCTGAGACCGTCAGCAACCTCGCGGTCGCTGGAGGTAGTGACCCGCAGGGTTCCGGCGTGCATCAGCGTTCGGCCTGCCTTCTCTGGTGCAGGACTCCGCCAAGCCAGGCGGTGGGCAAGGCACTGAGCGCGAGCGCGATGGGGTACCAGGCCGGGCCCAGGTTCATCCGGATCGCGGCGATGGCACCGGCTGCGCTCAGGACGAACCCGATCATGCCTCCCACCAGAGCGTGCCGCATGGGCGAATGGGGCGCGAACCTCGCGGGGAGGTAACTCCCAACGACGCCGTACACGCACCGATAGGCCAGCGCCAGGAGGTTCAGCCCCGGGTCGTGCATCGGCTGGCCCCACGGCGGATAGACCTGGAGCACATGCAGCACCTGGTCGGTACCGAGCGAGAGCACGACGACCGCGACAAAGCCCAGGAACACGGCGGCCACGCTTCGCCCGAGGCGGCGGGGGCCCGCGCTCGTTGTGGTCATTGGAATCGTCACTTGATCCCCTGAGCCAGGGTTGACGCCAACAGCTCCGCGAGCTTGTCGAAGCCCGCGGCCATGCCCTTCTCCATGGGGGACTTGAGGACGGCGTCGCGAGCCTCCTGCGACTGGTAGCGCACCGTGATCGTGAGCGTGGTCCTGCCGCCCTGCTCGATTATTACGGTCGTCGACACGGCGTCACCTGGGTACCAGGACTGGTCGAACTTCTCCGTGGCGACGATGCGCTCGGGCGCCGCGACCTCGCGATAGACGCCGCCCATGCCCATCTCGGTTCCATCGGGGCCCCGCCACACGAAGCGATAGGCGCCGCCCACCCTCAGATCGATCTCGCAGACCGCCCACGACCAGCCGCCGTGCACCCCGAGCCATCGCTTGAGCAGCTCGGGCTTGGTATAGGCCTCGAATACCAGGTTGCGAGGAGCATCGAAGACTCGCGTCATCGCGATCTCCCGGTCCGTGGGCGTCGTGACTTTCAGTGTTCCAGTGGGGTTCATCGGTGATCTCCTCTATCGCTTGGTGGGTCCACGGTTCTTCGCGTCGGTCTTCAGCACGTCGAGCAGGGCGTCCAGGCGCTGGAAGGTGCCCTCCCAGAACTGGCGGTAGCGCTCCAGCCATTCGGTGGCTTCCGCGAGCGGCTTGGCCTCGAGCCGGCGGGGCCGCCGCTGCGCGTCGCGGCCGCGCGAGATCAGGCCGGCGCGCTCCAGCACCTTGAGATGCTTGGAGATCGCGGGCTGGCTCATGGCGAACGGCTCGGCCAGCTCCGTCACCGACGCCTCACCCGACGCGAGCCGGGTGAGGATCGCCCGCCGGGTGGGATCCGCGAGCGCCGCGAACGTCGCGTCGAGGCGATCGGCGGCCATCTGCCCATAACCTAGAGGTTGCATAACTGATAGGCTATATAAATCGACACGAGTCGGCTGTCCAGCCCGGCCAAAGGCCCTACTAGCGAGCCAGCGCCGCCCGCTGCTCGCCCCGCTCCTCGGGCACCCGCTCCCAACGGGTGATCTCGGTCATCCAGCCCGCGTCCTTGCGGTGCTCGAACGATGCCTTGAGATGCGGGGTAGCCTTGTGGAGCTCCAGCGCCTCCGAGTCCCGCCACACTTCGATCCGCATGAACCGGTCGGGGCGGTCCACCGACTGGTACAGATCGTACGTGATGCTCCCCGGCTCGGCGCGGGTCGGCGCCGTGAGCGACAGCAGCTCCCGCTTCACTTCGCTTCCTTTCCCCTCCCGCCCCTGGATGAACGTCACCGCCGTGAGCACGTCCGCGAGCTTCGCATCGCCGCCGCGCACTGCTTGCCGCGCCGCCGGGGTCTTGAGCTCGTGAAAGTCTTCGGTGTCGCCCTTGCGGAGCCGGAAGTCCATGACGCGGACCTGCTCGTTCTCGATGAGGACTCTGTAGTTCGCCGGGTAGATCGGGACCGGATCCTGGGCGCCGGCGACGGAGGGGAGGACTGCCACAACGGAAAGGGCGAGCGCAAGCATCCTGCGAGCGGGCATGGCGAAGCTCCGGAGAGAGTGGTGCATGTGCAATGCGGAGAAGCGCGAGAAGGGTTCCCGAGGAGGTGGACAGGGAACCAGGCCGTCGTTCGGCGCATTACACCCGAGCACACCACTCGTCGTCACGACCAAGGGGCCCCCAGTGAAAACGCGATGGACACTTTGCCTTATGCTGGTGGCGGTTACTGGGAGCGCGCACGCGCAGCTGCATCCTCGGCCGACGAAAGCGCCCATGATTCGGGCGCTCGACCCCCGGTTCAGCGGCTTGGTGCCGGAGAGCGCGGAGGTCGAGAAGATCGTGGAAGGGCACGAGTGGGTCGAAGGGCCGGTCTGGGTGCGGGACGGCGGGTATCTGCTCTTCTCGGACGTGGTGAAGAATGCGATCTACCGGTGGAAGGAAGGCGAGGGAGAAGGGGTCTACCTCCAGCCGAGCGGCTACACCGGGACTGCACCGTTCGCCGGGGCGGAGCCGGGATCGAACGGGCTCGCGATCGACGCTGCCGGGCGTCTGGTCTTCGCTCGGCACGGGGACCGGCAGATCGCCCGCCTCGAGCCGGACGGCAGTACCACCGTCCTGGTGGAACGGTATGAGGGCAAGCGGTTGAACAGCCCGAACGACCTGGTATTCCACTCGAGCGGCGATCTCTACTTCACCGATCCCCCCTTTGGCCTGCCCGGGAGCTACGATGATCCGGCCAAGGAGCTTTCGCATCGAGGCGTCTACCGCCTGGGCCGCGACGGCGGGCTGACCCTGATCGCCGCCGACCTGAGTGCGCCCAACGGCATCGCCTTCTCGCCCGACGAGCGTACCCTGTACGTCTCCAACGCCGACGCCCGGCGTCTGGTCTGGATGGCCTATGACGTGCACTCGAGCGGCACCGTCGGCAAGGTCCGCGTGCTCTTCGATGGAACGAAGGCGTTCGCCGGGCGGCGCGGCACGGCGGACGGAATGAAGGTGGACGTGCACGGCAACGTCTTCGGCGTGGGGCCGGGCGGGGTCTACGTCATCAGTCCGAAGGGCACGCTGCTCGGCTGGATCGACTTCGCCGGCAACGTTGGCAATGTGGCGTGGGGAGAGGACGGCTCCACGTTGTTCATCGCGGCCAACTCAGCGGTGTACCGGGTCCGGCTCTCGACGCGCGGGGCGGGATGGCAGGGGCAAGAAAACAAAGACCTCGGCCGTTCGCCGAGGTCTGGAAACAAACACGCTGATTGTTGTCTGGCGGAACTCCCGAGGAGGGACTCGAACCCCCGACCCGGTGATTAACAGTCACCTGCTCTACCAACTGAGCTACTCGGGAAGACGTTCCAGCGAGAGCGGGTGCAATCTCGCCTGGGGTCCCGCGGGGGTCAAGCCAGTTTTGCGGTGAGGCTATCCGGAGCGTAGCTTGGCGGGATCGCCCCTTCCACAGGGCACCCTGGAAACCGTCACGAACTTATCATTTGGGTCTAAGGATGCCAGCCGTTGGCTCCGGGGAACTGTGAGTGAATGTTCACTTGTCATGATCCCAGGCCGCCAGCCCAACTTTGTGATACAAAGTAGGAGCACGATATGTGCCTAAACCATTGTTGAAGAACATGTTACAATGATTCTACTGCCTTTTCATCCCCCGCTCCTTACCTTGTCTCCATGCCTTTGCCGCCCCTGACCGGGCACGTCGAGGCCAGGCGCCGCCTGGCCAAAGCGGTCTGCGGGGGCACACTGCCCCAGGTCCTACTGCTTACGGGTCCGACGGGCATCGGAAAGCAGCGGTTGGCTCTCTGGTTGGCACAACTGATCTTCTGCGAGCGTGGGGGTGAGGAGCCCTGTGGCTCCTGCCGCGCCTGCCACCTGGTGGATGGCCTGTCGCACGCCGACCTGCACTGGTTCGTCCCGATTCCCCGGCCCAAGGCCGGCGATCCGGACAAGCAGGTGGACGAGACGGCCGAAGCGCTGGCGGGCGTGATGGAGGAGCGGCGAAAGCAGCCGCTCTATGCCCCGGCCGACGGCATGGCGAGCCACTCGATCGCCACCGTGCGGCTGCTCCAGCGGCGAGCGTCGCTGACGTCGGTCGAAGGTGGGGCGCGGGTCTTCATCATCGGCGAGGCGGACCGGCTGGTGCCTCAGGAGTCGAGTCCCGAGGCGGCCAACGCCACGCTGAAGCTGTTGGAGGAGCCGCCACAGGGTGCGCTGTTCGTGCTGACGACCCTGGATCCTCGGCGAGTGCTCCCGACGATCCGGTCGCGGGCCGCCCCGATCCGGCTCAACCGGCTCGCGGACGACGAAGTGCGAGGCTTCCTGCGGCAGCACACGGAGTGGAGCCCTGAGAAGATCGAGGAGAGGGTGGCGCTGGCGGCCGGCTCGATCGGTCAGGCGCTCAGCCAGGGCGACGAGGGCGGCAAGGCGTATCGCTCGGCCGAGCAGCTCCTCGCCGCGGTGGTGGAGGGGCGGGGACCGGCTCTCGAGCGTGCGCTGAGCCAGGTGGCGTACTCGGCCCGCGGCGAGTTCGCCGCGATGCTCGATGCGCTCGCCGAGACCTTGGGTGAGGCGGCGCGGGGAACGATGGGGCATCCGGTGCGCCGGGCGGTCCCGCAACCTTTGCTGAGGCACCGGAGCCCGGCGCCCCTTCTGCAGGCGCTGGAGAGAGTGGCCGAGGCGCGAGAGGCGGCCTCGGGAAACGTGAATCCGCAGATCCTCCTCGCCGTACTGGGGGAAGAGTTGGCGGAGGTCCTGTGAAGCTGAGCCACCTCGACGCGGAAGGCCGCGCGCGGATGGTGGATGTGGGCGACAAGCCGGTGAGCGATCGGACGGCGATCGCCCGCGGCGCGGTGCGCATGTCGCGCGAGGCGTACGACCTGGTGGCCGGCGAGGGTGTCCCGAAAGGCGACGTCCTCACCGTGGCCGAAGTGGCCGGGGTCATGGGGGCCAAGCGGACCGGGGAGCTGATCCCGCTCTGCCACCCGCTCGGACTCGACCACGTGCAAGTCGAAGCACGGCTTGACCCTGAGCTGCCGGGGGTGCAGGTGACGGCGGCCGCCCGGGTGACCGGGCGCACAGGTGTTGAGATGGAGGCGCTCACAGCGGTAACGGTGGCCTGTCTTACAGTGTACGACATGGTGAAAGCAGTCGATAAGGGGATGGTCATTCAGGACGTCAAGTTGGTGAGCAAGACCAAGCGGCCTTCTCACGGCTCATAGACAGGAGGTTGGCCCGTAATGAGACCGACCGACGAGTACGGCGAGCGACGCGGTGGGATCCTGGAGCGGCTCCTCGTCCGAGGCGCGCTGCTTCTGGTGACCGTCGCCGTCATCGGCGCCCTGGCCGGCTGGACTAAACGGGTGGGTGCGGCGGACCACGTCGTGGCTCCCGACACGCGGCTGCTCGCGCGGGAGATGGGGAGTCTCGAGCAGCAGCTCCAGGCGACGCGCGGCGAGGTGGAGCTGGTGAAGCTCCAACTCGAGCGCACCAATGCGATTATGGCCAACTCGGCCAAGTACCGGATCCCCGCCGATCTGGCCGAGGATATCTACGACATCGCCCTGAGCGAGGGGATCGACCCGGCACTCGGGTTCCAGCTCGTCAAGGTCGAGAGCGGCTTCAAGGCGAATGCGCGTTCTTCGATGAAGGCGTTCGGCTACACCCAGCTTCAGCTCCCCACGGCCCGGTTCTACGACCCGGACGTGACGGCGGGCCAGCTGTTCGACCGGGAGACCAATCTCCGGATCGGGTTCCGTTTCCTTCGGGACCTGCTGGAGCAATTCGACCACGATATGCAACTCGCGCTGGTGGCCTACAACCGCGGCCCGGCGAAGGTCGCCGGCATCCTCGCCGATGGCGGCGACCCCACCAACGGGTACGCCGAGGCGGTGATGGAGGGCTACCAGCCGCTCGAATCGTCCGCGGCCGCGGAATAGACCGCGGAGCAACACGGTGTCACCCTGAACGCAGTGAAGGGGGCCATACCAACATGGCCCCCTTCGCTTTGCTCAGGGTGACACTATGCCGCCGGCTCAGCCCGGGATCTTGAGCGAGTCGCCCGCCCGGAGCGTCGTCTCCTCCGAGAGCCCGTTCGCCCGGCGCAGATCCACCACCGTCACGCCGTAGCGCTTGGCCAGGCCCGAGAGGGTGTCGCCCCAGCGCACGACGTGCGTCCGGGCGCTGGAGCGCTTGGTCCCAGGAGGCGACACGCGGAGCCGTTGCCCGGCGCGGATCCGGCCCTTCGAGTCGAGCTTGTTCCAGAGCCGCAGATCGCGCTGGCTCACACCGTATTCGTCGGCGATCCCCGAGAGGGTCTCCCCCCGCTTGACCCGGTGGTATCCCGAGGAGTTCGTGCCCGCGGCGGGCACCGGGTCGGACATCCGGCGCGCCATGGAGCTGGAGATGGCTCCTCCGGTGGGCACGATGAGCCGCTGCCCGATCCGGAGCCGGCGCGCGTTCACCTTGGGATTCGCGTCGGCGAGGAGCCGGCTGCTGACCCGGTATTTCCGCGCGATCCCTCCCATCGTCTCCCCGCGCACCACGAAGTGCTCGACGAACGTCACCCGCTTCTCCGGCGGCAGCTCCGCGTACGCCGCAACCGTCGCGGACCCGCGCCCGGCGGGCAGACGAACGACCGACGCCTTGGCGGGCGGGGTCGCCAGACGGAGGAACTGCGGGTTGAGCTCGCGGATCGCCGCGACGGTGGTGTCGGCCAGGCGGGCGATCACGTCGAGGCCGGTCATCGTCGGAACCACCATCGAGTCGTAGACCAGCGGCTCGGCGGGCGCCACCCTGAACCCGTAGCGCGCCGGCTCCTTCGCGATCACCGCGGCGGCGATGAGCTTGGGCACGTAGTCCTTGGTCTCGCGGCGCAGCAGCCGGGTGTCGTAGAGCCGGAAGAAGGCGGCGTCGGAGGTCCGGTCGGAGTCATCCTCGCGGAGCCGGCGCAGCCCGCGCGAGACGCGGCCTGATCCCGCGTTGTAGGCGGCGGCCGCGAGGTACAGCGAGCCGAATCGGGTGTTGAGATCGCGCAGGTGCCGCACGGCGGCATCGGTCGCCAGGAAGGGGTCGCGGCGCTCGTCCACCCACGAGTCCACCCTGAGATCGTAGAACTTCGCGGTTCCCTTCATGAACTGCCACATCCCCACCGCCTTGGCCCTGCTGGTGGCGGTATTGGAGAAGCCGCTCTCGATCAGGGCGAGGTAGACCAGGTCGCCCGGCATCCCTTCGCGCGCCAGCCGCTCGCGGATCATCGGCTCGTAGCGCTGCATCCGATTGAGCCAGATCCCCATGCGCTCGCGGCCGGGGCCGAGGAAGAAATCGAGATACCACTGCACCCGCTGATGGCTGTTGTAGGTCTCGACGTCGATGTCCCACGTGACCGCGTTGGCCAGCGCCTTGGTGTCGTTCCCTTCGATGACGGCGTCGGACTTCTCCGCCTCTTCATCGGTCGGCTGGGCTTCGGCGAGGGCCTCGAGCACTGCCTCGTCCGCAGCGGAGTCGGCCGCCTGTCTCGTCTCGGCGGCAAGCTCCTCGGCGGGAATCAGCGAGTCGAATTCTGGAGCGGGAGGAAGCTCGTAGGGGCCGTTCTCGGGGCTCGGCTCCGAGCCGCCGTCAGGCGCCGACCGGGCGTACTGCTCTTGCCCCCCGGACCCGGGCTCGGGGACGGGACTCTGCTGGGACGCCTGCTTGGAACCGCCGCAGGCGAGCAGGAAGACGAGCGCAAGAAGAACGGAAGCACGATGCATCGGACGCTCAGCTTCGGGGTACATTCGGGGTGCATTCCGCCGGGCGGAAGGCGTTCTGAGGCACTGACCCGGCGCTGGGCGCCGTCTAACGCATGAAAAGGCGGTTTCCGAGGAGCCGGTTGGTGGCATTGAGCACGGCCAGTGCCGCGGCACGGGCGGGGTCGAGCTCGGTGAGCACTGACCCCACGATCCGCTGGTCGGAGCCTTCCGCGTTGGTCGAGAGGGAGACGATCACGACCGTCGCATCGAACGCGCGGACCGCCTTCACGCCGAGCAGCTCGAACACCATTCCGCCCTGCACCGCCTGACCCAGGGCGAGCACGCAGGCCTGGGCCGCGCACCGGAGCTCCCCGGCCTGCGAGCACAGTCCCTCGCTCTCGCCGATGAACGCCTCCGAATCCCTCCAGGTGAGACCCACCTTCGCGCGGCACCGGCCGTTGGGGAGGCGGTCCAGCACGAACTCGGCGAAGCGCAGGCGCTCGCTGAGGGGGTTGGGCGCTGACATGGCCTTCCTTGGACGGGCGAGTTGAGTGAATTACGGCGGGGAATGAGGGGGGCAAGCCCTATGCCACCCCCCTGTTCCCCGGCCTCCTCAATCCAGATGCTCGGAGAGGAAGGCAGTGAGGGCGTCGTTGGAGAGTTGCTCGGCCTGGGCGAAGAGTGCGGCCTTCGAGGAAGAAGAGAGCGGATAGGTCGCCCAGAACGATTGGCGGTCGGTGCTCGCGCACCGAAATGAGAAGACCAGGTTCCATTGCGCCGAGCTCGCACGGCGCTCGGCGGCCACCGTCACGTTCCAGCGACGGTCGCCGTGCTCGACCACTCTCCAGGCCATCGACGACTCCACGAAGTCGAACGAAAGGTCGGCCAATATGGGCCGCGGCCCGGAATCAGGTCAAGAGCCGTTCGGCTCTCGCATGCTCCATCGTGTCCACCGCGCGCAACGGCGCCAGCTCGTGCCAGGTGACGCCCACGTGCGCCAGTCGCGCGCGGGTCTCGGCAAGCAGGCGGCTCGTGCCCCACGGCATCGCGGTGAAGATGTCGGGGACCGGCGGCGTGCCGCCGATGAGGTAATAACCGCCGTCCACCGTGGGACCGATCACGAACTCGCCGCGCCCCGCGATCGCACCGGCCTCCCGCAGAATGGAGGCGTCGAGGCTCGGACAATCGTCCACGATCGCGAGCCAGGGTCGGCGGGAATCGGCGGCGCACGCCGCGGCCCCGAGCCGCGCGCCCCGATCGCCGGAGGCCTGGGGCCGGAAGTCGCAGTCCTCGCCCAGCCAGTACCTCATCTCCGGACCGGCGTCGCTCGGCGCGAACCACACCGTGACATCGAGGCCGGCCTCGCGGGCGGCGGCGAGCGTGCGGGCCGCCATGATGCGATAGAGCCTGAGTGCGTGGCGCTCGCCGATCTCGGCGGCGAGCCGGGACTTTACGGTGCCGAGGCGAGGTGCGTGGAGGAAGACGGCGAGGGCGACGGCCGACCGCAGGGAGATCAGCTCCGAACCAGCGCCTGGAAACGGGAGCGGAGGTCGCGGGTCACCGGGCCCGACTTCCCGTTGCCGATGGTCCGCCCGTCCACCTGGCGGATGGCGATCACTTCGCTCGCGGTGCCGGTGAAGAAGGCTTCGTCGGCGGTGTAGACGTCGTAGCGATTGAGCATGGTCTCCTGCATGTCGTAGCCGGCCTCGCGGGCCAGCTCGATGACCACGTCCCGCGTCACGCCCTTGAGGATCCCGGCGTAGGGCGCCGGCGTCCGGATCGCACCGTTCTTCACCACGAAGATGTTCTGGCCCGACCCTTCGGCGACGTGGCCCTCGCTGTCGAGCATCAGGACTTCGTCGGCCCCGGAGTGGATCCCCTCGATCTTGGCGAGGATGTGCGCCAGGTAGTTGAGCGACTTCACCCGCGGCGACAGCGCCTCGCGGTGCGGGATCGGCGTGCCGGCGGTGACCACCCGGAGCCCCGTCTCGTAGACCTCCTCCGGGAACAGCCGGATGGTGTCCACGATGATGATGATCGAGGCCTTGGGGCACTTCCGCGGATCGAGGCCGAGATCGCCGACGCCGCGAGTGATGACGTGCCGGATGTAGGCCTCCGCGATCGCGGAGCGGCGCACGGCCTCTTCGGTCACGGCGGCCATCTCATCCTTCGGCATCGGGATCGTGAGCCAGATCGCCTTGGCCGAGTCGTAGAGCCGATCCAGGTGCTCCGAGAGCTTGAAGATCTTTCCGCCGTACACGCGGATTCCCTCGAACACCCCGTCGCCGTACAGCAGGCCGTGATCGTAGACCGACACCGTTGCGGTCTCGCGGTCGTGCCACTTGCCGTCGAGCCAGACTGTGGGCACGCCCGCTCCCGTGGTCGTCGAGGGCTTGGAAGGCTTCAGAGTCGTCGACATGTGGGCAAATCTACCCCGAGGATCGGGGATGGCCAAGGCGGGCGTTCGTGGCGACTATACGGCATGCGACTAAATCGCTGGAGCGAGCCGCAGTTGGACCGTCGAACCTACCCGCGGGCCGAGTACCGCCGAACGGCCCCCGCACTTCTCGAGCTCGAAGGCTACCGTTGCGCGGTGCGAGACCTGGCACCCGATGGTCTCCGGGTGGAGCCCGCCCCGGCCGGGCGGGTCTGGGAGACCGGCGAGCGGGTGACCGGCGTGCTGCACCTCCGGGCCGGCGGGCTGGTACTGATCGGCGCCACGATCGGCAGGATCGACCGGGCCGGCCTGGCGCTGCTGCCTGACTCCGACGCCTGGCCCGACCTCGATTCGATCGACGCCGAGCGCTCGGCGCTCGTGCGGTGGCACCACGAGCGGCGCAGCGAGCCCCGCCTGCCGCTGCCGGCGCTGCCGGGCGCGGGCGGCGCCAGCACACCGCTCCGGGACGTGAGCGCGACCGGGCTCCGCTACGCCCTCGCCGCGTCGGAGCGCGCCCCGGCCGCGGGCAGTCACGTGGCCGGCGAGCTCAGGCTCGACGCCGACACCGTGATTCCGGTGCGCGGCCAGGTGATCCGTCACGTGGGCCGGGAGATCGCCGTGGCGCTCGACCCGCCGGGGCTCACGCCGGAGATCCTGGCGCTGCTCAGGCGGCGATATTTCCCCGAGGGGAGCGACCCGGCGGTCTAGCGACACGTTGTCATCCTGAGCGAAGCGAAGGAGGCCACACGCGGTCATGGCCGCCTTCGCTTCGCTCAGGATGACATTCTACTGTCCGTCCAACGCGCCGAGCAGCCCCGCGATCTCCCCCAGCGACAGCACCCACGTCGCCCCCCCGCGCCGCACGGCCGCGCGCGGCATCCCGTAGACCACGCAGCTCGTCTCGCTCTCGGCGATGGTGACCCCACCGCCCGCGCGGATCGTCGCCATCCCTTCGGCGCCGTCCTCGCCCATCCCGGTCAGCAGGATCCCCAGCACCCGTCCGGGCCTCGAGCGCGCCGCCGAGCGCATGGTCACGTCGATGCTCGGGATGTGGCGCGCATCGGAGGGCTCGGGTGAGAGCACGACAGCGAGGCCCGGGCTCACGCGGAGGTGCCGGCCGCCGGGAGCGATGACGACGTCCCCCGCCGTCAGGCGACGTCCCTCGATCGCCTCGCTCACGCGGAGCCGGCTCAACGAGTCCAGCCGCCGG
>Ga0184615_10001547_pt1 | contig 12415 bp, 7 predicted proteins | sample PLM4_65_coex_FD_133134 | JGI IMG/M metagenome (GOLD analysis project Ga0184615, IMG submission 133134) | Groundwater sediment microbial communities from an aquifer in East River, Colorado, USA - PLM4_65_coex | ecosystem: Environmental > Terrestrial > Soil > Riparian zone | place: USA: East... | reverse complement strand
TGCCATTGACGACCAGGTTGATGTCGAGCGCGCCCCGCCCCTCGCCTGACACACCAGAGAAGGCGAACCGCGGCTGCAGTCCGCTGGCGTTGTCGGACGAGGCGAGGAGGAAGAGGTCGATGTCCGCGCAGCTCATGTGGACCGTCTCATCCGCGCTCGCGCAGCTCTTCCCGTACCACTCGAAGTGTACATCGTCCACGAAGACCGGGACGGTAGACGTCCCGCCCAGGTCGGTCCGGTTAACATTCTTCGAGCTGCCCGCCGCGCCGCGCGGGATGCAGTTCCCAGGCGTACCGCTGATCTTGAACGCATTGATGACCGTGGGGACACCGCTCAGAAATGTGCCGGCCGGGGTCGACGCAATGGTTGAACCCTCTCGCCGCGCCTCTCGGGTGACAATGATGAAGGTCAGGCGGTTCGGGGTCGAGACATCCCACAGGGGGTAGAACAGGCGGGCCCCCGGATGCATTTCACTGTTCGCCCATACCGGCGGGGCCAGACCGGCCACCAGCAGTAGAGCGAGGGGAATCCCTATCCAGCTTCTTCTCATTGACAGGCCTCCTTTGTCTGATTGGACCATCATGCTCCTGGCTCACTCCAGTCGAGGTGTGCAAACCAGGTCATCTCATCCCGTGCCGTGTCTTCCACATCATCCACATCATCGATCCGTCCCTGCTTGGGCTGGGCTGTGCAACCAAGACGATGGCACAACACCCCCTGCTGTGCCGCGCACCTCCCCTGCCCCTACGTTCAGACTCCCTTCCCGCATCACCTCCTTCAAACCTCAGGATCGCTCGTCGCGTCTGTTCTGTAGGGTGCATCACGCATCAACCTATGAATTGCGCCAGAATGTCTTCCTGCTTATACTTGCTTCGCCGGGGGTTGTCAAGCAAAATCTTTCGATCGGTCTCACGGCTTCTTTTCCTCTGCTTTCAACGGCTTCTTCACATTTTGCTGGTCGTAACCAACGTACCAGACGCCGTTCACCCTGATCCAATGCATGATGGTCCCTTGATCCCAGGGGCCAAAGCGGGAGACCTGGGGAAGGTTCATGCGGAAGGTCGTCATCGCGGTCACCCACCCCTCGTCGCCCGCCGCTTCGACCTCTTGAATCTTGTATGACTGGAAGACGACGCTGCTGCGCGAGCGGTAGAACCCGGTGAGGGTCACCCGCTCGCGCGCAGGCGGCTCAAGGAGATCGTACTGGGCGGCCAAATCCCCCTTCACCCTCGCCTCCCAGAACTGTGTCGCTCGGGCCCGCAACGCCTCCTCGGGACTTTGCTGCAACTGCGCGGGGGGTGTCGGTGTGGCCGCGCCCTGCATCTGTCCCGCGCAAGCGGCCAGCCATCCGATCAGCAGAGTCGGCAGGAACATCTTCCATCGTCTCATCCCATCTCCTTCACCTAGACCTGATTCTCGCCGCGGACCATGTGGATCCCGTGGTAGGCGTGGCACGCATCGCCAATGAGGAGATCAAAGAGCTTCCGGTTCTCCCGTTTGATGGCCTGGAGGTTCAGCGTTGCCACCTCGCGGACCGTCTGCGCCAGCAACTGGCCGGCCTGCTCGACCTGTCGCTCCTGCTCCGAATTGAGCGGGGCCAGGCGGAAGAGGCGGTTGTAACTCAGGATCTCGAATGCATGCCCGAGGAACTTCAAGCGACTGTCGAGCTGGTAGGGCCGCCATCGCGCCGCCTTGTCAGGATAGGCCTTCGCCACGACCTTGTAATAATCATCCAGGAGCAGGGGGTCCACCCGGAGCCGCCAGATGAGCATCCGAAGCTGCTCTGCGAAGCGACGCCGCCCGCCTTCACCCAGATGCCCATATCGGACCGCCACCCCGACCGCATAGATCAGGTGCGTCCCGCCGCACGTGAAGTTTTCGATCCGGTCCTTCCCTGTGGGGGTGCGCCCCTCCGCCATCGCCTTCCTGAAGTCCGCCGCAGCCCAGTCAAGCGTATCAAAGGCATACGCGACCACGTCGCGGAGCCTGATCTGCCGCCCTCGGGCGTTCGTCCACGAGTCCTGATTCGGAGAGGTGGTCATGGCAAAGGCGATGATGCTCCAGGACAGCTCGTCGGCCGAGCCGTTTATCTTGCTCGGCTCATAGGTGAAAAGCTGCTTCGCGTCGTGCAAGAGGTCGGCCACCTTCCGGCGGCGTCCGGCCACCGTGATCTGCTGATCCGGACCGACCCCCGCCTCCAACATCGTCTTGAGGAAGGTGTTCTGGTGACCCTCGACCTCGACCGGCATGGCCAGATACGTCCGACCGGCCTCCGACCTCTCCCGGAGTTCGTGCGCGCAGAGGTAGTCGATCGCGGGCTTGCCGGCGACGGAAAACTTGCTGCCGATCGCCCTGATGCCATGCATCACCGCCCAGGGGTCGTCTCTGGCGACCGCATACCGGGCGATGAGATCACGGAGCGCGCGGTCCGATCCGGCGAGCGTCTGCGGGACGCGGTGCTGGACAGGCGGAAGCTCCAAGGCCAGGGCCCTCACCGGCTCGAGCGCCCAGGCCCCCGCACCGAGGAGGCCCCAGCGAAGGAGGTCCCTCCGGCTGACACCCGCGCAACACCGGTCAAGCGGTATCCGGGTTCCCTCTTCCGACATCTTCAGTCTCTTCATGCTCCCTCTGGTGACCTTCTTTTCAAGCCGGGCACATGAAACGTCAAGGTCGTTCCATCTTTAGCGGAACGGGCGAGAACTGTCAAGCCTTTTGATGTGTGTTGTTGCGTCGTCAGAGGTCTGACTTGACCGGCGTTCAGATGTCAACCTGGCCGGGTCCGAGGTCGTGCCCTGGCCCGCCGTGACGCGCCACGGCGCCTCGTAGATCTCGATCGTCTGCCGGCCCCTCTCCGTGACCGTTCCAATCCTGCGGTACGCCAGTGCCACCACGGCCGGAAGCTCTCGCTCCAATGAGAGCGGACGCAGGACGAAGATATAGTAGTCCGGCCTGGTGGAACGCGGGGCCTGGAAGTAGTAGTCGGCCATGACATCGCGCTCGTTGCTGCTGAACGTCCCTCGAAGCCGGCCGGACCGGAACAGGGCCCCGACTTGGTCGAGCCCTCGACGGTACGGGAAGCCAAACACCCCCTCGACCCGTCTCGTCACGAGGTTCGGCAGCTCATATCCGAAGACCGTCTTTCGATCCCACGGGTGTTCCACCGTATGGTCCACCACCATGTAATACGTGACCCCCCCAATGAGAACGATCACGCCCCAGGCGGCGGCATGAAGGACCTGGCCCACTGCCCGGCCCTCTCCAATACTGATCACCGTGTCGATCCCGAGGGCGACGAGGATCAGGCCAGGCAAGAAGTAGTTATAGACATGAGATCGGGGATCTCCACCCAGAAGCATATAGAAGGCAAACGTCGTAACGAACCAGGTGGGGATGATCAGACCCTCCGGCGTTCCCTTTGATCGGACGACACCGAAGGCCCCGATGCCCAGAAACGGGATGGCGAATGTCAGATAGAACGGCGGGAGATAGAGGCTGAGCAGGTCGTGAGTCCCCGTAAAGGTCCGCATCCCTTGTCCAGCCGCGACCCGTTCGAGCAGGTAGTCGCGTACGAGCGAGAAGAGGGGCTGGCGGAGGTAAGGGAGGTAAAAGAGGCTGACCAGGCAGAGGCCGCTCGCCCCCGCCAGCGCCAGATGGGCGAAGTAGGAACGCCTCCACCCGGCGCGGCGGCGGGCTGCGAGAGCCAGGAGCAGGACCAGGGTCGGCGCGAACGTCAGCGCGTCGTAATGGGCGAGGAGCGCCAGGCCATAGCACATGAAGCCCGGATACAGGAGGCGGGGGTCGCCTCCACGGAGCACCCTGAAGAGGAGAGACGCCGCAAGCAGCACGAAGAGCATGCAGAAAGCTTGATACTGGACAATTCGCCCGAATGCCACCAGCAAGCCGCACGATCCCACCAAGGCAGCGACGAGGAGGGCCGGCCGGGGGCCGAACTCGTCACGGACGAGTCGATAGAGGACGTACACCCCTAGGAGCGACGCGAGGGAGAACGGCAGCCGGGTCTGCCACTCGACGTAGTCACCTGTGAGCTTCCGAACCAGGAGCGTCACCAGGAACTGCACGGGTCCCTTCTTCTGGGCGAGCAGGAAATCGGGGAAGCCGGCCCCAGCAGGATAGAGCGCCTTGATCTCATCCCCTTGAAAATGGGAGTAGTCGAGGAACAACAGTCGCAGGGCCGCAGAGATCAGGAGGATCAGCATGAGCGGCATGTCGAGCGCCCAATCGGCCAGTCCAGGCGTTCGCCCTCCGGGCCCCTGCCCGCTTGGCAAAGGCGCATGAATCGGGCGTTTACCTTTCGCGGCCTGGGATCGCACGGCGATCAAACGGCAGCCTGCTTGTCCGAGTCGGCGGTTGATAGATTCGGATCACCGGGCTGTGGAATCCATACGTGAGCCGTTGTGGGCGGAATTCCTTGACGAGGATGTACTCCTGCATGATGCGACGATAGAAGCGTGTCCAAGGCGGCACCGCATCGGGATAGTCGAAGTATCGTTGATACGAGAAAGAGCTGATGACGAAATAGGGAGGCGGTTCGGCGCCCCGTGCTGACAACAGCTCCGGGATTCGCTCGGGAAAAAACACCCGCCATTCTCTGCCCCAGTATTGGGAGGCCGGCAGATGCGCCATCGGCTCCGTCACCACGATGTTCGCTCCAGGGGGGATGGCCTGCTCCATCCATCTCCCGGCGACAGTGCGGGTGTCATGGAGCGCCTCATCGGCAACGAGCACCGTTTTTACCAATGGAGGCAGGACGAACAGGGCAACGCAGAGGGCGTACACGGCAGGCGAAGGCAGTCTTCGCTTCAGGAGGGCGGAGAGTCTCATCAGCGCAGCGGCCGCGGACAGACAGAGCAGCGGGGCAATCGGCAGAAGGTAACGGGCCGAGAAGGGATACGGCTTCGCCCGGCCGTGTTCGAAGATCAGATAGAGCCATAGGGCCGTTGCCGTAACGACCCACCCGTCTTGCGACCGGACGAGGAGCACAAGACCGGCAACGCTCAAAAGAAAGACCGGCCACGTCATTCCCGGGATCAACCCGGTGCGGATGTAATAGAGCCACCATTCGTTCCACGGATCATAGACGATGCCATCGTGATGCCCCGTGTTTGAGTACACCCACTGACCCCGAAATCCGGACACGAATTGGTCAAAATGCCACAGATAGATAGGGGAGACAAGGAAAAATCCCGCCAAGAACGCGAGGATAGCCAGACCCAGATCGGCGAGGACCGCCCGAACTTCACGACGACGAGACCAAGCGGAGACTCCAAGGGCGAGCATAACCGGGAGCACGAGGGGGAGGCCGGCGTATTTCGTCGAGAAGCTGGCGCCGGCAAAGAGCGCAGCCGCCAAGAGGGCCGGCCGGGAGGGATGTCTGAGGTAGTGGACCACTAGCAGGATGGTGATCGTCGTCATGAGCGCGAGCGGGGTGTCCTCCTTGATGTATCTGGAACTCACGGTGTGCAGCGGCAGGATCGCTAACAACAGCGCCGCGGCAAGCCCGACTCGCCGATCCCAAAGCGACCCGAGCCGATACAGGACGACGACCGTCAGCGCGCCGAGCAGCGCCATCCAGAACCGACCCAGGTAATGGTACTGCACCGTTGTCAACCCCGGGTTCAGAAGCTTGGCGACCGAGAAAACAAGATAGAGACTGTTGTACAGGAATGAGGGCTGGCTGTTGCGATGGGTGAAGTTCGTCGCGGCCAGTTGCAGTGCAGCCTCGCGCTTGTTGATTTCGTCGCCAGAAAAGAAATACGGCAACCCGAAAGAAAGTCCCCAGACCCGGAGCGCCAGCGCAAGACAGAAGAGAAGAACCGGGAGGAACAGCTCTTTGCGCGACAACTTGGGTACAGGGAACCGCTGAAGGGACGCCACTTTTGAGGAAGGCGTCAAGGCCTTGGTCTTTGCCATTCCTGCCTCATCTACGAATTCCCATGACCGCCGCGCGTCGGGCGCGAGCCGCAAAAAACCCTCAGCGTTGCTCTCCTCGCGGAGAAAGATCGGCTGAGGGTCAGATGTGTCGTTACTTGCCGTGGTATGTAGTGCATCCTATCCCAGCGACGGGACGCGCGTCAAGATCCCGCAGACTCAGAAGTGCGCGTCACGTTTGTAGGTCCCGCGATCAAGCCAAATACACGTGACTGGCGGAATTGATCCGCCGATCGGCATGGCCTCACATGCCCCGGTTCATTCTTTCACGCGATAGAGGATGAAACCTTGCGCTTCATGGACAGGAAGTAGACATTTCTCAGCGAATTGACGAAATGCATCCCACTGGAGAAGCCGTGGATCCATGCCCCGTCTGGTGTAATAGGAGAGGGCACCGCTGTTCACAAGGATATGAGAAATGCCGGTCGACCGCAGACAGTTGCGAACGGCTTGCGTCTGCGAGAGGAGTGGCCAATTGGTGGGCCAGTTGTCCTGGATCACCGGTACAGTGAAGTAGTAGCCGCGTGCGTCGTATATCATCAGGATCCGGCTATCTGGGGGTACATGGCGATTCACATAGAACGCGACATCCGTATATGCTCGATTGCCGAATGGGAAGGGATTCCTGCGGACATAGCTCTCCCATGAGATTGTGCCGCTTAGGTATTTCAGAGCCATGCCCTCGGTGAGTCGCAGGCCAATAATCTTTCCTGAAGGCAGCAAAGCAACTCCTATGATGAGGACGGAGACCCAGGTAGCTGCATTGGGCGAGAGGAGCCGGAGTCTCAGTCTGTCTATGATGTAAGCGGCAACAATGGTCAATGGTGCCACTGCCGGGATCAGATAGCGAAGGTTGTTGGAGGGGAGATACAGGACGAGACCAATCACATGGCAAAGGGCAGGGATGATGAGCCAGCTCAACGTTCTGCCTGGCAAGAAGAGAAGCCACAGAGGGAGCAGCAAAAAGATAGGATTCAAAGCGTAGAGGACAGCCTCGTCTTCAACTTCTAAACGGCCCGGTGAAATAAAGAGATCCAAGAGATTAAACGGGATGCTGACTTGCCGGTTCCATTCTCTTATCATCTCACTAATATCCACCACCACACTCTGCCCGCCGTAAAGAGGAGCAAGCCAGGGCTCAATCCCCCGAGCCGAAAAGTAAGGGAATAGAGGGGCCGCGTGGAGCAACCAATTTTTGATCAGCCAAGGGAGGGCCGAGCCGAGAACGATCAGGCCGAAAAAAGCAAGCGCGCGGCTGAATGCAGCGACACCGGGAAACCGTGAGCGGGTAACCCAGAGGATCAAGGGGCTTAGCGCGAGGATATAAAAGAGTGCCGAGTATTTCACTCCAAAGGCAAGCCCGAGAAGGGCTCCTGACAGGAAGAAGAAGGGCCGGCCCTCGGTGTCGTGGAGAGCCATCAGTAATGCGTAGTGGGCCAGGAAGAGGTAGTAGGCGAGGGTCACATCCACTCGGGGGGTGATCGCGATCAGCAAGAGGGACGTGCTTCCCCAGAGGAGGGCCAGGCTGAGACCGGCGGTAGCACGGTTCAAGAACCGAAGGGAAAGTGCAAAAACCGCCAGTCCAAGGCCCAGCGCAAAAAACGCGCTGACAAGCGCGGCCCCGGCAGGACTCCCGAATGCCAGGAGAGGGAGATACAACATATGCGCGAGCTGGACAAACGCCGTGTGCAAGTTATCCTCAGGCAGGTAGATCCGCCCGTGCTGAAGGAATTGGGCGGGCACGCGAAGGTGGTACATCAGGCTATCCCAGTCAAGCGGAGGTGCCATGGCCTCCGAGAGCATGAAGAAGGCGACGGCTCCAAATATGGTTAAGCCCCAGACGGGGCTATTGGTTCGAAGGGAGGAAAAGCTCTGAACGACGAGGGTCGGAAGCTCGCGCAGCTCTTTACGGGTGAGGAAGGCGAAAAAGAGCAGAAGTGCTCCGAGGATCGGCGCATTCAGCCCGGAGAGCAGGCCGCAGATGAGAATTGATGTGGAGAGAAGACCTGCGCCAATGGCGGTCGAAAACAACAGGGTCTCGAGGGGTTGGTCAAAGCGACAGCCGCATCGAACCAACACAAAGTTCCCAAGGCTGGCACAGATGGCAAGGAGGCCTAACGCCAGGATGAGATCGAACACGTGGTCGAGAACGAGCAATGGACCCACATAACCGGGTCCTTGAACATTCACATAAAGATGCGCGGCGATGGCGAACGCTACCAGGGACACACCGCCCAGAAGACCGAACACGTCCTTCGCATTTTTAACGTTCGGCCTTTGCTTGACACCCTCGACCGGCGATTTCCTCTTACCACCCGGCTTGACGGAGTGTTGTTTCTTCATGGCTCAATCACCTGCCGACCGGTATAGTTGCGGGACGAAGCGGGCCATCGTCCACCATGAGGAAGCAACAATCAGGCAGTCGCTGGACCGCTTCCAGAAACAGTATCGCCCCCTTCTCCTCCACGAGTCGCCCCACAAAGAGGACCACCCCGGCCGACTCTGGAAGCTGTAGCCTCCGGCGGGCTCAAGTACCACCGGTCTGACCCCGGACAAGGTGGAGGAAGGACCCGGAGTAGTCATCAGGCGTGGGCCGAGGCTGATCATCCCGATGCGAGTGAGGACTCAAGTTCATGGGGGCGGTTCTTTCAGGCGCTCAAGGATTTGCCGAACGGTCTCTGCTCTTGGCCCCGCCGGCTCACGCTCCAGGAACCGCTCGAAGAAGGCCCTGGCCTTTACCGGCTCTCCTAGCTTCAAATAGAGATTCCCCAGTGTGAAATACGGATCGCTGAGAGTAAGGTGTTGAGCAAAGGCCTCCTGCGCCAGCTCCGCCTGTTGCCTGGCCTTCTCGATCTCCCCTTTCTCGAGGAGCTGCCCTGCCCATTGCGCCCGGTAATTGCCCTCATAGAGGGTTGTCTCGTAGGCCACCCTGGCAAAGCCGGGACGCTGCCTCACCCTCGCCTGGAGCCGCTCCAGCTCTGCCACCGCCCGATCCGGACGCGCCTCTGAGGCGTAGATCTGCGCGGCGAAGAAGTAATCTGAATGGTGGAGAGTATAGTAAGGTATATCCCTCAGATGCCAGAAGGGCACGAGCAGATGCTGAACCACTGCGAGGCCCACGAGCAGGCCCAGGAAGGTCATCGTCTTTGCCGTCTCTCTCTTCCGGAGCGCCTCAAAGAGCCAGACGAGCCCTGCTGCCCCATAGACGATCAGGACAGGCACGACGACCAACCGATATCTAGCCAGGATAATGGCGATCATCAATCCCCCGACCGTAAACAGACCGTAGAGCGCCAGCAGGACATGTCGCCGCCACGCCCCCAAGGAGAGCAAGAACCCGGCCACACCGAGGGGCAAGATGACTCCATAGCGGAGGGTCGGCCGGAGGATCGGCGAGATCTCCAGGCCATAGGGGAATCCGACGTTATTGGGCACCTCCAACGGGTCCGCAAGCCCTCGAAGCTTCAAGAGTTGCATCTTCACAAATCCAAGCCAATCCCCCTGATAGGTCGCAAGCGTCTCGCGAACCACCGCGCCCAGTCGGCCGTTGGAGCGTTCCAGGATGCGCGGCATCGACAGTGGGTGATGCAGGCTTACCGGGAAGGTATCGGCGGCATTCCCCTCGATGATCCCCTCAGCGGCGCGATTCGAGAGGGCAAAGAGCGGCGCGCCAACCAGATAGTTGCGGACGACAAGCGGCGATGCCGCGATCAGGAAGCCCACCAGCAAGACAGCGGCCGAGGCCCCTGCCCGCCCCGGAGCCTTCCGATATTCGAAGACAAGCCAGAGTATGGCCATCGGGAGGAGCAGCAAGGCGTTCTCCTTTGTCAGGGTCGCAAGTCCGATCAGCACCCCGCCCAAGAGCCCGTCCCGCGCCAGGCCACTTGCGCGAGCTCGCAGCAGGGCCAGCAGGGTGAGTGGCTCCAAAAGCGGTGGAATCCAATCACGCAATAGCGTGCCCTGATGGAAGATGAACGGCCCGTAGAAGGCCGCAAGCGCGGCGGCAACAAGGCCGACCCGATCATCGAACACGCGTCTGGCCAGGCAAAACATCACCAATGGTTGGAGCGCCCCCACCAGGAGCTGACTCAGGATGACGAACCCTATGGATTTGTTAGAGACGGCTAACAGGCCGGCCACCCAGTACGGGTATAGCGGGGCCTGATGAAAAATCTCCTTGCCGCCCCACCAGTGATACCAGGTCTCGAGTGGGGCCATCTCCTTCATCCAGGCGAAGTACGGATGGTAGGTATCCCGGCCGAGCCAGTCACCTGCCAGGATGACCCGAGCCCAGTGCCAGGTGGCATACAGATCTGAATTCGTGGAGACAAAGGTAATCTGTAAGAAGGCCGTTCGCGAGATGGCCCAGAAGTGGACGAGCCGCACTGCACAGCCTAAGACGAGGATACCGACCAGGACAAGCGTCGTCATCCGCGTTGAGGCAAGCCGATCAAGAAGGTCTCCCCCGGGCGCCCCGCCTCTTGCCCGGGCTCCTGTCCCAGTTCGATCCCCCCCCTTCGTCGCCGACCTGCCTGTCCTTTGAGAAGCGATGCGAACCATAGATTTCATCCACCGGGGAGGCTCTCACGCCGACCTCCCTCAAACCCTACCTGAAACTATTAAGTGAACTTAGTTAAGCTGTTGCCCGACGTTTTGAGGAAGGTGATTCAGCTTGGGTGATTTCATTATTAAAAGGATACCGGTGATGCTCAACATGGCCAGCATAATGGGAAGGAGGCTTTTCCAATTCCTCAACCCAAATAGCTTGTGCCCGAGATTCGTAGCATAGCTACCGCCTACTAGCCGCTTCCAACAGTAGCTGTAGATGGACGACCACTGAAAGTAGCTCAGTTCCTCAATTCTTACCATCATGGGATCAGGAACCGTTACCACACTGGCAGCAACGATGAACATTTGTGACACAGAGACGAGGCTTAGAATCACTACTAGGAAGAAGAGACGGCAAGGAACGAAGATTAATGGGAGGCAAAGGAATGGGAGCATCGGGATGATGTGGCGGGGCCCGAAAGACCAAGCGCCCCACCACGAGAAGAAACCTGAATCGATGAGCAGATAGGAAAGCACTGCAATTGTAGCTAGAACTGCCTCCGCCCGGTACTGCTTGGCACGGAACATGAAGTATGCTCCAACCAGAGCCATGATGAGGACAGGTGACTGCCAGAACAAACCTTGTGCCGGATGCACCGTCAAGTAATAGAGAACCTTGGGGCGTGGCCATCCGATCCCCATGAGTCCCTGTGCCAATGACCTTGCATAATACGGATCGTATGTGTGTTCATAACCTATAGAAAGTGGATTGCCAAAGCACAGCGTATTGTAGATCAACATGATCGCCACCGGAATGAGCCCGCCTAATACCGGGATGGCAATTGACATGCCGCGGCGGAACGACTGTCCGTTCCAAGGGACGTAAAAGTAGTAGATGATCAGTGGCAAGACGATCACCGGGGTCGTGTACTCGGTGATCAGAGAAAGACCAAGCAAGAGACCGATGAGAAACATGTGACGCTTCTTGCACCGATCAGGCTTGGCTTTGAGCTGAAAGATCATGAAGAAGGCACAAAAGAGCAGTGACGCCGCAAGCTGATGACCGAAGAAGATTACGCTGAACGGCAGATACATCGTGCCCAGTGTGATCGCCACTGTTACAATGAATGCGCGTAATTCGCTTGCCGAAATAATTTTGCACACGACATAGATCAGGCTTCCAGCAAGCGCCGAAGGGAGCCCTATCACGAAGAACGTCAAGAAGTATTTCACAATCCAGGTACTGAGGGTGAGGCCGAGAAGTTGCGTCAGCCAATAGATGGGCAGATAAAAGATAGAACCAACGAGGGACGTGCCTATCGCCTTGTCAGAATAAAAATGACCCTGGTAAAAAGACTTATCTCCAGTTGCGGTACCCTTCTTATCATGAAAAGAATCAATGGTCAGACGTCCTTCTTGCACAATGGCAAAGATAAGTCCGACGCGTGAATTCCCGTTAACACCTGGATCATGATAGAAATAACTGTAGGTTATCGCGAGAAGAACAAACACGAGCAGTGCATCCTTCTTGTATTCTAGCATCACAGCTCTCATCTCCGTCTATGCTCACCCCGTTCCGAAAGAACGAGCAAGCCGGAATCGCGAAAACCCCGCATCGGTCCTTCGCGTTCTCGGATTAGATGGCTCAGTCCGTCCCCACCCATAGGTGGTGACGCTAAGCTTGTTGTGCAAATCGGTACACGGCCTTGTTGGGAGCCCTCCCGAGGGCCCCGAACATGACCGCAATTTCGGAACGGGGCTAACAGCTTTCGGATTTCATGACTATGGATCAGCTACATCAATAATATACCTCAATATACCTCCACCTACCACTTGGGAGGCTGCTCAATCAGAGTAGGCGGCCGCTCCCCCTTCTCTACAGCAAAGAGGATTTGTTTGGATTGACGCAATAGAAGAT
>Ga0184615_10001544_pt1 | contig 12420 bp, 8 predicted proteins | sample PLM4_65_coex_FD_133134 | JGI IMG/M metagenome (GOLD analysis project Ga0184615, IMG submission 133134) | Groundwater sediment microbial communities from an aquifer in East River, Colorado, USA - PLM4_65_coex | ecosystem: Environmental > Terrestrial > Soil > Riparian zone | place: USA: East... | reverse complement strand
TCGCCGGCGAAGCAGAGGAGCTCGAATAGAAAAGCGCGGCGCTGGGCGTCGCCCGGATTGCTCCGGAGCTCTACGCCCAGCGACTCGATGGCTTCACTCAGTCGGCCCTCGTCGAGGAGGGCTCGCGCTTTCACTTGCCTTGCTGCCTTACGCCGAGACCTTGGCCTGGTCCCAGGTGCCGACCTGCGGGCCGGCGGCTTCGCCAGCTTCGGTCTGCGAGTTGTACGTGATCGTGACCTTCTTGTACGCGAACGAGGCGCTCTCGGTCGGGACGTCATCGCCGCCGGTCGAGCCGGACCACTGGATCGAGGTGACGAACACCTTCTCGAACTCGTAGGTCAGGTAAATGACCTGCTCGCCGCCGGCCTTGCGGAACGACACCTTGGCCTTGTCGAAGTGCTTGCCCGCGCAGCAGTTATTGAAGAAGGTGCAGCTCGCAATGTCGGTCTTCTTCATCACGCTGAAGTCGTGCAGGATGGCCTTGCCGGAGCCTGAGCCACCACCGATCGGGTTGGTGCTGTTGCTCGCCCCGAAGCTGAACGACATGATCTCAATCGCGCCTTCAAAACCAGTAGCGGTTGCTTCTCCCTGAAGCTTCGGCTCAAACTGCAGAAATGCATCGAACGCCATCGTATCCTCCTTGAGTTTTCCGCGGTTAGAGCCGCGTTGCCTGGGTGCCTACCGACTCCCGCAGAGTAACGCAGCAGGGGTCTTTGGATTCTCAGCCCCCCGCTACTTGGCTGGCGCCGGGAGATCGGCCACGAGCCGCATGGACATCGTGAGCTCGTCCAGCTGGAAGTGCGGCCGCAGGAACGCAACCGCCCGATAGACCCCCGGCTTCCCGGGTACATCCACCACCTCGATCCGGGCGTCCTTGAGGGGGCGCTTGGCCTTGATCGAAGCAGAGGCATCGTCGTTGGCGACGACGTAGTTGATGATCCACTTGTTCAGGTAGCGCTGCACCTCATCCTTCGAGGAGTAGCCCCCGATCTTGTCCCGCATCATGGCCTTGAGGTAGTGCGCAAACCGTGATACGGCAAAGAGATACGGCAGCTGCGCCGAGAGGCGGGCATTAGCCGTGGCGGCGTCGGTGTTGTAGACCTTGGCCTTCTGGGCCGACTGGACCGAGAAGAAGCAGGCGTTGGAGCTGCCCTTCTGGTGGACCAGGGGCACGAAGCCCAGGTCGGCCAGTTCCTTCTCCCGCCGGTCGGTGATGGGCGTCTCGGTGGGGCACTTCATGGCCACGTCGCCCGACTCGGTCTTGAAGTTGTGGGTCGGGAGCCCTTCCACCAGGCCACCGCTCTCCACCCCGCGGATGGTGGCACACCAGCCGCTCCGGGCAAACGCCTGGGTCACCTTGCTGGCCAGCACCCAGGCGGCGTTGCCCCAGAGGTACTTCTCGTGGTCGGTCCCGTCCACGTGCTCTTCGTAATTGAAGGCTTCGATCGGCACGGTGGCGCTGCCATAGGGCTCCCGCATCAGTACCCGGGGGACGGCCAGCGCCACGTAGCGCGAATCGTCGCTGTTGCGGAAGGTCTTCCAGCGGGCGTACTCGGTGGTGTCGAACACCTTGGCCAGGTCGCGCGGCTGGTCCAGCTGGGTAAAGCCGTCCAGGCTCATCATGTCCGCGCTGGCGGCCGTCAGGAACGGCGCGTGTGCCGCCGCGGCCACTTCCGACACCTTCTCCAGCAGCTCGATGTCCTGACCCGACTTGTCGAACTCGTAGTCGCCCACCAGGGCGCCGAACGGCGCGCCGCCGAAGACGCCGAACTCCTCTTCGTAGACCTTCTTGAACAGGGCGCTCTGGTCGAACTCCGCGGCCCGCTGCAGGTCGCGCAGCAGTTCCTTCTTCGACACGTTGAACATCTTGATCCGGAGGTTCTCGCTGGTCTCCGAGTTGCTGACCAGATAGCGAAGCCCCCGCCAGGTGCCTTCCAGCTTCTGGAACTCGGGATGGTGCATGACTTCATTGAGCTGCAGCGAGACCAGGTGATCGATCTGGGCAATACGGGCGTTGATCATCACTTCGACGTTCTTGCCCACCGTCACCGAGCCGGCCAGCACCTCGCCGACGAAGCTCTTGATCAGATCCTTGCCGCGGGCCTTGGCCGCCGCGTCCTTGCCGACCCGACCTTCCTCGACGATGCTGTCGAGCAGAGTCAGTTCCTGACTCTGTGCGCCCGCCGCCGCGCCTTCCGCCTTCGCCTCAGCCATTGCCGCCTCCCTGGCTCTCGAGCTCTGCCTTGAGCTTCTTCATTTTCTCCTCATCGCCCAGCGTTTCCGACAGGACGGAATCCAGCTTTTCGTTGGTGCCGAGCGCGCCCCGGAGGTCGGCCAGCTTGGTGCGCAGGTCGAGCAGTTCCTTGAGCGGTTTGATCTGACGGGCCACGGCGTCGGGCGAGAAGTCGTCCAGGCTCTCGAACTTCAGGTCGACCGCCAGCTTCCCGGCATTGGGATCATCGCTGAGCTTGTTCTCCACGCCCAGGGCCAGATGCGGCTTCATGCTGGACAGCACCTCGTCGAAGTTGTCGAGGGTGATGTCCACGAACTTCCGCTCCTTGAGCTTGGCCAGCGGCTCCACCGGCTGGCCGGTGAAATCGCCCAGAATCCCCATCACGAACGGCAGTTCCTTCATCTCGATGGCGCCGCCCGTCTCGACGTCGTAGCTGATCTGCACCCGCGGGGGGCGGACGCGTTCCAGTTTCTTCTGCGTGCTTTCCTTGGCCATACCGCAGGACCTCAGGTGAAAAGGTAGGAGCCGCGACCGCTTTTTGGCCGCCAGCGGGCTTCGCCGGAAGGAGAGGTGATCAACCTACGGTTTGCCCAAGTGATTGTCAAACTTGATCCTGCACTTGAAAAACGAGATCCACAAGGGGCTCCGGATTGGCCTCTGCACGGTCAGATACCACCCGAATATCGTTTGATACGCCGAAGACCCGACATTTTTCTCAGTGGCGCTGGAATTGGTCACCGGTGGACCGGGTGGGAAGGGCGGAAATGGCCGACCCCACCATCCTCCCGTCCCCGCTTCAACCCTATCCCCCCCACCTCCCCGCCAGGGCGGCAATCGGCTGGGCGCAGGACTGGACCCGGACCAGCCGGGCCCGGTCGCTCTCCTTCAGGGGCGCCAGGACCATGAAGCCCCGCTCCATCAATGCGTCGGCCGCGCGGACGCTCAGGGGTCCCTCTCCCGGCCCCACGGCCACAGCGTCCGCCCCCCGACCGACAGCCCCAACCGGCAGTCCCGAAATCTCCGGCTCCAGTCCCCGCATCAGTGCCCATCGATGCTCGGCGAAGCTCCGGCCGAGAACCAGCGCCACCATGATCGCGGGATTGCCCCAGAGGAGCTGTCCCGGCGAGGCCGGGGGGATCAGCTCTTCGAAAGGAAACCGCTCGCAGACGTCCAGGCCGCGGCCGTACGGCAGCCGGGCGAGGAAACGGGGCAGGACCAGTCCCAGCGAACGGGCCAGGCCGGTATTCCGGAAGGTACGCCACGCCTCGCTGGGCGCGGTCCAGGTGGAGACTTCGGCCGGGTCTTCCCCGACCCCCGCCAGGCCCGGATCCGCGGCCGAGATCCAGGGAGCCTGGAGCATCATGCCGATCGCCGCCAGTTGCGCTAGCCGCTCCACATCTTCCGCCGAACCGCCGAAGGTGTACGCCCCGACCAGCAGCGACCAGGGTTCCGGCTGGGCCTGACCCGCCAACAGGCGGAACAGGGGGCTCGCCCCGGGATCGCCGCCGACCGGGAGGGCCGCCTCGAGCTCCGGCTCGCTCAGGTCGATCAGCATCACCTTGAGCTCGGCGCCGGTCTCGACCTGGCGGAGCAGCAGATCGGTGGCCCGCCAGAGACCTTCCAGTGCCTGATACTCGGACGAATGAAGGATGGCCCTGAGAGTGGCGCTGGCCGCCGCCTCCACCTGGGCTACCAGCTCGCCCTGCCGCGGATCGGGGTTCGGCACCAGGTGGGGCTTGAGCACCCGCTGGATGAACCCATGCAGGTCTCCACCCGCATCGGCCAGGATCTCCTCGACATCGGCGGGCGCCGCTTCATCGAGTATGTCTCCCAGCAGGCTCGCACTGCTGGGCAGCCGGCTGGCTGCCGGTGGCGCGCCACCCACCAGCTCCGCGGCCGCGGCCTTGAAGGTGGCGGGGTTGGCGAGCCGGGTCCGCAGATCGCGGAGGGCCTGGAACAGGGGCAGCCGCTCGAACAGCCGGTCGGGATGAAAGTCATCGAGGGATTCGAAGCGGATCAGCAGCCCGGAACCGCCGTCCTCCAGCCTCAGCCTCAGGGCCGGGCCCACCTCGCGCATGATATCATCGAGGTCGTCGCGGTCGACCCGCCACGCAGGCCGCCGGGTCAGCGTCGGGCCGGTGTCGGTGGCGCCGCGACTGGCGCGGCCGCTGAAATCCCCCAGGAGGGCGATCCGGAACGGCGTCTCGTCCAGCGGCTGGGCCGGTCCGCCCTGGCCGAGATTGATGTCGAGGTTGGCGTTGGACATGGGCGTGTGCGAAGAAGAGGTGGGGGCCGTTAGCCGTAAGCCATTAGCCGTTGGCCATCAGTCAGAAGTCGTCAGCCGACAGCAGCCACCTGACTGATGACATGGCCAACGGCCAGCAGCTAACGGCTAATGGCTAATGGCTAATGGCCTTCTGTCACACTAGAATAGTTCCATGCGTCAAATGCAACCGGTGCTCTGGACCAAGGGCGCCCTGCTCACCCCGCAACATCTGCAGACCCAGGACCGATTCCTCGAGGACCAGCTGCAGTTTCAGCTGGGCACCCTCGCCTTCTGTCCCTGGGGCTTCAGCCAGCTCGAGATCAATCGAGAGGCGCTTTCGGGCGGCGCGCTGGCGCTCACCCGCGCGTCGGGCCGCTTCCCCGACGGGCTGCTTTTCGACTTCCCCGACGCGGATGTAGCCCCGCCGCCCAAGCCGCTCGACACCGTGTGGGAGCCGGACCAGAGGACCCTGGACGTCTATCTCGCGGTGCCGGAGCACCGGCCGGCAGCCTCCAACGTGTCTGCCGCTCAGAAGGATCGCAACACCCGCTACCTGGCGGAGGTCCAGCTCCGGCGGGATGAGAACACCGGGCTGGCCGAGAAACCGATCCAGGTGGCGCGGAAGAATCTCCGGCTCCTGGCCGAGGGCGAGACACTGGAGGGGCACTCGGTGATTCGGGCGGCCCGGGTGCGCCGGGGCGCGGCCGGCGAGCTGACGCTCGATTCGCAGTTCGTTCCGCCCCTGCTCGACATCGGAGCGAGCGACTACCTGCTCGCGATTGCCCGCCGGCTGGTGGAGATCCTCTCGGCCAAGAGCACTGCGCTCTCCGGGACCCGGCGGCAGAAGAACCAGAGCCTGGCGGAGTTCAGCATCTCCGACGTGGCCAGCTTCTGGCTCCTTTATACCATCAATACTCACTCCCCGCTGCTCCGCCACCTGTTCGAGATCCGCCGCGGGCATCCGGCCCAGTTGTTCGAGGCGATGTCAGCCCTGGCCGGCGCCCTCACCACGTTCTCCACGACGGTGCACCCGCGCGACCTGCCGGCCTACGACCACGCGGACCTCACCACCTGCTGCACCAATCTCGACCAGATCCTGCGAACCCTGCTCGAGACAGTGGTCCCGGCCAACTGCGTGTCGCTGCCGCTCAGACAGGTGCAGCCCTCGGTCTACGCCACGGCGGTGGACCAGGACAAGTACTTCAAGGCGCCCGGGCTCTACCTCGCCTTCAGCGCGGAACTCAACCCCGCGGATCTGTTGCGCAAGGTGCCACAGCTGGTCAAGGTGAGTTCCGCGGACAAGATCGATCGATTGATCAAGCAGGCCCTGCCCGGTGTGGCGCTCACCCACGTGCCGAATCCCCCGAGCGCGATCCCGGTCAAGGTGAAGCACCACTATTTCCAGTTGAGCAAGTCGGGACCGGACTGGGAGGCGATGGCGCTGGCGCGGAACCTGGCGGCCTACGTGCCGCAGGATTTCCCGGCACCGGAACTCGAGCTGGTGATCGTGCTGCCGCCGCCGGAGCGGTGAGGGGGGAGATCAGTGGGCCAGGGGGCCAGTTGGCCAGTTGAGGATTTCCTGGCCCACTAGCCTACTCGCTACCAGCCCACTGCTCACAAGCCCGACAGACTGCTGAACACTACCACCACGATCACCAGCACCACGATCAAGCCGACGATGATCAGGATGATGGGGAGGTAGTTGGGTTTCTTCTCCTGCTCGTCGTCAGCGGGAGCGGCGGCCTTGCCCTCGGCGCCCTTTGCGGGCGCACCACCGGCCGGCTTGGCGCCCTTCGCCGGACTCATTTCCCCGAACGAGACGCGCTTGAGCGCGCGGGTGTATTCGCTGCCGCCGGGTGACGGCGGAGGAGCGGCCGGGCCGCCGGAGCTGGGCGGCATTCCGCTGCCACCCTCACTGGATGAGCTGTAGAGACTGTCGGTGTAGTCGCCGCCGCCGCCCGAGGACGGCCCCGGCCCTGGCGGTTTGGCCGGGGCGGAGAACATCCTGGTGAAATCGCCGGCCTCGGGCGGCTTCTGCGGTTGCGACGGCCCCGGGGGCCGCTGGGCCGGCATCGAGGTTCCCGTGGCCCCATGCATCCCGGGGGTCGGATCCATCCCCCGATTGAGCCGCCGGCTGAGATCGTCGGGCGGAGGCTCGTGGTACTTGGGGCTGAAGAGCTGGGTGAAATTGCCCGGCTCCTCGGGCGGTGGCGATGCGGCCCGGGGCGGGGTGCTCTTCGGCGGCGGGGTCGCGCCGGAGAAGAGTTGGGTGAAGTCTCCCGCCGCCTGAGGCGGAGGCGCCGGCGGCGGCGGCGGGGCAGACGGGGGAGGACTTCCCGGGGGCGACGCCGGCGCTGCGAAGCTGGACGTGGCACTGAGCGGCTCATCCACCGGCCGCGCCCTGGGCGGAGCGGCACGCGGAGGCGGGGGTGACGCCCTGGGCGGTTGGGGGGGCTGGGGCACCGCCCGAGCCGGTATTGCCGGGTAGACCGCCGGCGTGGCGCTGGGCGGCAGCGGCGGCGGACCCTCCACCCGGCCCGGCACCACCGGAGCCGAGAACGCAGGCGGAGTGAATACCGGGCCGGCGGCCGGCGCGGCCGGTCTGGGTGAAGCTGACGGGGGCGCGGGCGGTGGCTTGGGCGCCGCCGGCGATACCGTAGTCGGCGGCACTACCGGCCTGGCCACGGCGGGCTGGGCCGGCAGGGTCGGCGCTTCGAAGGCCGGCGGAGTGAAGACCGGCTTGGCGTCTTTCGCCGGCGGCGCGGGGGGAACCGGCACCGCCTTTGGCGTCGGGGCCGACGACGGATCGATGACAGGATCCGATGGCGGTGCGCCGGGTGCCCGGAACAGCGCGGTGAAATCCCCTGGCTCCTTGGCTGCGGCGGGTGGCGCCGGCGGAGGGGCGGCGGGCGGCGGCGCCTGCACTGGCTGCGCCGCCGGCACCGGCGGAGGCGAAGGGGCAGCCGCCTTCTTCGGGGCCATGAAAAGCGAAGTGAAGTCGCCCGGTGCCGGCGGTGCCTGCGCCGGGGGTGGAGAAGCCGGCGGTGCCTGCGCCGGGGGTGGAGAAGCCGGCGGCGTGGCCTGGGCGCCGAAGATCTGGGTGAATTCGCCTCCCGCCGCCGCGACCGGTGGCGAAGCCGGCGGCGGCGGGGCCGGCGGTGGAGCCTGCCTGTGCGGAGGTACGGTCGTCCCCCCGGGGGGTGAGGCGCTCTTTCCAACCACCGGATCGGTGAATGGGGCCGGGATGCCGCTCAGCGGACCTGGCTGGGCCGGCCGGGCAGGCGGCGCCATCCGGGGCGAGATAACCACCGTGGCCTCGTTCCCCGGCTGCAGCGGCGGCAGCGGTGGCGGCGGTGTCTCGCCCGGGCGCGGAGACGGCGGCAGGGGCATGCCGTCGGGGCCGGCGAGGCTGGTCAGCCACGCCTCGAGGCTGACGAAGTTGTGCAGCATCTTCGTCACGATGATCGGAACGCCGTTGACCTCCAGGCGCTCGACGATCCGCTGCTTCTTCTCGTCGGGGAGATACTCCACCAGCGCCAGCAGATCCCGGCTGGGATCATCCGGCCCTGACTCGAAATGGTGCAGCATCACGATCGCCTTCGTCGCCGTCCGCATGGCCAGCACCGAACGTACCGGAGCGCTCGTGAGCTGCTTGAGCGGTCCGTAGCGGGCGCTGAGTTCCTCAGGAGTCATTGCGGCCGGGTGGCGTCAGGAGTCGGGATCGTACCGGTTGATTGCCCGGAACAAAGGGTGCTAAGATGATACTAGCCATGAGCGTTTCCCCCGGCAAATCGTATACCGTCATCCGCTTGCGCCCACCACACGAGGACGCATGACGTCGCTCTCGCGCGTGGTCTGGCAGGAGGGGATGCACCTTGCCCAGCATCATTTCCAGATGCAGGGCCGGTACTTCGAGGATTCACTCCACTTCGCCCTGGAGCACCTCTTCTACCGGCCCTACGGCTACGCCGGGCTGGAGCTGGATGCGGAGGCCCTGCGGAACGGGACTGTGTCGGTGGTGCACGCCCGCGGGGTCCTGGCCGACGGCCTGGCCTTCAATATCCCCGAGGGGGACCCGGCACCGACGCCACTCGAGATCCGGGAGCTGTTCTCGCCCACCCACGACAGCCACCTGGTGTACCTCACCATCCCGCCCTATCGCCCGGGGCAACCCAACTGCGCCGTCGAGGGCGACCTCGAAGGCGGCACCCGGCGATTCGTGGCGGAGACCACGTTCATCCGCGACGAGACGACAGGGCGGGATGAACAGGAAGTGAGTCTGGGCCGGAAGAACTTCCGCCTGATTCTCGATCCCGTGCCGGAGGGAGTGACGGCCATGCCCCTGGCGCGGATCAAGCGCGACGGGACCGGCAACTTCATCTACGATCCGACCTACGTACCGCCCTGCATTCAGATCGGGGCCAGCACCCAGTTGATGGCGCTGGTGGCGCGCATGGTGGAGATGCTGGACGCGAAGAGCGACTCGATGCTGCAGGATCGCCGGGCCGACCGGAAGGGCGTGGCCGAGTACGCTACGCATGAGGTGGCGAGTTTCTGGCTGGCCCACACAATCCACGCCAGCCTGGCGCCGCTCCGGTATCATCGCGACACCCGCGCAGCCCACCCCGAGCAACTCTACGTGGAGCTGGCCAGGTTGGGAGGAGCGCTCTGCACCTTCGCGCTCGACGCCCATCCGCGCACGGTCCCGGGCTACGATCACGACCGGCTGGGTGACTGTTTCCTGGCCCTCGAGCGCCACATCCGCACCCACCTCGACGTCATCCTCCCCTCTTCCTACATCGCGCTGCCGCTCGCCCGGCAGGCGGACTATCTCTATGCCGCCCCGGTGGGCGACCAGCGCTGCTTCGGCCCGAGCCGCTGGATCCTGGGCATCCGCGCCGCGATGGGTGAGAGCGAGATCATCACCAAGGCGCCCGCGCTGGTGAAAATCTGCTCCCAGAAACACATTCTCCGGCTGGTCAAGGAAGCCTACGCCGGCCTCACCCTGGAGCACATCCCCACGCCGCCGGCGGGCATCGCGCCACGGGTGGACACGCAGTACTTCCTGGTGAGCCGCTCGGGACCCTGCTGGGAGGCGATTCAGAAAACGAAGGAGATCGGCATCTACATCCCGGAAGTGTTCCGCAACGTGGAGCTGGATCTGAGGGTGCTGCTGCAGGGGCAGTAGGCGAGAGCGGCGGAGGCGACGGAATGGGCGGAAGCGGCGGAATGGGCTCGCAACAATGCTCCCGCCGCTTCCGCCGCTTCCGCCCCATCCCGCCCCTGTTCCCCCACCCCCCCGCTCGCAGTAGGTTCAGAGTCCCAAACGACATGGCCCCGAAATCATGAGCAGCCCAGCCGCCCTGAACCCGGCGGATCTCCAGGCCGAGCCTGCACGACGCCGCGGGACCCTCGCCCTGGTCCTGCAGGAGGCGATCACCGCGATTGTCCGGTTGCGCGCCAACCGGCAGACCGCGTCCGACGCCGAGTCGTTCCGGGCCCACCTCAAGCAGCTGCTGGCCGCGGCCGACGACCAGGCCCGCCGCGCCGGGTATGACCAGGGGACCGTGAAGCGGGCGATCTACGCCGCGACGGTGTTCCTGGACGAATCCGTTATCAACTCCAGCCAGCCGATGTTCGCCGACTGGCCCCGCAAGCCGCTGCAGGAGGAGATCTTCGGCGGGCACATGGGGGGTGAGGTCTTCTTCCAGAACCTGCGCGAACTGCTGGGGCGCCCCGACTCCGAGGACCTGTCCGACCTGCTCGAGGTGCACCAGATCTGCATGCTGCTCGGCTTCAAGGGCCGCTACACCCTGGGAGATACCGGCGAATTGCGGAGTTTCATGGGCCAGACCGCCGAGAAGGTCCACCGGATTCGCGGCGGACACGGCCCCCTCGGGCCGCAGTGGGCGCCGATGGCCGGCGAGACGCTGGCGGTGGTTCAGGATCCCTGGCTGCATCGCCTGGTGATGATCGCCGCCGGGACCACGGGCGCGGCGCTGTTGTTTCTGATCATCTTCCTCCTGGTCATCTCGTCCGGGGTGTCGGATGTCGCCACCCTGGCCAAACAGTTCGTCCCGTGAGCCAGACACCGCAATGCTGAAAGCGCGCCTCAAGATCTGGCTGATCGCCACCATCGGGCTGCTGATCTGGCTGTTCGTGGTGTGGCTGGTCATCAAGTTCCTCGGCCTCAGCGGCCGGGAAATGCAGTCGGTCGCCGCATTCCTGATCATCCTCGGCGTCAGTGCGATCAGCTCGCTGGTCTGGTACTTCCTCAAGGCGCAGAAGGCGAAAGAGGGGCCGGCCGCCGGCGGCGGCGGGCCGGACGAGGTCGATACGGCGATCACCACCGCGCGGGCCCGCCTCACCGCGGCCCGGCTGAGCGACAAGACCCGCCTTTCGCAGTTGCCGGTGATTCTCTGCCTCGGGCCCACCGACAGCGCCAAGACCTCGATCCTGATCCGTTCCGGTCTGGATCCCGACCTGCTGACCGGCGAAGTGATGCGGGGCGACGCCATCGTCGCCACCCGCGGGGTGAACCTCTGGTACAGCAACAAGGCCATCCTGCTCGAGGCCGGCGGACGACTGGTGGCCGACGCGGGCCGTTTCTCCCGGCTGGTGCGCCACATCCAGCCGGGCCGCACCAGCGCGGTTCTTTCCTCGGGCCGGCAGGCGCCCCGGATCGCCATCGTCTGCCTCAGCGTCGAGGACCTGATCCGTCCCGGCGGGGGCGAACAGGTGATGACCCATGCGCGTGAGCTCCGCGCCAGACTGCTCGAGGTATCCAAGAAGCTGGGAATCCGGCTCCCGGTTTATGTGGTGTTCACCAAGGCCGACAAGATCCCCTACTTCACCGACTTCGTCCGCAACTTCTCGAGTGACGAGGCGAAGGAGGTTGTCGGCGCCACGCTGCCATGGGACAGCGGCCCGGCCGGGACCTACGCCGACCGCACGGCCAGCCGGATTGGCAACGCCATGCAGCGGCTGGCCGGCTCGCTGGCCGCGCACCGGCTGCAGTTCCTCCCCCGGGAGACCCAGCCGCCGGTGCTCTACGGCGCCTACGAGTTTGCCCGCGAGTTCAAGAAGCTGGTGCCCCAGGCCACCCAGTTCCTGGTGGACCTGTGCAAGCCGAGTCAGCTGGAAGTGAGTCCGGTGCTCCGGGGCTTCTACTTCTCCGGCGTTCGGGCGGTGGTGGTGGAGGAGGCGGGACAGGCGATGCCGGCGCAACAGCGCCGGGCGGAACCGATGCAGATGGACGCCACTCAGGTGTTCGTGCCTTCCATGTACGGCATGCAGCAGTCGCAGGCTGGTGCGGTGGGACCGGTTTCCCGGAAGATCCCCCAGTGGATGTTCCTCGGCCGGCTGTTCAAGGACGTGATCTTCAAGGATCGGGTGGCGCTGGCGGCCACGGCCGGCGGGGCCAAGGTCAACATGCTGCGCCGGGTGCTGCTCGCGACCGCGGCCGGCCTGGCGGTGTTCTATACGCTGATGCTCCTGATTTCCTTCGCCGGCAACCGGCGGCTCAAGAACCGGGTGGAGGCCGCCATCCGGAACGTCTCGGCCGATGCCCTCCCCGCCGGCGACCTGGCCTCAGCGGAAACGCTGCGCCGGCTGGATTCCCTGCGGGGAATCACCGCGCTGCTGGGCACCTGGACTCGGGACGGCGCCCCTGTGGGGCTTCGCTGGGGACTGTACAGCGGCAACCGGCTGTACCGAAGCCTGAACCAGGTGTACTTCGCGCGGTTCGACAGCCTGCTCTACGCCCGCACGGCGGAACGGCTGCTGGAGAACATGCGGGACTTCCCGCCGGCCAGGACCGACAGCAGCGACTATCAGTGGAGCTACAACCAGCTCAAGGCCCACCTGATCACCACCGCCTTCCCCGACAAGAGCACGGCCGAGTTCCTGGAGCCGGTGCTGC
>Ga0184615_10001543_pt1 | contig 12428 bp, 11 predicted proteins | sample PLM4_65_coex_FD_133134 | JGI IMG/M metagenome (GOLD analysis project Ga0184615, IMG submission 133134) | Groundwater sediment microbial communities from an aquifer in East River, Colorado, USA - PLM4_65_coex | ecosystem: Environmental > Terrestrial > Soil > Riparian zone | place: USA: East... | reverse complement strand
CGCTACACCGATGTGGATCTGCGCCCGCTGCCCGTGCAGAGGCCGATGAAGCTCTGGGTCGGCGGCTTCTCCGAGCCAGCGGTGCGGCGCGCGGCGCGGCTTGGCGATGCGTACATCTCGACGGGCCCGATCGCGCCGCTCGCGGCGATCTACCAGGACGAGCTGCGGCGCCTCGGCAAGAATCCCGCTGAGCACGAGATCGCCGCGGGCGTCACGTGGCTGCTCGTCGCGCGCGACCCGGAGAAGCGCTGGCGCGAGGCCGAGGCGCACTTCCTGTACCAGATCAATCTCTACGCGAACTGGTTCGGCGAGGCGGGCATGCAGATCGCAGCGGTCGCGAAGAGCCGCGCCGACCTCGCGAGCCGCGGCGCGATGATCGTCTCGCCTTCGCTGGCGGTCGACGCGGTCCGCCGCTACGCCGCCGAGCAGCCGATCACGCGCTTCTACGGCTGGACGCTCCCTCCCGGCCTGCCGCCCGAGTGGGCCGACGAGCACCTCGAGCTCTTCGCGCGCGAGGTGATTCCGCACTGCCGCGAGGTCTAGAAGCGGTCTCGAGAACCCGCTCGCGTCGCCGGGCACGCGTCCTCGGGTCGATCTCGTCGTTGCGAGCGCTCGCCTGATCTCCGAGATACGCCTGCGCTCTCGCGCCTCGATCTCGAGCCGAATCCGCTCACCGGGCTCGGGTCGGGATTTCTGAGACCGCTTCTAGGCGGACGATCCGCGGCGGCGAGTCTCTCGACTCCTCGAAGTCGGACAGCGGAATGCCGACCGCTCGCGCCGACCATCCGCCCGCCCGCGCAGCGAAGCGCTCTCCGCGCCCTGGAGGCAGATGGCCGCCGGCCTGAGAGCCCATGAGGCCGGATACGCTGCCGGCGATGCAATTCAAAGGGGCGCTCGAGCGATGAATCGCTTCAACTTGTTACTCCGCCAAGGCCGCCCGGCACTTCGCCAATCTCTTCGAGGCGCCCACGCTCTTCTACGCCGTGTGTCTGGCCGCAATGGTCAACCAGCAAGCGGACTTGGCACTCGAAGTCCTGGCCTGGGCGTACGTTGCTGCGCGCGTGGCGCACAGCTTCATCCACCTCGGCAGCAACGAGGTCGTGCCGCGGATGCTGGCGTACTTCTCCTCGTGGGCCGTGCTCGCGGCGATGTGGCTCTATCTCGCGGTTCGTGTGGCGACGGCGGCTCGGTCAGCCGGCTGATCGCGGCGCGTCGCCGGGCGCTTCCGCGCGATCGTCGGGGCCGTAGCTGCGCATGACCTCCGCCACGCGGAGGCGGTAGTCGGCGAAGACCTCGCGGCGTCCGGCTCGCTGCGCGTCGCGGTGCGCTTCGACGTTGCGCCACGCGCGCACCGCCGCCTCGTCGCGCCAGTACGACAGCGAGAGCAGCCTGCCCGGTCGCGCGAGGCTCTCGAAGCGCTCGATCGACACGAATCCGGCGATCGCAGCGAGCAGCGGTCGGAGCTCGTCGGCCAGGCCGAGATATTCCGCGCGGCGCCCGGCGCGCGGCTCGACCTCGAAGATCACTGCGATCACGCGAGCTCCACGCGCTCGAGGAACGTGCGCTCCTCGCGCAGGATGAAGCGCTGCGCCTGCGCGGATGCGAAGTTCGCGCGGCCCGCGGGATCGGCCCGTAGCCGCGCCCGGTACGCCTCGTAGGCGGCGAGATTCTCGAACGAGATCAGACCCCAGGCGACGTCATTCGTGCCCTCGTGCGGCAGGAAGTAGCCGACGAGAGCGCCGCCGCAGCGCGGGATGATCTCGCACCACTTCTCGGCATAGGCGCGGAAGGCGTCGCGCTGGAACGGATCGATCTGGTAGCGGATGAAGCAGGTGGGTTTCATGGCACCGCAGACTAGCCCGTGGTGCGGCGCGAATGGTTCGACTACCGTCGAACCATGGAGAATGCGCGCGGCGTCGCCGAAATCGCCTCGCTCGTCGGCGACGCGTCGCGCGCCGAGATCCTGCTCGCGCTGCTCGGCGGTCAGGCGCTCACCGCCAGCGAGCTCGCGCTGACTGCGCGCGTGACGAAGCAGACGGTCAGCGCGCACGTGGCGAAGCTCCTCGCGTCGGGGCTCGTCGCGCGCGAGATCCAGGGCCGCCACCGCTACTTCCGGCTCGCGAACCGCGACGTGGCGCGCCTGCTCGAGAGCCTGATGGGCGTGGCCGACCGCGGCTTGGCGGTCCGCGCGCGCGTCGGCCCGCGCGATCCCGCCCTACGCAAGGCGCGCGTCTGCTACGACCACCTGGCCGGCGAGCTCGGCGTACTCGTCTTCGAGAGCCTCGAAACGCGCGGCTTCCTGCGCAGCGCGCAAGGCGGCCTCGATCTCACCGACCCCGGACGGCGCGCCTTCCGCGCGCTCGGAATCGACATCGAGTCCCTCGAGAACGCGCGCCGCCCGCTGTGTCGCGCGTGTCTGGACTGGAGTGCACGCCGGCCGCACCTCGCCGGCGCGCTCGGCGCGGCGTTGCTCGAGCGCATCTTCGCGCTCGGCTGGGCGCGGCGCGCGCGGCGCTCGCGGATCCTGCACTTCTCGACGCTCGGCGAGGACGCGCTGCGCCGCCGCTTTCCGATGCCGTCTGGCTGAGCGAGATCAGCACGCAGGGCGGGCAGGACGAAAACGCTGGAGCTCGCCCGAGGTTCCGGAGAAGGTCGCCGCGTAAACCGAATTGCCCGCGGCCGATTCTCGGTTTTCGGCGCTAGGGCGAGTGTAGAATGCGGCGCATCCCACCCCATGAAGGACGCGCGCGATGAGCTCGCCCTCGCAGCCTCGAGTCGCTTCCCGAGCAGATTGGATCGCTGCACGCAAAGCGCTGCTCGCGCGCGAGAAGGAGCTCACGCACGCGCGTGAGGCGCTCGCCGCCGAGCGCCGCGCGCTGCCCTGGTTGCGTGTCGAGAAGCCATACGTCTTCGAGACCGAGCGCGGCAAGCGCACGCTCGCAGAGCTCTTCGACGGCCGCGGTCAGCTGCTCGTCTACCACTTCATGTTCCCGGCGAGCTGGGAGGCGGGCTGCAAGAGCTGCTCATTCTGGGCCGACGGCTACGACGGCGTGCAGCCGCACCTGGCCGCGCGCGACGTGACGCTCGTCGCGATCTCGAAGGCGCCGCTGGCGAAGCTCGTCGCGTTCCGCACGCGCATGGGCTGGTCGTTCCCGTGGGCCTCTTCAGCGGAGAACGACTTCAACCGCGATTTCGGCGTGTCGCTCACGCCGGACGAGATCGCGAGCCGCGCGCTCGTCTACAACTTCGGCACGCAGCCCTTCGGCGTCGAAGAGGCGCCCGGCATCAGCGTGTTCGCGAAGGACGCGCGCGGCGACGTCTTCCACACCTACGCGTGTTACTCGCGCGGACTCGATTGGCTGAATCCCGCCTACCAGCTGCTCGACCTCGTGCCCAAGGGCCGCGACGAGGCGGGCCTCGCGCATCCGATGGCCTGGGTGAGGCTGCACGATCAGTACGGGAACTCCTGAAGCCGCGAGCCGCAGCTCCTGGCAAGCGAGACCGAAGGCCGAGCGAAGGGGGTGGCGCGGCTTCGCCGCACCGGGCCCCTGAGTCATGGCACCTCCGACGCGAAGAACCCCGCCAGATCCTGGCCGGAGACCTGCTGCGCGAGCTCCTGTATGCGCGCGGTCGTGACGGTGCCGCCGTCGCGCACGAGCAGGCGCGCGACGTCGTCGAGGCTGCGGGTCTGGTCGGTGGCGTCGCGGATGCGCTGATCGAGCGCGCGCAGCACCGTGACGGCGCGCGCGGTGCCGGCGCCCGAGACGCTCTTGCTGCGCAGGTGGGCGGCGTCGGTGCCGCGCTTCGCGAGTATTTCGTAGGCTTGCTGCATCCGCTCGGGTGACACCGTTCCGGATCGGCCGAGAAGTTGGAGCGAGTAGTACTCGGCGAGTCCTTCGATCGCCCAGTCGCCGTCGGTGCCGGGCTGAAGGCGCAGCGCCGTGTGCACCACCTCGTGCAGGATCGGGCTCGTGCCGTCCTCGGTGATCAGCGGCCGGTGCGCGTGCAGGAAGAGCGAGCCGGGACCCGAGAGCCCGCCGCGCCACATCGGATCGCCCGCCGAGACGACCAGCAGGCGGTCGGGCAGCGACGCGAAGGCCTCGCGCAGCGACGGCAGCGTCCAGCGCAGGAGCGCGAGCACGTCCTGGCGGTGGACGCCAGCGCCGCGCGGACCGGCGATCGACACGCGTACGCCGGCAACCTCTTCGCGAATCACGCCGAGCAGCCCGGCGATCATCCAGCCCGTCGGCCGGTCGAAGCGGCGGCGCGGATGCTCGACGCGGTATTCGCCGCCGCGCAGCTTCGTGTACGGCGTCGCGATACCCCAGCCCTCGGGAACGCGCAGGCGCAGACGGGTGCGCGAGCGCGCGCCTACCTCGGAGAGCACGCGCGCCTGAGGCACGAGGTCCTCGCCGCGGAAAATCGCCCAGGTCTTCGCGCAGCGCGCGTCATAGCGGCGGGCGTCGCGCAGGTGATCGATCCGGAACACGTAGTTGAGCTTTCCGCCGCCGCGCGGAGGCGTCCAGGTGACGTGCGCGCCGTCGGTGACGACGCTGCCGTCGCCGCGGAAGAGCAGGTGGCGCTGCGGATCGATGCGGAAGCGCAGTCGCTTCACGTTGTGCGCGCCGCGCCCGAGCTCGAGCGTGACGTGCGCCGCGCGCTCGGTCGGCACGATCCGCGCCGTTACGGTGAAGTCGTAGATCGGCGACTTGGCTGGCGGCGCCGGGCTCTTCGCCGGTGCCGGGGTCTGTGCGCGAGCCGGCGCGACACCGATCTGCGACACCGCCAAGAGCAGCGCGAGGCCGAGCGCGAGCCGCCTCACGCGAGCTCTCCGCTGCGCGCCTGGCGCGCGATCTCGCGACCGAGCGCGATGCGCTCGGGCCAGTTCATGCCCGGCCGAACGCGCGCGTCGACGGCGGCGAGCCGTGGCACGAGCCCCATGCGGTTCGCGACCTGGATCGCGAGCCCGGGGCGGGCGTTCAGCTCGAGGATCAGCGGCCCGTGGTGGGCGTCGACGACGACGTCCGCGCCGACGTAGCCGAGCTCCGTCTGGTCGGTCGCGCGCACCGCGATCTCGAGTGCGCGCGCGAACTCCGGGATCGGCCGGCCGATGACCGACTCCTGCGTGTCGGGGTGGACCGGGACGGGCTTGCCGTCGAGCACCGCGTGGTTGGTCAGGCCGGTATCGAGGTCGATGCCCGCGCCCACGGCGCCCTGGTGCAGGTTCGCGCGCCCGCGCGCGCGCCGCGTCGGCAGGCGCGTCATCGACATCACCGGTACGCCGCGATAGACGATCACGCGCACGTCGGGCACGCCCTCGGTCGCGATCGCAGCGAGCTCGGGGTGCACCTCGAGCCGCTCCTCGGCGAATGCGACGTCGGGCTGACCGCCCAGCGCATACGCGCCCGAGATGATGCTCGCGGAGTGATAGAAGAGCGCGCGGCGGTCGATCCAGTGCCCGCCGGGTCGCCGGAACCAGTCACCCTCGCGCTCCAGCACGACCAGAATGCCGTTGCCCATCGCGCCGTGCGCGGGCTTGACCACGAAGGACGAGTAGGCATCGAGCTCGCGCAGCATCGCGCGCACCTCGGAGTGCACGCGCGCGACGGCGAGCACGGGCGCGGTGGGGATGCCGGCGTCGCGCAGCAGCCGCTTGGTCTCGAGCTTGTCGTCGACGCGCGGGTAGTAGCGCCGCGGGTTCCAGTGCAGCGTGTACACCGCGTTGCGTCGGTTCATGCCGAGCACACCGGCTTCGCGCAGCCGTGCGACGAGCGTCAAAGCGCGCCCTCTTCGGGCGGGCGCGTGAAAGAGCGGAAGCGCCAGAGCTCGGCCAGCCGGTAGCCCGTGTAGCCGCCGATGGCGACCAGACACCCCATGGTCGAAATGACGAGCTCGGGAAAGCCGAACATCAGGTGCTCGAGCGCCTCGATCCGGAAAGCCGGGTAGATGCACATCGCGATCAGCGTCGACGACGCGAGCCTGCGCACCGCCGCCGCGAGTCCCTCCTCGGCGGTCGTGATCGAGAAGCGCTCGATCAGCATCGTCAAGATGACGACGGGGAAGAGGACGCTCGCGAACAAGTCCTTCACCTCATAGGAACGCCCGAGCAGCGACTGCGCGGTGATTGCGAGCACGACGACGCAGAGCAGCACGCCGAGCCGCGGCACCAGCAGGAGCTGCAGCCGGTCGAGGAAGAGCCGCGACACGATGCCGAGCGCGATCACCGAGCCGATCAACGACAGGCCAAGCGACAGCGAGAGCTCGCGCAGCGCGAGCGCGATCAGGAGCGGCATGAACGTGCCGAATGTGCGCAGGCCGACGAGGTTCCGGAAGATCGAGATGATCAACGCGCCGACCGGGAGGATCAAAAGGATGCGCAGTGCCGCCTGCGAGCCGACCGGCAGCCGGTACAGCGAGACCGCCGCGAGCAGTGGATTCGACGGCACCATGAACGACGCCACTTCCTTCTGGCCCAGCGCCTCGCGCAGCACCCGGTAGCGCGAGGAGACTGCGTCGAGCCCGGTCTCGTCGATCAGCGTCGAGCTGCCGGTCTTGAGCAGCAGAAGGTCGGCCGGGCGCGCGCCGAAGAAGCCGAGATTCGGCGAGAGCGGCAGCCAGCGCCCGCCCACCCAGCCCTCGGCCCAGATCGTCTCGCGCGCGTCCTTGTCCGCGCGCAACCGGAGCCCCACGGCGATTCGCGCCGGAAACCCCGCCGCTCGCAGCAGCGCGACGAGCAGCCGCGACTTGCCGATCTGACTGCCCTCGCTCGCCGAGAGCGTGAGCAGCGCGTCGTCGCTGCCGGTGGCCGCGGTCAGTATCTCGTCGGTCACGTAGCCAAGAAGCGTTCGCATCTGGCCGAGCGGGTCACTCGGCGCGGGCGGCGCGATGCTCGCGACGAGCTCGCGAATCTCGGGCGCGTCGGCGGGAAAGCGCGAGGTCGCCTTGCTGTAGGTGTCGGCGATCTCCTTCGGCGGCTTCTGCGCGAGCTCGGTCGGCAGCGGCAGGGGCGTGTCGACCAGCTGCACGCGGAAGCCGTGCGAGATGCTGTGCACGCCGTCGAACTTCCCGCTCCACACGCCCATGCGCTGGCCGCGCTCGGTGCGGATCGTGAACACCAGCCGGTCGGAGGATTGCCGCTCGTCGAAGACTTCCTGCTCCGCGTCCGAGCTCGGCAGCGCGGCGCGCACGCTGCCGCGCTGGCCCGAGCCGCGCGCCTCGAGCTCGAGCTCGACGCGCCACAGGTTCTCGACGTCCGATGGCAGGACGGGCAGCTGCAGCACGAGCGTCTTCCAGGCAAAGATCGAGAGGCCCAGCGCAATCAGCACGCTTCCGGTGACAGCAGCGGCGCGGTTCACGCGGGCGTCCGGGTACTAATCGGGGCGCTCCTCGAGCTCCGCCCGCCCGTTCGCGACGCCCTCGTCTACGCTCGGCAGAACGGCGGCGGGTGGCGCGCTCGGGGCGTCCTCCATCGGCTCGTCGGTCGCGATGTGGAACGCCGCGAAGCCGGGCATCACGAGCTGATCGAGCGCGACGCCGATCACGCGGCCCTTGTGCGACGAGCGGATCGTCGACTTCTCGTTCGAGATCGGGTCGAAGACGGTGCCGAGCACCTGGTTCGCCTTCACCAGGTCGCCGAGCTTCGCGCGCGCCGCGAGAATCCCGCCGTCGTCCGCGCGAATCCAGTGCGCGCGGAAGTAGAGCGTGGGCGTGGGCGCATCGCCGGACTTCGCGGCGCGCATGCCGAGCTGCGCGAGCAGCTCCTCTACGCCGCGGATGCCGCGCTCGATCTCCTCGGTCTGAAAGCGCATCGGCTCGCCAGCCTCGTAGGTGATCGCGGGAATGCCCGCCTCGCTCGCCGCGCGGCGCAGCGTGCCGGGCCGGCCCTCGTTGTGGATGGCGATCTCGCTGCCGAACGCGCGCGCGAGCTTCAGCACGTCGGTGCGGCGCAGATCGCCGCGGACCTGCGGCAGATTCGTGCGGTGGAACGAGCCCGAGTGCACGTCGACCAGCGCGTCGCAGCGGCGGATCACGTTCTCGAAGACCGAGAACGCGAGGCGCGAGGCGCTCGAGCCGCGCGGGCTGCCTGGGAAGAAGCGATTCAGGTCGCGCCGGTCGGGCATGTAGCGCGAGCTGCGGCGGAACGCGGCGAGATTCACGATCGGAATGCCGACCAGCGTTCCCGAAAGCGTGTCGGGCTTGGCGCGGTCCAGCGACCGGCGCACGACCTCGACGCCGTTCAGCTCGTCGCCGTGGACGCCCGCGGTCAGACACAACACCGGGCCGGGCTGCGCGCCTGCGACCACGATCACCGGCGTCGAGGCGTCCTCGCCGACGAAGGCCTCCGAAACGGGCAGCGCCAGCCGTCGTTGGTCGCCGGCGGCGATCGGCTGACCGAGGATCTCGAGCGTCTGCGCGGGCGCCTCCGCGGCGCCGATCGCGAGCGCGGCGAGCGCGAGAATCAGCAGGCGAGGAAAGGAGTTTGGGCGCATTCGCGAGGCGGATTCCAGCTCACTTTCGCGGCCGCCGCCAGATCCGCGCGCGCTCCTTCAGGGCCGAAGCAGGCCGAGAATTCCCGTGCGCAGCGCGGAATCGCCCAGCTGTACACCCGTGTCCTCGAGTGACATCGCGCCGATGCCAAGCGCGAGCAACATCGCGGCCGTGCCGCTCGCATCGAGATCGCGCCGCGCCTGTCCGGTCTCTTGGGCACGCAGCACGAGCTTGCCGATGCGTGCGGTCGCCTCGCGGAAGATCTCGGCGAAGCGCTGCTTCAGCTGCTCGGAGCGCGCGATCGACTCGAAGACGCGGTGCGTGGCGATCGGGAAGCTCCCGATCACCGGCCACTCGCGCTTGCCGATGAATGCCGCGAAGCGAGTGACCGTGGCCTCGAGATCGCTCTCGCCGTCGACGCCGACCAGGCTGTCGACGATCCCGGACAGAACCCAGTCGGTGACTGCGACCAGGAAGTCGTCGCGGTCCTTGAAGTGCACGTAGAAGGCGCCGCGCGTGAAGCCGGCGCGCGCGCAGATCGCGTCCAGGCTCGGCGTATCCAGACCGTGCTCGACCAGCTCGAGAAGGCCCGCCTGAAGCAGGGCCTGGCGGGTGAACTGCTTGGACTCGGCGCGCGTTCGCCGCTGAGTGCTCTCAGTATTCTCATTCATCGTCTCATCCCGCTGTAAGTCCGCAAGCTTACTTTTAACACGCTTCAAAGCTGTCCGAAAGGCCAGTTTGCTTCTAGTGGCGGTCAGAAATCTGCTCGCGGGCGCCGCGAGCCCGGCCAGGCGCCCCGGCCGACCCGTTGGTCGAGCCGCGCTCGACCCGTTCCTAGGGAGTCTCGCCGCCGCCCGGCAGCACGACGCCGGGGGTGCCCGGCGCGAGCTTCATGTTCATGTCGCGCTGCGGGTACGGGATCTCGATGCCCGCCTCGCGCAGCGCGGCGTTCACCGCCACGCCGATCTCGCTGCGAACGCGCGGGAAGATCTCGAAGCGTGTCCAGACGCGCAGCGAGAAGTCGAGCGCGCTCTCGCCGAAGCCCATGAAGAGCGCCATCGGCTCGGGGATCGCGAGCACCTCCGGATGCGCGCGGCCGACGGCGACGAGCAGCGCGATCACGCGCGCCGGATCGACGTCGTACGCCACACCGACGTTCAGGTCGACGCGCCGCTGGCGGTCGGAGAACGTCCAGTTCACCACGCGCTCCGAGATCAAGCTGGCGTTGGGCACGATCACGTCCGCGCCCTCGAAGGTGCGCACGGTGCTTGAGCGGATGCCGATGCGCTGGACGTCTCCCGTGAGGCCGCCGACCTCGATCGTGTCGCCCGTCTGCACCGGCCGCTCGAAGAGCAGGATCAGGCCCGAAACGAAGTTGTTCACGACGTTCTGCAGACCGAAGCCGATGCCGACGCCGAACGCGCCGGCGAGCAGGCTGAAGCGCGACAGGTCGATGCCCGCGGCGCCGATCGCCAGGGTGAAGCCGAGCAAGAGGATCACGTAGTGCACGCCGGTCGAGATCGCGGAGGGCACGCCGCGCGGCAGCGAGACGCGCGGCAGCACGTCCTCCTCGAGCACGAAGCGCAGGAAGCGCGACAGCGTGAAGGCGATCCAGACCGTGGCGAAGAACGCGATCAGATCGCCGAGCGAGATCGAGACGGTGCCGACCTCGAGCGGCGCCGTGACGAAGCGCTTGGTCGCGGCGAAGACCTCGTCGCTGATCCGGAAGAAGCGCAGCGTGGCGATGACCCAGCCCGAAGCGGCGGCCCAGTACAGGAACGCCACGATCCGCCGCCGCACGAGCGCGCCGTGATCGCGCACCAGGCGCAGGTGCCGGAGCGCGGCGCTGCGCAGGAGCGCCGTCACCGCGCCGCCGACGATGCGCGCGAGTGCATACGCGGCGACCGCGCTGTAGGTCGAGGAGAGCGTGCCCCGGACCAAAAGGCGTGAGACCGAGAGCATCCCGACGACGTTCGCGAGCGCCGCAACGACGAGCAGGGCGAGCGCCGCGCGGATCGCGGGTGGGACCGCAGCGCCAAAGCGCCCGACCTGGGCGAAGTGTTTCGCATTGTCCGCCCGAAGCATCCAGGTGAAGAGCCCCACGCCACCAAGCGCCTCGATCAGCAGCCGGTAGCGCTCGATGACTGGCACGCCGCCCGAGAGCGAGCGCAGCGTGCCGAGCACGAAGAGCAGCGCGAGCCCGAAGACGCCGAGGCGCAAGCCGCCGTAGAGCTCCTGCGGCAGAAGGCGCAGCATCGGCACGAGGAGGACCAACGCTTCGAGGTCCGTCGCGACCGCCGGCGCCTGCGATGAGGTGAGCTGTGCGCTGAGCGTCGAGACGACGATCGCCGACGAGAATGGCCGCGTGAAGATCCGCGCGGTTGCCGCCAGCGTCGGGTCCTCGACCGCCCATTGCGTCACGCGGCGACGTGCGATCAGCAGAGCGACGAGCACGACGAGGAAGACAGCTGCCTGCACGAGAAGTCGGCTCGAGTCCAGGCGCATGAACTCAGCCAGCTCGTCGAAAGTCTCGCCGACGGTAGCGCGCAATCGCTCTCGCAGCGGTGCGGCGTCGGCCGCGCGCGTGTAGGCCTCCGCGCTCCAGAGGGGAGGCTCGTCGCGGGCGAAGAGACGCGACTGAAGCTCCTTGCGCAAGCCGTCGACGCGCTCGAGCACGCCACTCACCACGAGCTCTTCCTGCGCGACGTCGTTCTGCAGCGCGAGGATGTGCGTGCGGCGGCGCTTGACCTGCTTCTCCGTGTCCTTCACCGCCTGCAGCGTCTCGCTGATCCGATCGCGTGTCGTCCCTGGGAGGGCTGCCGCCGCCGCCGAGTCGCGCGTGCGCTCCCACTGCTCCTGCGCGCCGTCGAGCTTGTCGATCTCGGTTTCGACGGCGAGCGCGCGCCGCGTAAGCGCTTGGCGCCAGGCGGTGAGTCGCTCGGAGCGCGCGCGCCACTCGCCCGTGAGATCCGCCAGCGCCTCGAGCGAGGGCGACCCGGTGAGCAGCTCATTTGCGCGCGCCGAGCGCTCGAGCAGCTTGCTCGCGAGCTCGGGCAGCTTCGTCTCGACTTCGAGCTCCGTCTCGTCCGGCGCTGAGCGCGCCTCCATCTGCTTCAGCTCGGCCTTCAGCTCTTCCGAGCGCCCGACGATCTCCGGCACCGGAATCGGCGGCGGGGGCTCGGGCGGCGCGGGAGCGACCGGCACAGGTGGCGCCGCCGCGGGTGCGGGCGCCTCCTGGGCGAGGCCCTGCCCGGCGGCAAGCGCGAGCGCGGCGGCGATCAGGACTCTGCGAAGACGGACCCAGCGCATCGGCCGGAGTCTAGCGCGCGAGCTCTCGCGGCTCGCGCAGCTTCAGCGCGACCAGCGCCGCGGCCGCGAGCTTGAACGCGATCGCGCAGAAGAACACCGCCGGGAAGTCGAGCAGCGTCGCGAGCACGCCGCCCGCGAGCGGCGCGATCACGCCCATCGCCTCGGTGGCGGAGTTCGTGACACCGATGCGCAGCGGCAGGTCCTCGCGCGCGCCGAACTCGAGCACCAGATTCTGCTGCCCCATCATGAATCCGCCCGAGCCCGCGCCCAGCGCCACGAAGACGCCGACCAGCGCGGCGAAGCTCCCCGCGCCGAGCAAGAGGAACGTGCCCGCGATCCAGATCGCCAGCGAGCCGAGAAACACCACGCGGAAGCCCGCGCGGTCCGCGAGCACGCCCCAGGCCAGGTTCAGCGTCGTGGCAGCGAGCAGGAATGCGGCGGTGAGTACACCGAGCTCGTGGCCGCCGATGGCGAGCGTCTGCTGCGCGTACAGCACGTAGTAGGGCATGGCGATCCGGCCCAGCGCGCCGAGCACGCAGGCGAACAGGTAGACGCCGAAGTTCGGATCCGCGCGGAGCAGCGCCGGCAGATCGGCGAGCCGGGCGGCTACGCCCGTGCGCACGCGCACCGCG
>Ga0184615_10001542_pt1 | contig 12432 bp, 20 predicted proteins | sample PLM4_65_coex_FD_133134 | JGI IMG/M metagenome (GOLD analysis project Ga0184615, IMG submission 133134) | Groundwater sediment microbial communities from an aquifer in East River, Colorado, USA - PLM4_65_coex | ecosystem: Environmental > Terrestrial > Soil > Riparian zone | place: USA: East... | reverse complement strand
TACGGCTCTCGGGTGGTGCCACATGAAGGGGTATCGTGCCCTTGACGTTGTAGACGTCGTGACCCGGTGCGGCGCGTGCCGGGTCAAGATCGGGCCGGAAGGCAAGCGTTCTACTCCCGATTGGCAGCGTGAATTTTTCCATGCGTGGCGACTTCACCGGGCGACGTGTTCCCGGTTTCTCGGGATCGCGCCGTCTCGCCGTGGTCGGCGTCGGGCGATCACGCGGTGAAGTATCATTTGCAACTCACGCTCCGGGGCATGACGATTTATGAGCACTTGGGCTTTACGGAAGAAATGGATTTTCACCTTGCATGGGGCGCGCTCGGCGTTGCGCTCATGAAGCTCCCGGAAGTCAGGGAGGGAGAAGTGCGGTTGATTTATAGAGTCGGTCCTGATCTTAGCGTGGTGCTCTGATGAGTGTGCCGGAGCACGGTCCACTTGAGACAGAGGATTGGATTGTCACAGGCTACGACATGGCGTATGTGAGGATTGGGGATTGGGCCATTGCGCAACCTGTTCCATCCTCGCTCATGGAAGGTGTGGAGCGGGCGAAGCGAGTCTCACTCTGCTTCTTTCTCAGCGGGCTCCTGTGGGGCGCGTCCAATCCTGACTTGGCGCGCATCTCGCTGGCCGATATTCGTGCCCTACTTGAGAAGTCCGAAGGAGCGTAGAATGGCCGCGCGAACCAAGGGGGGCACACGTGGCAAAAAAGAAACTCCGCGCCGCCGTGAAGCGTTCCAAGCTTTCTGCGAAGGGCTCACGCATGAAGCGTACGCGCAAGGTTATCGAGCAGGAATTGCCTCCGCCTATGACAGCATCCGTAGTTGCCCACTCTCGCCGAGTCAGGCGGGACAGGTTCGGGCGCTTCAACTCACGGGGGCGCACGTTTACGCGGGTGACGTTTTACAGCGGGAAGGGCGTGCGAACAAGCAAGGGCGTGGTGGTCGCCGTGGAAGATTCGCGTATTCAACCCTTGCTCCGCGCCGGAGGGATCGACTTGCGCGAATTGGGCGAGCGCATTTTGAACGCTGAGCGGCTTCGAAAAGAGTATGAGAAAAAATTTGGTCGATCTGCTCGGACCCGTGCGCGGAAGCGTGGGCCCAAGGCCAAGCGCAAGAAAGGGGCGCGGCGTGTACGACGTCGTAGGGTTTGACATCGAATCGGTGAACGTCGGGCGTGTGTATCCGTTCGCGCTCGGTATCGTCACCGATGAGTGGGAGCGGGCCTTTCTCCTTCGCCCAGGTGACGGGCTGATTCATTTGGCTCGCCATCTTCAGGCGCGTGCCTCCGGTGCGCGTTCACGAGAGCGCACGGTCATAGCGGTTGCGCACAATCTTGTCTTTGATCTTGGAATGCTCATCACCGATTATCGCGCCGCGCATGGGGCCCGCTGGCCTAAGGTGGACCCGGACCCCGCGCACGTAGAGCTTGATCTGCCGGGGATCGGGCGCTTGGATTGTTACCTTGGCAAGCCGTGTTTTGCCCGGTTGCTGCTCTCGACGAAGCAAACGGTACATTTCATTGATACCTGGGCCTACTTCACGATGAGTCTTGATCGGGCCGCGGCGGCGATCGGACTTCGGGCGCGTAAGCTTCCCACTCCACCGGGGCTTGGTTCGCGCACAATGCCATTATCCGAAGTGCGGCCCTATGTCCTTCGGGATGCGGGGATTGCTCAGAAGCTCGGTAGGCAGATCACGCAATGGTGGATACGGGACGAACTGCGCCCCGCTGTGTCCGTGCCGCACATGGCATCCCTGCTCTTCACGCATAAATACCTCTCGCGCCCATGGGTCGGGCTCTCTCCGTCTATCGAAAGGCTCTCGCTCCTGGCCTATCACGGAGGAAAAAACGGCTTTTATACATCCCCAGGCTGGCACGATGTGCACAGCTACGATATTCGCTCTGCTTACACGTGGGCCATGACGAAGCTTCCCGACATGGCGCGCGGAGAGTGGCGATCGGCCGTCACGCCCCCGAAAGGCGCGTGGGGGTTTTGCGCGGTGACGGGCACCATGCCGAGCACGGCTCGGTATCCGTTTATTTACAAGGACGACGATACGAAGCTTCAAGCAGGAGAGAGCTTCAAGCAGGTCGTCATGACGACGCTCGAATATGATCTGCTCCGGGAGCTATTTCCACGCTGGCGCCCCGCGGCCATGACGTCGTTTTATTGGAAGTCGGATGCGGCGGGTCTATCCGATCTTGCGCGGTTTGCGCTTGAAAGCTCTAAAGCCCGTGCGTCCGCGCCGAGCGCAGAGGAAAACTTGCGGCTCAAGCTTGTGACGAACTCCCTCTATGGGAAGTTTATTCAGCGGACCCAGGTCTACGACGTGGACGCTCACGCATGGACCGTGAAGCGCGGCGCCATGTTCTACCCGCCAATCGCCGCATGGATCACGGCGCTTGTCCGGTGCCGTGTGACGCGCTATGAATACGCGCACGGCGCCATCCACACGTCCACCGATGGCTTTTTGGTGACGGAGCGGCTGCCGAAGCGTGCGCTGTCTACCGGGCTCGGCGGGCTCGGACTCGACGCGAAGGGGCACGCGCTCATTCTGAGAAACAAGGTGTATTTTCTCTTCGACGCGCGGGGCCGATGCCTCAAGTTTGTCCGTCATGCCATCCACGTGGACGCCCCGACATTTTGGGCGGGGCTTCGATCCGGGCAGACCTACTACACCGCGGACAGAATGCGGCAATGGACCGAGGCGGCGAACGCGGGTGCTCTTCCCTATGAATGGATCACCGAAACGTCTCATGTTGAGATACCCGACCTTGACGTGATTCGGGAGGCGGCCAATGACCCGCCGTTTCGTCGGGCTCACTTCAAACCAGGAGGGTAACATCATGGCGAAGCGTATGAAGCGTGAGCGGTTTCCCGGAGCCCCCGTGGGCTTCACTCCCAGGCCGGGCGCCGGGTTCGGCGAGTCGTGGGCGCCCAAGGTCGGGGACCACATCATGGGCAAGGTGAAGAGCTTCAAGACGTCCGTGGGCCCGAACAAGCAAGACGTGGTGATTCTGGCCACGACGGGTGGCGACGTCACCGTGTGGCTGTCGTCCAACCTCCAGGGGAGGCTGACGAAAAAGGATGTGGGCCGGAGTGTCTACGTCCAGCGGACCAAGGACGTCCCGCACCGAAAGAAGGGCTACTCGCCCATCAAGACCTTTTACGTGGGCGTGAAGTAGCTTTTTCGCGCACTTAGCAATTTCGGCACGAATAGGGGCCCCGCCCGTGGGGGCCCTTGTTTTATTTCCTTGCTCTGGGTGGGGGTCCGGTGTATATGCTCCGGCCTAGAGAGTGTCACCTATCACCAATCCCACCAGGGGGAGCGGACCATGACAAAAGAGGAACTGAAGGCCAAGCTACAGAAGGCCACACCGGAAGAGCGCGCCATGCTTGCAGACGCGCTCGACTTGGACCCGGCCGCGTCGAAGTCGGATGTACTCAAGACGCTCGCCGCCTTGGTCGAAGACGTCAAGGCGCTGAAGGAAAAAAGCGGCGAGGCTCCACCGAAGCCGGGGCGCGAGGATGGTCGGGGCAAGAGCCTCTTCGATGAGATTTTCTCGTGATGGGCCTTTTCGATGGTAAGCCCGGCGACAAAGTTTCGGGTGATGCGGGTAGTCCGGTTGCCGCATCGAGCGATCGTGGGGCTCCGAGTCTATCTAGCGTTGCAGCGGTTACAGCGGAAACTAAGCGCGGTCGGGGTCGCCCTCCCGGATCGGGCCGGAGTCATCACGGCCCCTTCGAGCAACGGGGCGCGTCGAAGACCGATGTACTCAACGCTGAGCGCGCCGCCGAATTGGAAGCGCTCTACAAGGACGAGAACTGGCAAGAGATAGCGGGGCTCTACTTCCAAGCCCGCTACGCCATGACGGGATGGGATGGGTTCCTGCTCACCGCAACACAAAAGAGCGTGCTGGGCGCCACGCTCGCCGCGTCCATGCGTGTGCTTCTGGCCGTCGATCCGAAGTGGGTCGCCATCTGTATCTTTACGATCAACTTCGGCGCGTTCATCACGGACAAGGAACTGCGCTTCCGCACGCTCCAAGCGCAAGTGGAAGCGCAGAAGGGCCGCGGTGCGTGAGTCTCTTCGCCCCCGGTGCCGAGCCCCGCTTTACGGGCTCGCGGGACATCATTCTTGTCTACGGGACGACCGGGGCGGGGAAAACGCGGTGGACGCGGGCGTATCTCAAGACACTCTCGCGCGTGATAATCCTCGACCCCATGCGGGAGCACCGTGGGGAACTGTTCGACAATCCCGTGGACATGGCGAGGCACATTGAACGTCATGGGCTCTTCAAGGTGCGCTCGGAATTTGTGGACGATTTTCCTGTGCTCTGCTATGTCGCGCTCGCTGCTACTCGTTGTGCGCTCGTTGTGGAAGAGGCACAACGTGCGATCCCGTCAGGCGCAGGCGAGCTAAGCCCATGGTTCGAAGACATCGTGTATCGCGGGCGGCACCGGGACGTCTCGTTGATCTGTGTCTCTCAACGGCCGTCCACGGTGCACATTGTGGCGCGCTCGCAATGGACGCGGATTATTTGTTTTCACCAAACGGAGGGGCAGGACGTCAAGTGGTTGGAAAACGTGAGCGGCTTCGACGTCCCTGCGCATGAGCTACAACCTGGGGAGTATTTCGACATCACGCCCCGCGGCATGGTTGAGCGTATCTTGCCCGATCAACGCGCGGCCACTCGACTAGAAACGGGGGACGATCATGGTGAACTGGAAAGTGGAGCGAATCAACCCGGACCTGACGCGGAGCCCGCTGCTGCATCCGACTCCGGCGATACCGGAGATAAGCCGGGAGCACGCGGAGTCCTTCGCCGCGGAGTACAGGCAGGGGAGCCCGGAGTTTTTCGTGGAAGTGCTGGAAGCGACGGGGGATGAGTACCAGGAGCAGGAACCCGCGGCGGGGCCCCGGCCGGGCATCCCGCATATCGAGGGCCCTTCAACCAAGCGGCGCCGCTGGTAGCGCCCACATCCAAGGGAGTCAGTCATGCCGAGGGGAAACGCAGAAGTCGTAGAAGTCGCCCGCGCCGTCGCGTTGACGGAGGGCTCCGTGATTCGCGTCACGACACCGTTCCCGCTGGGGGAGGCGTGGACGCGGATGATGCTTCGTTTCAACATCGTCGTCACGATCGGCACGGGGGCGGGCGCGCTCTCTGAGGGAGAGCTCCGCTTTATCAAGTCGATTCGGCTCGTGACGGATCGCGGGGAGAACCTCTACAACAACGTCCCGGCCCGTCTCATCTACCGGCTGGACGCGATCAAGAGCGGCACGCCCGCGGCAAAGGACGCGATGGCCGCGGCCTCTGCCACGTATCGGGTGCACCTGAATCTGTGGTTCGTGGACCCGCTCATGAACGTGCCGGAAGACACGATCCTCAACACGGCGCGCTACTCAAGCATCACGCTTGAAGTGGGCGTGGGCACCGTGGCCGATCTCTTCTCCGCGCCGGGGACCGCAACCGAAGTGCCGACCATGGACGTGTACATCGAGCGGCAGAAGGGGCGTCTCCCGAAGCCGATCGCGCCGCAGTTTTTCCAGGAAGTCGGCTTCCGCGGCCCCGTCGATCCGAATATCGCGCTCTCGATCGACATGGAGCGCGCGGCCAACCTCGCCTACAAGCGGTTGGCGCTCTTCACCGGCTCCGCGGGCTCCGGGCTTGTCGGCGTGCCGTTCTCGTATGCGGCGGACTCCGCGGCGATCGGAGAACTGACGCTGGACGTGGACTCGGGCCCGCCCGTGGATCGCGTGCTGGCGGACGTCATGAACCGGGTCAATAAGCAAACGTACAAGCTGGAGGCTGTGATGGTCGGCTGGTACGTGGAGGATTTCTGCCAGGACGGCTCGCTGAATGCCTCGCTCTACTCCGGGGACAAGTCGCGCCTGACGCAACGCTTCACGCTGGCCGCGGGCGCGGCCGGGGTCGCGCAGGCCACGCTCGGCTACGAGGGTTGGCGCCCGCTCTTCTAGCCTATGAGCTTTCGTCACTTGACGTCGGGACAGCGGAAAGCGCTTCAACGGGGTTTGCTCTCCGGTGAGGAAGCTGCCGCTGTCTCGTCGCGCAATAACGCCAAGTCCCAGGCGCAGGGTGGGACGGGGTTTGGCGGCTTCGTCAAGTCGATCATCGGCAACACCGGATTTCAAATTCTCGGTTTTACGCGCGTCCTTGATAACTTGGCCGCAAGCTACTTCACGGGTGGGCTCGCCACACCGTTGATCCAACCCCTTCAGGGCGCGCTCGGATTGCGTGACCCCTATGTGCAAGCAGGCATCATAAAAAATCCGCGAGATGCGGCGCTCGCGTCGACGCTGGGCAATGCCGTGGCCGGGTTTGCGGGCGCTGTCGGCGGCTATGGCCCGCAAGCGCTGTACTCAGCGGGGAAGGGTCCGGTTGGTCCGAGTTTCGCGGGCGTGCCGGTTGGCGGGTTCGGCTCCGACGTCATGGGGTTTTTCTCCACGGCGTTTCGAGCGGTCACGACGCTCGTGACTGGACTCTTCACGTCCAGCGGGGCCACGGGCACGCGCACGGCGAGCGGATCAACCATCTATTTCACATCATCCGGGCAAGGTGTGGATGAGCAATTAGGATCGGCCACGGTGCTGCAAGGGATCGGGGGATTTTTCTCCCAGCTTGCAAGTTTATTCAACTCGCTTTTTTCCTTCGGGGGTGGGGGTGGAGGCTACGAGGGAGGCGCCGCGCCGGCGAAGCCGGGCAAGTCCGGTGTCGGCGGCATTCCTACTCCGCTTGTGTTTCTTGTCCTAGCAGGTGTGGGCATCGGCGCCTATGTCCTGACGCGGAGAAAATAAAAATGGCTCGACGCGATTCTGTGTGGCAGCGTGGTCGGCGGCGCCCGCAAACCGGGCTCGGCGAATTACGGCCGGGTGAGGGTGTGGCGATCGGCACGGATAACCCCGGCGTGCCCGGACTCTTCACGGGCGCGCGGCAGAAGTCCGGGCAGGCCACCCGTGGTCGTAGGGGTGCCGCCATCCTCGCCGCGTTTCGACCGAATCTCAATCCTGTGGGCGTAGACCTGGGGCAGACTCCCAAGCGCGCTCGGAGCGGCCCCGCGTCTCTCTTCACACGGAGGAAAGGGTAGCCCATGCCAGCAACGATCGGAACCTATCTTATGGATATTTTCTCCGGGCGCGATCCGAACGGGACGCCGCCGCTTGCAACATCCGATGCAGGGGCCGCGTCCGTGTCCGATGTGCTCCGCGATCGCGCGGCCGGGCTCGTGCGTGATCCAACCCGTGAAGCGGTGGATGCCATGACGTCCATGAGCTACTACACGGGCCTGGGGCTCACGGGCTCGGAAGCGGGGCGCCTGTCGTCCTATCTCGATTCGCGCGGCCGAACGACCGCGGGTTTCACCACGGCAACCCGCACGGCGCCCGCGTCCACGTCGGGGAGCACCATGCCGCTGTCCACATGGATGATCGGGCTCATCGCCGCTGGGCTCGCGCTCTTGCTCTTCGTCAACGGTACAAGGAGGCGCTGAGCACATGGCAACCAATGATTTCGCGTCCATGTTTCTCCCCTCAGAGCCTCTGAGCCCCGATCCCGACACCGCGGAGTCGGCGCAGCAGCAGGGCATCTCAGAAAACGTCTTTACGCGGATGCTGTTTCCGCCCATCGCCGCGGTGGACGGCTCATCTCGCTCGCGTGGGATCGCCATGGAGACGGTGTTGCGGGACATCATGAATACCACGCTCAACGCCACGCTGACCCGCGCGGGGCAATGGCTCGGCACGACACCGGCCGGGCAGGATATCGGGAGAGGCATCGTGTCCCAGCAAGTCGGCGCGTGGACGTCAAATCCTATTCTCTGGATCGGGGTGGCGATCGCCGCGCTCTTGATCTTCAAGCTTGTGAAGCGGTAACGCCATGTCGGACATGCAAGCGGATTTTCAACTCTTCGTCGGAGGTGATGAGCCTGAGAGCCCGTGGGGCTCGCCTGTCGGTATGGAGTTTTCCATTCAGGCCGAAGGCCCGCCGACCTACACCGGGCCCGATTTCGAGAGCGGCCCCTTCGTCGCAGGGTCGGGGGCCAAGCAAGCGGAGGGATTTGACGTCCCCGCTGATGTGGTGGACTACGGCCCGAGTAGCTATGCGCTCGATGATGCGTTGCTCCGGGGGCCGCACGCGTACAGTTTCGGCCTGGGCGGGACAGGCGCGGCGCCCGTGCGCTACCCCGCGGCCATGACGTACTCCACTCCCGGCTCGCCTGTCGGCGGGAGCGGTGGAGGCTTCGGTGGATTCGCGGAATACGCCAATGGGCTCGCCGCGTGGCTGACGAAGCTCTCAGGGTCCGGTGCACGCGGCGCCGGAGGCTCCGGTGGGGGTGCCGGAGCAGGCACCTCCGCGCGTGCCTCCGCTGGAACTGGGAGCGGGACGCTTGCCATGACAGGCCCGTGGCTCTGGATTCTTGGCGGGGTCGTTGTCATCGGCGCCGTGATGCTGGGGAGGAAATAATCTCATGATGCCAGAGCAATCCTCAGGCTCGATAGCAGAGTCGATCGGGCTTGATCGCTTGTGGTCGGTCTTCACCAACCGGCCACAAATCGGACAGATCGGCAACGCGGTAGACGTCCCCCCGATCCCTGCCGAGCCCGTGCCGGGGCAGACGGCCGCGGCGGCAGGGCCGGGCATCGTACAACGCACCGTGCAATGGATCGGCAATGCCGTCACCGGGACGTGGGGATATTTCGTCGGCGTCGGGCAGGCCATCGGCACGGGTATCTCCACGGTGGGGGGGTACATCCAAGGCGGGGGCCCCGGCGCCGCGATCGGAGAGAACACGGGCGGGATCATCACGGGCATCTCGAAACCGATTTGGGTAACGGTGCTTGTCGTCGCCGTCGCCGCGGGGATCATTCTTGTGGCCGCGGGGAAAAGTGGCATCTTCAAGGCCAAGCTCACGGTGACCCGCTGATGCCCCCGCGCCGGTACACCGGCATATCCCCGTTCGGCACGTATCTCGATCCCGCTGGGGCGCCGACGGATGTGGAGCTCCCGCCGCGGCACTTCGCCCCGGAGCGCGCCTTCCCTGTTGATCTGCCCGTCTCGCGCGTGCCGGTGGCCATTCCCGCGGGCGGCTCGCTCGTGCTGGAGTGGCCCATCATCACACCGGGCACCACGGGGATCGTCAAGCGAATCGGGGTCAGCAGCACGGATTTCAGCAACACCCGGATTTCAACGCGCGTAAACAATACGCCCGTCCCGCCCTACATGCAGATCATCGGCGTGGTGGGCCCGCCCGAGAGCCCGATCGAATTGAACCCGCCGATCATTCTCAAGGGAGCGGACACGTTTTCGCTGCTCGTTGAGAACTTGGGAGGCGCTCCTATCACGGTGGTCGTTCGGACTACCGGATGGCTCTACACGGAGTAACCATGCGCGCACATTGGACACGCTGGGGCTCGCTCTGGATATTCGCTCTGCTCTGCGCCGTTGCGGCCTCCGGGAGAGCGTCGGGGCAGTCTATGCCCGTGGACGACGGCGGGCGGGTAACAGGGGCCTGCGCGTTCATAGACGACACCGTGAGCCCTGCCGTCTACCGGGCCTGCTCGTCAACCAATCCGTTGCCGAGTAGTACGACGGCCGCGCCGCCCAGCGGGGCCGCACTCGGATCGGGCGCGGCGTATTTCGGTGGGCAGGTCGGCACAATGTCCGCGGGGTCCACGATCCCGGCCGTGACGCTCTTTACTCCAAGCGGCCTGTTCGGACTCAAGAGCAGCGGAGCAAGTGTGCTGTCCTATACCTCGCCCGATGGCGGCGCCACGTGGGGCGCGGGGCCTGCGCTCACAGGGATCTCAGCAAGCGGGAATCCTCAAGTGCTCGTACGTACGACAAGCACGACACCGCGCTATGTTGCCAACATCTTTTTGGCTGCGGGCGCTGGGACCGTCGCGTCGGGGCCTGCGCTCACGGGAACATGGACAGCATCCACCGGACTCCCGGTGTCGGGCGCCGCGATTGTCGGTCTTGCTGTGCAGGGTGGAAGTGTGCTCGCGGTCAGCTCCAACACCGCGAGCACCTTGACGCAATCGTGTCTCTCAACAAATAACGGACTCGCCTTCGGCGCTTGCGTGACCGTCGATCCCGCCGTCGGCAGCCTTCCTGTTACAACGAATCCCCAATTCGTCGCCTCTCCAAGTCCTTCGATTTGGCTGACGCTACTCGCAAACGGGAAAATCTGGCGATCGACGGATAACGCGGCGTCCTGGGCAACGGTGCACACGGGGAGCGGCGCCGGGACCATCACGTGTCTTAGCTCTACTCGCTGTGTGGCCATGTTTGTCGGTGGGACTCCCGTCGTATCGACAGACGCGGGCGCCACGTGGGCCGCGCAGCCTGTGACGCTCTCAGGCACCGCCACGGGGTCCACGCTCTGCTCCTACAATGCCTCGACGATCGCCGCTATTTTCAGCGCCGGGTGGCCCGTCACGAATGGGGCCACCACGTCGACCGTCGCCTTCCGCTCCACCGATGGCGGGGTCACGTGGTCGCCGTCGACGGTCACACTCTCGCAAGCCATTCCTTCGACCATCGGCGCCATGACGGGCCCCTGCACCGTCTCCGGCGCCAAGGCGTCCTTTGTTGTATCCTCCGCTGGCCTTGGCTACACGTTCTACGGGGGCACCGCGGGCGCGGGCACCAATATCGTCACACAATCCGGCACGCGGGCCGATGCGTGCTGGCTCTCCGTCACCGCGACAGGGGCCGCGGGTGCCGCGGTCACCGCCACGTTGCCGATCGTCATTGGGCAACATCACTACATCTGCTTCATTGATATTCGCCAATACGCATCGGCCGCGCTCACCGGCGGCGCCGTGCCCGTCGTGGTGACATCCACAAACCTCGGCGCCCCGCCCGCGTGGACGTTCAAAACGGCGCTTCCTATAGGAGATGCTGAGTCGCAAAGTGTGCGTCCTGCAACCCCGATCAAGAGCTTGGCCCCCGGTACAACGTCCACCATCGTGGCCCCTGCCACCACCAGCGTCATCTGGCGAACCACGGTGTACTACTACACGGCGCCGTGAACACATCCGTCCTTGCCACACTCGGCGGGTTCCTCGTGCTTGGACTCTCGCCGTCGTTCGTGGATTGGCAGCAATCGCCCGCGCTCCGGTGGCAGATCGTGCTGTTTTACGGGATCGCCTTGACTCTGATTTACGTCGGGCTCTTCCGGGGCCCGCGTGCTAGGGTGTAGGACAGCCGCGCATAAAGGACGCGGCCAAACATGGGTGGATTGATCGTCGTGTCTCTCGTGGCCGGGTTTGCCGTGAGCTACGTCCTCCCTCTGCTCCCTGTGAATTTCCAGGGAAACAAGATCGCGGGGGCGCTCGGCAACACCCTCATCATCTTCGCCGCTCTCCTGACGCTGAGGCTCTTCCGGCGGTAGGCCGCGCACCCGCGCGCCGTCCGGCCCACCGCGACATGCGATCATTCCTTTTCCTCCTGGGGGGCGTGGTCGCGGTTGCGGTGGGTGTCTTACTCCTGGGCATGACCATCCCCGGCGCGACCGTCACAAGCTGGTTTCGGAGCGTGGGCCGAAACGCGGAAGTCGGAGGGGCCGCAAAAAGCGCGCATCTCTGGGGCATGGCCGTTGATCTCATACCGCCCACGCAGGCGGTACTTGACGCCGCAAAGGCACGCTTCCCCGTCGTCATCTTTGAAGGCACCCACGTACACGCGGGGCTCTTCCGTGGCTGAGAAGCCCTTCCGGCTCTCCCGCCGAAACCCCGGCCCCTTGGTCCTGGGAGGCTCCCAGGCAGCCAAGGGCCAGAACCCGGCAGACGTGGACTTGGGGCTCTCTGGACGGGCCTACCGGCCCCGTACAACGCTCTGGACCCTCTGGAGGGTCATCCGGCCATACCAGGGGCCCGGATCGCCTGGGAACCCGCCTAGCGGGGCTCTGGAGGGCCGTTTCGACCCCTTGCCGGGCCCCACTCCCCCAACCGCCACGCGGCAGGCGCCGCGAGGGACGTCTGAAAGGACACCATGACGCAGAGCATTATCAACTTCGCCGAAGCCTTTCTTACGGTGCTTGTGGCCGGACTCTCCGGGGTCATGGTGCAGGGGCAAGCGTTTGTCTGGCCGTCCTGGCCCGCGTTTGCCATCATCGGCGCGGGTGCCGTGCTGGCGGGTATCCGCAAGGTGCAGGCCGCGTACTCCGCGCCGCCCCGATGAAGTACCACTACAAGCAGATTCAAGAGCTAGAGGATCGGTTGCTCAAGCTCGAAACGGAATTGGGCGCGATCGCGGCCACGCTCTCACGGCTCGAGTCGCGCATGGAACAGCGGGCGCTGTACTCCCTCTACGATCGCCGCGCGTCCCTCGCGCCCTACGAGGGGCCAGAGCGTCGGGCTCTCGTGACGACGTTCGGTGATCTCGAACAGGAGCATTAGCCTCATG
>Ga0184615_10001537_pt1 | contig 12447 bp, 15 predicted proteins | sample PLM4_65_coex_FD_133134 | JGI IMG/M metagenome (GOLD analysis project Ga0184615, IMG submission 133134) | Groundwater sediment microbial communities from an aquifer in East River, Colorado, USA - PLM4_65_coex | ecosystem: Environmental > Terrestrial > Soil > Riparian zone | place: USA: East... | reverse complement strand
TTCCAGCGCGACGTTGCCCGCGAGGATCATGAGGTCGGCCCACGAAATTTTCCGGCCGTACTTCTGCTTGATCGGCCAGAGCAGTCTGCGCGCCTTGTCGAGGCTCACGTTATCGGGCCAGCTGTTGAGGGGCGCGAAACGCTGTTGGCCGGCGCCGGCGCCGCCGCGCCCGTCGCCGATGCGGTACGTACCGGCGCTGTGCCATGCCATGCGAATGAACAAAGGTCCGTAGTGGCCGAAGTCCGCCGGCCACCAGTCCTGCGAGTTGGTCATCAGCGCCAAGAGATCCTTCTTCACGGCCGCCAGGTCGAGGCTCTTGAACTCTTGGGCGTAGTTGAAGCCCTTGCCCATGGGGTCGGACAGGGGCGAGTGCTGGTGCAGGAGCTTGAGGTTCAGCTGATTGGGCCACCATTCTCGGTTCGACGTGCCGCCGCCAGCCGTGTGCTTGAACGGGCACTTTGCTTCGGTCGACATCTGTTCTCTCCTTTGGTCGTCTGCACTCGCCTGCAGGGCACGATCCGGCGCAAGCACGTCCGGGCGACGGTGTGGGACGCTCGACATTAGCTCGTGCCGACGGCTTCCTGTATCGACATCGTGGTGCATAGGCTGAGCCAAAGGCAAGCCCCTGAATTGTCGAGGTTCGAGTCACCGTCCCCCGCGGCCCGTATCCCCCAGACGGGGCACGGCCGCCGCAGCGCGGATGCCGGGAACGAATTGATCTCAACAGGCGCATGCTCGCGACCTATGCACCAGGCCGTCGCGCGGCGAGCGCCGTCCGAGACCCAGCGCGACGATGGCGGCATGGCATCGGTGCCTCCTACCTCGACGCAAACGACGATTACCCGATCCGACGTAGCCTTGTGGGGTTCTGAATCATGGGAGTAGGAAGCGCAGACGCTGACAGCCGCCATCGCGGGCGGGCGGCGCGGCTCAGCAACCGATTTCTGGGTGAAGTCTGGGTAAAGCAAAGGGGTTAGCGGTTGCAGCGTCCGCTAACCCCTCGTCGTCAATGGTTGCGGGGGCTGGATTTGAACCAGCGACCTTTGGGTTATGAGCCCTTTTCAAATCGCCACTAGAGCCAACGCGCCACAAACAACGCCTCGTAAAGTAGAGCTTCTCACGGCGTCGCCTTTGGGCCTCTTTGGCTCTCGTTGGGAGCGACTTCCTGGGTAATTCCTGGGTGAAGTACGGTTGTCGATCGCGACGTTGGATGAAACGGACTTGTTATGCCGTATCAGTACTACGGCAGCTCGATCCAATAGCGGCGTTTCGGCTTGTCGAGATCCGGCCCGTAAACCACATTCTCAAGGACGCCGCGGTTCTTTTCGATCGTTCTGATCGACCCGATGTTGTCGTCGTCGCACGTTACAAGAATGCGATGGAGACCACATTTGTCGCGGGCGATGCGCAATGACTGACGAAGAATAGCGGTGGCATAGCCTCGCCGTCGAAACTCGGGCACCACGACGTAGCCGATGTGCCCGCCCACACGATGGAGAAACTCATTGAGTGAGTGCCGAATCGAGGCGCGCCCTACTATTCGGTTTCCGACGAACGCAAACAGAAACGTCGAGGGAACATGGTTCAGCGACGGCAGGTTCACGCCACGCTCCTGCTCGGCGAGCAGCTCGAGATAGCGACGAAAGGGCATGCCGTCCTTATAGTAGTGGAGGAAGGACGGAACCTCGGGCGAAGTGGCGCGATGAGCCCGCAGGAACTCTTCCTCCTCGTCTTCCCTCGGTCGCCTGAGCGTCAGATCTGATTGCATCCCGGATTCACGTCGCACAGATTCTCGTCGATGGCATAACGCGCTAACCGCTCGACAGTACCCACGTCATTCCAGCACTTCCTTCCGAAACTCCTCCGTGTAAGCCCACTCTGGAGATCGGTCGGGACCCACAGCTAAACTCGCGATTAACGCCCGGCCTCGGAAGTCGCGATCCGGGAGTCGACTGAGGAAGCGTCGTCGTCGTGCGACGCTCTGCGGGCCGAACGAACCATACAGCTCGGCCATCAGCGCGGCGGTGAAACGAACGCGCTGCACCCGCTTCCGACGTTCCTCGGCGTAGGGCCACAGAGACTCCGTCGACCAGCGCTCCGTCGTGAGCAGGATCTCCGAAAGCACTCTCGCATCGCGAAGGGCGAGCGAGAGTCCCTGTCCGATGAGAGGATCGTTGTAGCCGGCGGCATCGCCGATTATAACCACACCATCGACGAAAGGGACGTCCGTCCATGTATCCTCGCCGCCGAACGTCGCACACGGCCCGAGCGGAGTGCCGCTGGCGAGGCGCTCAGCCAGCGGCATACACCGCATACCACGGAAGTCGTCGAGGAAACGGGTGCGGCCGGCGGGACCGCCATCGTAACGACGGCGCTGGTCCGGCGCGGTGGTCGTATAGAGACGCACGCGCTTGTTGTCCTGTGGAAAGATCTGACACTGAACCTCGCCTTCGCTGGCCGTTGCGTAGGCGTCCTGCGGCCAGTCCGGTACATCAACTAGCATCCCGGAAAACAGGTGGGTCGGTTCGGAGTGCTCGAGGCGCATTCCGGCCTGCGACCGCACCGTCGAGTTGCGCCCGTCAGCCCCGACGACCAAGTGGCAGTCCACCCGGTGTACGCTGCCGTCCTTCTCGAACGCGACACCCCGGCGTGCTCGGGCCGTGACGCTAACGCTGTTTACGCCACGCCAGTAGCGCGCTCCCGCAGCTTCTGCGGCTTTACTGAGCGAACGACACGCCGCCGGATGCCCCACGCCAAGACCGCCGGCAACGCCCGGGACCATGGTCGCGACATTCCGCGCTCGTGCCTCAGCGACTTCGGAAGGGATGCTTTCGTCGTATCCGATGCCGCGCGTGACGAAGACGCCACCGGCCGCGAGTAGGATGTCAACGAGGCGAAGCTGATGCGCCTCGGCCACGCCCCATGGATGGATGTACTCACCGCGGACTCTGTCGGCGTAGTCTTGCTGACGCTCCAGCACGGTCACGCTTGCACCACGACGAGCGAGGATCAGCGCGAGCGTCGAACCCGCAATTCCTCCACCGACGACGACGACATCGCTCTGCATTGGTGGCGCTGCGTCCCTTCTCCGCTGACGAGAAACGCCTAAGCGCCTGCGGCCTGACGGCGCGCAAAGCGCGGCGACTCTCCTGCGAAATCATATGGATCAGGAGCGACGCCTTCAGACCGGCTTCGTGAGCTGAGAACGGGTAACCTTCGCGAGAGCGCCGCCGATCCACGCGCGGCTGATCGTCGCGCGTCGGCGGCACCGTCGACTGAGCCGCCGCAGCGGGCCCGCACGACCGCACCGACGAGCTGCTCGTTCTGGCCCATCCCGTATGCGTCAGCCGTATCGAGGGTCAAGTCCAAAGCGCGCTGGATAATCGGGGCGCGAGACGCACGGTGGTGGGGTGCCGTGGTGAATTTCGGGGGTAGCGAGATAGCGGACCCCTCGACGATCGTCGATCCTGGAGCCACGTGGGCGGCCGCGTGAAGACGGCGCACCGCTCAACTCCGGAGTTTGCGCACGGCCGCGGGCTTTGGTGCCGTCACGGCCGGAGCGGTGCGCGTGGCATGCGCGCGGTTGAGCTCGTCGCGGATCGCGCGCAGTTGCCGCTGCTCGAACTCGCCGACGGTGATGCCGCGCCACCGGTCGGCAGCCCGGATCACGGCCGCGTACATCAGCTTCAAGACGGGGCGCTCGCCGAAGGCGTGCGGGATGATCTTGGTGCGCCGGCGCTCTTCGAGGAACAGCCGCTCGAGCAGGTTGGTGGTGCGAATCACCTTGCGGTGCTGGAGCGGAAAGCGTAGGTGCGCGATACAGGCGTCGAAGTCGTCCCGGAAGCACGCGACCACCGCGGGCAGCTCGCGTTCGTAGGTCGCGATGAAGTCATCGCGCAGCAGCGTCGCCAGCGCGGCCGACGCGGCCTCGTAACAGCCGCGGGCGCGGATGGCGATCTCGGGCCACTGGTGGTCGGGCGCCTTGCTGTGCAGATTCCGCAGCCGGTGGACCAGGCAGCGCTGGCGCAGGGCGCGGGGGAAGCACGTCTCGACGGCGCGGATCAGCCCGGGCGCCCCGTCGGTCACGGCCAGCAGGGGGTCGGCCAAGCCGCGTCGCTTGAGGTCCTCGAAGAAGGCCGTGCTGCTGGCCGTGTCCTCCTTGGTCCCCGGCGCCAGGTGCAGCAGCACCTTGCGCCCGTCCTCGGTGATGCCCCACGCGCAGAGCACCGCCTCGCGCGGCAGCCCGGCGTGCAGCGTGCAGCCGTTCGGCCACGCCATCCACAAACAGGTAGGCGACGGCGAACCGCTCAAATCCCGGGTGGCGAAGGCCTCGTACTCCTGCCACAGGCGCTCGGTGACCTGGCTCACCGCCGACCGACTCAGCGTCGTGGCGCCGGTGGCGTCGCGAAAGGCCGCTTCGATATCGCGCGTGCTCAGCCCGCGGGCGAACATCTCCACCGCCAGGCGCTCCAGCTCGGCCGTGCGGCCGGCCAGCCCGGCGCGCACCCGCGACACGAACGGCTCCGGCCGGTCCGCCACTTGGGGGACGCCGTATTCGATCGCGCCTTCCGCCGTCGCCAGGCGGCCGCGCCGATAGCCGTTCCGGTAGCCGGCGCCGGGCGCCGCGCCGGGCTCGTAGTACCCGCGTCCCACCGCCTCGGCCACCTCCGCCTCCAGCGCTTCCTCCACGATCTTGCGCACGGCCAGCTTCAGCAGCTCCGTGCGGGCGTCGCCCCCGGCCACGCCCTGGCTCAGCAGCTCCTCAAGCTTCTGGCTCGTCCGCTCCGATGCCGGTATTCTCGTGGGCACGGGGATGCCTCCTCTTGCCGCCGGTGCCACCCGGCGACACTTGGTTTTCGCTCAAGCAAGAGTGCATCCCCGTCTCGTTATCCAGCAACTCTAGGACTTCGCCGTATCGAGCAGCGTCACGCCTAGATCCAGGGCCCGGTGCAGCGTGGCGGTCGCCTCAGTGGCGTCCGTCGGGCCGTAGAACTCGGACGTCCCCACGCCGCCCAGCCGATCTCCCCGACGGCCAAGCCGTGGCCAAGGACACGCGTTCGCATGGGGCAATGTCCCCCTGCTTTCAGCCGGATGACGCGATCCTTGAAGAACCGCGCGGTCGGTCGATTCTCCTGTTGGCACCGGTGACACTTCATTGCCAAGCCTCCGCGAACCGGACCGCGCGTAAGAGGCAGGCCGACGATAGCCCGCGCGTGGCGACGGCGTCAACGAGCACCTCCCCTGCTTCGGGGAGACACTTCGATGATAGAGGCGTGATTCGAATCAGCGGCCGTTGGGTTGAAAACCCAATGGTCGTCGTAACCTCTCGATTTTGCGGGGTCACCGCGGATGGCTCCGAACCCGGTACAGTGGGTTATGAGCCCTTTTCAAATCGACACCAGAGCCAACGCGCCACAAACAAAAAGTCGTAAATTAGCGCTTCTCACCTCGTCACCTTTGGGCCTCTTTGGCTCTCGTAGGGAGCAACTTCCTGGGTAATTCCTGGGTGAAGTCTGGGCGATCGGTTCCCGAAGCGACGCGATCATCGCCGCGTGCAGGCCGGCCTCGAGGTCGGCACGTAGAAGCGGACCAGGTTGCTGAGGCGGCGCGATTCAGCCCGCATACATCCTCGCGACGTGACGGTCCGCCTGCGGGATTTCGGCGGCGGCCGCTTTGAGCAGAATCTGGCCGCAGAGACTCACGGTGCGGCGCGCGAGTTCCCCGTAATCCGCGCCGGGCTGCGGGGCAAGTCCGTGCACGAGCGTACTTCGCTCCACGTAGAGATCGTCCCACGGCTTCTTCAGGTGCTGGAGGCCGAGCCGATCCAGCAGCCGGAACACACCCTGGCGCAGCGTCACGCGGTGCAAACTCTTGCGGATGGCGTCAGCAACTTCCTGCCGCTCCGCATCCGTGCCGGTTGCGGATTGTTCGGCCGCGGCGGCAATCTCGCGCAGAAGCTGCTTCTGGTCCTTGCTCCAGCTCTCGTCCTGGCCGAGCGACTCCACTGCCGAGACCGCGAAGACGATTTGCGCCACGGGCTCGGGGCGCAGGAGCGCGTAGTTAAGGAGCAGGATGACGTCCGCGACCCGCTGCGACGGTGTCACGGCGGCCCGGACGATCTCGTCCAGGTCGCTCAGGAACGGGTCTGGCGCGGCGTGGACGATGCCCGTCGCGTTCATGGTGAAGATGCGCGTGTTCGGGTGATCCGGGAACACGTCGAGACCGTGGATGTTGTCGCGCACGTGGGCGCCCTCTTGCGCGAGAGCGTCTTTGACGATCTTGCCGAGGCCCGAGGTGGCGAGGTTCCGCCCCGTGTCCACGCCGACGCGGGCGGCGACGGCCGAGACTTCGACCGCGGTCTTCAGCCTGTGGCCGAACTGCCGCGCCTCGTCCTCGCTGGCGAAGCCGCGCGCGTTCATGATGAGCCACTCGCTGTCCATAATCTTTAGGTCCGGCGTGGGCGGCGTGAGCACGACCTCGCGCCCGGCGATCTGGAGGCGATGCTCCTTCCCATCGATCCGGATCTTTTTCTGCAGGCGGAAGCGCAGCCGGGCGCGCCATGTCAGGGTCTCCGTCACGCGCAATCCTTTCCAGAGTTTCGGCAGAGCCGTCACACAGCGCCGCAGGACGCCCCTCAAACTCGAGGCCAGCCCGGCCGGCTTTCCGATGATGGCGACGCCTGCGTCATTGTGGTTCCGCTGGTTTTTCGGTGAACAGTTCCGGCCGCCACGGCTCTCGCTCGAAGCCGACCGGGCCGAAGCGGACGCCATACTCTACGCGGCCGAGAACCATGCGGTTGATGCCGCGCGCCGTGACCGTACCTTCCCGAACGGGCCGGCCGAACAGACCGACGTTCGGGATGATCTTCGCCCGCTCGTATTCCGCGGCCTGCGGAAATCGCCGCAGAGATATGCCGTAGACGGTCTCGAACGCCATCCCGCCGGTCCGCAACAGGCTGAAGTAGGACGGGTAGATGACTCAGTCGTATCCGGCGGCTCGCGCTGCCTGCGCGATGATGCGGGCGATCGTGTAGGAGTGCGGGCCCGCGAGGAACAGCATGTGCACCGCCATGTCGAGGCTTTCAAATTCAGTCACGTGCTCTTCGTGCGGCAGGTGTGTCAAGTCGAGGAGCTTTAGGTCGCGCGTCGGTGTGAGCGACGCGACATAGAGATCGTCCTCGGCCGTCACGCGACATTCATGGATGCAGACCTGGAGGTCCTGAGACCCATACATGACCGGGAAGCTGTTCCATGACCTGCGTCGCACCGCCGCCCGGAACATGGTGCGCGCGGGCGTCCCTGAGCGTGTCGCCATGTCCGTGACCGGCCACGTGACTCGCAGCATGTTCGATCGCTACAACATCGTCAGCGAGGAGGATCTACGGATGGCAGCGCAGAAGACGACGATGTACGTGGACACCTTGCCGACAAAGCGAACCCAGACGTGACCAGAAGCTTGAGTCTTAGTTCCCTTTCCGCATCTGCTCCTCGAAGCATGAGTCGCAGATCGAGATGTCGCTCTTATCGCGATCGATCCACCGCCCACAGTGGCCGCACTCGGCAAAGCTACCCGGATCCCATTTACTCCCACATCCGAAGCAGAGGTAGCCCTTCTCATCGGCGTCCACACACGCCTGCCAATCGCAGGCTGGACAGAACCCAACCGGCCACACTCCGCCATCCTTCTCGAGGCGGAAACGATCAATTTCCCTGACGTTCGCCACATACTCGTGCGCAGCTGCTTCACCCTCCGCATTGTAGCCACAGAAACGGCACTCCACGCCGTCGTCGACTGTCAACGCATCGTGTTGGCACAGCGGGCAAGGTAGCACCGCATACGCGTCTTCGAGTTCCGGCGCAATGCTCTTCAGCCGCGTCTCGACGAAGGCATCGAGGCCTGTCAGTTTGCCGCGAATCGCGGTCAGCAGCGCTTCCTCGGTGTCCGTGAAGTGGTCGTCGGCGCCGCTGAGCTCTTCGCGGATAAAGTCGAGAATCACTCCCAACGCCGCTGCGGTTGAAGCGATCACGGCTTCCGCGGGCTCTGTGCCCTCAAAATGCTCGAAGCGGTTTCGCTGCTTCCTGACGACCCGCAGCGACTCAGCGGCTTCCCAGCTGCCGTCGAAGCAGTAGCCCTCGACTCGATCGATCAGCTGACTGAAGTCGACGCTCTTAAAAGCGCCTGTCTTGTAAAGAACCTCATTCGCCTTTTCGGGAGTCGCGAAGAGCAGCTTCCAGTCCTCGCGGCGCAGCCGCTCCTTGAGGATAAGCTCGATCCCCGAGACGAGGTGAAGCAGCGCGTATTTTAGCTCGCGCTTCGATGTGGCGACAGACAAGTGCTCGACGGCGGACCATACGAAGTCGAGTCCGTTCTCCAGCAGCGTGAAGTCGACCTGCTCCGGGCCGGTGTTGTCCGTCGTCATGATCCCTTCAAGGGTAGCAGATCAGCGCAGAGAGCCAGTACCAACGACGCTGAACCAATTACTGGATGATTCCTGGGGAGCGAACGGCGGCTATCCCCGAAGAGGATTGCCCGCCTATTCAATCCTCCACCCTGTGATCTCGAAATGCTCGTTGACGATCTCGGTCAGCGCCTCTTCGAAGGTACTCCTGGATTTCAACAGCGCGACCAGCTCGCGCGCAGCCTTCGTCTGGCCGCTACCATAGAGAGACAGCGCTCCGCGCACCACCGACTTCCGGAAAGCGGCTGATCTGACCACCCCACCGAGCTGTCGCTTGTTTGAGCCCAACGCGGACATGATGCCGATAATTCCCGTATCGACAGCGTCGCTGAGCTTTCGGTCGGAATCGAAACGGGACCGCCGATTCAGGACATGATCGATTGCGTGGAGTTTGCTGCCCAGCAGAGCCGACAGAACGCGGCCAGCGGCCTTATCCGGCCGTGATCCCAGATACCCGCAAGATTGTCCATGGAAACCGCAGTACCGTCCGTGGTGCGATACAAAGTCGAAGCCAGTGCAGTGATCGAGTGGAATGTCCCCTTCGGGCAGGAACTCCGACGTGTAGTCGCCGTTCCAATACCAGATGCCCGATCGCTTGCGTAGCGGCCCCTTGGCCGAACTTGGATCGTAAGGCTGCACATACTTGGAGTGCAGGTCGCGGTCGCTGAGCAAGATTCGATAGGCAGGCGGCTGGTACGAGGGCATTGCCTCGACCCAGTACACGCGCTTCTGTGCTGCCTGCTTCTTCCAGGAAAACGAGAACTGAACGTTCCCGTAGATCGATCCATGAGCCCAGGTGTTAGCGGACAGCCAGGTAACAGCGATGCGTGATTTCTTGAGCTTGCTCTCGTCGTGCACGAGCCCCGCCTTGCGGAATCCGTCTTCGAGGATTCGGCGCGCGTCTGCGACGTGAGCCACATGATGGACAGTTTCCAGAACGGTACCCTCCGTGAACCGCCCGTTCGGGCTGCTCGGGAACCCGAGCCTGTACTTCGTCCATTCGCTCACTTTGTAGCGCCCCTAGCGATCCGCGCGGCCTGCCGGCGCTGGTAGAACGGCACGCCGTAGATCTGACGCTCCAGGTTCTGAAATTTCACACCGGCGAACGCTCCTGAAGCGATGAGGCCGAGGCGTTCCAGCCGCTTACAGATGTACATGTAACTGACCTTTGCCTTGCAGTCCCGCTTTAGGGAGATGATGTCCTCTGCGCGCCAGTTAGTAATAGCCCGCGGCGCCAGGTCGCGCGCGAATTCCTCTTCCGGGTAGATAAACTCGGCGGCGAACACCTCGGCCCCCTTCTCAATCAATTCGTTACGGTCATAGTCGCCGCAATGAATGACACCGGCGCCGAGCGCCTCCCTGTCACAGAAGTGGTGTTTGAGTTCGTGCACCAGGGCGAAGATCTTGGGCTCGTTCGGCAGCTTGCGCTGGACTGCGACGGAACAGTCGCCGTCATCGCACATGTAGAGCGCCTTGATCTTCGAGGGCAGCGGATAGTGGTCGAGCCGGATGTTTTCCGTGCGATAGATGTCACGGATCTCCCGAAGGCCGAAGGCCGCGGTATCGACGCCGTACGCGGCGCGCTTCGTGCGGGCAAGCGCCTTCAACTCTTCGTAATAGGCTCGGCGGCTCATCTATCCCTTCCGTCCTCCCCGCGCGCGTTTGGCTCCCTCGAATGCCCGACGAGTCTTCCGGAACTCTGCGTAGCGCACGACCTCCTCGAAATCTCTCTCGCTCAATCCGCCCGTCGCCGATGTCAGCGCCGTCACTCTCTCGTCATTGTGCTGTGAGCTGGGAAAGAACGCCGTGATCGACACCTTGAAAAACCGGGCGAGTCGGTCGAGATCCTCGGGTGTCGGCCTGTACGTTCCCGTCTCCCACCGCGAGACTGTGTTCGGTGCGACCTTGAGGTGGCTGGCGAGCATTTCCTGACTCAGCGTCCCACCCGGGTAGTTGGTCCGAAGTTCCTTGATCTTTTTGCTGATCTGCTCGTAAACGTCCGTCATTGTGGCCGTCTCCTGATTTGGGATGTCTTCGTCCCATTCTAGCTTGACAGCCCAGCAGGCGTAAACTACTGTAACGGGAGAACGTCGTCCCGTTATGGGATGACGCCATCCGATACCAAAGGAGGCTGGGCATGGCTGTGGAAGAAGTGACGCTCGAGATCGCGACGCCCAAGGGGCTCTTCACCCGCTCGTTCCCCAAGACCACCGAGGTGAAAGACGTGATCCAGGCGGTCGTCGCCGCCCTCGAAATCGATGGCGGTGATGCGCTGGAGCTGGTCCACAACGGCGAGGTGCTGCAGCCGGTGGAACGGCCGCTCGTCAGCTTCGGCTTGAGCGGCACGGTGAAGCTGGACCTGGTCGCCACCGGGAGCGGTGTCTAGCATGCCCACCGCTGCGGAGCTGCTTTTCACCGAGCAACTCGACCATCTCAACCAGGTCGCTGGCAGCAAGGGCTGGGACCTGAAACGAACGGACGGCCCGGCTTTTTTCCTGGGCCTGCCGGCGCACGACGGGTCCCGGCTTTTCCTCAAGGCCGAGTGCGATGGCCTCCAGCAAAAGCCGCCCGCCTGGCACTGGTACAACCCCGAAACGAGCGCGCTCGACGCCCCGGCGGACACGCCGAAGGGATCCGGCGGCTACTTCCACAGCTCCGGCCACATCTGTGCGCCCTGGAATCGTCTCGCCTACAAATCGGTCGATCCCGCCGGTCCGCACGGCGACTGGGAACTGAGCAACTGGATGGCGAACCCGAAGACCGGCGCCTGCACCACGCTCTCAGCGATGGCGCTTCGCATCGCCATCGAGCTCGGAAGCAGCCGGTACACCGGGCGGATGGCGTAGATGGTGAGAGCTGCAATTGCCCAGCTGCGCGTGAGGATGAAGAAGGCCCGGCCGCACCCGGTGCCGGCGCCGCGGCTGATCCTGACGGAAGGCTGTGTCGAGGCGCTTCGCGCCTGCCTGGAACCAGAGATCCGCAAGGGGCACGAAGGGATCAGCTATCTCGCGGGACGCACCGACGGCGTGACAACGCTTGCCGTCGCAGCCATGCGGCCCGACGCGATAACGACCTGGGGCAGCTTCCAGGTCGGGACCCCTGCGATGGCCCGCATCGTGCGCGCGGCCGCGGACCTCGGACTGCAGGTGGTCGGCCAAGTCCATACGCATCCAGGGGACGCCTTTCACAGCGACGGCGATGAGGACGGCGCACGCATCGCCTACACGGGATACGCCTCGCTCGTGCTTCCCGATCACGGCCGGCGGCTTCCCTCGTTCGATGAGGCTGCGATCTTCATGTTCCGCGCGCCCGAAGGCTTTGTCACTATCGAGCCGTCGCAGTTCACGATCATCCCAGAGCGGCTCGCATGAACGAGCAGGAGTGGCGCGCCGCTCGGGACAGCCGGTCAGTCCGCTATGCCGGCCGCGTCCTCGATCCCCTGAGCCCGGTCCTCCTCCGCGCCGATGCGACTTACGCCGCCAGCTACGACGGGCAGGTCGCCGTGCTGACCGCCGCCAACCTGCTGGCGCGGATGACGCCCGCGGTTGCCCTCGATATCCCGGCCGCCCCGCTGGCGGCACCCCTGCCGTGGGCGGGGCGCGACCTCAAGGATTACGTGCTGCAGACGATGTTCGAGGTGGATCCCTTCGGCCGGTTCGCCTGCAGGTCCACGCGGGACGGCGACTACCTGATCCAGCTCGGTGCCGCCGGCGCAGCGTTCGTTGCGCACGGCTCCGGCTGGAACATCTACCTCGGCCCAGCCCCCTCGCCCGTCCCACCGGCGACCACAGCGAACGCGATTGGTCCGGCGATGGCGGCGATCCTCGCGGTAGTGGAGGCATTCAAGAGCGACCTGGCCAGCGTTCCCGAGGTGCTTGTGTTGAACGCGCTGGATTGGCATCACGGGTTCGTGCCGCCCTCGCGGGCCGAGCCTGCCGCGGAACCCGATTGCGGCGAGATCTGGGCCATCGGCACGGGGTCCGTCGGCA
>Ga0184615_10001536_pt1 | contig 12454 bp, 12 predicted proteins | sample PLM4_65_coex_FD_133134 | JGI IMG/M metagenome (GOLD analysis project Ga0184615, IMG submission 133134) | Groundwater sediment microbial communities from an aquifer in East River, Colorado, USA - PLM4_65_coex | ecosystem: Environmental > Terrestrial > Soil > Riparian zone | place: USA: East... | reverse complement strand
GCTACGGGCATCCGTATATTGCCCATAGACTTCATAGACCGTCTTTCCGTCCGCGCTCAGGTATTCGTAGGGTTCCAACAGCACGAAGGCGTCATGCTGCCCGTCAGTCATGGCATACAGCGAAGGCGACCATTCATAATTGATCTGGATCGGACTCTCACCATAATCCGGCATGTTCACGCCGTCCACAGTGGTGGTGTTCTCTGCGATGAAATAGGAGACATCGCCGATCCAATAGGATTCGGTGGCAGGGTCCCAAAAATATAGCGCCGTGTGAATATAAGCGACGTTGCCTTCCACCGTGGTGGTGACAGTGACAAGCTCGTCGCCGGTGATCTCGGTATCTGAAATCTGAATCGGACCGATGGTCATTTCAGAGGCGCCGGGCGCGATGATCTCGGCTGTGCGTGAAGGCGTGGTCGTCTCTCCCTCCTGAGGAGTGAACTCTTCACCCGTGTAGTGATAAGCCAGGAACTCATCCCACACAGATTGTTCGAGGAACTTATAGGAGGATTCCGCATAGTATGGCGGGAACTCGGAGTTGAACTCGGTGAAGTAGTAAATGTCCGAGTCGGGGAAGTAGAAGGCGATCCCGTTCGAGCCGGACATGTTCAGCCCATGTTTTTCTGAAACCACCGCCGAGGAAACAGCCGTCTGCAATTGGGCGGCGGCCTGTTGAACAGCTGCGTCGTCAGTCATGCTGGTCAATACTTCGGAAAAATTTCCAAGATCGATAAACGACGGTGAAGAATCATCACCGAACAGGGAGAAGTAACTGCGTGTGTAGGTGCGTGCTTCCGCCACCGTGCCTTGATCGATGGAAGCCACCGCGGAAAAGAACTGGTTCATGGCGCCGATCACATCCGGGACGCGCGCGCTTTCAATGGCACTGAGCGTGGTCGTGGACTCTTCCTGATCGATCTCATCCGGAGTCGCCCTCACTTCGGTGAAGAGGGTATCGTTGACCACGTAGGTGGATACGATGGACTGCGCCGCCCCACTTCCATCCATAGCCGGGTTTTGAGCGAGCTGTCCCAGCCAGGCTGCGTACGACCAGCCGTATGCCGGAATGACCTCCTCCGAGGCGACCATGTAATTCGAATACGGGTAGAGAGAGCCGAAGACTTCGATCTGTCCCATCAAACAGGCGTCGAAGCCGATCAGTTCGAATTTGTCCACGCTGGTAGCAAGGCGGATCTCTTCAATAGCGGAAACAATCTCCGGCATGGTCAGAGACGAATCAGGGGCAGACATATCCGAGAATCCGCCGGTCCATCCGCCGCCGTGGTCGGACAGGATCAGGGCGTACTTCTTCGCGGGATATTTTTGAACCGCCCACGTGACAAAATCGATCAGGGTCTGCGGGTCGCCCATATCCACTTCGCCGACCGATTCAACAACCGGCGAGGCGATGTGGTTGAGGTCGCCATCCTGCTGGATCAGATAGCGGCGGGTGTCCGTCCAATCTCCGTCACCGGCAAAGCCGCGCGCGTAGCGGTCGATCTGCACAACGATGTTCATCTGTGAATTGGAGCCGACCAATTCCATTTCGTTGATATCGAACCACATGTTCTCTTCCAGCACATCGTCGTCCGCCGCGGAATACAGGATGACCGTCCATTCGGGCAGATTGGAATCAACCGATGACTGTGCTGTCGCGACATCAAGAGGCTGAGTCGCAGGGGCATTGGGACCCGCCGGGTATAACATATTGTATAGAAATCTATCCCCAAAATATAAACCGATGATCACGACGCAACATACAACTGCAAGGCACAATATGACGATCACTGCAACGGTCGGGATCACAAACTTTGAATTCGTCTTTCCCATGTCTCTCTCCTCAAATTTGGCTGCGCTGAAAACGCAGATTACTCAAACAGAATAAGCATAGATTGTAATACGTGGTTGTATGAATGGGAATAAAATACCACGTTCAATATTCAATTAATACAGGATTGCCATACTTAACCTAAGTTGCCATCATATCAACATACGATATATATCACCCTGAGGGAGCGTTTGTTGCGACCGAAGGGTCGCGATCATGGCGGGAGAGATGCTTCGCTACGCTCAGCATGACATCTCACAAGAAGGGTAGCAACTTGAGTTGCTTATTAACCCAATCATCCCAAGGTGCGGTTCATCTTAAATTGCCGCGCGCATCGGCTCCTACACCGGTAGAAACCAGCCAATTCCAAAGCTCGCCAGATTCATGCACAGACTGAGAAATACTGCATTGGACAAACTTAATCTTTCCTTTGAAAGACGATGGATCAAAAAGCTTTCCACCAGCCAGATCAGGATCTCAGCGGCGATCAAGGTGGTCAGGTAATAACGGAAGAAGATCTCCAATGCAATCCACAGAATGATTTGCGTAAAAACGTTGATGATGACACTTACCCGGAGCAGGTCGCCAGCCGGTCTTTTTCGTATGGCGGAATACACAAGCACCACCACCCCTTCAATAAGGAGCGTGATGAGCAGGGTATAAATCACTTCTTTTCGGAACGTCTCACAAAGAAGATGATCAGCCCAACGCTCAAACCGATTCCCGCAAGGCAACACAGGCTGATAATGACTAAAATCCAGGTATAGGGAGAAATGGCACCCAAGCCAAATTGCGCTTCCACCAGCAGGTCGTTCGGTTGAATTGTGACCGTGTAGGTGGAGTCGAATCCAGCAGTTTCAAAAATGTTACTTCGACGCGTTACCTCATCCGAAAATTCGATCTCAAGGATGTGATAGGAGGCGAATCCGTACGCGAGGGCGCTGCAACCGGTCGTGTCGCAACGCAATCCCTGCGGACCCAACTCCTCCAGTGGTGCCGCATCACTGCAATCGGGCTGATCGCACTCGTACAGGATTCCCGAAATGATCGTCAATTCCCCATCCTGCAAACCCTTGAACTCGAAATCCATCGACGGCTTGGGGCCCGTATCTGCCATGACAATTTGGGTTGGCAGAATCAACAGCATGAGAATGAGCGACAGGAACAACGTTTTGAGTTTTGCCATCAGTTTCTCCTCTTCCATCCTGGCGAACGCAATCCAAATGTCAAGCATCGACCTGACCTAATGATAATCCTTATTCGACGATAACGAAGCATCGCGAATCCGAAAATATATTTCCTCCAGTCTGCCTGGCGGTGATATAGTTGAGGAAACTAAATCCATCACCCCGGAGTGACTCCATGACAGAATCCAAGATCAACGACCTGCTTTCCAAGATGAACCTTGAGGAAAAGATCGGTCAATTACATCAGTATTTTTCGTTTGGCAACTTCGACCCTGAGATCATCCGCAAAGGTAAAGCTGGCTCCGTCATCAACGCCGCAGGCGCGCTGACGGGAACTGGTGAAAGCAAATCCTCCGACGCCGAAACCTGCAATGAGATCCAGAAACTTGCGCTCGATACGCCGCATGGGATTCCGCAACTCTTTGGGCGCGATGTCATTCACGGGTATCGCACCGTCTTCCCCATCCCGTTGGCGCAAGCCGCATCGTTCAATCCCGACCTTGCCGAACAAGCCGCCTCCGTTGCCGCGCTCGAAGCCACCGCCACCGGTATCAAATGGACCTTCGCGCCCATGCTCGATATCGCCCGCGACGCCCGTTGGGGACGCATCGCCGAGGGTAATGGCGAAGATCCGTTCCTTGGCACAAAGATGGCGGCGGCAGTCGTCAAAGGTTTTCAAGGCAATGATTATTCCGCAACCGACAAAATCGTCGCGTGTGCCAAACATTATGTCGGTTACGGTTCCGCCGAGGGCGGACGCGATTATGACAACGGCGAGATCTCCGAGCCAACCCTGCACGACATCTATTTGCCGCCATTTGAATCCGCAGTGAAGAGCGGTGTTGGCACGATCATGTCGGCTTTCCTCGATCTCAATGGCATCCCTGCCAGCGGTAATCGCCGTCTGCTCACCGATGTCCTGCGCGGTGAATGGGGCTTCGATGGTTTTGTCGTCTCCGATTGGGATTCCGTCCTCGAACTCGTCAATCACGGCGTTGCTGAAGACAAGGCACATGCCGCTGCCATCGCCTTGCACGCCGGTGTGGATATGGACATGGTCAGTGGCGCATATCTCACTACGCTTGCCGATGGACTGCAAAAGGGTACTGTTTCACAGGATGACATCGACGAGGCGGTCCGTCGCATCCTGCGGATCAAACTCCGCGCCGGACTCTTCGACCAACCCTTCACGGACCCGGATCGCACGGCACGTGACCTGCTCAAACCAAACTCGCGTTCCCTCGCCCGACAATTTGCCCGTGAAACAATGGTGCTGTTGAAAAACGAAAACGGATTGCTCCCTCTTGCTTCAAACTTCAAGAAGATCGCGGTCGTCGGTCCGCTCATTCATGCACGCCGTGAACTCTTCGGCTCATGGTCTCCTGATGGGCGTGGTGCGGATGTGACTCCGCTCGATGAGGCGCTCAAACAAGTTGCGCCCAAGGGTATTGATTTGGTCTTTGCCGATCACGCCGACAAAGCCGCACATGTTGCCCTCTCTGCCGATGCAGTAGTGTTGGTCGTCGGCGAGTATCCAAATCGCTCTGGAGAAAACTCCAATGTCAGCGACTTGTCCCTCCCACCCGGTCAAGCCGAATTGGTACAAGCGGTCGCTGCATTAGGTAAACCAGTTGTATTGGTGGTAATTGCAGGCCGTCCATTAGCGATCACAAAACAAGTCGCGCAAGTGGACGCTGTCCTGTATGCATGGCAACCCGGCATCGAAGGCGGCGCCGCGCTCGGCGAAATTCTATTCGGGTTGGAAGCACCATCTGGTCGTCTGCCAGCCACCTTCCCGCGTGCCACGGGACAAGTCCCGATCTATTACAACCACAAGAACTCCGGTCGTCCCATCCGCGTGGACGGACCGTTTAAATCCCGTTACGTGGATTTACCCAACGCACCGCTCTATCCATTTGGGTATGGACTCACATACACTACATTTGAATATGCCAACTTAAAAGTAAGCAGTGAAACCCTGCGCGGCGGAACGCTCGAAGTCAGCGCCGATGTGACCAACACCGGCAAACGCGCCGGAAAGGAATTGGTCCAACTGTATGTGCGCGACCTGGTCGGTTCGTTGACGCGTCCGATTCGCGAGCTGAAAGGCTACGAACACGTGACGTTGAATCCCGGCGAGACGCGCCGCGTGACATTCACGCTCTCTGAAGAAGCCCTCGCCTTCACCCGCGCCGATGGCACAAAAGGAATCGAGCCTGGCAACTTCCATGTGTGGATCGCACCGGATAGCCAATCTGGTCTGCAGGGTGGGTTTAGATTATAGACACGGACTCCAAAATCTCTTGATTTTAGAGCGGCTCGGGCAATGGCTCGATGATTGAGTAAATGATCGAGCCTGCCAAGTGGTTAGACACTTGAGAAAGCGAAATAAGCGTTACAGGTGAGATCATTGATAGACTCGCATCAATAAGAATGTTGGAAAATAAAATGTAGATACAAAAGTGGAAGCGCATCTTATGCGCTTCCACTTTTGCGTAAAGAAACTATCAACTAGGTATTAGTTTGTACGCTTTGGACTGGGCGGGCTGGGGAAAGACTCGCAACCACCCGGTACATCAACAAGAACAGCAGACTCCCTCCAGAAATCCAGTAGTACCACCGTGCCCAGAGAGTTGATGTATCGGTTCCGCTGACAAGTCCATGCACGAGGGCAGCAACATAGGACAAGAAACTGGCAAAATGGATCAGCCGCCAGGTCTTTTGCCCGATACGCGTGCGGATATAAAAACTGAATGCCACCAGCACCCAGATGTAAAAGCCGATCTGTCCCAGACCAACCCAGAGTGGTTTGAAACTGGTACTTGCAAATGGAATGGCTACCTGCGCGAAGGTGAAGTTGATAAAACGATCACCCATCAAAATCAGTCCATGGAACATCGCAAACGCAAGTCCCAGCAGGCTGACAAACTCGTGGATTGCAAAGGCCGCAGGGGCACCGGGCCAGAGCTTTGCCATTTTATTCGTGATGGTCAAACCAAAAGCCATCGAGACCCACAACAGACTCATGGAGACAAATGCGGTCCCGCGCGAAAGATACCAATACGCCTTGGGGTCTGGACCCATCAAGGAAGCTGTCAGGTTCGGCAGCCAGGTGGGTAAAAGCGTCACGGCTAGTAACGTGCCAATGGCCACTGCCAAAAGAAGAACGATCAATGATTGCGCTGTGAAGGTTGATTCATATTCAACTTCTCGAGAAAATTTTTCTGCCATGTTTTAACTCCATAAATATTCAGAGACACGCTGACTGTACAAACGCTGTCCATCTTCAAGCACGAGCATCCCTGCCAAAGTTGGATTTGATTCCAACCAATCCAGCCCGGCGCGACTGCCAGAGATCAGCGCGACCTTTGCCGCGACTTCCGCTTCCATGGCGGAGGGGGCGATGACGGTGACAGTCAAGACATCGGTTTGGGCGGGCATCCCCGTGCGGGGGTCAATGATGTGGTGCTGCCAGAGGCTGTCGCGTTGCCAGCGGCGATAATCCCGGCCGGAAGTTGCCACGCCGCCCTGTTCAATCATGAGAATTTCCAGATTTGATTCGGGTTCGAATGGATCGGTGATACCGATGGGCCATGCCTCACCATTGGATTGCGGTCCGCTGATGGCGATGTCACCTCCAGCGTTAACCAAAGCCGGACCGAAGGCTGCCAGTTTATGGGTCGTCTGATCCGCAGCCCAGCCTTTGGCAATCCCGCCGAAGTCGAGGCGCAGATCAGGAGGCAGGCAAACCATTCGGTTGGCTTCATCCAATAGAACTTCAGACAACAACCCAACCGGCGCAAACTGATCCGGCGTGAGATACGCTGACGTCGGTGGCAACGCATCAAAACTGCGGTCGTAACCAGCCACTACCAACGCATCCAACACCGCGGGGGTGACCAATCCGAAACTGAGTCGTTCGGATGTGATTGATTCTTGCAGCACATCCCAAAGCGTTTCGCTGACTTGAAGCGGTGTGCCCGCAGAACGATTGAGTTGACTGAGTTCGCTCGTTTCACGAAAACGGCTGAGACTTTGCTCCCAAACTTCAAACCAACCGGGAACCAGCTCCAACTCCGCGAGTCGATCTTCGGGCAGGTCGAGCGCTGCGAGCATGTGACAGCCCATCGCTTTGAATTCAAGTTTGTTGATCATTTTGATGATGATGTGTTCGTAACGGTGCGCGGTGCGTTTTGTTGATTTCGCCGTTGAGATGCGCCCGGTTGCGAAACAATAATGGTGGTCTTTGGAGGTGGACCGCCCAGCAGGATTTTGCCTTGTATTGTCTGTGTTGAGATATTGGGTTCAAGACTGGCTGCATCGACGGATTTTTGTGTGCCATCTGAAAATAGATTCCAAAAGGAAAGTGTGAGGGTCAGGGCAGTCGCAGTAATGATCACCTTGAGATCGTCACGGTTTTTGGTGTTCGGTTTATTTTGCATGGTTATTGAATCCTGAATCGACGTTAATCGTCGTGATCTTCGCGATCATCACCTTCATGCTCGTCGCCTGAATGCGAAGAAACAAGCTTCGGGCTGGTTCCTGAAGATGTCTGCGCAGGGCCGCCATTATTCTGTACGACAACAACTGGCTGAATCTCAGTGATGGAAAGGATCTGACCATCAAGCCCTACAAAAGCAACCTGTCCGGACGAGAAAACAACTTTATAGGCGTTGACACCGTTGATGGTTGTGTTCTCTACACTATAAACATCTTGCTGGTTTAAAACAGTGGAGGCGACTGCTGCAGCTTCCTGCGGCGTCAGGGATGCCGTTACGGTTGGCGCCGCAGCAACAGCGGGAGTGGCGGATTGTTGGAGTGCCATCGCCACGCCACCCAACATGGATAGAACAAAGGCGGTCAATACTGCTGAAATCAGAATGGTTTTCCTGGGTAACATGATTTTCTCCTTGAAAATGTATGAGCCGATGGATTTGTCTCCATCAATGAACATAAGCATACTCTGCGAAGATTGGGATTTTCTCGAAAACAGCCCCCAGTTTTCCAATCCAATTCCAATGATTCTCTGCTAGACTTAAAACCATGAAGACAAGTTTTATGATGGAAAACAGACATGCGTGTTTTGCTGATCGAAGACGATAAACGGCTTTCCGTTCTGATCCGGAAAGTATTGGAAGCTGAACATTTCAGCGTGGATGTTGCATACGATGGCGATGAAGGCGTTGAGATCGCGTTGCGTGGTGCACACGATGTCGCCATTGTGGATTGGATGCTGCCGGGGCGGGATGGTCCAACCATTTGTCAGGCGATCCGTGCAGCGCGTATCCCCACCGCCATTTTGATGTTGACATCACGCACACAAGTGGAAGACCGCGTGGCAGGGCTATATAGCGGAGCGGATGATTATCTCGGCAAACCCTTCTCGTTCGATGAATTGATCGCCCGGGTGCATGCACTGGGACGCCGGTTCAACGATACTGTCTCCAACGCATGGGAACTACGCGTGGGCAGCCTGGTGCTCGATACGCACACGCACACAGCACGGCGCGCCGATAAAGTTCTAGACCTGACGAAAACCGAATGGTCTCTGTTGGAATGTTTGATGCGCCATCCCGGACAAGTGCTCTCGCGCGAATTTATCCTCGATTATGTTTGGTCTTACGAGAACAACGTACAGCCCAGCATGGTGGACGTTTACATTTCCTACCTGCGCAACAAAATCCGCCTGCCTGACTGCAAGGATCCCATCCAGACTCGACGCGGATTGGGTTATGCATTGGACGTTGAAAATGCTTAGAACACTGCGCTTAAAACTAACGCTGCTTTATTTTGTGTTCGCACTTGGGCTTGTCGTTCTGCTGGGTGCCGGATCATACATCATGCTCAGTTATTACTTCCAACAATCCACCGACCTGGCTCTGCAATACAAAATGGCAACCGAGTTCAGATTGTTGGGCTTGTCTTTGCCGCGGGGTCTGGAGCAATCAGAGCAAATTTGGCTGGCAAACAATCCCCCCTCAGCCTCCGCACCCACGGCTGTATCATCTTCAATACCGGTCACCCCGCATCCATCATCATCTGACAAGAAAGAATCTTCCAACGATGACGATAATGAAGACGAGGACGAAATTGAAGGTGAATTATCGCCGATCTTTGTCGTCCCGCTTGATTCCAGTGGAAAGGATATTGCCAACCCGCAAAATACACCTGCGACGAAGATCATCGATTTGTCCGCATCGGTGGCGGCGATGAAAAATGGGGTTGACCTGCGTACGATCACGATGAATAATGGCATCAGGGTGCGCTTGCTCACGTACCAAACCGGGCTCGATTCCCCGGCTGTGCTTCAAGTTGGTCGACAGTTAAGTGACCAGGACCGCGTTCTGGATCAATATCTGACCAGTTTGTTAATACTGGGTTCCATTGCCAGTTTCATGCTCGCATTCGTCAGTTGGTGGCTGGCAGGTCGCTCGCTTGGTCCTGCCCAAAAGGCCTGGGACCAGCAACAGAACTTCGTTTCCAATGCCAGTCACGAGTTACGCACACCGCTAACCCTCGTGCGTGCCACCGCCGAATTCGGGTTGCGTGCGCATCCATCCCGGGAACAGGGACAAGTCCTGCACGATATCATCGATGAAACTGATTATATGAACCGCCTGGTGGATGACCTGCTACTGCTCTCGCGTCTGGACGCGCATCGTTTGCAATTAACGCGGGAGGTTATCCCGGTCTCTGAACTGGTTGCCGAAACCATCCGACAAATGGAGAAGCTGGGACGGGGAAAAGGCATTGCCGTGACAATGGAGACCGCGAAAGGAAATATCGTCGGGGACCGGGCACGCGTGAGACAGGTGCTATTGATCCTGCTCGACAATGCTCTGCGTTTCACTCCCGCAGGTGGAGCGATCCATTTAGGCGCACAACCTTCCGGGAAGTTCATTGAAATGGTGGTTGCCGATAACGGACCGGGCATCTCCCCCGAGCATCTGCCGCACTTGTTCGAACGCTTCTATCAGGTCCACACGAACGCGACCAATGATAGTCGTTCCAATGGTCTGGGACTCTCGATCGCCAAAGCGTTGATCGAAGCTCAACATGGGAGCATCCATATAAAAAGCACAGCGGGTAAAGGGACATACGTACATCTCCTTTTACCCGCCGCATAAGACATATATATTGTTAAGCGTTTCATATTAACAGCTAGAGTCCAAACCCAAGTCCGCAGGCATATTACCTGCGGACTTTTGTTCCATTCACCAAAACAAAGGCTTTCCATTAACTTAATCTTTTGCCAGCCATCCCGGTACATGGAATCCGAGAATACTGACAAGGATTGAAACAGCAAGAAATGGATTCCCCGCCTCAAGCACTCGGTGGATCACCAGGGCGATGATCAAAGGAACAAAAGCGCCCACCAGGGTTCCGATCAACCGCACGGGCAACTTGGGATTCCCATTCAACCAGCCGAATTTCAGTGCCAGCCAACCAGCTAAAAAGACTCCAGCTGAAAAAGTGATTCCCACAATCAAGACAAAAAACACAGAGTACGATTGTTGGAATTGTCCAACATCGGGAATGAACATGGAAAACAGGAAAGTCACCACCTGTGTCATGATAAGCTGCAGGAATACAACTCCCACCCACACCAAAAAGCGGACAGTTTTACCACCAGTTTGCATTTTGACCTCCAATAAGGCGATTTTATCCACATCTCATGGATTAATCACCGGAAAGATTTCTATCCAGGTGGTACCGCCATCTGTGGTCTTCAAAAGAGTGTCTGCAAGCAACTCACTTGTCTCTTTTGAACGTTTTGTCAAGATCATCCAGCCTCTCATTGGATCGATGAAATTAAGCTGTGTTTCAATATAGACAGTTTCAGAACTCTTGAACTCCTCTGGCAATGAAACTACCCTCCATGTTTTTCCGCCATCATGAGTAACGGACAGATCATCCTGTGTGGTGAGGAAACCATCCAAACGGGAGATGAATTGAATATCTGCACCGCGTTTGCCAAATTGATTGACAATGGTTGGTTCACTTTCGAGACTCCAAGTCAAGCCATTGTCTTGTGTTCCATAGATATGTATCTCAACCGTATCCGAACTAAAATCCCTAACAAGGATAGGTAGGACACCCTCTTTTTCATTGAAGAACATAGGGAGTTGAAACGCATATCGTCGAGATATACATTTGACGGAAATTCGGGCAACTCCGCTTGATTCCATGTTTTGCCAAAATCGTTTGTAACCAATAAAGTAGGTAATTCTTCGGGAGAAAAGATAACCCGTCTTAGATCAAAGTAAAAATGATTGTAGCAAACATGACAAATAACGATTTCTCCACTCGCTTCATCGGTGAAATAATAATCTTCTCCAAATCCTTTGGGCGCTTTGATGATAACCAAATCCCAGGTAATACCTGCATTTTTGGTCCGATAGTAGTACATGTGAGACGATCCTGCACTGCCATCCCCCGTTCTCCACCAGCCCATCATTTCATCTTGGAAAGAGAAACTATCGAGGAAGGGAGTATGACCAAGGATACCCAGGTCCTGATTAACGGTTTTCCACGTTTCTCCACCATCAACAGTTTGCATCAAGGCAACAATTGAATTCGTTGATGCATCAAACACCTGAACCCAAGCGACTTTACCATCAAGAAAGAATGCATAACCTGAATTTTCATTCGGCATCACATTATTCCAACTGATTCCTCCATCTGTTGTATGGAGCAAGGTAAACTTCCCAAGAGAAGCAATTGCTGCCCAAGCCCACCCTTCCCTCTCCGTCATCATGTGGATTTCAGACAAATATTGCTCAGACGATAATGTAGCGGCGGTCTCAGTTGGGACAACTTGAATCGGTGTTGGTGATTTGGCGGGTAATACTGGCGTAACTGTAAATGTGGGTGTAAACGTGACAAAACCATCAGGCAATGTCTGCGAAACGGCAGTCGCTGGGATACAACTTCCAAGCATAAGAACAAGAGAGAGCCAAATTATCTTTTTCATGATCTTGTCCCAAGATTATATAACACCCGCAGACACATCATCTGCGGGTGTTGACCTTAAGCCTTCAAATCCTCCGGTTTGATCGGGATGTGCCGGATCCGTTTTCCAGTTGCGGCGTAGACCGCATTGGCAATCGCAGGCGGGACCGGCGGCACGCCCATCTCCCCGATGCCCGATGACTTTTTGTCGCTGGGTACGATGTAGACTTCAACCACGGGCATCTCATCCATGCGCAGGATGGGTGTATCGTGGAAGTTGCTCTGCTGCACGCGTCCGTTCCTGATCGTCACTTCGGCTTTGAGCGCTGCTGTCAGACCGAAGGCGATGGCGCCTTCCATTTGCGCCGCAACATTGCCAGGGTTGACCACCTGCCCACAATCAACCGCACAGACCACACGATTCACTCGAACGGTGCCGTTCGCATCGACGGTCACTTCTGCAACGTGTGCCACATGTGTCACG
>Ga0184615_10001533_pt1 | contig 12471 bp, 18 predicted proteins | sample PLM4_65_coex_FD_133134 | JGI IMG/M metagenome (GOLD analysis project Ga0184615, IMG submission 133134) | Groundwater sediment microbial communities from an aquifer in East River, Colorado, USA - PLM4_65_coex | ecosystem: Environmental > Terrestrial > Soil > Riparian zone | place: USA: East... | reverse complement strand
GGACGCCCTGCGCCAAGCCCTCGGGCGCTACTTCCGGATGGAGGTGGTCCCGCTGGAGTCCGGCAATCCCTTGATGTCGCTCCGGATCGCCCTGGCGGACATCCACCGGCGCCGCCGGGACGCTGTGGCCTTCGGCCTCTATGCGGGCGGTGAGGAGCTGCTGGTGCTGGAGCTGCAGGACCACGCGGCGGTTCGCGGGGTCGTGGCGGTCGGTCGCTCGCCGGAGTACGCGCGACTGGACGTCGCGATTTTACATGAACTGGTTATCGAGAGGATCCTGGGCATCCAACCCTCGGGGCAGGCGGACGATAGCATCCAGTACACCCGGGACGAGGGCCAAGCCCTAGAGGCGGTGACTTCGGGGGAGGCCCACCTCGTGCTCTTCCAGAATCCGCCGCGCGTGGAGCAGGTGCAGGCCGTCGCCCTGGCCGGGGAACGCATGCCCCAGAAATCGACCTTCTTCTACCCCAAGGTCCTCAGTGGCCTGGTCATCAATCCGCTGGATCCGGCCGAACTGGCGCCCGCCCTGACATAGCGCCGAGTCCCAGGGATTCGGTCTGCAACCCTCAACGCGCGACACCTCCAAAGCTGCTCGACTGGTGGGGGGCCGGGTCGCTCGGATGATCGTCGGGTACCCACCCGACGCCAACGGCAGCCCCCGGTGGGGTGTCGGGGGCGGGAGGAACAAGCCTCCTGATCTCTTCGAGGGCCCGCTCCACCTCGCCGACGCGCTCCACCAGGCACTGAATGGCTTTGGCTACCGGGTCCGGCAGGTCGGTCATGTTGAGGTCGATGCCCTGCTCGACCTTCTTGCCATCCCGGTGGGTGACACGGCCGGGAACTCCGACCACTACGGAGTTGGACGGAACCTCCTTCACCACCACGGACCCGGAACCGATCCGGCTGTTGTCCCCCACGGTGAAGGGCCCCAACACTTTGGCTCCCGAGCCGATCACCACGTTGTTGCCGATGGTGGGGTGGCGCTTGACCTTTTCCAGGCTGGTGCCTCCCAGGGTGACCCCCTGGTAAATGGTCACGTTCTCGCCGACCTCCGCCGTCTCGCCGATGACCACGCCCATGCCGTGATCGATGAACACGCCTGGTCCCAGGCGAGCGCCGGGATGGATCTCGATGCCAGTGAGGAATCGGCCCAGGTGGGAAAGGAACCGGCCGAGCAGCTTCAGCCGATGGGTCCAGCACCAATGGGCCAGGCGATGGATCCAGACGGCATGCAGCCCAGGGTAGCAGAGCAGAACTTCAGGCAGGCTCCGCGCAGCGGGGTCGCGTTCGAAGACCGCCTGGGTGTCACGCCGGAGCGTATGGAACATTGCCCCCCCTCACCGAATGCCCGTCTCTCTAGGCGTGGGCGGCGATACAGGCGTTCAGTTCCTGCACAAGTTGTGCGGCGTCCAGACCGTGGATGGCCGCGCCCTGCCCGATGCTGTCGTACTGGGCCGCCGAACACCCCAGACAGCCCACGCCGTACCGGCTGAAGACCTGGATCGTCTCCGGGAATCGCTGGACGACATCCTCGATGGTCATGTCCTTGGTGATCTGCATTCCCCGCTCCTCCTCAGACTTCGGAGTCGAGGTTCACAGCCCGCTCATGCCGGCTGCCAGGGGCCACAAGCCTAGGAGAGGACCTCTCACGCGACGAGTCGCACCACTACGGGCCCGGGTTCACACCGCCTAGGCCGAAGTGCACGCACGCACGAACCCGCCATCCTTCACTGACCGGAACCCATCCGTGAGGCCGCCAGGAGGTAGGCGATGGTGTTCCGGACGAACAGGTCGCGATCCGGCATCCCGGCGAACTCGTTCAGGTCGAAGGCGACTCCGATCACGCGGCCGGAACCCGCGGCCAATTCGGCGATCAGGGGATAGGGAAAGGAGCCGCCGCCGGCACCCCTGGCGCCCTGGGCGCGCCGCGCCGCAGATCCGCCGCCGGCAGCCTGCAGGATCTCCATGACGTCCGGACGTGGGTTCAAGTCGTTCAGCGCCCCGACGGGAATGAAGGTGACGCCCGCCAGGATCGGGTGGCCCGGCTGCACGGGCACCGGCGGCCGGAACGGCGTGAAGCGCCAATCGGTGGTGGAGCGGATCTCGAACGGGAGGATGGAGGCCACCGCCTGGTACCCGCCACTTCCGAAGGATTGTGCTCCGCCGGTGATCAGGACTGCCCCGCCGTCGTTCGCGTATTGGATTAAACCTTGTTGAACCGGCCCGGGCAACGCGGCCAACGCCAAGTTCGCCAAGACGACCACGGCAAAGTCCTTGAGTTGGAAGGTCTCCAGGTTCGTCTTCACCACGGCGCCTGTGGCGGCCTGGACCGCGGCGGGATCCAAAAACCCGGTGTTCCCCAAGGCCAGGATCATCCGGGGCGACTGAGCCGAGGTCACTGAGGACGGCGAGGCCAGGGCCCAAAGTACTCCAGTGAGCACGAGCAGTCGCACGCGCATCCCCGTTCTCCTCCTGTAATCGGTTTCTTTCTGCGTCCTGCAAGGAACTATACACGTGCACTTTCAGGAAGTAAAGGACGCGGCCGTTGGCCAATGTCGGCGCGCCGACAGTGTTCCCCCGTCGGCGTCGTGATTTTCCCATTGACTTTCCTTCGCCCATTTCTTAGCCTACCTCCCGCTCTCCGGGGGGGATCATGCGTCCCGCAGTCAAACTCGCGCGCGTCACCGCGTTGCTCCGCCAGGCTTACGGTCTCAGGCGTCCATCACGCCGCCGCCAGAACCCGCTGGATGCGCTCGTCCACACCCTTCTCTCCCAGAACACCAGCGATGTGAATAGTTCCCGGGCCTATGCCATGCTGCGGGAGCGCTTCCCTGACTGGGAGGACGTGCACCGGGCCCCACTGCGCGCACTCATCTCCGCCATCCGCTCCGGCGGGCTGGCCAACATCAAGGCGGTCCGGATCAAGGCGCTGCTGGAAGAGATCCGGGCGGAGCAGGGACACTTCGACCTCAGCTTCCTGGGTGATCTCCCGGACGAGGAGGTGCGGGCGTACCTCGCCCGCTTCAAGGGGATTGGCCCCAAGACCATCGCGTGCGTCCTCCTCTTCGGCATGGGCCGACCGGCCTTCCCGGTGGACACGCATGTGTTTCGCGTTTCCCGGCGCCTGGGCCTGTTGGATGGCCGACCCACGCCCGAGACGGCGCAGGCGTTCTTGGAGTCGCGCATCCCGCCGGGCGATCGGTACGCGCTGCATCTCGATCTCGTCCAGCACGGACGTCAGGTCTGCAGGGCCCGGCGGCCCGTCTGCGGTAGTTGCGTCCTGGCCCGCGTCTGCGATCACGTTCGGAAATGAGCGAGGTGGCCGGTGCTGTCGGAGACCTGCGGAGGCAGTCTCGGCTCGCTGGGTCGGGAAAAGCCACGGCCAGCGATCCGGGCTCCGAGCCTCTTGTCGATCCGGATCTTGTCGATCTGGGTTGACAGGCGCCGGGCAATCTGATAGGAAAAGCCACGCGCGGGTATCGTCCAATGGTAGGGCACAGGCTTCCCAAGCCTGGGATGCGGGTTCGATCCCCGCTACCCGCTCCAGTGAGGATGACGGAGGGGCTTCGGGTGGCACCGAGGCCCCTTTTCCTTTCTCTGGAGAGAGACCAGACGTGATGTCCATGGACTGGGGCCACCTCCCGTGGTTCTGGGGACTGGGAATGCTGGTTGGCATGGGCGCGTTTTTTCTTTTCTGGGCGCTCATCCTGGCGGCTCTCATCGTACTGGTGCGGTGGCTGTGGTTCCAGAGGGGGCCGGCGGCCCGCGGTGAGGACTCAGCCCTGGAGATCCTGAGGCGACGCTATGCTCGGGGCGAAATCACGCGGGAGGAGTTCGAGAACATGCGCCGCGATCTGCTGGCCTGAGGACGGAGACGGGGTCGCCGGAAAGCCCTCGAGAAGGACAAGGCCTGGCGACCAGGGCGGGCCAGATCGGCCCGAAGGGCATCACCGATGGGTGGCGCTGGCTTCTCCCGGGAGGCGGTGAAGGACGGATGAGGCGTCTACCTGGGACCCTCAAAGACGGTATCGCCGATATCCTCCGCCGGAGGGCCGCTCGCCGGGCAGACCGGCCGGGCTTCCGGCAGGCGGCGGTCCTCCTGCCCTTGTACGAGAGCGAGGCCGGACCTCATCTTGTTCTCACCAAGCGCACGAACCTGGTCCCGACACACAAAGGGGAGATCAGCTTTCCAGGCGGGGGCTTTGAGGAGGCGGACGGGGATCTCCTGGCCACGGCGCTGCGCGAGGCCCAGGAGGAGGTCGGGCTGGATCCAGAGGACGTAGAGGTCCTCGGGACGCTGGACGACACATTGACGGTCTCCTCACGGCATGTGGTCCGCCCGGTCGTAGGCTTCATTCCCCACCCCTACCCGTATCGGCTGGACCCCTTCGAGATCGAGCGGCTGATCCACCTTCCGATCTCTGCGCTGCTGCACGGGGCACCGTTCCGGGAGGAGATCTGGGAGCGAGAGGGCTGCCCAGTCACTGTCTTCTTCTACGAGCACGACGGGGATACCGTCTGGGGACTGACCGCCAGAATCCTGAAGCAGTTCGTTGAGGTGGTGGGCACGCCGCTCTGCGACCGGGGCCTCTTGACTTTGGAGGGGCCGGCTCCGGGCAAAATGGCATGATGTCTGGCGACCTGGGGGAGGGCCTCCCCACGGGGGCCGGGCGCGACACCCGGGCGGCTCCGCGGGATCGATGAGGTAGAGGGACGCCTCGAGGGTAGAGTGGGCTGGGCTTCCTCTCACACCACAAGAGAGCGGGGCATCACGATGTGCCCCGTCCTCGACTTGGCCCCGATGAGATTCTTAGATTAGCAGGATGCTGAAAAACTCGTTTTCCGCCAGGCTGCTCAAAAAGGTCCAGATGCAAGGCGGCGCGCGATGCGAGGTGCGAGGCGTACTTAGTCCGTACGTCGCAACGCCGCGCGAGCGCGCCAATCCGCCTCAGGCGGACAGATGGGCCTTTTTCAGCAGCCTGTTAGGCTCGTGCCTGGCGTTTGGTCCGATCCCGCAAGAGCCTCCCAAGTGGTCGCCGTTCGACCAGGGCAAAGCCCTGACTCCCCTCGTGGAGTTCCCATCGCTCCAAGACCAGGGGCTGCAGATCGAGCCGGAATCTGGCTCCGAATTCTGAGACCACCTGATTGATGATGGCTCCCGCCTGCCGCTCCGCGTACTTCCCAAAGAGGCCGAAAGAAACCGTCCGGGCGCGTTCGTCCACCGTAATGGTGGGGAAGTCCGTGTGGTCTTCGTCGGGCCGGCACTCGAAACCGCCGGCCATCGGGCTCACGGATCCCACATTGTCAAAAAAGTACTCCATAATCGAGGAGACATCCCACTGGCCGTCAACCGTGAAGGACACGCGGAAGCCACGGGGGTGCTCGCCCGCCGGGTTTGGGGTCTCCTCCAACTCGATCCGATAAATTTCCTTGCAGCGCATGCACGCCACAAGTTTGCCAAAGGATCCGTCGGTGCGGATCTCCACGCTGAGGCGGGAACTGCAGGTCGGACAGCTGCCGGTCAGCTCGGAGCGCTTGGGATCCAGACTGACCCGGACGGTTCCAGCTATGAGCTTTCCAGAATCCAAAGGCTTCATCGTCGCATCGCCGGTGTGATGATCGAGTGACCTCTTTCGTTATTTTAGACGTTCATACGTGCCTGAAAGATTCAGCATGCACGTCAGGTGCCAAAGCTTGATCCGGAATCCACAGCCCGGAAGATTTTCAATCAGTGTGAGCCTATTCCCTTGAGATGTCTGGGTTCGTCAGTCGCGAGCAAAGATGCGAACTTCGCTGATGTATCGCTAAGCCAATACATACCGAGAAAAAAAGTTCCATTCCCGGATGTCGAGTGCTGCAATTACGACAGCAGGCCTTGTGAAATCCACCACCTGGGCCCCAAAAAGCCGGACCCCCCAAATGGAAGCCTTTGTCCGAGCTGCCGTTACCCCGGGCCTCCGGAACCTCGAAAACCGATACGTTCCATCTGGTCCGGGGAAGGTTGGCGTCATTCCGTGGCCTTTTCGCTTGACACTCTCATCGTTGGCATATTAGCGTGAAAAAAATACATGGGTGTGGAGTGAACCCCGAAACTCATGGCGCAAGGGAAGAACCCCCGTTTTTCCCTGGAGATTTCCCCAAAACCAGTCATCCCGCGACAACCATGCCAGGCTCTGCATCCTTTCCGACCAGCCAGCATTCGGAGACCTCCTCCCGCATGCCTGGGCGATTGGCCTTCGTGACCTCCACGCCGCAAAGCGTCGCGGAGGGGAGCGGCACCTATGTCGGCATCCGCCAGCTTGCCCGGGCCTTGGAAGACCGCCACATTCAGATCAACATGCACGTCCCGACCTGGTGGTCGCCCAGCTTCATGGTCAAGCGAATCCTCTTCAATTTCCTGGCAGTGTCCCGACTTCGAGCCGGCCGGTATGACTGGGTCGTCGGCTTCGACCTCGACGGCTTTCGGTATGGGCGTGCAAAGCACGCCCCTTACGTCGCCAGCATCAAGGGAGTCATTGCCGATGAACTCAAGAACGAACGTGGGGCCGTCCGCGTGCTGCTCCGTGTTCAGGCAGCCTTCGAACAACTGGCCGTTCACCGGGCCGACGTCGTGGTGGCAACCAGCCAGTATTCCCGCAACCGGATCGTTGAGGCCTACGCCATCCCGGCGAGCAAAATCGTGATCGTCCCGGAGCTGATCGATCTCCAAGCATGGGTGGAGGCATCCCCGGAGATTCCCCGGACCCAGGCGGCCCCCCCCGCTATTCTGACCGTGGCTCATATGTATCCGCGAAAGAATCTCGGTCTTCTCCTGAAAGCTTACGCTCAACTGCGCGATGCGGGAGCCCACTTCCAGGGCTGGATTGTGGGGGAGGGTCCTTGCCGGCCTGTGTGGGAACGCCTGAGGGATTCCCTGGGTTTACAGAGTTGGGTGACGTTCCTGGGGACGATTCCCCGGCGGGAACTCGTGGATCGCTACCGGCGCGCAAGCGTCTTTTGCCTCCCGAGCCGGCAAGAGGGCTTCGGGATCGTCTTCTTGGAGGCCATGGCGTGCGGGAAACCTATTGTCGCTGCCCGGGCGGCCGCGGTTCCGGAGACGGTGATGGATGGTGAGACCGGGCTCTTGGTGGACCCCGAAGATCCCACGGCCCTTGCCCGCGCGATAGCAGACCTGCTCTCCGACCCGGATCTCCGTCGCGGGATGGGAGAGGCGGGTCGCCGCCGGGTCGAGCAGTATCGCGCCGACCGGGTCGCGTCGTCCTTTCTGTCGTCCGTCCGATCTGCCCTGGACGGTCTGGCGGCGCCCCGGCGGCCACCCCAGATGGCGCCTGGCGTCTCCCTGGCGGTCGACGGCCATGATGTGAGCAGCGCCAGTGCTGGAGGGAGGCGATGATCCAGCTCACGAAGCGGGTGGAATTCTGCGCCGCACACTACTACAGGAACCCTGCCTGGAGCGAGGAGGAGAACCAGCGGGTGTTCGGGAAGTGCGGCAACGTCCACGGCCACAATTATGTCCTCGAGATCACGATCCAGGGAGAGCCGGCACCGGAGACCGGAATGGTCATGGACCTCAAGGTCCTGAAGGATCTCATTGTCGAGGCCGTGGTGGACCGCTTTGATCATAAACACTTGAATCGCGACGTCCCGTACTTCAAAGAGAAGATCCCGACACCTGAGAACCTGGCCGTGGTGATCTGGGAAGTGCTGGAGCCGCGGCTGGAGGGCCGCCCGGGGCTCCGGCTGCACCGGGTCCGCCTGCACGAGGATGGATCCTTTTTCGTGGACTATTGCGGGGAGCGCGCGGTGCATGTCGAAGGGTAAGAATGCCGGGCCGCCGCCGGTGGCGAGAGGGGTGCACCTGGTAGAGGTAACGCACGCCTATCACTTCTCCGCAGCCCACCGACTGCACAATGCCCGCTTCAGTCCGGCCGAGAATGCCCGCATCTACGGTCGGTGTAACAACCCCAATGGACACGGCCACACCTATCGGCTGGAGGTGACGATCCGCGGTCCGATATCGCCCCAGACTGGCCGCATCGCTGGCGGGCCCATGCTGGACGAGGTGGTGCGCACCCGGGTCGTCCAGCGCTTCGACCGGATGGACCTGGACCTCCTGATCACCCCGACGGACGGACCCACCAGCACGACCGAGGTGTTGGCGGCCGTGATCTGGCGCATCCTGGACGGTGCCCTGACGCCGGGCCGCTTGTGCCGTTTGCGATTGGAGGAGACGCCAAACAACTTCTTTGAACTGGGCCGCGACGCTGTAGAGCGCTCAGGCAACACGACCTCCACGACCCCGGGCGACCGGGTCGAGAAAGTGAGGCCAGCATGATCGAGCATCTGGTCAAGGACCTGCTGAAGGAACTCGGGGAGGACCCCTACCGGGAAGGCCTGCGCAAGACGCCCGAACGGGTGGCGAAGGCGTTCGGCTACCTCACCTCGGGCTACGGCAAGAGCGTCTCAGAGGTCTTGAACGGGGCGGTCTTCACGGAGCCGTATGATGAGATGGTGGTGGTCAAGGACATCGAGTTGTACTCCCTGTGCGAGCACCACCTGTTGCCCTTCGTCGGGAAGGCCCACATCGCATACCTCCCTGCGGGGAAGATCGTCGGTCTGAGCAAGCTGGCGCGCCTGGTCGAAATGTTCGCCCGCCGTCTCCAGGTCCAGGAACGCCTCACCACCCAGATCGCCGAAGCCCTGCAAGAGGCGCTGCATCCGGCCGGAGTGGCGGTGGTCATCGAGGCCTACCACCTCTGCATGATGATGCGCGGTGTGGAGAAGCAGAACAGCCAGGCCATCACCTCCTGCATGCTGGGTGCGTTCCGGAATTGTAAGGAGACCCGCGACGAATTCCTCCAGCTCATCAAACCTGACAGGCGCTGACCTGTACCACCTTCCGTGTGATCGCGCTGCCTCCATTCCGGTGGAAGGGGCCGACAAGAGGGGCGCTTCGTGCCTTGCGGCTGTGGTGCACGGGACCCCACGCCACAGGGAACCCTCCTGGATTCCTCGCACTCCTGGGGACGGGTTGGTTACCGGAGGCATCTTGCGCCGGGCGCGAAGGCGATTCACCCGGAACGGCTCTTGACAGTCCAGTATTGCTCTGGTATCTAAAGCTACGGTTAGCAACGGAGGTCTCATCTCGACTCGTGATGAAGAAGCCCGCCGAAGTCCGCCGCGTGGCATCGGTCGTGATGGACGGACCCGGAGAGCCTGATGCAGGGTTCCCCATCGGGGTCGTTGCTGGCCTTCTGGGCGTCACGGAACAAACCCTCCGACTGTATGAATTGCAGGGTCTGGTGAAACCGGCACGACGGAACCGGGAGCGATACTACTGTACCGGTGACGTCCAGTGGCTGGAGTGTCTGCGCCACCTCATCCACACGGAGAAGGTGAGTATCGAGGGAGTCAAGCGCTTGCTTCACTTCGCGCCGTGCTGGGAGATTGTGGGTTTCCCGCAGGACCTCCAGTGCGCACAATGTCCGGTGTTCCGGGAACGCCTCGGCGGTCCGGTGATAAACGGCGAGTCTCGGCGGGCTGCGCCCGCCGAATGATCGACGGGGCACGGTCCTCCGGCGGGCCGTGTCGGAATGGAGATTCGATGGAGCCACATCCTGCCGGACCGGGCATGCCCGGCGGACCGGGGGCCCTGAACGGCATCAAGCACAGCATCGCCATTGCCTCGGGGAAGGGCGGTGTGGGGAAGTCCACCGTGAGCGTGAACCTTGCGGTTGCCCTGGCGCAGACGGGGGCGCCCACAGGCCTGCTGGACGCCGATATCTACGGGCCCAGCATCCCCATCATGACGGGCATCAACCGGATGCCCCAGAGCAACGGGCAGAAGATCTTGCCGCTCGTGGCGCATGGTGTCCGGCTGATGTCTCTCGGCTTCCTGATGCCGGACGGCGCGCCCGTCATCTGGCGTGGTCCCATGGTCTCAGGGGCGATCCAGCAGTTCCTCCAGGACGTGGAATGGGGAGCGCTGGAGTATCTCCTCATCGATTTGCCCCCGGGAACGGGCGACGCCCAACTCACCCTGGCCCAGTCCATTCCGCTGGCCGGGGCGGTGATCGTGATGACGCCGCAGGACGTGGCCATGCACATCGCCAGCAAGGCGTTGGCGATGTTCCGCCAGCTCAAGGTCCCGATCCTGGGCATCCTGGAGAACATGAGCACCTTCGTCTGCCCGCACTGCGGGACGCCCTCCGCCATCTTCAAGCAGGGCGGCGCCCGCAAGGCCAGCGAGCGTCTGGGCATCCGGTTCCTGGGCGAGATCCCGCTGGACCCGGCCGTCTGCCAGACCAGCGACCGAGGCGAACCGATCGTGACCAAGCATCCCGACTCCAAGGTGGCCGAGGCATTCCGCCGCGTCTCGGCGGCTTTGGTGGAAGGGATCAGGGAAAACGCGCTTTCCGCTCCAGTCATTCACATGGGTTAGGAGGCCTGCGGCAAGGAGCCCTATATGCGCGTGAGGGGTGAGGAGGCATTGGAGGTCATCCGCCGGGAACTTCAAGCCATCATGAAGCGAGGGAGTCGGGTCACGGAGCGGGACCTCCTCCGTCTCTCGGCCCAGACCGGGATTGACTATTCCACGGTCCTCCGGATCCAGCAGGAACTCTCATAGCAGCTCCTTGGGGCTGCGGAACGGCCAGCAGGCGGCTTGCCGCGTCCCGCAAAAGGGGCGGGGCAGGGCCGAGTGAGCCTGCGCGCCGTCGAGGTAGTGATGGGTGCACCAGAGCATCGGGCCAGTGCCCAGGCTGTGGGACCAGTGGCGTATGCAGTCCTCACGGTCAGCGACAGTCGGACCGAGGCGACGGATGACTCGGGGCGCCTCATCCAGCAGTTGTGCAACGAGGCCGGCCACCGGCTGGTGGATTACGAGGTGGTGAGGAACGAACCCTGGCGCATCCAGGCCGTGGTGCACCGCTTCTTCCAGGGCCCGGCGCAGTGCCTGATCATCACCGGGGGCACCGGGGTTGGCCGGCGTGATCTGACTATCGAGACCGTGACCCCCAAGCTGGAGAAGATCTTGCCGGGTTTCGGCGAGCTGTTTCGCTGGCTGGGATACGGGGAGATCGGCAGCGCCGCCATACTGAGCCGGACCCTCTGCGGCGTGAGTCGGGGGAAGGTCGTCTGCTGTCTGCCGGGGTCAGAGGCGGCGGTCCGTCTGGCCCTGTGCAAGGTGCTGCTCCCGGAGTTGCCGCACTTGGTGTGGGTGGCGAGCCGATGAGAGGTCCCCGCCCTGGCGGGGAGGAGGAGGACGATGGCGGAACAGGAGCGGAAGCAGAAACGGACGGAGGGGCCGCCGTCGGGCGAAGGCGGACAGCCGAGCGCCAAGGCCACCGAGAAGGGGAAGAAGCTGAAGGAGGACATGGATCGTCTCGTGGACGAGATTGACGACGTGCTGGAGGAGAACGCCGAGGAGTTCGTCAAGAGCTACGTCCAGCGTGGCGGCGAATAGCACGCCCCCCCGGGGCGACCGCGGGGGAGAGGGCGGAGAGACCGGATGCCGATCTACGAATTCATCTGCGATGAGTGTGCGCATGCCTTCGAAAAGCGGGTAGCCTCCAGTCGCAGTCGGGCGGCCTGCCCGAAGTGCGAGAGCCTGAAGGTGACCAAACAGTTCTCCACCTTTGCGTTCAAGGGCGAATTCAAGTTCGTCGGGTCGCGCGGTGGCAGTTGTGGCGCGTGCACCAGCGGTGGGTGAGGGACGTGCAGCCACTGATCCCCCGCGTGCCGGGGGAACCGAAGCGACCGGCGAACCGTTTGGATGGCTGGGGATGCCCCAGCCATTCGCATTTCGGGGGGAATGGCCCGCGGGATGTTGCCCCGAGGGAGACCACCCAGCCATCCGTGTGCCGGGGACGGACCGAGGATCAGGTTGGGAGTTCACGCAACGAATTCCGCGGGGAGAAAATGCTTGACACCCCTCGAAAGCCGTCTAAGATAACTTTTGTTGTCGTGATCGCGCTCGATGAGGTGCCACGAGCCGCCGCACGAGCCTGCGGATGCCGGTGGGGAGTGGCCGAGCGGCTCACGGAGGCTGGGGCAGCATGAGCGATTCCGAGACCAAGCTGAACTCACTGCGGAAGACGATGCGCAAGCTGTCTGGGCAACTGCCGAAGAACGACGCTGCCCATCAGCGGAAGATCGATCAGTACGAAATGGACATCGAAGGTCTGCAGGCACAAGTCAAGGCGCTGGAGGAGGAGATGTTCCACCTCCGGCGGCGACTCGAGCAGACTCCGAAGGAATTCGAATTCCTCCGGAACAAGTTGAGCCAGTCCCGGGAGCAGTTGGATCAGTCTCACCAGCAGAACGAACGCCTGGTGGCCGCCCTCACGGCCGCCAAGGAGCAGCTCGCCGCGCTCCGGGCCGAGGTGGACACGCTGGCGGCCCCGCCCAACAGCTACGGGACCCTCCTCCAGGCCCACCCGGAGGGGACGCTGGATGTCTGGACGGGGGGGC
>Ga0184615_10001530_pt1 | contig 12482 bp, 15 predicted proteins | sample PLM4_65_coex_FD_133134 | JGI IMG/M metagenome (GOLD analysis project Ga0184615, IMG submission 133134) | Groundwater sediment microbial communities from an aquifer in East River, Colorado, USA - PLM4_65_coex | ecosystem: Environmental > Terrestrial > Soil > Riparian zone | place: USA: East... | reverse complement strand
GGGAATTCAACATGGTAATGTCGATGTGAAATTGATGGACAGCGATTTTTATGTTTTCTCGGGGCATAAAATTTATGGTCCTGCAGGCATCGGTGTTTTATATGGTAAAGAAAAATGGCTATCCGAATTACCTCCTTTTCAGGGGGGGGGTGATATGGTAGATAAAGTGACATTCGAAAAAACTACTTATAACGAACTTCCTTTTAAATTCGAAGCAGGTACGATGAACTATCCTGCAGCAATTGGTCTGGCCAGAGCCCTGGATTATGTTTTAAGTATCGGAAGGGAGAATATCGCCTCAAGGGAAAAAGAACTACTTACTTATTTAACCGGGAGATTATCAGCGATAAAAGATTTAGAAATATTCGGTAAAGCCGGTAACAAGATTCCGACAATTTCGTTTCATATAAAAGATATTCACCAGTATGACACCGGGGTTATTCTGGATAAGATGGGAATAGCTGTCAGAACAGGCACCCATTGTGCCCAGCCGGTAATGGACCGGTTTGGCATTGATGGTACAGTACGGGCTTCACTCTGTTTCTATAATACTAAAGAGGAGATTGACTTACTTGCTGAGGGGATAGAAAAAGTGAAAAGCATGTTTGCATGAAGTAATTATATGACAATAAACGAAGTACAGGATAATATTGTTAGCGAATTTTCTTTGTTCGATGACTGGATGGACAAGTACAACCTTCTTATTGATCTTGGAAAGGAATTGCCGGTTATTGATCCAAGGTACAAAGTAAAGGATTTTCTAATTGAAGGTTGTCAATCGAAAGTCTGGCTCCATCCGGATTTTGACGGTACCCATGTTACTTTTACAGCCGATAGTGATGCAATAATAACAAGAGGCATTGTTGCGCTGCTGATAAAAGTACTGTCAAGCCGTTCTCCGGATGAGATAATTGCTACCGATCTGTACTTTATCGATAAGATCGGATTGAGGCAGAATCTTTCCCCGACACGTTCCAATGGCTTGCTGTCAATGGTACGTCAGATGAAGCTTTATGCTATTGCTTATAACGCAAAAAATAAATAAGTTTACAAAATGGATCCGACTGAACAATTGGAAATTGAAACCAGGATTGGACAAGTGCTCAGGAGTATTTATGATCCGGAAATACCGGTTAATATATATGATCTTGGACTTATATATGAGATCAATGTTGATGATGAGCATGTTGCACACATAACCATGACATTGACAGCACCTAATTGCCCTATGGTAGAGGAGCTTCTCGAGGAGGTGAAGTATAAAGTGGGAGGAACCAAAGGTGTAAAAGACTGTGATCTTAAGCTTACTTTTAATCCGCCATGGGACAGGAGTATGCTAAGCGAAGAAGCAAAGCTGGAACTAGGATTTCTCTAAACTCATTTGATATGGATACTTCTGTTTCTAAAACCACTTCCGTACTTATTAAAGAGTATGCTGCTAAAGCCGGGTTTGATCTGTGTGGCATTGCCAGGGCAAGAACACTCGATGAACATAGGGAGATCCTGACAAAATGGGCAGCATCGGGTATGAATGGTGATATGAACTTCCTCAGTCATAATATCTCAAAAAGGATCGACCCGAGAATCCTGTGTCCGGGAACAAAATCCATCATTGTAACCGGAATCAATTATTACAGTGATAAAAAACAGGGAGGAAATGGTATCCCTGTAATATCGCGTTATGCTTATGGCAGCAGTTACCAGAGAGTAATAAAAGCCAGACTTAATAAAATCCTCGGTTATATTAAAAGTATCTGTCCTGAGACTGTTGGGAAATCCTTCGTTGATACAGCTCCTATCCTTGAGAAAGCATGGGGAAAAGAAGCAGGTTTAGGATGGCCGGGAAAAAATTCCATACTATTGAATAAAGACATCGGATCATTTTTCTTCATTGGGATCATTGCTCTAAGTATTGAACTTGATTATGATGAGCCCGGAAATGAGGATCATTGCGGCTCATGCCAAAAATGTATCGATTCGTGCCCCACCGGAGCAATAAATACTAACAGGACCATCAATGCACCTAAATGCATTGCTTATCAGACTCTTGAAGCAAAAACCCACATTCCCGATGACATCATTGCAAAACTGGAAGGGCGGGCATTTGGTTGTGACAAATGTCAGGAAGTTTGTCCTTGGAACAGTGATCTAAAGCCCCATACTACTCCGGAATTTGATCTTCCACCTGAGGTTGAAAAGATGAACGCTGAAGGCTGGAAAAATCTTACCAGAAAGGATTATAAACGACTATTCAAAGATTCCTCAATTGGACGAAGATCCTATTGCAGGTTTATGGACAACATAGAAGCAGCCCTGCTCCCAGTAACTGAGCCGGAGATTTAGTCCTGCCTGTCTTCTATTATTGTTACCACTATCTCCCGCTTATCCCGGGGTCCGTCAAACTCGCAAAAAAATATATTCTGCCATCTCGACAATCCCGGACTATATTCCACTATGGGAATTGTTTCAGATGCCCCGACTATGCCAGCTTTTAGATGTGCATCACCATTATTATCCTGGCAGTCATGTTCCCATATCCCGGCAGGAATAAGCTTTCTGAGAAGGGTTACAACATCATTCTGCACAGATTGATCCCAGTTTTCCTGTATCATTATTGCAGTGGTGGCACCTCTGGCATAAACTGATGCTATTCCTGTCTTAACTTTGCTTAGTCTGATTATTGATGTTACCTCTGAGGTTATATCATACAATCCATTCTTCTTGTCAGTGCTGAGCGTAATAATCTTTTGCATAATATTTATTATCTCCGGTAAAATTACTATATGTTTTTTACCTTGCTGTTAATTAAACGTCTTAATAATGGAATTCAATCAAGTATTTTGATAGATCTGAAGCTTATAGAAGAATGCAGGGGCGGAAATTTAAATAATTTCAGAAAACTCATTGAATTGACATCTCCTTTTGCTTACTCGGTGGCTTTCAGGATGCTCGGTGACGATGATCAGGCAAAGGATGTTGTTCAGGAAGCGATGGTGACAGTCTGGAAAAAACTTAACAGGATTAAAACGGCAGAAGTTTATAAAACATGGATCTACAGAATCGTTGTTAACAAGTGTTATGATCAGATGAGAAAAAGGAAAAGAAATCCGGAATTTGTTGCCGATGGCAAGACATGGGAAATCATATCGAATAAATTTTCGGAAGGGCCTTCAGCAGCTCTTGAGAACGGGGAAACCACAAAAATTATAGCACTTCTTACTGAAAGGCTAAGTGCAAAACAGAAGGTTGTCTTTGTATTATCTGATCTCGAAGGAATGTCAAATGATGAAATAACAGAAATTGCCGGAATAAGCAAATCAGCTGTTAAAGCTAATCTTTATCATGCAAGAAAGAATATTTCAGAAAAGATTGAAAAATATTTAAAGTGATGAAACCGGAAAAGAGGAAATATGATAAGATAGTGGAAATGCTCAGGACATCAAAGCCTACACTAAATTCAGCAGAGGAAATTGAAAGGGAAGTAATAAGAAGAATAGAAAATACCTCTTCTATGAAATCGGGTTTAACTGAAATGCTGGGTTTTTTATTCGGCTGGGTTTATATAGGATGGGTAAGAAGAAGCCTGATTACCGCATCAATTGTATTGGTAATGATTTTTGTATATCAGCAGGGGATGATACTGAAACGGATAGATGTAATTAGCAGGCAAACAATTGTAAGCAGCAGAGAAAGCGAGATATCACCATCGAATGAAATCGAAAGAATTCTGATGAACTATAGAAATCCTCTGCGTAAATTCCCTTCAAAAAACACAACTATTTCGGAAAAGCAGATGCAGGAATTACTTGAGTATGTGAAAGAACTACAGCTCAAATATAAAGACCTTGAAGATCTGATTGAAGGAGATCCTGAATTGAAAAGTATGATTGAAAGGAAACTAAGAGATATTAATAACACAAAATCTAATCTTTAAAGACGTGAATAGAAAATCAATTAAACTGATGATATCACTGATTGTCATTTCAGTTGTATCATGTGATGAACCGGAAACTGTTGTGACAAACTATGTTCATCCGGATGGTTCTGTAACCAGGAAGATTGAAATGCGAAATCTTGAAAACAAATTTGATAAATCCGGTATCCAGGTACCTTTCGATAGTACCTGGACAATCACAGACTCAATAGAGATTGAAAAGGAGGGAGATACAATATGGGTTAAACGAGGCGTAAAAAATTTTATTAATATCGATGAGATCAATCTTTCATATAAAGCAGATTCGGGAGCTAACAAAGAAATTTCAAGACAAACCGGATTCAGAAAAAGATTCAAGTGGTTCAATACCGAATTCCGGTTCTCTGAAAAGATTGATAAAAAGATGAAATTCGGATATCCTGTGAGTGAAGTTCTCAACGAGGAGGAATTGAAGTATTTTTATTCTCCGGAGGGACTGAAGCACGATAATGATTGGGGACCTGATAGCCTTAAATTCAGGGCTCTGAATGATTCCATCAAACTAAAAACTGATACATGGACTGCTAAAAATCTCGTAGCGGAGTGGATTGGCGCTTTTTCTGAACTTACCAGAGAGAAAACTGGTAGCGATATATCTCATGAATCGTTGAAAGCCCGTGAAGACGAATTTGTAAGAATTATTGAAGCTAATCATGAAAATCTTGACAGTTTGTGGTCTAATGGAATACTGCTCAGAGAGTTTATCGGTGAATCTAATGCACTGAGATACAAATATGAAGCTGACAGTGCTGTGGAGATTGCAGCAGGGAATTTCTGGGTAAATTTCAAAGAATACTCCGTCCGGATATTAATGCCCGGAAAACTGATCGGTACAAATGGTTTCATTGACAGCAGCCAGGTACTGCTCTGGCCCGTCAAATCCGACTATTTTTTAACTGAGCAATATGAAATGTGGGCCGAGTCGAAAATTTCCAATGTCTGGGCCTGGGTTATTTCAGCAATCTTTCTGGTATTTGTACTGTCAGGAGTAATTATAAGGATAATGAAAAGAGGTTCGTGAAACGAAGGAGGGTCATGCCATGGCATGACCCTCCATTCACAAATTCAAACTTAACCTTACTAATTAATACCCGGAATTATATATTACTATCTGGAATAATCCTTTAGCATGAGCATTAATTTCTGCCGTGTGAAGAAAATCCTGCTTTTCACTGTGCCTATTTTGAGGTTTAGCTCATCAGCAATCTCTTTATATTTATAACCTTCTATATGCATCATGAAAGGAACCCTGAATTCATCACTTAGCGTCTCAATGGCATTTTCAATTTCACCTTCAGCATATTTTGATTCGGGAGAAATAAATCCCTTGTCGTGAGGCTGGTTTATATAAAACAGGTCCTGGGTCCCGTCAATTATAGTATTCTCCTTCACATTCCTTCTATAGTTATTTATAAAAGTATTTTTCATTATTGTAAATACCCATGCCTTGAGGTTGGTAAAGTCAACAAATTTATCTTTATAGGTAATAGCTTTCAGGTAAGTATCCTGTACCAGATCGAGAGCGCTGTCACGATCGGACGTAAGACTCATGGCAAATCTCTGAAGATTGGACTTCATTTCTATCAGGCTATTATTAAATTCAAATTGTGTCATAGCTTAAAGTTTTATTGTTGAAACAAATTTATACAGATAAAAAAAGATAAGCAAATCTTAATATCTTAAAATCTTTATATTCTATTGTATCTCTAAACAAATATCATTTTTAAAAACGTGATATTCAGTTAGATAATATGGATATATTGATTTCATTCTAAATATTATATAAATTAATAATTTAAAATATTTTAACATTTGGTCTGATCTTAATTTTTTACGATCTGCTTGTTTCTAAAGCTTAAAAGTTACTCTGATACAAAATTAAGCCATACAAAAAGAGGAGGGATTAATTAGAGATTAATGTTTGATTAAGGATGAATTAAGATTTATAGGATGACAAGACCAGAGTCTGGTTTTCTTTTTCTTTTCAAATCAACTTTAGTATTTTTGAGAAAATTTAATAGTGATGATATTAAATTAACTTAATGACTATGGAACTCAGAACTACATTCTCAATTGAACCATCACCTGATAAGATTACCTATAATGACCATGTGATATTCATCGGCTCTTGTTTTGCCACCTCGATAGGCTCCCAGCTGGAAATGGGTCATATGCCGGTAATGATTAATCCTGCAGGAACGGTTTTCAATCCGGTATCTGTCTGTAATACTCTGGATACCATTACAAAAGGGAAAGAATTTCATCGCGATGATCTTCACTTTCACAACGGTACCTGGCTTAGTTTTTATCATTATACTAATTTTTCATCGGATGATCCCTCAGCAGTGCTTGAAAAGATAAACAGCAAATCAAAAGACGCATTTGATTTTTTGAAGCGGTCAAGGTTCCTGTTCATAACACTTGGAACAGCAAGAGTTTATAAGTTGAGGAAATCAGATCTGATTGTATCAAACTGTCATAAAATACCCTCAGAACAGTTTGAACCAAAACTTCTTTCAGTAGATGAAATAGTGACACAGTGGACAGAACAGCTTAACAATCTGCATTTACTCTTTCCTCATTTGCAGGTTGTTTTTACTATAAGTCCTGTAAGGCACTGGAAAGATGGAGCCTATGGTAACCAGGTAAGTAAATCGATCCTTTTTGTAGCAGTTAATGAGTTACTTAAGCACAAACCTGCTCCCTGGTACTTTCCTGCTTACGAATTAGTTATGGATGACCTACGCGATTACAGGTTTTATAGCGAAGATATGATTCATCCGTCAGTGTCGGCTATAAGCTATATATGGGAGGCTTTTGCGGAATGTTACATGGATAATAATACAAGAAATTTATGGAAAGAAGCTGTCAGAATAACCAAAGCCTTTAATCACCGGATAAATACTGATTTGGATCTTAAGAAGAAGGATTTTTCTGAACGGATACTTAAGCAGATTTATGACCTGAAACTCAAAGTTCCAGGTATTGATCTTTCAAAGGAAGAAGATTACTTTCTCAAAATGAGAAAAATGTAATGTATTAAAAATTAATTAAATACGAAATCGAAGGCATGAAATCATTAATTAAATTCCAGATTTGAAAAAATACAAGCCAGTGAATCTTATGGTTTAAGAAGGAATTGGTTCTTTAACCCGGACAAATCTAAGCGAATGACTCTATTGATTTAATAAAATTAGCGGGATCCCTGGTTATTAACAGCTTATCATAGGATTTTTTGGTTGCAAACTCTTCCGGTGAATCAGTGAGAATAATCTTCTTTATCATCAGAGATTTTCCAATACTGTTAAAATATCCTATTTTCTTTTCCGCAAAATCAAAAGCGCTTGAGTTTACAACCAGATAATCGAATGGTTTTATTTTATGGATCTCTATTACTTCAGATGCAGGAAGAATGCCTCCCGTAAAGATTACATCAAATCCACGTTTCTTCAGAGCAAATTTATAAAACAGGAAATTGTTATCAGTAAGATTATCAGACGTATTGATCATTGCCACGGCAGGACTTGATTTACCGGTTACAGGTTTGAGCAGGTTATCTTCAATAATAATAATCTGTTTGATTGTGTTTCTCACGAATTGTTCCTGTGCCCGTGAGAGACTTCCGGTCTGCCAGAGGATTCTGGCTTTTTCAAGAAGAGGATAAAGATAATGCGAATAGGCATTTTCAATACCCAGGTGTTTAATGAATGGTGAGAGAGCTTCCTTGAAGGCAGTCTCATTGAATCTTATGGCTGACATAAGGATTTTTCCAGGTTGAAAATCCTGATCCAGGTCATCATGCTTGCTGCTGACTGTCATAACCTGCTGAGTAAGTTCGTCCTCGTCAAGTCTGGCAATTTTGGATATTTTCAGCCCGTTCCGGTTAAGATATGCCACATTGAGAATCTTTTTAAGCTCTGACTCACTGTAAGTTCTTATATTTGAATCGGTTCTGTCAGGCTCAAGTATCTTGTACCTCTTTTCCCAAATCCTTATCGTATGGGCTTTTATACCCGAGAAATTTTCGAGATCTTTAATTGAAAATACGTTAACACCGTCTTCCATATCTATCTCTTGAATTATTTTGATTATTGGTCAATATAATACTGAAATAAACAATCAATGAAGAGGATTGTTTATTAAACTTTCTTTAAAAAATCAGAAAATTGGTTTAATCTGCTGAAGCATTCCCCAAAATATTCCAACAAGAGACGAAAAAGTAAATTCCGGTTTATTCAGATTGTTCTACCATTATTTTCTTTACCACTCTGATTCCGTCACTGAATAATATTGTAACAAGATACATTCCTCTTTTGGGATTATCGAGGAAAATTTTTATAACCTGCTGCGGATCATTGTATTGGAATCTGAAAACATCCTGACCGATTATATTGGTAATCTTAACAAAGGAAATATCCCTGTCGGTTTTAATAGTAAAGCTATTATCTTTTACCGGCACCGGATATATTGTAATATTTATATTGTTGGATTCTCCTGAAATACCTTGTTGCGTAAACGCACGGGTAACATTAATAGTATCCTTTTGTGCATTTAAGGTTAAGGTGAAAATTAATAAGAAGATCAGGAGTAAACTTCTCTTCATAGATTGCAGTTTGGTTATTTCCAGCAAATATTGTGCTAAAGATAGCAATATTTTAGAAAAACTGTTCAAAAAGTAATTTTGCTCTCTCAAGATCATCCGGAGTATCAATACTTATGTTCTCCCATTCAGACAGGGCCGTTCTGATCCGGTACCCATTTTCTATCCACCTGTTCTGCTCAAGCGATTCGGAAATTTCAAGCAGACTGCGCGGTAATAGGGTTATCTGTTTCAGAGTTGCGGTCCTGTATGCATAAAGACCGATATGTTTATAAAAAACATGGTTCTTTGACCAGTCGGTTTTTTCCTTAGCCATAATGTAGGGGATGGCGCTCCGGCTGAAATAAATTGCATTATTCTTTGAATCTAAAATAACCTTTGGTTGATTATGGTTGAAAATATCCTCTCCCGGACCAACTTTTCTTATCAATGTTGCAATCTCTACTGATTCATCAGTGAAGCACTTCATTAGGAGAGTAATCTGTTCCGGTCGTATGAATGGTTCATCGCCCTGAATATTTATAACAATTTCTGTCTTTCTGCCTGTTTCAGCGTCAATTTTGTCTACTGCTTCCGCACAACGATCTGTTCCGCTCAGGTGATCCGGAGAGGTCATAACAGCTTTACCGCCAAACTCAGAAACTGCATCGAAGATCCTCCTGTCGTCTGTGGCAACATAGATCATTTCGAGAGAACTGCGGGCCTGCTCATAAACTCTTTGTATCATTGGCTTGTTCCCGATCATGACCAATGGCTTACCAGGGAAACGAGAAGATGCATAACGGGCTGGAATAATTCCTGAAAATTGTAGAACCGGAGCATTTTTCATTTTGCTAATTTACGAAAATTGCATTTCCCAATGTTTTAAAAAAACCTTAAATTCGCACCATTGTAAAACCGGAAATGAAAGATTTGCAAAATATTAAACAAAGATTTGGAATAATTGGCAATGACGAAGGTCTCAACAGGGCAATCGACATTGCTGTCCAGGTAGCTCCAACAGATCTTTCAGTGCTGATAACAGGGGAAAGCGGAACGGGAAAGGAGATTTTTCCTCAGGTAATTCATAGCTACAGTACCCGTAAACATGGTCAGTATATAGCAGTTAATTGTGGAGCTATCCCGGAAGGTACTATTGATTCAGAATTATTCGGGCATGAAAAGGGCTCGTTTACCGGGGCGTCTGATAGTCGAAAAGGATATTTTGAAGTTGCCGACGGCGGCACTATATTTCTGGATGAAGTTGCAGAGCTGCCTCTATCCACCCAGGTTCGTCTGCTAAGGGTTCTTGAAACAGGTGAATTTATAAGAGTAGGATCATCGAAGGTCCAGAAGACTAACGTAAGAGTTATTGCCGCAAGTAATGTTGAGGTTCCCCGGGCCATTGATATCGGTAAGTTCAGAGAGGACCTTTTTTACAGGCTTAATACTGTCCCGATAAAGGTACCTGCATTAAGAGAAAGAGGAGAAGATATATTTCTTCTTTTCAGGAAATTTGCGGTTGATTTTGCTGAAAAGTACAGGATGCCGGCAATCAGACTCGATTCCGACGCAAAAAATGTTCTTCTTAATTATTCCTGGCCGGGTAATGTCCGGCAACTTAAGAATATAACTGAACAGATCTCAATCATAGAGAGCGAAAGGGAAATTGTTGCAATTAATCTGCGTAATTATCTGCCAGACTATAGTGGAGATAAACTTCCGGCGGTTATACGAAAAGATGATGACAAATCATTTTCTTCAGAAAGAGAGATACTATATAAGATACTTTTCGAGATGAAAAGTGATATGAATGATCTAAAGAAACTTGTGTATGATCTGATCAAACGGGGGGAACTTGATGATACTTTCCATGAAACCAACTCCAGAAGTATAAAGAATCTTTTCAGGGAGGCCGGGGAAAGGCCGGGTACACATAATGAAACTGAAGAAACGTCAGAAGATTACCCTTCGCATAAGACAAGGAATATTCAGGACACGGAAGAGATTATTGAGGAATCGCTTTCATTAGCCGATAAGGAGATGGAGATGATAAAAAAGGCTCTTGGAAAATATAACGGAAAAAGAAAAATGGCAGCCGGTGAACTTGGAATATCAGAACGGACCCTCTATAGAAAGATTAAAGAATATGGTATTGAATCATAAATTATTTGCCCGACTTGATTCGAAGAGGCTCTCAGTTTTTGTGCTACTAGCTATGGCTGTGATTTTATACGGATGCAAGGTAAAATATTCATTTTCCGGAGCCAGTATATCTCCTTTGGCTAAGACATTCAGCATTCAATATTTTCAAAACAGGGCTCCGCTGGTTCAGCCAGGCCTCAGCCAAAACCTGACTGATGCACTAATCGATAAATGTAAGGCACAGACAAACCTGAAATATACCACATCCATTGGCGATGTAAATTTCGAAGGAGAAATAAGTGATTATAACACACGCCCTTATACTGTGGCAGCTGATGCACAGGCTGCCTCCAACAGATTTACAATTTCCATAAAAGTGAAATACACAAATGCAATAGATCCTGACCTGAGTTTTGAACAGACCTTTTCGAGGTATGCGGATTATAACAGCAATCTCGATTTAAGTGCGGTTGAGCGGCAGCTTTCCGATCAGATATTAGAAGAACTTGTTGAGGATATTTTTAATCAGGCATTTGTTAACTGGTAACGGGGATGAACAGGAATGATTTCTTAAATATGATAGGAGACAATACTCCGGTTAACCGCCAGATGATCGGAGAAGTCTATGAGTTGATCGATATATTCCCATACTTCCAGAGCGCCCATCTACTTTTGTTAAAAGCTTTGTATAATAATTCGGATGTAAAATTCGGGAATCAACTCAAAAGTTCCGCAATTCATGTAAGCGACCGGGAGGTTTTATACTGGCTGCTCAAAGCAAAAACTTCCCCTGTAACTGAGAAAATAGATGTCAAGGCACAGAGTGAATTAAAAGAAGAAGTAGCAACTGATACTCAGCAAACGGTTATTGAATCCGCAAAGAACAGTGAGTATATGATAAGCGATATTGAGAAAAATTCCGGGGAGAATGAACCCGGGACTAGTCCGGAAACTCTGAATCAGTTTTATGGCCATTCAGTTATGATTGCAACAGAGCCTGATAATATGGAACCGTCAGGAATAATGATTCTTCCCGATGAGAAAACTACTACTCCTGAGGATAAAGTTTTTTTCATGGATCCCGGATTTTCAGTTCCGGATATCTCAGATCTTCTGGAACTTGACCTTGATGAGGAGAAAATGATCATATTCCCGGATGAAGAGTTGAGCCTGGATAACCAGGATCATCCCGAGTTTAATTCCAGGAAGAAAATACAGTCTGAACTTATTAATAAATTTATAATAGCTAATCCCAGGATTGAACCGACTAAGGACAAAGTATTTCTTCCAAATGATGATATCTCTAAACCTTTTACGGAGGAATCCGGTGGGCTGATTACCGAAACGCTGGCAAAAATTTATGTGTCTCAGGGCTATTACTCAAAGGCAATAGATATTTATGAAAAATTAAGTTTGAAAGTTCCGGAAAAAAGCAGTTACTTTGCGTCTCAAATTGAAAAAGTTAAGGAATTTATAAAAAAGTGAACCGATGGGTATTTATGTTTTTGTTTCAGTACTGGTAATTATAGCATGTATTCTGCAGGTATTGATCGTTCTTGTTCAGAATTCAAAGGGAGGGGGACTAGCCGCTAATTTTACATCAGCAGGTCAGTCAATGGGTATTCGTAAAACTGCGGATTTTCTTGAGAAATCAACATGGACCCTTGCAGCTGCAATTCTGATACTCTGTGTTGTTGCAACTGCTTCAATACCACGCGGGGAGACTTCCGGACGTTCAAGAATTGAGGAGCAGATCAGAAATACAGTTGATCCGAACGCGATTCC
>Ga0184615_10001528_pt1 | contig 12487 bp, 9 predicted proteins | sample PLM4_65_coex_FD_133134 | JGI IMG/M metagenome (GOLD analysis project Ga0184615, IMG submission 133134) | Groundwater sediment microbial communities from an aquifer in East River, Colorado, USA - PLM4_65_coex | ecosystem: Environmental > Terrestrial > Soil > Riparian zone | place: USA: East... | reverse complement strand
TTTTATTCAACTTACTCAACAATCCTGCAATTATTTTATTTCTCCTGACTGTAACAATTGTAGTAACAGCACTGGCATGTTTTTATCCTTCTGTTGTTTTATCACGTTTCAATCCTGTAGATGTTTTAAAGAGTAAACAAACAGCCAATAATGCAAAGGGAATTTCATTAAGAAGAGGACTGGTAATATTTCAATTCATCATTGCACAGGCTCTGATCGTCGGAACGCTCATCATTGTAAAGCAGATGAACTATTTTATGGATCAACCGCTGGGCTTTGATAAAGATGCAATTATAAATGTTCCTTTCCGCGTAGATACTGTCTGGTTCCGCAAGGTGGATTATTTAAAGCAACAGTTATTGTCAGTAAACGGAGTACAGGCAGTATGCTTCAGTTCCAACAGTCCGATTGAAGATGGTAATGATATGTGGAGCACATTCAAGTTTGAGCATTCAAGAAAAGAAGCAGATTTTAAAGTTATTACCAAATTCGCCGACAACGAATATGTGCCGGCTTATAAATTACAACTAATAGCCGGAAGAAATTTGCAACCTTCTAATATGACAAGGGAATTTTTAGTGAATGAGTCGCTTATGAAAAGCTTGGGTATAAAAAACCCTGATGAAATATTGAATAAAGAAATAAGCATGTGGGGTGATCGGATAAAATGTCCTGTTGTTGGCGTATTGAAAGATTTTAATGACAGGTCTTTTCGCCATGATCTTGCACCATTGCTTATTACCACAAACATCACCATGTACAGTCAGGCAGGAATAAAACTTGATACGAAAAACATTTCTTCTACACTACAATCTGTTAAAACAATTTGGGAGCAAACATTACCAAACTTTGTTTATGAATATAGGTTTCTTGATGATAAAATTGCAGGTTTTTACAAACAGGAGAATCAGTTAGCACAGTTGTATAAAATTTTTGCAGCAATTGCCATATTCCTTAGCTGTCTTGGGCTATACGGTTTAGCCTTATTCATGGCAGCGCAGAGAACAAAAGAAGTCGGTATTCGTAAAGTACATGGTGCCAGCGCAGGCAATATTGTTTATTTGTTTTCAAAAGAATTTATCATGCTCATTGCAATTGCCTTTGCAATTGCTACACCCTTTGCCTGGTATTACATGCAAAACTGGCTTCAGGATTATGCTTATCGCATCAATATCAGTTGGTGGTTATTAGCTGCAGGCGGGTTTATTGCTATAATTATTGCACTTGCAACAATAAGTTTCCAGGCAATTAAAGCTGCGTTTGCAAACCCGGTTGACAGCCTTCGCTCTGAATGAGCTTCGGCCGTCAATAAAAAACTGCTTACATTATCATCAAATAGACAGCAATTTACTAATTTGACGCACAAAAGTTGCCATTAATTATATGAAGAATTTATTTACCGGAAATAAGATCAAGTTATTCCTTCACGTTCTTGTCTGGGTGATACTGCTGGGACTTCCATTGTACTTTTTTAAGAGATGGGAAGTTGGAAAGGATTTGATGTGGGTTTATTATATAGGGAATGTAATTAATGGCATAATATTCTATACAAATTATCTGGTCCTGATCCCAAAGTATTTCTTTCAGAGACGCAGGCTCAGATACTATTTATTGGTGGTCTTCCTATTGATAACCATGTATTTCGTATCTGACTTTTCGAATAGATTGATTTTCAAGTATGTGGGAGGAAAAAACAGAAGAGAGTTGGTTGGCAGGGGAAGATTACCGTCAGATGACGGTACAATTTTACCTGATAATGGCAGAATCGGAAGGCCTCCTCTTAAGCCTAATTTTCACCTTGGCCCATTACCTTTCCGTGCGATGCATGTGTTTAACTATGGATTTACTTCTTTGTTCCTGGTATTCCTGTCAATCGGAATGAGAGTGCTTGAGCGTCATTCTCAGACGGAAAAACTACAGAGAGAGCTTGAAAAAGAGAAGCTGAATTCAGAGCTGGCATTTTTGAAAAATCAGATAAGTCCGCATTTCTTCTTTAATACATTAAACAATATTTATTCACTAATAAGCATAAATCCTGAAGATTCTCAAAAAGCGGTACTCAGATTGTCTAAAATGATGAGATACCTGTTATACGATTCGGAACATGGTAATGCAAAACTGAGTAATGAGATCGACTTCATGAATAATTATATCGATCTGATGAAGCTCAGGATGACGAATAAAATAAGTCTTAATGTGGTATTTCCAGAAAAGTATGCCGATTTGAATATTCCCCCGCTGATCTTTATCCCGTTTATTGAAAATGCTTTTAAGCATGGTATAAGTCATCGTGAGAAATCATTTATCGACATCAGTATGACCACCGAAAAAGATTTAATACTGTTCCGGTGTGCTAACAGTGTGATCAAAGCGAGGGAGGAAAGTGAACCAGGTCAGTCAGGTATAGGATTGGAGAATGTTACAAAAAGACTGAATCTCCTATTCCCCGGTAAGCATGATTTAAAGATCAATAAGTCAGATTCGGAATTCGAAGTAGTCCTACAGATTAATTTTGCATAATGATTACAACAATAGCTATTGATGATGAACCACTTGCATTACAGCTTGTAACTGGTTATATCGAAAAGACCCCCGGGTTGAAACTTGTCGGGAAATTTGATAATCCTCTTGATGCTGCTGAATTTTTGTCTGAATCGAGAGTGGATCTTATTTTTGTTGATATTCAGATGCCGGATCTCTCGGGTATTGAATTTACACGGCTAATGGAAAAAGGGCCAAAAGTAATTTTTACTACTGCATTTGAAAAATACGCTCTTGAGGGCTATAAACTTGAAATAGTAGACTATCTCTTAAAACCATTCAGCTATGAAGAGTTTATAGCAGCCGTTCAAAAAGTTCAGAAACTGCTACGCCTTGAGCAGAAAATGCCTGCCAGGGTAGATGTGAATAATGAATTTCTGTTTCTAAAATCGGATTATAAGATCAAGAGGATAAACTTTAACGATATTCTTTATATTGAAGGTCTTAAGGATTATGTAAAAGTATATATACACAATTCCGTAAAACCCATTCTTTCTCTTACCTCTCTGAAGCTTCTTGAATCTAAACTTCCTGAGAATAAATTTATGAGGGTCCACCGATCTTTCATTGTCAACCTGGAGAAAATTGATACTATTGAACGCAGCAGGATTGTGTTTGGCAAGGTATATATTCCTGTGAGTGATCAGTACAAAGAGAAATTCCAGGAATTCCTGGATAAGAACTTCCTATAAATAAATAATCACCAAAAAACTTAGAAATTCTTTAAACAGGGTCATGATTAGCCTTTCAGTGCCCGGTACTATTATTTCTTTACAGTAAGATACAGCGTATCAGAATTTAAAGCGGTAAAGATCCCGTAACCATTCATTATACTTGTCGAAGGATTTGTCAGGTTTTGAGAGCTGGTCTGTTTATCCGAATAAAGTGAAGCATAATCCGGTAGTACATGATATAGTATCAGTCGATGTTTTCCGTAATACTGAAATTCCATTGATCGGATTTCTATTCCGGAAAAGGTGGTTGGTGGTTTCCTGAACATGTTTCCAGGACGAGTATTGTCACCAAAATCACGTATCGCGGTAAGCGTTTTTTCCATGTTTTCAATAACTACTATATAATAAGAAGCATCAGGATTGTTCCATGTGAGTGATATTGGATCAGGATTTTCTGGCATTGATGTAGGGAAACCGGATGAGAAGTTCATCTGCGCTATTGTTATCGAAGTTACTGATTGAGTAAACTGCCTTGGTTTATTAGGAACTTCAGTATAAGCTGTAACTGTTTTCGAGTTGAAGAGAAAAGAGATATCATACCTTTCCCCCTCAACTATGGTCATGACACTGTCAACATATAGACCTTCACCAATAGGGGTAAGAATATTTGAAATATTGTTGTCAGTAATTTTTATTGAAAGCGAATTGATATCATCGGAAGAGTAATTAACATTTGAAGAAAAAGGTGTTTGCCTTGTTATCTTTATTAGAGGATGATCACCTGGCTTAAGGTAGGATTCGACTATTGGGGAATCTGTAAATTCTGAATTATCTGATTTAGTACATGCAGTAATTGCAGCAAAAATCATTAAAGTTTGTATTAATATTCTGAGTTTCATTTTATCTGAATTTAAGTGAAATAGTTATGTTTGGTGTAATTCCAAGATAGGTAACATTTGTTTCAATTACCTTTCCACTTTCTATAGCATATTGTTTGTACCAAATATTTTTACGGTTATAAACATTAAAAAGCGAGAATCCTATATATCCTATTTCTTGCCGGTCCTTATCGTCATAGCTACCTAAATAGAGTTTATAATTTACCGAAATATCGAAACGGTGATAATCTGGCAGACGCAGACTGTTTTTTGATGTAACGGTAAAATAATCCTGTGATGAACCATCAAGGAGAGTTATACTGTAAGCTCCTGAAGGTGCAGTATAAGGACGGCCGGTGGCAAATATCCAGTTAGCCGAAAAATCCCATCGCCGGTAATTATATAGTCCGACTATCTTGAATTCATGTGTAACATCCTGATAAGCAGGAAAATAAGTATCTGAATACACATCAAAATGGTTTTTTGATTCACCCAGGGTATAACTGATCCATCCGTTAAAATTGCCTGAATTCTTTTGTAGCAGAAACTCAATTCCTTTAGAGAACCCATATCCATTGAAGAAGTTTTCATCATAATTTATGCCCATTGGACTGGCATTGATCCTTAAAGAATACTCAGTAAGATTGTAGATCTTTTTATAATAGGCTTCTGCGCTGAATACATAATTTTTCAATTCATATGAAATACCGGCAATATAATGAACGGCTGAATTAATAGGTACCGAATTGCCATCCGCCAATATCCAGAAATCTTTACTTCCTGAGAGAATGTCTTCACGGGTTACGCGATTGGCAAATTGATAATATTTGCCATAAGCGGCTTTTAAAGTTAGCTTGTCGGTAAGATTATATGAGACAGATGCCCTTGGTTCAAAATATATTTTATTGGATGTCTCGAAATAACTTGATCGTATGCCGGGAAGAACCTGCATTTTATTATTAAAAAACTTCATTTTACTCTGAATATAAACTCCCCCCAGCAATGCTTGCCCACTTCTATTCAGGATGGTAGTGGTATCACTCTGCGCATAATTATATTTAATATCATAATGTGTCGAAAATCCTCCGAATTGAATCTGATTAAAATCGGTGATATCCCATTGATAGTCTGACTTTAAACTGTAATCCTTTAAATCGTTGTTCTCGAGGATTCCGTTCCTGCTTGTCCTTGATTCATTATTTGAATCAAAGATTGTTCCATTTTGTGTACGATCTCTGTGACTGTAATAATTTGAATAACTCAGGATTGTGTTTCCGTACAATTTTGAATTCCATTTGCGTGACCATTTCAGGCTACTTCCGATATTTCCATATCTGGTAAGATCTGTTGAACTCATACTGAGATTAGAACCTGATTGGCCAAATGAAGGAATTTCAGATGAAAAACTATTGTCAAGCTTATCAGTCCCATTGAAAATACTAAGCGATATTATATCCTTATCGCCCGGACGGTAAGTAAATTTTCCGTTAAGGTCATAAAAATATGAAGTAACCTTAGTGTTCTGAGAGAACATGCCACCAGGGCGCTGCATAACCGGAGTTGAAGTTGACGTTTCTGGTTTCTTATTGAACTTATCAAAAATTTTATTGTAAAGTGGACCCTTATAGGATCTCCTGAAAGCTATGAAAGAGGAAAACTTTTTTCCGATTGGAACCTCGGTATATAGATTCATACTCAAAAGACTCAGGTCACCACCCACATTAAAATTCTTCCGGTTACCTTCTTTGCTGGTAATCTCCGTTACACTCGATAGGCGGCCTCCGAACTTCGACTCAAATCCTCCTTTATAGAGTTGAACATCTTTTATTGCATTTGAATTGAAAGCGCTGTAAAACCCATATAAATGATCAACATGGTAAACAGTAAATCCGTCATATAGAACAAGATTCTGATCAGGTGTGCCGCCTCTGACATAAAGTCCTGAAGAAGATTCATTTGAAGCGCTGATTCCGGGCATAAGCTGGAAAGAGCGCATTATATCTTTTTCCCCTAAACTTGGAAGTGTTTCCAATTTCTTCGGAGTAAGTTTAATAGTACTTACTTCTGCTTTTCTTGAAAAAACAATATCATCGCGGTAGGCGGTAACTGTAACATTCTGAAGTGCCTGTGATTGAGGAATAATTTCAATCAATAGATTCCTTTTCATCGATTTTGGAGTCAAAAAAACCTCTGTCTTTTCATATCCGATATATTGTACAATCAGAGTACTTGTATCAGATGGGACTTTTAAAAAAGTGAAATATCCATCAGTATTTGTAGTAGTACCAATAGTTGTTCCTTTAACATAGATACTTGCAGAAGGCAGAGCTTCTCCGGTAGATTTGTCGCGAATTATTCCCGTCAGCGTAAAATTTAAGGCATCTGGGTTCCCAAAATATATCTTCTTCGGCTTTTCATATGTTTTATTTTCAAAAAAGTCAGCGCTGCTTTTTTCATATGCTGTTCTATTATCGATTTTTTGCTTTTTATCAACTTTATATTCAATAACATCCTCCTTGAAATTATCGATATTATCTTCTGATACAAAGTCCCGTTGAGATGGATAAATATATCTAACCTTTCCGAAAACATTTTTGAGACCGTTTAAAATTAGATCCGACTGCTTTATTAGTTTATCATTTATCTGCAGAAACATGTTGGCATGTCCGAATAGAAAATTGTTTGTAATGCTGCCAGCCAATGTCTCAATGCAATTAAGTTTTTCTTGAGGACTTGTACCCATGTTGGGGAGATAAATAAATTGAAAATTAATGTAGGCGGTAGATTTTCTGAGTGTGTCCAAATCAAATAATTGTTGTGCAGTTTGATTCTCTTCACCAATGATAAAAATAAAAGGTCTTTTTATTACACTATAATTGCCGTCTCGGGCAAAAGAAATATAAGTTAAGTAACAGGGGCTGCCGGGATAATTAAGAGTATAAACATTTTGTGCTATTGAGGTCTTATTTAATGTTAAAAATAACATACATAAGGCAAGCACAACACCTGAACCCTCTGCAAGCTTTGATTTTATTCTTGTCATATTGGATGTTTTTCAATTTTGAAAAGCCAAAAGATATCAGTCTGACTGTTTCTAAAGAAATAAAATAGACAGTTCCGCTATTTTTCTAGACGGAATAAGGTTTTTTATCTCTTATAAATGTTTATTAGAAAGTATTACAGCCTTATTATTTTCAGAGAATGATTAAATTCCTTCTTTGATGGCATTCAGTCTGTAAAAATTTAGAATCTGTCGGTGAATAAGCGTCTTCTATATATATTATTTCTTTTGATCTGTAGATCTGAATAAATTTGGGAAGAAACGACTTATAAGAATTTTAACCTTTAAAAACACATTATTATGAGAAATCCACAAAATTCTGACAAAAAAGTTATAAATACGGCAAGACCTTTGATTCTTGTTGGTCTATTTATACTTTTCTTTGTACAAGTATCTGCTCAAAATGGCACAATAAATTTCTCGGGGAACTGGGTATTAAATGAATCAAAAAGCAAATTCGGAGACAGCCCCTTTCGTATGGCTGCATCGATTTTGATTGTTAAACAGGAAGGGAACAACCTTTCCACGGAAAGAACCCAGAACTCTCCTGATGGGCAGGAGATGAAAACGACAGGTAAATTCACAATGGATGGGAAGGAATGTGAAAATTCAGGCTTTATGGATTCAAAAACAAAATCAACTGTTAAATGGTCGGCCGACAATAAGTCAATAACAATCGCTTCCTCAACCATATTCAATATGAACGGAGATAATATGGAGATGAAGGCGTCTGAAACCTGGATGTTAGAAGGAGACAAAGCACTGAAGATTGAGACTACCAATAGTATGCCTGACGGAGAGTTGAAAACGACATTGGTTTATGATAAAAAATAAAAACTCTGGAGTACAAACTTCATCAAAATTTTGTTTTATCGAAAACTAATTTTATTTTTGCACTTGAACAAAATAGAAAAATGAAAGCAAATTATACAAATTGGCGTTGGTGGTTAAGTGTTTTTCACTTTTTTTTGTGAGACTGCCAGCAATTTGTTTATAATATTTTAAGATATTAATCAACCGCCTGTCGTACTCACGACAGGCTTTTTTTTTAGGAGAAAAAATGATTATAACAGGTATTATGAAAAAATTTAAGATTAAAACAACATCGAGAAAGCTATTGGCCGACATAATTACTCCGGTAAGTATATATCTGAGAATTAGAGATATATATCCAAATTCACTGTTACTTGAAAGCTCAGATTATAGGGGGAATGAAAATAGCTATTCATTTATATGTATGAAACCTCTGGCCGGTTTCGAAGCAGATAATGGATATGTGACCGAAACCTACCCCGACGGATCAGGAGTGAATACTGAAATAACAGATAAACAAACCTTTAATACAAGGTTTTCAACTTTCATCAACTCATTTATTCAATCGGATGTACCGGAAGAGATACCCGTAAACGGACTTTTTGGTTATTTATCATACGATGCTGTAAAATATTTTGAGAAGATAGTATTGAAGAAGATCCCTGACTGCCCTTATAAAATTCCTGATGCCAGGTATCACCTGTATAAATATATTATTGCCATTAACCACTATCAGAACATATTACAGATAATTGAAAACCAGGTAAACGGCGAACCCGGGGAATCCGACAGGATCGAATCATTGCTTAATAGCAGAAATGTAGCGATTTATACCTTTAAAGCTGTCGGGGAGGAACACAGGAACATTTCTGATGACCAGTACATGGCAATGGTCACAAAGGGTAAGGAGCATTGTTATCTGGGCGATGTGTTTCAGGTAGTGTTATCAAGACAATTCTCACGACTCTTTACAGGTGATGAATTCAATGTATACCGGACATTGAGGTCAGTCAATCCATCACCATACCTGTTTTATTTTGATTATGGGAATTACAAGATTTTCGGATCATCTCCGGAAGCTCACCTGAAGATTAATAAGGGCAAAGCATATATTAATCCGATTGCCGGAACATTCAGACGAACTGGTAATGATGAAAATGATAAGCTGCTCTCACAACAGTTATCAGCCGATCCGAAGGAAAACGCTGAGCATGTAATGTTGGTTGATCTTGCCCGCAACGATCTGAGCAGACATTCCGGCAATGTTAAAGTTGACAGCTACCGCGAGGTACAGTTTTATTCTCATGTTATTCATCTCGTATCTGCTGTTTCCGGAGATCTTAAAAAGGATACTACAATGGCTGAGGTGATGTCGGCTACATTCCCGGCCGGTACTCTGACAGGCGCTCCTAAATATATGGCAATGAAGATTATAGATAAATATGAGAATCAAAGCAGGGGATACTACGGAGGCGCCATCGGCTTCCTCGACTTCAGGGGGCAATTTAACCACGCCATTATGATCAGAACTTTTCTGAGCAAAGCAAATACACTTTATTACCAGGCCGGCGCCGGTATTGTGGCCATTTCTGACGAAGAGAAAGAACTGCAGGAAGTTAATAATAAGCTTGGTGCCCTCAGAAAAGCGATTGATCTCGCAGAAGATATTAAGTAATTGTATATTGAAGAAAAAATGAAGAAGATATTGGTTATTGATAATTACGATTCGTTTACATACAACCTTGTATATTTCATAGAAAAAATAACAGGAACGAGCCCATCCGTATTCCGTAACGACGAAATATCTCTTGAAGAAGTTGGGGACTATGAAAAGATACTGCTTTCACCCGGACCAGGAGTTCCGGTTGATGCAGGTATCTGCATTGACCTGATAAAACGCTATTCGCCAACGAAAAGCATACTTGGAATATGTCTGGGACACCAGGCAATTGCGGAGGCTTTCGGAGGCAAGATCCTGAATTTGAATAATGTTTATCATGGTGTTGCCACCCCTGTCGTAATTGAGGAATTTAATGAACCGCTTTTCATAAACATAACATCCCCAATTACAGGTGGAAGGTATCATTCCTGGGTTGTGTCAGGTGATGATCTGCCTGAGTGTTTAAGAATAACATGCAAAGATGAAACCGGAATTATTATGGGAATAAGTCATAAAATATATGATGTACGCGGATTGCAATTCCATCCGGAATCGGTTCTTACAGAGCATGGCATTGACATAATAGCAAATTGGATAAGAGCCTAACGGGCACAGGGCATGGGGCACAGAGCTCAGGGCACAGTGCACAGGGTAAATCAACGATAAACGATTAACGACAAACGAAAAACGCAAAAAAATGCGAGAAATACTTAATCATCTTTTCGAGCACAAATCCCTTAACAGGCAGGAAGCGGAAAGGATCCTTACCAACATAGCGAACGGTATTTATTCAGAATCGGAAATTGCGGCTTTTCTGACTGTTTACCTGATGAGGAGCATAACTGTCGATGAGCTCACCGGATTCCGTGATGCACTTCTGAATCTTTGTATCAGGATAGACCTGTCAGAATTCGAACCTATGGATGTATGCGGTACAGGTGGCGACGGGAAAGACACTTTTAATATTTCAACACTCACTACATTTGTACTTGCCGGTGCAGGAATAAAAATAGCCAAGCATGGTAATTATGGTGTAAGTTCAACATGTGGGTCTTCTAATATCCTGGAGCATTTTGGTTACAGATTTTCTACTGATAGTGATAAATTAAAAAGAGAGATCGATAAATCAGGTGTCTGTTTTTTACATGCGCCGCTCTTCAATCCTGCAATGAAAAATGTAGCTCCTGTTCGCAGGTCTCTTAAAATAAAGACCTTTTTTAATATGCTGGGACCAATGGTTAATCCTTCATTCCCCACCAGACAACTTATAGGAGTCTATAGTCTCGAACTTGCACGATTGTACAATTATCTGTATCAGCAATCATCAGTTAAATATATGATTATTCATAGTCTTGACGGATATGATGAGGTTTCGCTTACCTCTGAATTCAAATATATTCTGAATGGAGTTGAACAGATCGTATCCCCTGAAATGATGAACTACAAAAGAGCTCTGCAATCAGAACTGAGCAGTGGCAGGAACGTACCTGAGTCAGCCAATCAATTTTTAAATATACTGGACGGGAAAGGTACAATAACCCAGAATAATGTTGTTACAGCTAATGCACAGATGGCCCTGAAATGTTATTACCCCTCAAAATCATTTGAAGAGTGCCACGAAATTGCATCTCAGTCTCTGTTAAACAGGAAAGCTTATGGCTCTTTTACAAAACTGATTGAAATGCAGTCATGACAATTCTTGATAAAATAGTAGAAAATAAAAAGAAAGAACTCGAAGTGCTTACCGGGTTGATTACTGTGCGGGAACTCGAAAGCAGTAAGCTTTTCTGCCGGGAAATCATTTCTCTTTCAGAATTTCTGCTTAACAGGAACAGAACAGGGATAATTGCGGAATTTAAACGAAAATCCCCTTCAAAAGGTATAATAAACTCATCTTCACCGGTAATTGAAGTGACATCGGGTTATTTCAGAGAAGGCGCCTCCGGTGTTTCAATTCTGACTGACACTCAATTTTTCGGTGGTTCAAATGCTGACCTGTTGAATATACGCGAAAAAAGTAATTTCCCCATTCTGCGGAAGGACTTTATTCTTGATGAATACCAGGTAATCGAATCCAGGGCAATAGGCGCTGACGTAATTCTGCTCATTGCAGCTGCTCTTGAAAAAGATAAGATACTGACCCTTTCGAAATTAGCCAGGTCACTTGGGATGGAGGTTCTTCTTGAAGTACATGAAGCAGATGAGCTTGACAAAGTAAACATGCATATTAATTTAATTGGTGTTAATAATCGTAATCTGAAGACATTCGAGGTCAATACTGATGTCTCTGAGATGTTGGCAGAAAAAATTCCGCATGAGTTTTTAAAGATTTCCGAAAGCGGAATTTCTTCATCCGGGGTTATAAAACACCTCCGTACTGTCGGATACGATGGATTTCTGATAGGTGAGAAGTTCATGTGTTCTTATGATCCTGTTAAAGCTTTTTCTCATTTTGTTAAAGATTTAATTTGAAAAACATGATCAGAGTAAAAGTATGCGGATTGAATGATCCTTTAAATGTAAAAAAACTGGCAGAAACAAAACCGGATTTTATGGGGTTTATTTTCTACCCCGGCTCACCAAGATATGTGGGTGATGAACCGGAAATGGTACTTTTCCGGAATGTTCCTCCCGGCATCAGGAGGATAGGAGTTTTCCTGAATGAGTCTAATCAGAAGATCCTTGATTTATCAATACGTGCAGGTCTTGAGATGATACAACTGCATGGTAAAGAATCACCTGTATCCTGTTTACAACTAAAATCATCAGGACTCACAATTATAAAAGCATTCAATATTGAAGCGGATTTTAGTTTTGAATCGCTGAAGCAGTATATGTCCGTGTGTGATTATTTTTTATT
>Ga0184615_10001527_pt1 | contig 12488 bp, 11 predicted proteins | sample PLM4_65_coex_FD_133134 | JGI IMG/M metagenome (GOLD analysis project Ga0184615, IMG submission 133134) | Groundwater sediment microbial communities from an aquifer in East River, Colorado, USA - PLM4_65_coex | ecosystem: Environmental > Terrestrial > Soil > Riparian zone | place: USA: East... | reverse complement strand
CCGGAAGCTTCCTTCGCCGGACAGCAGGATACTTACCTGAACGTCGTGGGCGCCGACGTCGTGGTGAAGGCAGTCGAAGACTGCTGGAAATCGCTGTACACCGAGCGCGCCATTGCCTACCGTCGCGACCACAACATTCCGGAAGCCGACGCGGCCATGGCCGTGGTGGTGCAGCGCATGGTGGACGCTGAAGCTGCCGGCGTAATGTTCACGCTCAACCCCATCACTGGCGCGCTCGACGAGTTGGTGGTGGAAGCAGGCTGCGGATTGGGCGACGCGGTGGTCTCGGCGCGCGTCAATCCGGATCGCTTCCGGCTGCGGCGTCGCGCTCCGCACGAAGTGATCGAAACGGTTGGCAACACGACCGCGGGCGTGCTGACCCCGGCGCTGCTGGCGGAAGTCGCCCGGCTGGGGCTCGCTGCGGAGCGCTTGCTGGGCCGGGCCGCGGACATCGAATGGGCCACCGCCGGTGGCCGCGTCTACCTGCTGCAAAACCGCGCCGTCACCGCTGCCGGTCCACGCCGCCCGGTGGTCCATTTCGGCAGCCGCTGGAACGAGGAGCGCTGTCGCGACCGGCTGACGTTTTGGGCGAATCATAACGTGCGTGAGACCATGCCCTATCCGCACACGCCGTTTTCCTGGTCGTTCTGGAACTACCTGGTTTTTCCGGCGATGGGCGCGGCGATGGGCCTATGGAGCGAGGAGGAGAAGGCCAATCCGTCGACGGCGCCGCACATCATGGATCTCGTGGATGGCCGGGTGTACTGGAACCTGAACGTGATGACCGGAATCATGGGCCACATGGCGCACCCCCGTATTGGGCGCTTGCTGGACGCCGAGGTCGCCGACATTGTGGCTGAACTGATGCGCACCGGCCAGCTTCAGCCGATCTCCCGACCCTTCAGTCCGCGCCGCTTGTGGCACGCCTGGCGCGCTCCGGGCGGTCTGCGCAACGTTTTGGGGAACATCAGCGCGGAAACTGCCTGGGCGGATTTGAGGAGCGTTCAGGACGAAGTGGCGGCGTTCAGCAAAATCGACGTACGCATTCTGAACGAGGAACAGATTCTGGCGCTGTGCCGCTACTTCGCTTCTGAGTCGATTCCGCGTGGCATGACCGCGATGGCCGCGGCGATCATCGCGCTGCCGATCCTGGCCCTGCTGCAATGGCGGCTGCCGCGCTGGGGCTTTGCCGACGAGGTGCCACGCCTGCTCTCCGGCCTGCAGGGAAATCCCACCATGGACACAGCGCTGGCGATGTGGGACGTGGCCGCGTCGGCGGGGCCGGAAGTACGCGCGGTCTTCGCCAGCCGGCCGATCGCCGACGTGCCTGCCGCGTTGCGCGAACTTCCGGCGGCGAGCGGATTTCTGGAACGCCTGGATCAGTTTCTGAAGCAGCACGGCCATCGCGCGGTGCGCGAGTTTGATTTCGCCTGCCCGCGCTGGCGCGAAGATCCCACCTTTGTCTACGACACCATTCGCAACTACCTGGCCCATCCGCCCGGCGATTTGACGCCGCGTCAACATTACGAGCGGCAGATCCGTGAGCACGATGAGGCCAGGGCCCGCGTCGAGCGCGGACTCGCGAAACGGCCCCTGCGTCGCTGGCTCTTTCGCCGCATGATCCGCGCCATCGAGACGCGGTTACACCTACGGGAAGCGCCCAAGTTTTACGTGCTGATGGGAACGGCTCACCTGCGCGATCTGTACATTGAGGTCGGCCGCCGCATGGTGGCCCGCGGCTTGCTGGAAAAAGCGGATGACTTCTTCTTCCTGTCCATTCCCGAGATCGAACGGGTCTCCGCCGGCAGGCTGGACCGCTCCTGGGTGAACGTGGAGATCCCTAAGCGGCGCTTGGAGTTTGCGCGTCACATGCGCGCGAATCCGCCGCTGGTGGTCCGCAGCGATGGGCTGCCGGTGGTCCACGCCAAACCCGCGGTGGACGGCGACGTGCTGCGCGGTGTGCCGGCGTCGGCAGGGACCGCCCGCGGACCCGCGCGCATACTTATGGATCCCGGCGACGGCGCGCTGCTGCACAAAGGCGAGATCCTGGTCGCTCCGTTTACCGATCCCGGCTGGACTCCGCTGTTCCTTACCGCCGGCGGCCTGGTGATGGAGATTGGCGGCATGATGAGCCACGGCGCGGTGACCGCACGCGAGTACGGCCTCCCCGCCGCCGTCGGCGTCAAGGACGCCACGCGCCTGATCAAGGACGGCGAACTGATCGAAGTGGACGGCGCGACGGGGGAAGTGCGCCGGGTCGTCGCCTCCATCGCCGGCCATTGACGGCGCGCAGCTCTCGTAGTATTGTTGGTACTAGGTACCAGAAATTAGAAAATGCCGAAGCAAACCAGAGTTGGGCGTGCCGTGCGAAGGACGCTCAACACACGGATAGCGATCCCCATACCGTTTCTGGACCGAGATGGCCGGGAATTAGAAGCCGGGATCAGGGAACGGTGGCGGAACGAAGTACACCGTGTGCTAACGAATTGCTTCGGTGGCGCAACAAGCATGCCGGCTCCGGGGACGTTTGCCGTGGAAACCCCGGAAGGATTGCTCCAGGTCTGGGACGAGGTAGGTCAATGGCTGGTAGTGTCCTATTGTCGCAGGAAGCAATTCCTGGCGAAACGGGATCTCCTGGTGGATCTCGTGGAACGCATGAGAATCGACCTGAATCAGCACTCCGTACTGATTTGCGTCGACAAGTCATGGTCTTTTTTAGTGGAGAGCGAAAGTGAACAACCCAAACGTGCGATTCATCGAGGTCGAGCGCGACTCTGATCTGAGGGCAAAGGAACGCCGGGTCACAGCAGCGGTGAAACGTCTATACCCGAGGTGTGGGCCCGTGAAGCTGTATCGTACCGCGGATGGCCGGATTGGTTTCGAGGCCAGGCTGGGCGCTGTTGCTGGCGAGCGCAAGCGACTCGACGAAGTCTACAGGACCATCATGAACGTACTCGGCCAACGGCGGGGCCGGCGCCCGGGTGTGAAGACCATCCAGACGAAGTTGCGCTTGCCCGAGCCGGTTTTTGTTGCTCTGAAAAAGGCCGCCCAGAGTTCCGGTGACAGCGTGTCGACGGTGGTTGCCAACCTTGCCAGGCAACAGTTGTCGGTGTAGGACCGACGCCCGCGGGCAGCCGGGAGCAGCCGTTTCTCCCAAGTATCTTGGAACGGCTCTTAGGAGAGGTTGGGGGCCCAAGCTGCTAGCGCAGGCTTGTCCAAACTACGACGACTATCATGAGGGTACCATTCCTGGTTAAAAGGCCACATTTGCGATTATTGCCAGTGATGAACCACCACTGTTGGCCAAGCAGTTGGTACGAAGGAGCGAGGCTATGAGCACCCTCCCTGCCGCAGTCGGCGTCAAGGACGCCACGCGCCTGATCAAGGACGGCGAGCTGATCGAAGTGGACGGCGCGACGGGGGAAGTGCGGAGGGTGGTTCCTGTTCACGGGCGGGCGTGGACGACCCTACACCCATCGTAGTATTGTTGGTACCAGCTTGTTGGCCGCAGATGGTTCCGTCTTCCTTGTAGGCGCAGCATTTCCACATACTCATCGCCTCAGTTTCCACTGATGCATGTAGGCTGTCGTGTTGGCCGGATGCTCTCTGCCTTCAAAGTCAATATGAATGACGTTCAGATTATGCCGCGTGCACCAGACCTGTATCCCGTGTTCAGTGAAGCCGGTCTGAATCCTCTGGTAGTCCCTGGGAGCCACGCCATCCGGGATCTCTTTCAGGCACTCGCCACAGTGAAGGTAGGTGCTGATGCAGTTCCTGTTGGAAAGTTTGTAGGGCATTCATGATCGCCTATTCTTGACGTGCTTCACCCCGCAGCTTGAGCAGACGCACACTTCCCGTTCGAACGTGATTCGCCGCCCGTTTTCGTCAGACCAAGATATGTAACCGACCCCGTTGCGAGTTGCAGAGCACGAAACACAGGGGCAGGGACTGTAAGCCCTCAGTTGTCGACCCTTTTCCACAACCCACGCATAGCTCGCGGTCTCCGCCATAGCAAGCCGTCGAAGGCCTGTTCTATTTTAGAACATTTCTGCGTGTGGGTGAGGCGTAATCTCTCACCGTGACCAAGCAGCGCACCCGGAGGAACATCATCGGCAGACGCGTGGCCGAAGCGCGCAGCAGATCCAAGCCCGCACTCACCCAGGATGCGCTTTCAGGCCAGCTAGCCCGAGTCGGAATTCAGCTCGATCGAGCGGCGATTGCGAAAATCGAAAACAACCTCCGCCGTGTATTCGATTACGAACTCAAGGCTCTCGCAGATGTACTTAGCGTGGATGTCAGGTGGCTCCTGGAGGATGAGGCCCCTTGAAGGACCCTACCTCTCAACTCCGCTCTGCCACGCGCCGCGCCAAGTCCGATGTAGCGAACAAGCTAGTCAGCATGTTTCTTCACGAGCTCAGCCGAAGGATCAGCAAGAACTGGACAATCAGAGTCGAATCCGAGGAATACGAAAGACTTGTCCGCCACCAGTTCAGGAATCGGTGTCCGTATTGCTCTTGCGACTTATCAGAGACAGCAGCGGTGGTTGAGCACCTGGACGGCATGAATCGCTACCGAGCGGGTCTCCATGTTCCTGGAAACGTGCTAGTGGCATGCAGGAGATGCAATAGCGAGAAGCGCCGCGACGACGGGCTCAATGTGCTTCCCTTGGCCGAATCCGGATGGGCTTCTTTCCTTTCGCACGACGGTACGCGCTGTGCTGCTTCGTGCCTCACCTGTGCGTACTGGAAGGCCATTTGGCCAGACAGAGCCGAGCGAAGCCGTCAGCTCTGTGAAAACCTCGACAAGATTCAGTTATTTCGAAAGTCGTTTCCAGAGTTTCACCGCTCTCGACCTCTCATAGCTGCCACACTCACTCCTTTGCTCACAAAGCTATACTCAGATTGTCAACTTTTCGCTGAGGGGGAGATCAAGTCCCTCTTGGAGAGATTCAACGTGGCACGGGAGGATCAAGGGTAGCCGAGATGGGGCCAGCTTCCCTATTGGCTTCCGCTGTTAGTCGTCGCGCCCCCATGACTCCCTCGATCTCAACCGGGAACCGGCTCGACATAGCTGCGGACGAGCCTAGCCGAGAGCCCCCCGGGGTGAAGACAGTCCAGACGAAGCTGCGCTTGCCAGAACCTGTTTTGTTGCCCTAAAGAAGGCGGCCCAGACTTCCGGCAGTAGCGTGTCGACAGTAGTAGCGAATCTGGCCCGGCGAGAACTTGCCCTCTGACCTTCGTTCTCCTCATTAGGGCGAAAACGAAACAACTTCCTTCCCCCAACTGCATCGTTCTCTCGCGAGCATCCCTGTAGAGTCAAGAGCTTACCGTTTGGATGCCCGGGTGCTCGATCCTCTCTGGGCGCGGCAATCCTTAGAAAGGGGACATCACCATGATCTCCCAATCGAAGATTGACGCGAATAGGAGAAACGCAGCAAAGTCGACCGGCCCGCGGACGGCGTCGGGCAAGGCCGTGGCTTCCATGAACGCCGTAAAACACGGGCTCTGCGCCCGTAAGCCGCTGATTCCGGGCGAAAGCGAGACCGAGTTCGCCCAATTCACCAGCGACTGGGTGGGCAGCCTCCGCCCGCTCGGCGCGCACGAACGCCTGCTGGCCGAGCAGATCATCATGGCCGCCTGGCAGTTGCGGCGCGTCCCGCAGCTTGAAGCCGGCCTGCTGGCCAGGTACATGCGTCAGGACGGGGAACACCCGTTCGCCATGGCCCCGGAAGCCTACCAGCAGTTGAGCCGGATCGACCGCCACCATACCGCGCTCCAACGGACCTTGGACCGCTCGCTCAAGGATCTGGAACGCATGCAGGCCGAGCGCGGCGATCAGGAGCCCGAGGAAGGAGTACAGAACGAACCCACCGAGCCAGAACTGTCGGTGCCTGAGATGCTTAACCAGCCGGCCATGAACCCGGGCGGACGCAGTTTCGGCTGTGATAGCATCCCACCGAATGCCGGATGATTCATTGACGGGGCGGACGCTAGGCCGCTACCACGTGCTGGAGAAGGTTGGTGAGGGCGGAATGGGCGTGGTCTACCGCGCCGAAGACACCCGTCTGAACCGGATCGTCGCGCTCAAGCTCATCCACCCATCACTGCTGGAAGACCAGGAAGCACGCCAGCGGTTCTTGCGCGAGGCCCAGGCCGTCAGCGGCATCACTCATCCGAACGTCTGCACCATCCACTCCATTGAGGAAGAGGATGGCCAGCTCTTCCTGGTGCTGGAGTTTCTCGAAGGCCGCCCGCTGAAAGAACAGGGCCTGGAGTTGCGCAGCAACAGCAAGGCGCTGCTCGATTGCCTGATCCAGGCCGCGGAAGGATTGGCTGAAGCGGGACGCTGCCAGGTGGTGCATCGCGACATCAAGTCGTCCAACATCTGGGTGACCACGCGCAGCATGGTCAAGCTGGTGGATTTCGGATTGGCCAAGCACTTGACGCCCAAGCCCACCAGCGACATGACCGCCGACGTCACCGAGAAGGGCGTGACCGTAGGGACCACGCACTACATGTCTCCGGAGCAGGCCCGGGCCCGCGAAGTGGACACCCGCAGTGACCTGTTCTCCTTCGGCGTGGTGATGTACGAAGCCGCGACTGGACGGCTGCCGTTCACCGGCCAGAACACCGTGGAAGTCTTCGACCAGATCCTGAACGCCGAGCCGGTGCCGCCATCGCAAGCCGGATCGTTGCTGGGCACGGAGTTCGACCGCCTCGTGCTCAAGGCTCTGCGTAAGGATCCGGGCGAGCGCTATCAGTCGGGCGCCGACCTGGTGGTGGATCTGAAGAGCTTGCGGCGGAGCCTGGAGAGCGGTCCGCGCACGCCGTTGCCGGGCAGCATTCCGGCGGCCAGCCAGATGGCCATCCCCGCTTCAGGATCGGGGCCGGTGGCGCCGCCGACCTCGCCACTGCGCAGCGCGGTCTTGATTCTGGTGGCGCTGGGTGTGCTCGTGGGCTTGACCGTGTTGTCTGTCTACGTGCTCAGCGGAAAGAAGCAGGCGGATGCTCCATCCGCAGGACCGGCGCGGCCGACGGTGGCGGTGCTGGCGTTTGAGAACCGCACCGGCGATCCCAAGATGAACTGGTACGGTGTGAATGCGGCGGAATTGCTGGCGGGCGAATTGGCCAAGCTGCCCAACGTCGACGTGATCAGCAAGCAGCGGCTCTACGACGCGCTCAAGGAGCTGCACAAAGACGCCACCGCCGTGGACCAGACGGTGGCCACGGAAGTGGCCAAGCGCAGCAACGACACGCTGATGGTCCGCGGCGACACCCTGTTGCTGGGCGAAGACGTGGTGATGAAAGCGGAAGTGGTGGAAGTCTCCAGCGGGCACTTGCTGGCTGCCGAGCGCGTTACCGGCGTGACCCAGCAGAACCTGCTGTCCAAAGTCGATGAACTCGGCAATCTCCTGCGCGAAAAGCTGAAGGCGGTGAAATAGCGATGATCCACATTGAGAAGATGGAGCGCCGGGATTGGCTCTGGCCGCTGCTGTTTCTGGCGCTCGGCGTGGCCGGCGCCTTCACCGCCTACAAGCTCTTCCACCAGGCTTTCCCGGAAGCGTCCATTGACCTGCGTCTGACCCGCGATGAGATCAGCGCCCGCTCGCTCAACTTCCTGCGCGGCCGCGGTCTGAACACCGACGGCTACCGCCGCCTGACCGTTTTCGATTACGACAACCAGGCCAAGACCTACCTGGAGCGGGAGCTGGGTCTGCAGGAAGCCAACAAAGTGATGGGTTCCACCGTACGGATCTGGCGCTGGCAGACTCGCTTGTTCCGCCCTCCGCAGAAAGAGGAGATGAGCGTCTGGCTGAGCACCGCCGGGGAGATGGTGGGCTTCTCACACAAGGTGGAGGAGAGCCTTCCGGGCGCCAAGCTGGAGAAGGAAGAAGCCCAGCGCATCGCCGAGGTCTTCCTGCGCAGCGAACGCAAACTCGATCTCAGCCATTACAAGCTGGTGACCGATGAGGTGACCAATCGCCCCAACCGCCTGGACTACACCTTCACCTGGGAGGAAGACGGCTTCAAGCTCAAGGAGGCCACGCGCCGGATGCGGGTCACGGTGATCGGCGACCAGGTCGGGGGCTTCGATGAGTTCCTCAAGATTCCCGAACAGTGGACGCGCGACTACATCAAGTTGCGCTCCCGGAACGAGCTGCTGCAGAACTTTGCCAACGCCAGCTACGTGCTGCTGCTGGGCGGGATGATCTTCGTGATCGCGCGTTCCGCGCGGCTGCGCAAGATCCACTGGAAGGCCGCCGCGGGCATCGGCGCGGTGGTGGGCTTGCTGTTCGCGGCGCAGCTTTGGAACAGCCTGCCCCAGACGATCCTGCAGTTTCCCACCAACACGCCCTACGAGACGCTGGCCGCCGTGCTGGTGGTCCTCTTCCTGATCGCCGGTGTAGTCATGGGCATCTATACGATGATGCTGGCCGCTTCCGGCGAGCCGCTCTACCGCGATCTCTCGCCGGACCGCGTGGCCTTGAACCACCTGTTCACCTGGCACGGACTGCGGACCAAGGAGTTCTTCCGTTCCACGCTGATCGGCTACGGCATGGCCGGGATGCACCTGGGATTGGTGGCGCTGTTCTACACGCTGGCCTCGCGTTACGGGGCCTGGGCGCCGTTGGACGTCAACTACGACAACACCATCTCTACCGCGGTGCCCTGGGTGGCGCCATTGGCCATGGCCCTGATGGCTTCCACCACCGAGGAGTTCGGCTTCCGCTTGTTCGCCATCCCGCTGGTGCTGCGGCTGACGAAATCGAAGTTCCTGGCGATCGTGGTGCCGGCCTTCATGTGGGGCTTCCTGCATAGCGCCTACCCGCAGCAGCCGGCCTGGATCCGCGGTGTGGAAGTGGGCTTAATCGGCATCGTGGCCGGCTGGGTCTTCCTGCGATTCGGCATCCTGGCCACGCTGGTCTGGCACTACACCGTGGACGCCGTGCTCATGGCCATGTTCCTGATGCGCTCGGACGTGCTGAGCTACCGCATCTCCGGCGCGCTGGTGGGCGACGCGGTGCTGGTGCCGCTGCTGATCAGCGTGGTCTTCTACATGGAGTCGCGCGGATTCCTCAAGGACCGCCGCATCTTGAACGCCGCGCCGGATGAGGAGCCTGCGCCGGTGGCCGCGCCGGCGGCAGCCGTGGCCGCAGCCAAGGTGGATTCAGACCTGGAGACCATCAGCTCTCCGGGCCAGCCGGCGGACGCGGAAGTCATCACAACCACCGGCCTGCCGGCTATCGTCTTGCCCGCTCCGTTTCAGTTCCTGCCGACAGAAGGCATGCGCCTGCTCGTTTTCGGGGCGGTCCTGGCGGTGGCCGTCGCGGTGTGGGTGAAGCAGCCGTCCATCGGCCGCTCCTTCAAACTACAGGTCACGCCGCAACAGGCGCAAGACGCCGCCACCAAGTATCTCGGCACGGTCACCCCGCGCGTGGCCGTCGGCATCTACCGGCGGGTCACTTCGCTCGAGGACGGCATTTCCGGATCGGCCACCGATTACCTGCTGGAGCGCTTCAACCCCCAGGAAGTCGGCGAGATCTATCTCACGGAAGTCCCGGCGGTCTTCTATCAGACCCGCTTTTTCCAGCCCGGGCAAAAGGAGGAGTACAACGTCTGGGTAGGTCTGGACGGCCGTCCCGAGCGCTACGCCCATATCCTCGATGAGAAGGCGCCCGGCGAGCGGCTCACCAAGCCGCAAGCCCAGTCCCTGGCGGAGAAGTACCTGCTCGATCGCCATATTCCCCTCGACAACTACCAACTCGTGGATCATGAACTCGAAGCGCGTGACGCCCGCACCGACCACGTGCTGACCTGGGAAGATCGGCTGCCCAGCCTCAGCGACAACGCCCGGCATCGCATCAGTGTGGCGGTGAAAGGCGATGAAGTGACCGGGCCGCGTCACTGGATCAAGATTCCCGAGGAGTGGGAACGCCAGCACACCCGGATTACCTTCTGGGTGACGCTGCCCAACCTGTTGATCATCGGCGTGGGCTTGATCGCGGTGGTGCTGGCGGCCAAGGCCATGTCCCGCTTCACTCCGAACTGGCGCTTCCACTTGATACTGGCAGGCATCGGCGCTGCGATCATCCTGGTGCACACCATGAATGGGGCGCGCGGCTGGGCCTTGAGCTACGACACCTCCATACCCTGGGCCAACTACAGCACCCAGCGCTCACTGCTGGCCTTAATGGCGGTGATCGGAGGATTCGTCGGCCTGGCTTCCTTGAGCGTGGTGGCGGAGATCCTGATCGCCGAACGGTTCAGACGCCCGCGCTTCTGGGCGCCCCCCGGTTTCGAGCGGGCCCGCGCTCTGATGGAAGGCCTGATCGCCGGAGTCGCTGCCGCCCTGATTCTGGGCGGTGCGCGCCTCCTGACCAGTGTGGCGGTGGACAAGATTCCCTCAGTGGCACGCGGCGCCGCCTCCGGGATTCCCAGCTTCCCGGTGGCCGAAGCCCCCGGACTGGCGATGTTCACCGGCAGCCTCATGGGCGGCCTGACGGGAGCGTTGGTTCTGGCCGCGGCCGCCGCGGTCTTCTTCCGGCTGTTGCGCAGTCCGCTGGCCGCCGCTCTGGGACTGGCGGTGGTGTCTACGATGGCCGCTGCGGCGCCGGCTCTGAGCGCGACCCATTTCCTCAAGCTCTGGATCGCCACCGCAGTGGTCCTGGTGGTGCTTTTCGCCCTGATGTTGCTGTTGCGTTTCAACCTGTTCTCATACATCGCACTGTGGCTGGCCTCCAGCGCGATTCCATCCATTGCCTCGGCCTGGTCGCATCCCGGCTTGCACGCCTTCGCGGTGCAGGCCGCGATTCTCTCCGGCCTCCTGCTTCTTGGTTCCCTCATATGGATTCGTTACGAACTGGCAAGGTAATCCGTTATCTGCGTTTATCGGCGTTTATCTGCGGTCTAGCACTCTTCCTGTCAGCGGCGGAGAAGCCGGTGATCTATCGCGACACCTACGGCGTTCCGCACATCTACGGGAAGACCGACGCCGACGTGGTCTTCGGGCTGATGTACGCGCAGGCCGCTCAGGAAGGCTCCTCGACGCCAGGCTTCTGACGGTACGCGCGTGAGCTACGGACTGCACAGGGTCCATGGATTGGTTTAAGATCTCGTCAGGGATGCTGACTCAAGCTGAAGCCGATCAACTCATGGCCATGGCCACGCACTTCATACGCCCGCCAGCGACGATCACCATTCACCCGGGCGCCGATGACACTTATGAACTAGCAGGTCCCAATGACAGAGAGAGGTTCCTTCTGGACGTTTGGAGGGGAACGATCAAACTGTCCAAGCTCAAATACCAGACCAGAGCGCGGACGGCTGTGGTTCTAGTGCGGCTAGACGTGGACGGGGCGCCGCATACGAACCCAGACGGCGTGAAGTTTCCCGGTACGCATCTCCACCTGTTTAGGGAGGGGTACGACGACAAATGGGCGCACCCTGTGGACCCGAAGGCCTTCACGTTGCTCGCGGATCCTGGGCAGATTCTCCATGACTTCTGCACGTTCTGCAAGATTGAGTCGCCGCCTCCAGTCCAAGGAGTCATCACATGAAACGGGACGAGTGTCAAAAGCTGATCGACTCCTACGTGGATTGGCTGCGGCAAGGACTTTCAGTGGCAGAAGTGGGTGGGGCCTGCGAACTCACTACACCGTTCCTTGACCGCCACAACGATCACCTCCAGGTCTATGCCAAGCGCCAAAACGGAATCATCGTCCTATCAGATGACGGGTATGTCCTTTCCGACCTGAGAACAAGCGGCCTGGAAATGGACACTCCCAAGCGGAAGACGGTCCTAGAGAGCGTGTTGAACGGCCTCGGGGTCCGTCAAGAGAACGGCCAGTTGCTGGTGGAGACTTCGGCTCACAATCTTGGGCAGCGGCTGCATTCCCTGGTTCAAGCCATGCTCGCCATCAACGACATGTTCGTCATGGCTCAGCCGCGTGTGGCCAGCTTTTTCTTCGAGGACGTCCGTGAGTTTCTGGATGGCCACGAGATTCGTTATACCGACAGAGTGAAGCTGGCGGGCAAGAGCGGCTACGACCACGGTGTGGACTTCGTGATCCCTAAGTCCCGGAAGCGCCCCGAGAGAATCCTCCAGGCAATCGCGGCTCCAAGAAAGGAGAACATCGTCGCCTACCTGTGGACGCTCGGCGATACGCGGGCCGCCAGAACCGGAGAAGCGGAACAGGAACCCGAAGCGTATGCATTCTTGAACGACAGGGACCAGCCTGTGGGCGGAGATGTGATCGAGGCCCTGAACGCCTATCGGGTGACCCCCGCCGCATGGTCCAATCGCGAGCAGTATGTGGAAGCTCTGGTAAGATGAGTGGCCTTTCCGATGTCCTTCATCGTGCAACAGCTTCAGCCTCGTGCAGGACGGTGTTGGGGTGGTTGATCGGGGTCCGTTACGAACTAGAAAGATGATCCGTTATCTGCGTCTATCGGCGTTGATCGGCGGTTTAGTGTTCTGCCTGTCAGCGG
>Ga0184615_10001526_pt1 | contig 12492 bp, 12 predicted proteins | sample PLM4_65_coex_FD_133134 | JGI IMG/M metagenome (GOLD analysis project Ga0184615, IMG submission 133134) | Groundwater sediment microbial communities from an aquifer in East River, Colorado, USA - PLM4_65_coex | ecosystem: Environmental > Terrestrial > Soil > Riparian zone | place: USA: East... | reverse complement strand
GACCAAGCGGCGCTTCTACTCCGAGAACTTCATCAATCTGATGGGTCCGATGCTCAGATGAAGAGCTTCACGCGCGCCCACAGCTCCGACACCGGAATCTGTAGATCGCGCGCGACGTAGATCGGCAGCTCCGCCTCGTAGGGCATGCAGAGCGCACAGCTGCGGTGGCCGAGCTTCTCGAGGCTGCCGAACAGTCCGACCGACTCGGGCCGCACGTCGCCGATCACGATCGCGACGCGACCATCCCAGTCGCGCGGGCCCCAGACCCAGTACGAATTGTGCGGCGAGATCGCCGGCGGCAGCCCGAGCTCTGGACCGAAATAGTCGATCGCGCCGGCCTCGCCGTAGTTCCGGCCGAAGATCGCGAGACGCTCGCGGTCCGCCTCCGGAAGCGCCGCGCGCACGCGCGCGACTTCCTCGGCGAGCTCGCGCCAGCCGAACATGTCGGCGTAGACCTGCGGAAGCTCGGCGCGCGCGCCGCGCTCCATCTTCGGCGCGCCGACGCGGAGCGCGTCCGAGTAGGCGATGAACGTCGCCGGCGGCAAGACGGGGATCGCCATCGGCACGAGCGCGAGACCGGCGACGACGATCGCGACCCCGGCGATCACGGGCGCCCTCGGCCAGTCGCGGCGCGCGAATGCGGCGTCGAGCGCGACGCAGCCCGCGGCGAAGAGCAGCGGGTAGACCGGCGCCAGGTAGTAGACCTTCGCCTGTTGCAGGATCATCAGCGCGAGGATCGCGAGATACGCGCTGCCGAGCGCGCGCACGCGCGCAAACTGGCGCGAGAAGAGCAGCGCTCCCAGCCCGCCGATCCAGAGCGGCGCGTAGAGCGGATGCAAGAGAAGCAGCTGCCCGGCCATGAACGCGCCGGGAGAAACCGGCTCGTTCTTCAGCTCGGCCGCATTGCGAATGAACGCGAGCGACGGCGCGCCGTTCGCAGCCTCCCAGGCGAGATGCGGCGCGAAGAGCAGGAGCGCGAGCGCACCGCCCGCCCAGAGCCACGGCGACCGCAGCTGCCGGCGCTGCGGCGTGAGCGCGAGCCCGACGACGAGCCCGAAGCCGAGAAACGCGACGCTGTACTTGTTCTGGAGGCCGAGCCCCGCGAGCGCGCCGAAAGTAAGCCAGCGGCGCGGCTCTTCGCGCACCAGAATCTCGGTCGCGATCAAGAGCAGCAGCGTCCAGAACAAGAGGTCGAACGCGTTCATCGAGTAGAAGTGCGAGACGGCCAGGAAGAACGGCGCGAAGAAGGCCGCCAATGCCGCGAGCACGATCGCCCCGCGCCCACCGCCGAGCTCGCGCGCGATCAGCCCCGTCGCGAAGACCGTCAGCGCGCCCGCGACGGCCGGCAGAAAACGCAGCGCGAGGAGCCCGTCACCGAAGAGCGTACGCCAGAGCCAGAGCAGCGCGATCGAGAGCGGCGGGTGATCGACGTAGCCGAAGGCCAGGTGATTCGCGCAAGCCAGGTAATAGAGCTCGTCGCGGAAGATCCCGTAGCCCGGCGCGGTCGCGACGCAGAACGCCAGGCGCAGGCCCGCGATTCCCGCCAGAACCGCGAGGTCGCCGGGCCTGCGCGCTGCGGTCATTTGGCCTTGGGCTGCGGCGTCGCGGCTGCGGGCGCCGGCGCGGCGCCGGGATGCGCGGGCGCTTCCGTAGCCGGCGCCTTGATCTCGAGCAGCTCGACCTCGAAGGTCAGCGTGGCGCCGGGCTTGATGGCCGGCAGCGAGCCGCGGTCGCCGTAGGCGATATCCGACGGACAGGTCAGCTTGTATTTCCCGCCGACCTTCATCACCTGGAGCGACTGCGTCCAGCACGGAATCACGCGCCCGAGCGGAAACTCTGCCGGAGTGCCGCGGTCGACCGAGCTGTCGAAGACCGTGCCGTCGCGCAGCAAGCCGTGGTAGTGAACCTTGACGGTGTCGTTCGGGCCGGGGCTCGCGCCGGCGCCCTCCGTCAAGGTGCGCATGACGTAGCCGGTCGGCGCCGTGGTCGCGCCGGGCTCGCCCGCCATCTGCGCCAGATACGCGGCCGAGTCCGTCTTCTCCTTCTCGGCCGCCGCGGTGCGGCGCGCGTTCGCAAAGGCCTGGATCTTGGCGTCGAGCGCGGCGGGATCGAGCTTCTTCTCGCGCTTGAGGACGCCGTCCTGGACGCCGCTCGCGAAGATCGCGAGCTCGGGCTCGGAGAGGCCGAAGCCCTCGATCCGCTGCGCGATCATCAGACCGAGCGCGTAGATCACCTTTGCGTCGTCCGTGTCGAGCTTCGGCTCCGGAGGCGGCGCTTGCGCGCCGCAAGCGGCGAGAACGAGCGCGGCGGAAGCGGCGAGCCAGTAGCGCGAAAGCATCGAGTCCCCTCTTGGTCCGGGAGTTTCCGGAGTGCGCGCAGATTACCACGCGCCCGTTTACACGCCCGCGCGACGGTGGCTAGCATGAGCCGATGCTTCTCGATGACATGATCCTGGTCAGTGTCGACGATCACGTGGTCGAGCCCGCCGACCTGTTCACGCACCATCTCTCCGCGGCCTGGAAGTCGCGCGCGCCGCGCGTGGTCCGCAAGAAGGACGGCTCGGACGTCTGGTTCTTCGAGGGCCAGCAGGTGCCGAGCATCGCGCTCCATGCGGTCGTCGGCCGTCCGCGCGAGGAGTACGGCATGGAGTCGACGAACTTCGAGCAGCTCAGGCCGGGCACCTGGAACGTTCACGAGCGCATCCGCGACATGAACGCGAATGGCGTCCTCGCGTCGCTCTGCTTTCCGTCGTTCCCGGGCTGCTGCGGCGCGCTCTGGTCGAAGACGCGGGACAAGGGCGTCGCGCTCACCATGCTGCGCGCCTACAACGACTGGCACATCGACGAGTGGAGCGGCGCGTATCCGGGCCGCTTCATCCCGGTGGCGCTGCCGCCGCTCTGGGACCCGAAAGGGATGGCGGACGAGATCCGCCGCGTGGCGAAGAAGGGCTGTCACGCGATCTCGTTCTCGGAGAATCCCGAGAAGATCGGCCTGCCGAGCCTGCACGCCGAGCACTGGGATCCGTTCTGGAGCGCGTGCTCCGACGAGGGCGCGATCGTCTGCATGCACGTCGGCACCGGTGCGGCCACTGCGTACACGGCGATGGACTCGCCCGTCGACGTGATGCTCACGCTGCAGCCGATCAACAGCGTGAATTGCGCGGCCGACCTGCTCTGGTCGCGCGTGCTGCGCAAGTTCCCGCGGCTGCGGATCGCCCTGTGCGAGGGCGGCATCGGCTGGGTGCCGCACTTCCTGGAGCGCGCCGACTACGTCTACGAGCACCACCGCGCGTGGACGCGGCAGAGTTTTGGCGCCAAGCGCCCGAGCGACGTCTTCCGCGAGCAGATCGTGACTTGCTTTGTCGACGATCCGATCGGCATCGCGAACCGCCACGCGATCGGAATCGACTCCATCACCTGGGAGTGCAACTACCCGCACGCCGGCACGACCTGGCCGCGCTCGCCCGAGCAGCTCGCGCAGCTGCTCCGTGACGTACCCGACACCGAGGTGGATCAGATCACGCACGGAAACGCGCTGCGGCATTTCCGTCTGGATCCGTTCGCGCACGTGGCGGTCGAGCGTTGCCGCGTCGGCGCGCTGCGCGCACAGGCGCGCGACGTCGATGTGTCGGTCTCGAGCAAAGGCGGCAAGGCGCCGAGCGCCGACCGGACAAAGCCCGTCACCTCGCAAGACGTCGTGCGCCAGCTCGCCAGCGCCTTCGCAACACCCGCGGAGTAGAGCGCGCGCTATGCGCGCTTCAGCAGCGCGTTCATCCCTTTGAGCGGCGTCGGCGTCACGAACAGCTCCGCGCTGCGCCCGTCCGCCAGGAACCGCTCGACGGCAGCCTGCGCCGATGCCAGCGCGAGCTGAGTGACGGCCGAGCCGGCGCTGAGCCGCCGCACGCCCAGGGCACGCAGCTCCGCGACCGGCGCGAGCGCCGGCACGGCCAGGACGTTCACCGGCAGCGCAAACGCGCCCGTGATCTTGCGGATCGCCTCGGGCTCGACGATGAGCGGAACGAACAGTCCGTCGGCGCCCGCGCGCGCGTAGCGCACACCGCGCTCGAGCACCTCCGCCACCGTCTGCTCCGCGGGTACGAGCCGGCGCAGAAGCACGTCCGTGCGCGCGTTCACGAACACGTCGCGGCCCGCGCGCGCCACCGCGCTCTTGATCGCGGCGATCTTCGCGGCGAGCAGGTCCGGAGGATCGGTGCCGTCCTCGAGGTTGATGCCGACGGCGCCGAGCTCGACCACGCGCAGCACGAGGCTCGCCACTTCGTCCGGTGAGCGCGAGAAGCCGGCTTCGAGATCCACGCTCACGGGCACCGCCACGACGCGCAGGATCTCCGCGACCGCCTCGAGCAGCGTGGCCTGCGGGAGCCGCTCGCCGTCCGGATAGCCGTGCGCCCACGACATGCCCGCGCTCGTCGTCGCGATCGCGCGCGCGCCGCAGGCTTCGAAGAGCGCGGCGCTGCCAGCATCCCAGGCGTTCGGCAGCACGAGCAGCTCGCCCGGTGCATGGAAGCTGCGGAACGCGGCGCTGGCTGAAGTGCTTGCTGTCGGCATCGAAACGGCTCCTTCTGACCACCCAGTCTGCCTGGTCGGTGCGGAATGACTCGCGCTCTTCGGACGCCATAGTCCCTGTACCGTCTCGGCTCAGGAGCCGAGGTTCGACTTGATCGCCGCGATCGCGCCGCGGTAGATCCCCTCGACGATGCGCTGTGCGTCGGCTTCGGGAGCTCCCTTCGCGTCGAACGTGCCGACCCAGTCGATCGTCGCGCGCGCCACGCCGTCGGGCCGGACCTTCACGCTGCCCACGTAGTCATCGACCGGCAGATCGCATGCGCCCAGGATCGCGTAGCTGAAGCTGCGGTCGCCGTCGTCGAACTGGACCAGCCGCTCGCGGATCGGACGACCTTGGGCGAGCGCGAGCGTGCGCACCGCTCCGATCCCCTCGCCCTCGAGCGTGCAGCTCTGCACCATCGCGCCGGCCCACTTCTTGAGGCCGCCGAAGTCGCGGAAGAAGCTCCAGACCGCATCGGCCGGGGCATTGAACGAATCGCGCACGTGGACCTTCGACATCAAGTGACTCCTTCAGCATCGCGGTGTTCCGTTAGCAGTACGCCGCTCGCTGCGAGCGCCGCAATCTTCTCATCGCCAAAGCCGAGCAAGTCGCGCAGTACCTCGGCGCCGTGCTCGCCGGGAAGCGGGGCCGGGCCCCGGATCTCGTTGCGCGACGCGGAGAAGCGCGCGGGCGAGCGGACCACGGCACGCGTGCCCCCGCGGCGGTCGTCGACGACCGTGAGCAGCTCGCGCTCGACCGCGAGCGGGGAGAGCAACGCCTCCTTCAGCGTGGCCACCGGCGCACAGGCGAGCTTCGCGCGCGCGAGCTGCTCGAGCAGCACTGCTTGCGTCGGCTGGCGCGCCAGCCAGCTGGCGATTGCGTCGTGGCGGACGCGCGCCTTGGTTGCGAGGTCCGCGCCGGGCGCCGCGGGATCGCTGAGCTCGTCGGGAAACGCCGCGGCCAGCGACATCCACACGTGCGGTGCAGCGCCCGCTACGGCGATGAAGCCATGAGCGCCTGCTTCGAAGATCGGATTCATCGCGCGCTCGTCGGGCGGTTCGAGCAGCACGTTCCCGGTCTCGCTGTGACTCGCGAGCGTGGCGTCGAACATGGGCACTTCGACGCGCTGTCCCGCGCCGGTCGCCTCGGCCACGCGCAGCGCCGCGAGCAATGCCACCGTTCCGTGTAGCGCCGTCACGACGTCGGAGTAGGCGTTGCGCGGCTGCGTCGGCGCCTGCTCGAGCTGGCCGCGATCGCGCAAGAGGCCCGTCGCAGCGTGCACGATCGGCGCGTAGGCGCGGCGCTCGCGAAACGACGAGTCCGAGCCGAAGCCGTTGATCGAGAGCAGCACCGCGCGCGGGTTCGCGGCGTGCAGCGCCTGCCAGCCGATCCCGAGCCGGTCGAGCACGCCCGGCCGGAAGTTCTCGATCACCGCATCGCAGACGCGCACGAGCGCGAGCACCACGTCCACCGCGCCGGGCTTGCCCAGGTCGAGCGCAATCGAGCGCTTGCCCACGTTCGAGAACGTGAAGAGCCACGACTGGCCGCGGTCGTGCCGCGGCGCGATCCGGCGCGACTCGTCGCCCTCGGGCGGCTCGAGCTTGATCACCTCGGCGCTGAGATCGCTGAAGAGCCGCCCCGCATAGGGGCCCGCGAGCACGCGCGAGAGATCGAGCACGCGCACGCCCGCGAGCGGTCCCGTCGCGAAGTCCGCCGGTCCGGCCAAGATGGCCCGATCGTATCACGCGCCCCGAAGCGGCCCGCTTGACGGCGCCGGCCGGCCAGTAGATTCTCTTGTTGAACTGACTGCGAAGGAGCCGATTCATGGCCGCCGCCGAGCTTCACAAGACCGCGTGCATCCTTTGCTCCGTGAACTGCGGGATCGAGGTCGAACTCGACGGGCGCCACCTGAAGCGCATCCGCGGCGACCGCGCGCACCCCGGCTCGGAGGGCTACACCTGCGAGAAACAGGCGCGGCTCGACCACTACCAGAACGGCCGCGATCGCCTTTCGACGCCGCTGCGCCGGCGCGCCGACGGAAGCTTCGAAGCGATCGGCTGGGACCAGGCGATCACCGAGATCGCCGAGCGCTTCGCGCGCATCCGCGACACCCACGGCGGCGACAAGATCCTCTACTACGGCGGCGGCGGGCAGGGGAACCACCTGCCCGGCGCGTACGCGCGCGCGACGCGCGCCGTACTCGGCTCGGTGTATGCCTCCAACGCCCTTGCCCAGGAGAAGACCGGCGAGTTCTGGGTCGACGGACAGCTCTACGGCCGCTCGAGCTGCCATACGGCGCCCGACTTCGAGCACGCCGAGGTAGCGGTCTTCGTGGGCAAGAACCCGTGGCAGTCGCACGGCTTCCCGCGCGCGCGCGCGATCCTGCGCGCGATCGCGAAAGACCCCAAGCGCAGCCTGATCGTGATCGATCCGCGCCGGAGCGAGACCGCCGAGCTCGCCGACTTCCACCTGCAGGTGCGGCCGGGCACCGACGCGTTCTGTCTGGCGGCGCTGCTCGCGGTGCTCGTGCAGGACGACCTGGTCGACAAGACGTTTCTCGCCGAGCACGCGAACGGCTTCGGCGAGCTCGCGCGCGAGCTCGCGAACGTTCCCGTCGCCGACTACTGCGCGCGTGCGGGACTTTCCGAGTCGCTCGTGCGCCACGTCGCGCGGCGCATCGCGAGCGCGGCTAGCGTCTCGATTCTCGAGGATCTCGGCATCCAGCAGGCGCCGCACAGCACGCTGAACTCGTACCTCGAGAAGCTCGTGTACCTGCTCACCGGCAACTTCGGAAAAGCCGGCTGCTCGAACATCCACACGCAGATGGGGGCGCTGATCGGCAAGAGCAACGCGGTTCGGCGCACGCCCGTCGGCGGCCACGCGATCATCACGGGGCTCATGCCCTCGAACGTGATCCCGGACGAGATCCTGACCGATCACCCCAAGCGCTTCCGCGCGCTGCTCGTCGAGAGCTCGAACCCCGTGCACTCGCTCGCCGACAGCGCGCGCATGCGCGAGGCGCTGCGCGCGCTCGAGCTCGTGGTCGTGATCGACGTGGCCATGACCGAGACCGCGCGCGAGGCGCACTACGTGCTGCCCGCCGCGTCGCAGTACGAGAAATGGGAGGCGACGTTCTTCACGCTCGAGTTCCCGAAGAACGTCTTCCACCTGCGCGCGCCGCTGCTCGAGCCGCTCGCCGGCACGCTGCCCGAAGCGGAGATCCACCGCCGGCTCGTGCGCGCGCTCGGCGGGCTCGCCGATGTCGAGGTCGCGCCGCTGCGCGCTGCGGCGTCGCTGGGACGCGCGGCGTTCGGCGAGGCGTTCCTGAAGGCGCTCGCGAGCGAGCCGCGACTCGCCGCGGTCGCACCCGTGCTGGTCTACGAGGCGCTCGGCGCAACGCTGCCGGAGGGCGCCGCCGCGACCGCGGTGGTGTGGGGCCTCGCGCAAGCCTGCGCGGCCGCCTACCCCGAGTCGGTGCGCCGCGCGGGCTTTGTCGGTGATGGCACGGCGCTGGGCGACGCGCTCTTCGACGCCATGCTCGCGAATCGCTCCGGCGTCGTCTTCTCGATCGACGAGTACGACGAGACCTGGAAGCGCGTCGCGACGCCCGACGGGCGCGTGAATCTGGTGATCCCGGAGCTCGTCGCCGAGCTCGCGCGCCTGCGCGACGAACGACCCGAGCTGCGCGATCCCGCCTTCCCGTTCGTGCTCTCCGCGGGCGAGCGCCGCAGCGACACGGCGAACACGGCGGTGCGCGATCCGAGCTGGCGCAAGAAGGGGGGCCTTGGCGCGCTGCGCATCAGCGCGGCGGACGCTTCGCGCCTGGGCGTCGCCGACGGCGGCGCCGTGCGCGTGACGACGAAGCGCGGCAGCGTCGAAGCCGTCGCCGAGGTGAGTGAGTCGATGCAAGCGGGTCACATATCGCTGCCCAATGGCCAAGGCCTTTCCTACCCCGACGAGAACGGCCACGCCGTCGTTCACGGCGTCGCGACGAACGAGCTCACTGCGAGCGAGGACCGCGACTGGTTCGCCGGCACGCCCTGGCACAAGCACGTGCCCGCGCGCGTCGAAGCGTGCTAGCGCCCGGGGACCCGTCGTGAGACGGACGCGCTTCGACCATGCGCCCTGTCCGATCGCGCGCGCGACGGATCTGATCGGCGACTGGTGGACGCCCATCCTGCTGCGCAACGCGTTCTTCGGCCAGCGGCGCTTCGACGATTTCCAGAAGTCGCTGGGTGTCTCGCGCGCAATCCTCGCGCGCCGGCTCGAGCGGCTCGTCTCCGAAGGGCTGATGACGAAGGTCCCCTACTCCGATCGCCCGCCGCGCTACGAGTACGAGCTGACCGACAAGGGCCGCGCGTTCTGGGACGTGCTCGCGGCCATGTGGCGCTGGGGGAGTGACTGGCTCTGGGACGAGAACGGCCCGCCCGTCGTCCTGCTCGACCGCGAGACCGGCCGCGAGGTCCGACCCGCCGTGGTCGACGAGCACACCGGCGAGCGGCTCGACATCCGCCGCCTGCGCGCGGCTTCGAAGCCGGGGCGCGGCAAGCGACGCTGAGCCGTGTCGCCCGAGCGCGCACGCTCCGCTGACGCGGACGCCGTCTACGGCCTGCTGCACGAGGCCGCCGTCTGGCTCAGCGCGCGCGGCGAGATCTTCGTCGCGCGCGGCGCAATCACTCGGCCCGGCACCGAGGCGGAGCTCGCGGCGACGCTGCAACTCGTAGACGACGACCCCGAGATCTGGGGGCCGTCGCTTGGCGACGCCCTTTTCGTGCACCGGCTCTGCGTGGCGCGCGCGCACGCGGGCAGAGGACTCGGGCTTTCGCTGCTCGACTGGGCGGGCGCCCAGGCGCGCTCGCGCGGCCGGCGCTGGCTGCGCCTGGATTGCGTGGCGTCGAACGCTCGACTGCGCCGCTACTACGCGGACGCGGGCTTCGCGCCGCGCGGCGAGGTCGACGTCGGCATCCGCCTCGCGCGCTTCGAGCGCATGGCTTAGCGCGCCTCGTCTCTGGTAGCGTGCGCATGGCAGACGGAGATTCGACCCCCATGCTCTCACCCCTCGACGACTACCCCGTGCACCAGATCGCGGAGCCGATCCGACACGTCGCGACGAGCGACCGCAACTTCTACGACCGCTACTACTTCAACCTGCACGGCTGCAGCGACGAGCTCTTCCTGGTCATGGGCCTGGGCCAGTACCCGAACCTGGGCACGACGGACGCGTTCGCCGTCGTGCTGCGCAACGGCGTGCAGCGCGTGGTGCGCGCCTCGCGCGAGCTCGGCAGCGATCGCATGAACACGTCGATCGGCCCGCTGCGCATCGAGGTGATCGAAGGGCTGCGCAAGCTGCGCGTGATGCTCGAGCCGAACGAGTGGGGGCTCGCGTTCGATCTGGTCTGGGACGGCCACGTCCCCGCGCATCTCGAGCAGCGCCACTTCGTGCGTCAGCTCGGCCGCGTGGTCTTCGACACGGCGCGCCTGGCACAGACGGGCTTCTGGTCGGGCGCGCTCGAGATCGCCGGCGAGAAGCTCGCGATCACGCCCGATCGCTTCTGGGGAACGCGCGACCGCTCGTGGGGCGTGCGGCCGGTCGGCGAGCCCGAGCCGCCGGGCATTCGGGCGAAGCTGGGCGTGCCGTTCGCGTTCTGGAACTACGCGCCCATGCAGTTTCGCGACTACTCGATCCAGTACATCGTGCAGGAGGAGCTCGACGGCACACGCGTGCTCGAGCAGGCGGTGAAGATCTGGCGCTTCGGCATCGACAAGCCACCCGAGCCGCTAGGCCGACCCGACCACAGCTTCAAATTCCGCGCGGGCACGCGCACGGTCGAGAGCGCGACGCTTCACTTCGCGCGGCCCGACGGCTCGCGGCTCGACGTCGCGGTGCTGCCGCTCCTGCCGATGCACGTCGGCGTCGGCACCGGCTACGGCTTCGACGCCGACTGGCGCCACGGCATGTATCAGGGCGCGCTGAAGGTTCAAGGTCTCACGTACGATCTCGCGAAGCCCGACGACCGCGCGAAGATGTTCGGCCTGGTCGACTCGGTAGCGCGCTTCGAGTGCGAGGGCGAGGTCGGCTACGGTCTCTTCGAGTATCTCGTGCTCGGAGCCTACGGCCGCTACGGCTTCAAGGACTTCCTGGACGGCGCACCTTGAAGGAGCCCGCGTGATGTCCGCAGAGCAGGTGCGAATGGGCGTGATGAAGCTCGTCGGAATCCGCGTCGCCGGAACGCGGGAGGAGCTTTCCGAGCGCGTGCCGAAGGCGTGGCGCGAGCTCGTGAAGCGGCTTTCCGAGATCGAGAACGTCGTCGACCCTGGCACGTTCCTGGGCGTCGTCCCGGAGGCGGATCAGCACCGCCTGGCCGGCGAGGGAACCTACACGTATCTGTGCTGCACGCGGGTGCGCAGCGGCAAGAGCGTGCCGAAGGGGATGGAGTCGCTGATCGTGCCCGCGCAGCGCTACGCCCAGGTCACGGTTCGCGGCGGCGCCCCGGAACTCACGAAGGCCTACATTGCGCTCGCGCACTTCTTCGCCGAGAGCGGCTCGACGCCGAACAAGCGCGCCTTCGGTCTGGAGCGCTTCGAGGAGAAGCGCCAGAGCGTGCTGCAGCCGTACGGCCGCTTCGACTACGACGTGCTGCGTCCGCTGAACTGAGAGCCTGACCCGAGAGTGACTGCCGGGGCGCGCCGGATGGGGGCCTCCTCAGCGGTGCCCGGCACAGCCGACCGCATCGTCGACCCCCATCCGGCGCGCCCCGGCGCTCGCTCTTGGGTCAGACCGCTAGCCCTCGAGCAGGCGCAGTGGCTCGGCGTAGAGCAGACGCTTGTGCGCTTGCATGATCGCGCGGTTCTTGCCGGCGAGGGGCGCGGCGAGCGCGGTCGCCTTCGAGAGCAGATCGACTTCGGGCACGGCGAAGTCGACGATGCCGCGCTCGACGGCTTCGACGCCGCCGTAGCGCTTGCCGGTGACGATCGCCTCGTGCGCCGCGAGCTTCGGGAGACGCGCCTGGATCAGCGCGGCCATGCCGGGCGCGAGCGGCAAACCGAGATCGATCTCGGGGATGCAGAAGAAGCCCCGGTCGCTGCGCATGACGCGGAAGTCGCAGGCGAGCGCGAGCATCGCGCCGCCCGCAAAGGCGTGACCGTTCAGCGCGGCGACGCTGGCGAGCGGCGACGCGAGCACGCGCGCGAAGATGCGCTGCATGCCCGCGACCACTTCGCCGGCGTGGTCCTTGCCCTCGCCCGTCATCCAGGCCAGGTCGAGGCCGTTCGAAAAGAACTTGCCGTCACCGGTGAGCACGAGCGCGGTCGGCTCGGCCGCACTCTCCGCCTGATCGAGCGCCGCGTTCAGGGCCGCGATGAACTTGGGGTTGAAGCGATTCTCGCCCGCGCGCATCTGCAACACGAGCACCGGCCCTTCGCGTTTCAGATCGATCATCGCCTCGGTCTCGCCTCCACGTCGCGAGCCACCATACGGTGTCCGCAGCCGCGCTGCACCCGCTCGAGTCGCGCGTATCGCCGAGATCCCACCAGCACATCACAGATCCGGGTTGCGATGAGCCACCCCGGAGGTCCCCGATGCCGCGCCGCCTCGAGTTCTTCTTCGACTACGTGAGCCCGTTCTCGTACCTGGCGAACAGCCAGCTGCCCGCGCTCGCCAAGCGCACCGGCGCGGAGCTCGTGTACCGCCCGATCCTTCTGGGCGGCGTGATGCAGGCGACCGGAAATCAGCCGCCGGCCACGCTTCCCGCGCGCGCGAAGTACATGCCCAAGGACATCGCGCGCTGGGTGCGCCGCTACGGTGTTCCATTCGGCTTCAACACGAACTTCCCGATGAACACGCTACAGGCGATGCGCGCCGCGCTCGTCGCGCAGGACGACGGCTCGTTCCCGACCTATCACGCGGCGCTCTTCCGTGCCGCCTGGGCG
>Ga0184615_10001524_pt1 | contig 12502 bp, 8 predicted proteins | sample PLM4_65_coex_FD_133134 | JGI IMG/M metagenome (GOLD analysis project Ga0184615, IMG submission 133134) | Groundwater sediment microbial communities from an aquifer in East River, Colorado, USA - PLM4_65_coex | ecosystem: Environmental > Terrestrial > Soil > Riparian zone | place: USA: East... | reverse complement strand
GTGCGATGGCGCACGACACGCCCTGACTCGGGCGCGGCAAACACCGGGTGCCCCAGGCGCTGATTCTGCGTGGGCACGAAGAACGCCTTGGGCGGCAGATCGGCGTGCCGAGCGGACTGAAAATCCACGAGGCTTCCGCAGTAATAGCGGTTGCACAGGTCGCCGCGCATCTCGCGCGGCAGCGCGCAGCCGTTGGCGTGCTGGAATACGCAGCCGCCGTCGAGTGTGCGCTCGGGGACATGCGCCAGATAGGTCTCGATGATCGCGTCGGGACTCTCGTCCGGATGCGCCTCGAGATAGGCCTGCATGGTGTCCTGCGTGATGTAGGCGTGCTCGCCGCCCGTGCGGCAGCAGAAGCCACGACAGCCGATGCAGGCCTGCAGCATCACGTGCGCAAGTTCTTTCGCGGGCGGCACGAGGGGCGGCAGATCCGGTCGCGGCTCCGCTGTGCCCTTGGCCACCGCCTCGCGCTGCGAAATGGCCAGATTCAGGACCCTGGCCAGGTGCTCGCGCAGCCGTCGCTTGCGGCGCGCGGGTAGTTTTCGCGACGGGGCATTGTTGTGCGGCACGAGCGTGAGCGGAAACGAGTGGGCGTTCGCGATGCCCAGCGCCGCCGCAGCGCGGTTGCGCACGCCAAGCGCAATGGCTTCGATCCGCTCGCGCCTGAGTGCGATGGGCCGGTCGACCAGCCACGCGTGACGGCACGCCGGGTCGGCGCACGCTTGCGAAGCGAGTTGATCTACGGTGAGTGCGCGACCGCACACCGCACACCGCTGGCGCGCCGGCACGGAATCGAACTTCCAGGCGCAGATCGCGTTGCCGCACAGCAGACGCGTTCGTGACTGCGGAAAGCTCAGCGGTGTGCCGCACACCAGGCACGCTTTGGCTGGTGTCAGCGTGTGCACGCGTCAGTCTTCGCGCCGCTCGACGACGAGGACCTCGAAGCGGCCGCTCGGCCCGATCCAGCCGGACGCCGCCCAGGACACGATGCTGACCACGCACGCACCGAATAGCGCGGACCAGAAGCCGGAGATCGTGAACGCGTCGAGCGCCGCGGCGACGAGCGCGAGCATCGCCGCGTTCACGACCAGGAGGAAGAGGCCGAGCGTGACGAGCGTGATCGGAAAGGTCAGCAGCACGAGCAGCGGCCGCACGATCGCGTTCACCACGCCCAGCAGGAAGGCGGCCAGCACGAGCGTCCCGAGGCCGGTGATGGTCACTCCCGGAACGATCGCCTGTGCGATCCAGAGTCCGAGCATCCCTATCGCGAGCCGGATCAGGAACCCGTTCATGACCGCATCCTACGCGAGATCGAAGACCAGAAGCTCGCTGTTCTCGAGCGCCTCGAGCGCGATCGCCGGCTCGGCCGAGAGCGCGGCGCCGTCGCCGGCTTCGAGCGTCTCGCTGCCGAGCCGCACGCGCCCGCGCGCGAGCTGCAGCCAACCGAAGCGGCCCGCGGCCAGCGGATGCGAAAGAAGCGTTCCGGCCAGCGGCGCGCCCGCGAAGAGCGCGAGATCCTGGTGCACGGTGAGCGAGCCGTCGCGCCCGTCGCGCGACGCAACCAGCGTCAACCGATCGCGCGCGCCCGCGATCGCGAACGCGCGCTGCTCGTACGACGGCGCGAGCCCGCGTCGTTCCGGCAGGATCCAGATCTGCAGAAAATGCACGAGCGCGTCGCGCGAGGCGTTGTACTCGCTGTGCGTCACGCCGCTGCCCGCGCTCATGCGCTGCAGCTCGCCCGGCCGGATCCGCGACGAAGTGCCCAGGCTGTCCTTGTGCTCGAGCGCGCCTTCGAGCACCCAGGTGAGGATCTCCATGTCGCTGTGCGAGTGGGTCGGGAAGCCCGCCCCCGGCTGCACGCGGTCCTCGTTGATCACGCGCAGGCTGCGGAAGCCCATCTGGCGCGGGTCGTGGTAGTCCGCGAACGAGAAGCTGTGGTGGCTGTCGAGCCAGCCGTGATTGGCGTGACCCCGGTCGGCGCTGCGGCGGATCTGAATCATCTCGCGGGTTAGTATCCGCGCCGGGAGGCATCGATGCACGCAGTTCGTCGGGCCGCTGTCTTCGGTCTCGCCGCATTTCTCGCGGCGGCCGGCGTCATCGCCTGTCAGCCGAAGACCACGGCCTCGTCTGCGTCGAGCGCGCCCGGTCTGCCGATCGTCGAGGGCCTCGAGCGCCCGGTCGATTTCGAACGCGACGTGCGGCCGGTGCTCGACAACCGCTGCGCCGTCTGCCACGGCTGCTACGACGCGCCCTGCCAGCTCCTGCTCTCGTCGTACGACGGGGCGCTGCGCGGCGCGACGAAGCAATCGGTCTACGATTCGAGCCGGCTCGTCACGGCCGCGCCGACGCGGCTCTTCGTCGACGCGCACGGCGCCGAGGCGTGGCGCGCGAAGGGGTTCTTCCCGGTGGTCGAGGCGCCCGAGAAGGCCGGCGCGCCGCGCGCGTCGGACGAGCTGCTCCTGCGCATGCTCGCGCTCGGCCAGGCGCATCCGTTCGCGGCGGGCAAGCGCCTGCCCGCGTCGGTCGGGCTCGACGTCGATCGCGCGCTCACGTGCGCAGCGGGCGACGAGTTCGAGAAGTACGCGCGCGAGCGTCCGCTCGGCGGCATGCCTTACGGCATGGCGCCGCTCTCGAACGACGAGCTCGCGACGCTCGTGGGCTGGGTCGCGCAGGGTGCGCCGCCGCCGCCGGCAATAGCGCCGTCAGCGCTCATCGCGGCGCAGGTGGCGGTCTGGGAGGCGTTCCTGAACGGCGAATCGCTGAAGGAGCGGATCTCCGGCCGCTACCTCTACGAGCACTGGTTCGTCGCGGATCTCTACTTCGAGAACGTCCCGGACGGCCCCTTCCTGCGCGTGCTGCGCTCGCGCACGCCGCCGGGCCAGGCGATCGACGAGATCGCGACGGCCCGGCCCTACGACGATCCCGGCGCCCGCTTCTGGTACCGGCTGCAGCCGATCGAGGCGAGCATCGTCCACAAGTCGCACATCGTGTACGCGCTCGGTCCCGCGCGGCTCGCGCGCCTGCAGACGCTCTTCCTCGCCGCGGACTGGCAGCCGACGCGCCTGCCCGGCTATCGGCCCGAGGAGGCGTCGAACCCGTTCATCTCTTTCGACCAGATCCCCGCGCGCAGCCGGTATCAGTACATGCTCGACGACGCGCAATACTTCGTGATGACGTTCATCCGCGGCCCGGTCTGCCGCGGCCAGATCGCCGTCGACGTGATCGAGGATCAGTTCTTCGTCAGCTTCATCGATCCGGATCACGATCTGTCGATCACGAACCCGGGCTACCTCGCGAAGACGAAGTCGCTGCTCAGCCTGCCCGCGGAGCACGGCGGCAAGCTCCTGCCCGGCGAGATCTTCCTCGCGTTCGCGCGCGATCAGCGCAAATACCTGGACGCGCGCGATGCCTTCTACAAGGCCGCCGATCCGAAGCTGCGCGGGCCGGCGCTCGATTGGCTCTGGGACGGCGATGGCCAGAACACCAACGCCTTGCTCACGGTGTTTCGCAACTACGGCAACGCGACGGTGGTGCGCGGCTACCTCGGCGCAATCCCGAAGACGGCCTGGGTCATGGACTACCCGATCTTCGAGCGGATCTACTACGACCTGGTCGCCGGCTTCGACGTGTTCGGCAACGTCACGCACCAAGTGGCGACGCGGCTCTACATGGACCACCTGCGCATGCAGTCCGAGAATCTGTTCCTCTCGTTCCTGCCCTCGAAGGGCCGCGAGAGGCTGCGCGCGTCGTGGTACGTCGGCGCGACCCACCAGATCGACTACTTCTACGCCGATCGCCTGCGCGGCCTCGATCACGCGACACAGATCCGGTTCAGCGCGAGCGACCCGAAGGCCGAGCTGATCGAGCAGGTCCTCGCGCGCTCCGCCGTGGTGGCCGGCCCCCCCGACACCCTGAACCGCTGCGCGGCGCCGCCCTGCGCGCGCGTCGATGCCAGGCTGGAAGAGCGCGCGGTCGAGGCGCAGCTGCAGCAGCTCGCCAGCGTGAAGGGGGCCTGGGTCGCGCGCCTGCCCGAGGTCTCGCTTCTGCGCGTGCGCATCGATCCGACCGGCAGCCACGACCTCGTCTACAGCCTGGTCCACAACGACGCGCACACCAACGTCGCCTTCATGTTCGGCGAGGATGATCGGCGCGTGCCCGCCGACGACACGCTCACCGTCGTGCGCGGACACTTCGGCAGCTATCCGAACTTCTTCTTCGCGGTCGATGCGGCGCGCTTGCGCGAGTTCGTCGACACGCTGCGCGGCGCAAGCTCCGACGTCGCGTACGAGCGCTTCGTCGACGCCTACGGCGTGCGCCGCAGCGACGCGCACTTCTGGGCGAACTCGGACTGGCTGCGCGAGGACCTGCGCCGCCGACACCCGATCGAGGCGGGGATCTACGATCTCGGCCGCTACGTGAACGACTAGGACGACGAGGAGGACGGCGCTTGGACAAGCTCACCGGAAAGCTCAGCGGCAGGCTCGGCGGCAAGGTCGCGATCGTCACGGGCGCGAGTCGCGGCATCGGCAAGGAGATCGCGAAGCTCTTCGCGGCCGAAGGCGCGCGCGTCGCTTGCACGGCGCGCACGGTCGAAGAGGGCGCGCACCGGCTCGAGGGCTCGCTCAACGCGACGCTCGCCGAGATCGCCGACGCCGGCGGAGAAGCGCTGGCGATCGCCGGCGACGTCTCGTCGTTTCGCGAGTGCGAGCGGATCGTGCGCAGCGCGCGCGAGGCGTTCGGCCCGATCGACGTGCTCGTGAACAACGCGGCGCTCACGTACTTCATCCCGATCGCGGAGTTCCCGCCGGAGAAGTGGCTGAAGTCGTTCGCCGTGAACGTGCACGGCCCGTTCTTCATGAGCCGGCTCGTGCTCGACGAGATGATCGCGCGCAAGACGGGCGCGATCGTGAACATCTCGAGCGGCGCGGCGATCGGCCCGGGGCGCGGGCCGTACAAGAGCGCGCCGCTGCGCGGCGGCACGCTCTACGGCGCGGAGAAGGCGGCGCTGGAGCGCTTCACGCAGGGCCTCGCCGCGGAGGTGTACCGCGACGGTGTCAGCGTCAGCTGCGTGAGCCCGTCGCAGGTCGTGCCGACGCCGGGCGTCATGTACCACAAGCTGCTCGAGCGGCCCGACGCGCCGAACGCCGAGCCCGTGGAGCTGATGGCGCGCGCGGCGCTGCTGCTCGCCAGTGAGCCGGTCGAGAAGGTGAGCGGCCGCGTCACCTACAGCCAGCAGATCCTGCGGGAGTTCGGCTGGCTCGAGCGCGGCCGCGGGCTCGGAGTCGACGTGCGCGGCTCGGGCTACTCGGAAATTTGAGCGAGGGGGATCCCGGATGAATCGCGTTCTCTTCACGATCGCGCTCGTGGCCGCGCTCTCGGGCTGCGACCGCCTGATCGAGCGGCAGATCGAGCGAAACCTGACGCGCGCGGACGACAGCGTGCTCAGCTCAGCGGATCTGCAGGTGGTGATCTGCGGCAGCGGCTCGCCGCTCCCCGACGCGGCGCGCGCCTCCGCCTGCACCGCCGTGATTGCGGGCGGCGAGTTCGTGCTCGTCGACGCGGGGCCGGGCTCCTGGGAAGTGCTCGACCTGTCGAACCTGCCGACCGGTCACGTCTCCGCGATCCTGCTCACGCACTTCCACTCCGATCACATCGGGGACCTCGGTGAGGCGACGACGCAGAGCTGGCTCGCGGGACGGACCCGGCCGCTCGACGTGTACGGGCCCGAGGGCGTGGCGCGCGTCGTCGGCGGCTTCGCCGAGGCGTACGCCGCCGACATCGGCTACCGCGTCGCGCACCACGGCGAGGAAATGCTGCCGCGTGCGGCCGCGGGCGCCGTCGCCCACGAGGTCGCACTGGGCGATGCGCCGAACGCGTCGGCGCTCGTCTTCGAGCGCAACGGCTTGAAGGTGACGATGTTCCGCGTCGACCACGATCCGGTCCGGCCCGCGGTCGGCTATCGCTTCGACTTCGCGGGCCGCTCGGTCGTCGTCTCCGGCGATACCGCGAAGAGCGCGAGTGTCACCGAGCATGCGCACGGCGCCGACATCCTGTTTCACGAAGCCCTGCAGGCGGAGCTGATCGGGCGCGCGTCGCAGGTCGCGCAGCGCCTGGGCCGCGCGCGCGTGGCGAAGCTCGCGCGTGACATCCTCGACTACCACACGAGCCCGGTCGCGGCAGCCGAGGTCGCGCGCGACGCGGGCGTGGCGGAGCTCGTGTTCACGCATCTCGTGCCGTCTCCGAACAACTTCCTCGCGCGCCGCGCATTTCTCGCGGGCGTCGCGGACGTGTTCAAGGGCAAGGTCGTGGTCGCGGAGGACGGCATGCGCTTCACGCTGCCGCCGAAGTGAGCGCCGCCGCGGCTTTTGCCTCGGCCGTTCCGTTGGGCCGCGGCCCCTTCCTGATATAAGATTCAAAGATGGTTCGGAGCGCACTCCCCTTGGCGGCGGCCCTCGCCGCGACCTGGCTCGGCGCTTGTGGCCGCGGCGGCGAGCAGGGCGGCTTCAAGCCGCCTCCACCGGTGGTCGAGGTGGTCACGGTCGAGCCCGAGACGCTTCGCGACACGATCACGCTGGTCGGGCAGCTCGACTCCGAGTCCTCGGTCGAGATCCGTCCGGAGCTCGATGGCCTGATCGAGTCGATCGACTTCGCCGAGGGCCAGACGGTCAAGAAGGGCGACGTGCTGATCCGCTTGCGCGACGCAGAGCAAGCCGCGCACGTGCGCGAGGCCAAGGCGCGCGCGAAGCTGGCGGAGGAGATCTTCCGGCGCATCACGGCGCTACAGCAGAAGGAAGTCTCCGCGCAGGCCGAGTACGACAAGGCCAGCGCCGAGCTCGAGGTCGCGCGCGCGGAAGTGCAGCTGCGCGAGGTCGAGTTCAACAAGACCAAAGTGCGCGCGCCGTTCGATGGCGTGGTCGGGGCGCGGCTGGTCTCGCCCGGCGAGCGGGTGCGGCGCATGACACGACTGGTGCGCATCGATGCCGTCGACCGGCTGCAGCTCGTCTTCGCAGTGCCCGAGATCGGCGTGCCGTTCGTGCGCACCGGCATGCCGGTGAAGATCACGGTGAAGCCGTTCCCCGAGATCCGCTTCGACGGCGAGGTCTTCTTCGTCTCGCCCACGCTCGACGCCAGCACGCGCCGGCTCACGCTGAAAGCGTGGGTGCCCAATCCCGGCCGCAAGCTGCAGCCGGGGTTGTTCGCGAATCTCGAGCTGCAGCTCGCCGAGCGCGAGAATGCGCTCGTCGTGCCCGACTCCGCGCTGCTCGTCGATCAGACGGGTCCGTTCGTCTGGCGCGTCGGCGCGGACGGCAAGGCCATGCGCGCGGCCGTCGAGGTGGGCTTGCGCAAGGCCGCGCGCGTCGAGATCCGCACGGGCCTCGAGCCCGGTGACCGGATCGTCTCGGCCGGCACGCAGAAAGTGACCGAGGGCTCGGAGGTCGTGATCGCCAGCAAGCCCGCCCCGGCGGCCGGCTCGGGCAGCACGCTATGAGGCTGCCGGAAGTCTGTATCGAGCGGCCGGTGCTCACCACCGTGATGTCGCTCGCGATCGTGCTGGTCGGCGCGATCGCGCTTCAGCGCCTGCCCAACCGCGAGCTCCCCGACGTCGATCCGCCGGTGGTCGCCGTCACGACCGTCTTTCTCGGCGCGGCGCCCGAGGTGGTCGAGACCTCCGTCACGCAGGTGCTCGAGGACCAGCTGATCGGGATCGAGGGCATCAAGCACGTCACCTCGGTCTCGCGCGAGCAGGTGTCGTCGATCAGCGTCGAGTTCGAGCTCTACCGCGATGTCGACGCGGCCGCCGCCGACGTGCGCGATCGCGTCGCGCGCGCCCGCCGCGATCTGCCGCAGGACGTCAACGAGCCCGTGATCGCCAAGCGCAGCGCGGACGCGCGACCCATCCAGTGGATCGCGCTCTCCGGCGGCGGCCTCTCGCAAATCGAGCTGTCGACGCTGGCCGACACGCGCATCAAGGATCGCCTCGCGAAGCTGCCCGGCGTGGCGGAGGTCATGCTCGCGGGCGAGCGGCGCTACGCGATGCGCCTCTGGATCGACAACACGCGCCTCACCGGCCAGGCGCTCACGATCGCCGACGTCGCGGCCGCGCTGCAGCGCGAGAACGTCGACATCCCGTCGGGCCGCATCGAGGGCAGCGAGCGCGAGTTCACCGTGCGCACGCCGGGCGAGCTGAAGACGCCGGAGGAGTACGAGTCGCTGATCCTCTCCGAGACGGACTCCGGGCCGGTGCGCCTGCGCGACGTGGGCCGCGCGGAGGTCGGCGCCGAGGACGACCGCAAGCTCGTCACCTTCAACGGCGTCCCCGCGGTCGCGCTCGGCATCGTGAAGCAGTCGAAGGCGAACACGCTCGACGTGGCGGCGGCGGTGCGCACGGAGCTCGCCGAGCTGGCCGACGAGCTTCCCGAGGGCGTGTCCACCGAGATCGCGTTCGATTCCTCGATCTTCGTCGAGCGCTCGATCGAGGACGTGACGCACACGATCTTCGAGGCGATCGCCCTGGTCGTGATCGTGATCTACCTGTTCCTGCGCAGCGCGCGCGCGACGCTTCTGCCCGCGGTGGCGATCCCGGTCTCGATCGTCGGCACGTTCGCCGTGCTCTACGCGCTCGACTTCTCGATCAACACGCTGACGCTGATGGGCGTGACGCTGGCGATCGGCCTCGTCGTCGACGACGCGATCGTCGTGCTCGAGAACATCACGCGCTGGATCGAAGAGGGCACGCCGCGCATGGAGGCCGCACGGCGCGGCATGAACGAGATCCTGTTCGCCGTGATCGCGGCGACCGTCTCGACGATCGCGGTCTTCCTGCCGTTGGCGTTCCTGAGTGACACGACCGGCCGGCTCTTTCGCGAGTTCGGCGTCACCGTCGCGGCTGCGGTCGCGATCTCGGGCTTCGTCGCGATCACGCTCACGCCGTCGCTGGGCGCGCGCGTGCTCCGCTCGCACAGCGGCGAGCACGGCTTCAAGGCCTGGCTCGCGCGCGGCTTCGACCGGATCGCCAGCGCCTACGCGGCCGTGCTCAAGCCGGTGCTCGCGCATCCGGGCCTCGTCGTCGCCGCGGGGCTGGGCTGGGTCGCGCTCGGCTTCCTGCTGCTCGCCGTCATCCCGCGCGAGTTCGTGCCGGCAGCCGATCGCGCCGTCGTGCTCTCGTTCGTGCGCGCGCCCGAGGGCAGCACGATCGACTACACCGCGCGCTACCAGAAGCAGATCGAGGCGATCGTGCTGGGCACGCCCGAGGTCGCGCGCAGCTTCTCGGTCGTGTCGCTCGGCCAGGGCGGCCCCGGGCTCGTGAACGAGGGCGTCCTCTTCACCTCGCTCAAGCTCTGGGAGGAGCGCGACCGCACGCAGCAGGAAATCGTCGAGGAATGGCGTGAGAAGTTCGGCCAGATCGCCGGCGTGCAGGCGTTCCCGGTGAACCCCGACGCGCTGGGTCAGAGCCTGCGCTCGTCGCCCGTCTCGCTCGTCGTCCAGGGCCCCGACATCTACGAGGTCGCGCGCTACGCCGACGAGATCGTGCGCCGCGCGCAGGGGATTCCCGGGCTGGTGAACCTGCAGTCCGACCTGCTGATCAACAAGCCGCAGCTCGAGGTGGCGATCGACCGCAACCGCGCGAGCGATCTCGGCGTCTCGGCGCGCGACATCGCCTCGACGCTGCAGACGCTGCTCGGCGGTCAGGAGCTCTCGACGTTCAAGCTCGGCGGCGAGACCTACAAGGTGATGGCGCAGCTCGAGGCCGGCGACCGCTCCGACCCGCGCGCCGTCCTGCGCGCCTACGTGCGCAACTCCTCGGGCCGGCTCATGCCGCTCGCGTCGTTCGTCGACGTGCGCGAGTCGGTCGCGCCGCGCGGGCTGCCGCACTTCGACCGCGTGCGCTCCGCCACGGTCAGCGGCAATCTCGCCGAGGGTGCCGCGCTCGGGGGGGTGCTGGAGCAGGTGCAGGTCGTCGCGTCGGGAGTCCTGCCCGTCGGCAAGGGCTACAAGGCGGTGTTCTCGGGGGATTCGGAGCAGTTCTATGCGTCGGGCAACGCCCTCCTGTTCGCGTATCTGCTCGCGGTCGTGGCCGTGTATCTCGTGCTCGCCGCGCAGTTCGAGAGCTTCCTGCACCCGGTCACGATCCTGGTCGCCGTCGCGCTCTCGTTCACCGGCGCGCTCGTGACGCTGCTGGCGGTGGGCGCGACGTTGAACCTGTTCAGCCAGATCGGGCTCGTCATGCTCGTCGGTCTGGTGACCAAGAACTCGATCCTGATCGTCGAGTTCGCGAACCAGCTGCGCGAGCGGGGCCTCGGCGCGCGCGAAGCCGTTTTCGAGTCGTCGCGCATCCGCTTCCGCCCGATCTTGATGACGGCCCTCGCGACCATGGCCGGCATCCTGCCGATCGCGATCGGCAGCGGCGCGGGCGGCGAATCTCGCGCGCCGCTCGGGATCGCCGTCGTGGGCGGCGTCGGTTTCTCGACCGTGCTCACCTTCCTCGTCGTGCCGGCGGTCTACCTGGTCTTCGCGAACCTGCGCGAGCGCGTCGCTGCGCGCGCGCCCGTACCGGCCGAGGTTGCGAGCCACTGAGCGCACGTCCGGCACTGCCGGGTGTCGGACGGCCGCTGCGCCGGACGGGCTGGCGCGGGCAGGCGTCGCGATCGGCGTCGGAGGCGCGCTCCTGCCCGCGCTGCGCGCGGCGCCCGATCGAGGCGCTGCGCAAGGGCTCGCTCACCAGCGGGCGGCGTGGCTGCGCACGTCGACGTGCACGAACGGGCCGTGGGCCTCGGTCGCGTCGTAGTAGCCCGCGCCGCCCGCGATCCAGTCCTCGCGCGGGCTGCGATCGAGCGCGTCGGCGAGCCCGAACAGCGTCTCGGAGTCGCGCACGTCGACCACGCCGTTGGCGTCGAGGTCGTCCATGATCCCGTCGCGCGGCGCTTCGTCGACGAAGACGTCGGCGGCCGCGCCCCAGAGGTGCCGGCTGAAGGTCGTCTGGTTGCCGAGGCTGCGGTTGTATTCCGGCGTGCGGTAGCCGCTCATGACCGTGAGCGTCTCCGCGGGCGAGCCCGCGGCATGAAGTGCGTCGAGCAGCGCTTCCAGCTTGCGCGGCAGACGCTCGTCGAGCACGACGTACTTGGGAAAGGCGCCGGCCTGCTTGCACAGGAACTGGCCGAGCCGGAAGCGCGGCGAGACGGGAGTGTCGAGGTTCGCGCGCGTCACCTCGATGAAGCCGCTCGGCGGCTCGACGCGCGCGCCCTTGACGACGGCCGCTGCCGGATAGGCCCCGATCGCATAGCCGTTCAACGCCCGGCGAGCGACGCGCGCGCTCGGCACGGTCACGAACACGTTCAGGCGGATCTCATCGTTTGCTTCTGTGCTGGTCGCGCGCAGCACATAGAGCCCCGGCGCCGTCGGCGCGCGCAGCGTCCATACACCGCGGCGTGTCTGGCGAAGGCCCTTCGCTCCCGAGACTTTCAGCCCGAGCGGTGCGGCGCTGCGGTCGAACGCTTGGATCTCGAGCGTCCCACCGGGAAGCAGCGAGGCGGTCGCGATGCGCAGCCGCGAGGAGACGTCGCCAAGGCGCAGCGTGAAGCGCGCGCGCACGTCCGTCGCATCCCAGAGGCGAACGGCCGGGGAGCGCACGGTGGCTTCCGGGGCGTTCACGCGCGCAGCGAGCGCGAAGACCGCGACGAGCGCGATCGCGAGAGTTTGATTCCGGTTCGCTTGCATCGCCGCAGGCGAAGTAGTACGTACCGGCGCCGCTTTGGGCAAGCGCCAATCCGCCCCGCCCAAAAGCCTTGGGAGCACACTTGCGACAGATGCGTCTCTCTGGACCGCTCTACGTGATCGCGCTCGCGCTCGTGCTTCTTCTCGCGCACGCAGCTCACGCGCAAGATCCGGCGCAGGAGAGCGAGATCCTGCATGCGCGCGTCGAACAGATCCGCGACGACCCCGCGTTCGAGATCGGCGGCGCGCGGATCGCGGCGAAGCGCCTCCTCCCGGCGCTCTATGCGCGGCGCGAGTTCACGCGCGTGTGGACGAAACCCGCCGCGCGCGACGATCTGCTGCGCGCGGTTCGAGCCAGCGCGGCGGACGGCCTTGATCCCGAGGACTACTTGCTCGGCGCGCTGCAGAGCGCGCGAGCAGCCGCGGAGGCTGCGGGCGCCTCGCTCGACGCGCAGATCGACTACGACCTGTTGCTCTCCGAGGCGCTGATCCGGCTCCTCTACCACCTGGCCTTTGGCAAGGTCGATCCGCAGAGCTTCGATCCGAACTGGAACTTCACGCGCAAGGTGCATCTCCACGACCCGGCCGCGTTCGTGCAGGAGAGCATCGACTCGGGCGAGCTCTACGCGCGCATCGAACGCGAGAAGCCGCAGCACGAGATGTATCGCGACCTGAAGGCCGAGCTCGTGCGCGAGCGCGCGCTCGAGGCTGCGGGCGGGTGGCTCGGAATTCCCGCGGGCGCGACGTTGAAGCCCGGCGCCGTAGATCCGCGCGTGCTGCCGCTGCGCGC
>Ga0184615_10001523_pt1 | contig 12511 bp, 8 predicted proteins | sample PLM4_65_coex_FD_133134 | JGI IMG/M metagenome (GOLD analysis project Ga0184615, IMG submission 133134) | Groundwater sediment microbial communities from an aquifer in East River, Colorado, USA - PLM4_65_coex | ecosystem: Environmental > Terrestrial > Soil > Riparian zone | place: USA: East... | reverse complement strand
GCAAGCCGCCGAAGGCGGCGCGCAGCGAGCCGAAGGCGAGCGAAGGCGGGCCCCCGCAAAGCTCGAAGCAGCGCATCCTCGACGGCCGCGCCTGGGCCGACTTCTGCGACGCGCTGAAGCGGGCGGGCGACGTCCTCCTGCGCGATGGGACGCCGCGCGACGCCTTCGACCGCGCCGAGGGCCATCGCTACCTGTCGCGGCTCACGCGCGTCGCGCTGGAGTCCTTCCTCGAGTTCGCCGACCCGCTGTTTCCGGTGCTGCACCGTCCCGCGCACGAGACGGTGAAGATCGGCGCCGACAACCCGGACAACTACTACCAGAGCGCGGCGCTCTCCGGCGAGCACGACTACCGCGTGCGAGGCTCGCGCGGGACCGTGCACTACCTCGGCTTCGGCACCTACGCGGGCGGCTACGGATCCGCCGGGCGCCGCGGACAGACCGGCCATCTCGACGCCAGCCAGCTCGAGCTCGCGCCCGATGGATCCTTCGAGATGATCCTCTCCTCCCGCGAGCAGCCGCGGAACTGGCTGCGCATGCAGCCCGACACCTCGCTCCTGATCGTGCGCCAGACCTTCCAGGACCGGAAGCAGGAGCGGATCGCGGAGCTCGCGATCGAGCGCGTCGGCAGCGAGGACAGACCCCAGCCGATCACGCCCGAATTCGTGGATCGCGGCCTACAGGCGGCCGCCGCCTACGTGGCGGGAACCGCGGGGCTCTTCGCAGACTGGGCCGAGGGCTTCGCCAAGCGCAAGAACCAGCTGCCGAAGTTCGACCCCACGGTCGCCGCCGCCGCCCACGGCGATCCGAACATCCTCTACTTCCACGGCTACTGGGAGCTGGCGCCCGGCGAGGCCCTGCTGATCGACGTGACGCCACCGCGCTGCGACTACTGGAACTTCCAGCTCAACAATCACTGGATGGAGTCGCTCGACTACCGCTACCACCGGATCGCGCTCAACCACGCGCAGGTGCGTTCGCGCCCCGACGGCTCGGTGCGCCTGGTCGTTTCCCACCAGGACCCGGGCGTCCCGAACTGGATCCAGACCGCCGGCCACCGTCGCGGCACCATGTGCCTGCGCTGGGTGGGCGCCAAGCAGCACCCCGAGCCGACGACCCGGGTGGTCGAGCTGGTCGACCTGGCCTCGATTTTGTGACGTTTGTCACATTCCTCGGCCGACGTGTGGCCGAAATCACACACAGTCGCCCGCGACCGCCGAGAGGCGCCGTGGGCCAGCGATTCTCCAATTGGCTGGAGGTCGTTGCGGCGCCGGGGCTGTGCAGACAGCTCCGGCCGTCGCGATCGGAGGGGGGCCACCGGTTCCGCACGCCCGGCGTGCGGCGAAAGGTCCTCTATGGCCACCGCGCCTCTCAGATCCCTCGCCTGGATCGCGCTCGCCGCGGTCCTGGGCGCGCCCGCCTCGGCCCAGACGATCGATGCCTCGTCCCGTGGCTGGTACAACTCGGCCGGGCTGCACACGGCCTCGAACTCGAACACCCTCACGGGGCAGGGCTCCAGCACCATCCAGTTCAGGTCCTTTTTCGTCTTCGACCTCCCGACGCTCGCCCACCCTGCCGGCGCCGGCGTGCTGCGGCTCGAGGTCGAGTCCTATCTCGGCCCCGACCCGATGGAGTACGTGGCGGTCTTCGACGTCAGCACCCCCCCCGCCGATCTGGTCGCCGATCAGACCGGCCGCACCGACATCTATGCGGACCTCGGCGGAGACGTGGTCTACGCCGGCGGCTTTGCGACGCCAGCCGACGTCGGCACGGTGCTCGAGCTCCCCCTCACGCCCGAGGCGATCGCCGCGATCAACCTCGCGGCCGGCGGTCGCTTCGCCATGGGCGTGAGCCTGCAAACCATACGGCTCGCGCGCGGCAACGAGTACGTCCGCTTCAGCCTTGCGGGCGAGAGCCGGGTACACCAGCTGGTGCTGACCGAGGCGCCGGCATCCCTCTCGGTCGGGCCCGCGATCGCTGCCATGGTGCCGCCCGCCGTGCATACGGTCACTGCTCACGTAGTGGACGGGGGCGGCGCGCCGATGGCCGCAGCCCCGGTCGACTTCTCGATCACCTCGGGGCCGAACGCCGGCATGCTGCAGAGCCTCGCCACCGACGCGAACGGCGATGCCACCTTCTCGTATGCCGGCAGCGCCGTGGGTGTCGACCGGATCCTGGCCTCCCTGGCGGACGGCAGTGCGAATCCGTCGCAAGCCGAGGCGATGGCCTACTGGGATGCAGACTGCAATGCGAACGCGATTCCCGACACCTGCGACCTCTCGTGTGAAGGCTTCGACGGGGACTGCGCCGCCTTCGCGGGTTGCGGGGGCAGCCTCGACGCAAACTCGAGCGGATCACCCGACGAGTGCGACGTGGCCAGCAACGCGCCGCCCGACTGCCCTGCCGCTACGGTCGCGCCCGCGATGCTGATGCGACCCGACCACCGCTTCCGCGACGTCGCGATCAGCGGTGTGAGCGACCCCGACGGCGACCCGGTCCACCTGGTCGTGGACGCGGTCTTCCAGGACGAGCCGGTCGACACACTCGCCCGCGGCGCCTCCTCCCCGGATGCGCTGGGGGTTGGAGGCGAAGCGATCAAGCTGCGCGCGGAGAGCCGCCAGCGCGGCGACGGCCGGGTCTACCACGTGGCCTTCAGCGCCGACGACGGGCGCGGAGGCTCCTGTTCGGGGGCCGTCGTGGTGTGCGTGCCTCGCCCCGGCTGGCGGCGCGGCGAAGCCTGCGTCGACCAGGGGCCGCTGCATGACTCGACGCAGGTCGATCAGCAGCGCCGCGGCCATGCCTGGTGGTGGTGGCGACATCACCGTCATCACGGACGCCATTAGCGTCGCTGGCGCAGGCGCAGCACGTGGATCGGCGGCCGGGCCATGGCACCTCTGGGAGTGCCGTGGCCCGGCAGGCCACGCCGAGGCACCCACTCGGGCCACGCGACGCGCTGTGGCATCCTGGATCCGTGAGCAAGGCCTTCACGGACGAGGAAGCGGCGGAGCTGCCCCGCATCGTCCCGCCGCGCGCACCGCTGCCCGCGGGATTCCCGAACTACGTCACCGAGCGCGGTCTCCGCCTGCTCCGCGAAGAGCTCGCGGCGCTCCAGGCCGAGCGCCGCTCCGCGGAGCGAGCACCGGAGGACGCCAACCGGACGCAAGCCCTCGCCGCGCTCGCCCAGCGGCGCGCCGAGCTCGAGCAGCGGATCGCCAGCGCCGAGCGGGTGCCGCTGCCGCCGGAGCCGCGCGATACGGTCCGCTTCGGCGCGACCGTCAGCGTCGACGGCACCGGCGGCCTCCGCCGCTACCGGATCGTCGGCGTCGACGAGGCTGATGCCTCGCGCGGGAAGATCGCGTTCATCTCGCCGCTCGCGCGCGCGTTGCTCGGGCGCGCAGTCGGCGACCGCGCGGTGTTGCGCACACCGCGCGGCGAGGAAGTGCTCGAGATCGTCACGGTGGGCTACGACGCGGAGCCCGAGCACGAGGGCGGTTAGACCTGATCCGACATTCGAGGAGCGAGCGGGGGGAGGCGGCGGGGGGCTCGCAGGCGCCCGAGAAAGTCCAGGATGGCCGGATTCACGACCTCGGGCCTCTCGTAGTTCGGGGTATGCGCCGCTCGATCGACGGCGAGCAGCTCTGTCTGGGGAATCGCGGCCATTACGTTGTGGCTGGTTTCGAACGGGATCACGCCATCCGCCCTGCCCCAGACCAGCAGCACGGGCGTTCCCGCGGCGCCGACGGCTCGATAGCTCTCCTCCAGAGCCTGGAGCGGCATGTTGCGAAGCGTCGAGAGCTGCGCGCGTTGGAACCCTTCGTACTGGAGCTGCACCGCGAATTTGCGCGCGAAGTCGGGGAGCAGGGAGGGATCGAAGAAGTTCGAGGCCATCCCCGCGCGGATCGATCGGTCGCCGAGCAGACGCATCAGGACCTCGCCGAGCCCCGGCACCCGCAACAGCTTTACCGCCAGGGGCATGGGCATCGGGAATCCCGCCGGATCGACCAGGATCAAGCCATTCACCAGCTCGGGGTGCCGCTCGGCGAAGATCACCGAGATCGCGCCGCCCATCGACACACCCGCCAGCGTCAGCGGCGTCCGGAGCTTCAGCCGCTCGATCAGCTGCAAGAGCTGTCGATCGAAGAGGTCCGGACCATAGGCAACGTCCGTGGGGCGGTCGGAGAACCCGCGACCGAAGAGGTCATAGCGCAGGACCCGGTAGCCGGCCGCCGACACCGCGGGGAAGTTGAAGTCCCAGATCAGATACGGCGTCGAGAAGCCATGGAGGAAGACGACCGTCGGCGCCCCTTCCGGCCCGGCCAGCTCGTAGTGCACGATCCCGTCGCTGAGTGCGATGGAATCAGCGCCCGCTCCCGCGCGGGCTCGTTCGTCCATCGCGAGTGTTTCTACCTTCGGGGCGAAGGCGAAGAGCGCTGCCAGGCCGGCGACCAGCACCAGCATCGCCGCTCCGAGGCGAGAGAGCCGGGAGCCCGCGCGTCCGCGTCCTGCTTGCATCGATGACAAGCTATCACGGCGCCGCGGGATCCCGCGTGTGGATCGGTGCCGGGACGAGAGGCTCGCAGCAGCGATCCGGCGCGCGCTCTCAGGTCTTCGGCCTCGCAAGACGAAACGAGCCGGGGGTGGGGGATTACCGCCGGGTCGGGAGTCGCGGAAGAAACCCGGCGGACGACCCTGGAGGTCACGCCGGATGTCAGCGAGCAGCGCCCCGACTACCGGCTTCCGGCTGTTCTGGGCCTGCGCGACCCTGCTGGCGTGGGCGGCGTTCGCGGCTCTCGCGCTGCACCGCTCCGATGCTCCGATCGTCCTCGGACGCTACTCGCCTGGCTATGCGAAGCTCCTGGCAGGCGTACTGGCCGCGTGCACGGGGCTCACGTTCGCGAATGCCCCGTGGTGTCTGGCTCGGATCGAGACGTGGCGCCGCGAGCTGCTGCTCGTCCCGGTGTCGTTGGGGGTCGCGCTGCTCGGAGCCGAGCTCTTCCTGCGCCTGTTCGACCCCATCGGAATCTCGTATTACGCCGAAATCGCTCGCTACGCGAACGACCGCGTGCCGGGCCCGGAGCTTTTCTACCACCAGCCCCGCTCGACCACCCGCCGGTACCAGGACGTCGAGGTCCGCTACAACGAGGCCGGCCTCCGGGACGACCCGATCGCACCGAAGGCGGACGGCGAGTGGCGCGTCCTGGTGCTCGGCGATTCCGTCGCCTTCGGCTGGGGCGTCCAGCAGGAGCAGATCTTCTCGGCCGTCTTGCAGCGACTCCTCGCGGCGGAGCTTCAGCGCCCGGTGCGCGTGATCAACACTGGCGTCTGCAGCTACAACACGGTCATGCAGCTCGCGTGGCTGCGCGAGCACGGATTCGCACTCCAGCCGGATCTGATCCTGCTCTCCTACGTGACGAACGACGTCGTTCCGGCCGCGCAGGTCTGGTCCGAGGCGGGCGGCGGCTCCGGGCAGGCTCCGCCCTTCACGCACGTCGCGGTGTCGCTCCTGCGCCGGACGTGGCTCTATCGGCTCGTCGTCCATGTCGGCAAGGAGAAGCCGCTGCGGAGTGTTCCCGGTCTCCCCGGCGACCCCGGCTGGCAGGCGTCGATGCAGGCGCTGCGCGCGGTGGTGGAGGAGTCGCAGGCGCGCGATCTGGGTGTCGCGGCGCACCTCTGGACCTGGCAGCTCGATGCGAGCCACGCCGAGCTGTTGGCCCACATGCGCAGCGCCATGGCGCCGGTTGCCGTCGAGGAGACCGCGAGCTGGTTCGCGGACGGGTCGACCGGGCGTTGGTTCAACTCGGCGGTCGATCGCCATCCGAACGCCGAGGCCCACGCGCTCGCCGCCCGGCGGATCCTCGAGTCGCTGCGCGCGCAGCAGCTGCTGCCGGTCGATTCCCGGTCGGTGCTCTCTCGCCGCTGAGCGCCGGCTCGGCGCCCGGTGGCGTGCCTCATCGCCGCGTGGGCTGCCACATCAGCGTGCGCTGGCCCCGCAGATGCCGGACCCAAGCCACCAAGGTGGCCGCGTTCACGAGCAGAAAGAACCCCGCGAGCCGCGCGATCCGCATGCGCGCCACGGCTGGGTGTAGCAGCGCCAGCCCCGCGCCGGCGTAGGCGACCGCTTGGGCCGCGAGCAGCCAGCGCCCGAACGCACCCTGCCCGGCGAGTGCCAGGCTCGCCGCGAGCAGGAGCAGCAGCGCGAAGGGCGAGCTGAAGCGCGCGAGCTTGTGACCCCATACCGAGAAGGCCGCGCGCCCGAAGCGCGGGTGCAGCAGCTCGCGCTGCGCGAGCAGCACCGCGATGCCCCGGCTCAGCGTGCGAACCTTGCGCTGCCACTCGGCGCTGCTCTCGCGGGTGGTGCCGAAGCGCACCCGCGCCCCCGGCTCGGCGACCGCGCGCAGGCCGCGGCGCGCGGCCTCCAGCGCGACGCGGAAGTCGCTCGCCAGATCGGTCGGCCATGGGGAGGCGAGCTCGCGTCGGATCGCAAAGCACGAACCAGAGACACCTATCAGTGTTGTCGCCTCGCTCTCGAGACGACGCAGCGCCATCTCGTAGCGCACGTAGGCGCCCTCGCCGCCCTCGGGATCGACGTCGTCCTGGCTGCTCACGACACCAACGCTGGGATCCGCGAGCGGACGGGCCAGGGCGCGCAGGGCGCCGGGCGCGAGCTCGGCGGTGACGTCGGTGAAGACCAGGATCTCGCCGCGGGCGCGCGGGATCGCCCGCGCCTGCGCCGCCTCCTTGCCCTGCCGCTGCGCGCTCTGGACCAGCACGACACCGCGACCTGCAAAAGACCGGGCGATCGACTCCGTAGCGTCCGTCGACCCATCGGAGCTCACGATCAGCTCGACCGACCCGGGGTAGTCCTGCGCGAGCGTGGCTTCCAGCTTGCTCGCGAGCGCGCGCTCGCCATCGTGGACGGCGACGATCACCGAGATCGGCGGGAAATGGTCTTCCCGGCGCAGCCGTCGCGGGCTCACCGCGCGCAGCAGCACCAGCGCGAGCGGATAGCCCGCGTAGGCGAAGGCGAGCCAGGCGAGCGAGGCGGCGGCGAGCGCGGCGGCGCCGGTCACGTGCGTGCGCCCACCGGGATCCTTCCGGCGAGCAGCTCTTCCCACACGCGCTGCATCCCGTCGGCCATGCGCTGCGCCGTGAAGTGTTGCGCGCGCCGCCGCGCCGCGGCGCCCATCGCCTTGCGCAGATCGGGAGCCTCGAGCAGGCGCTCCAGCGCCTCGACGAGCTCGAGCGGATCTTCGGGATCGAAGAGGATGCCCGTGTCCGGCGTGACGATCTCGGTCGGTCCGCCGAGGCGCGCCGCGATCAGCGGGTTGCCGAGGGCCAGCGCTTCGACCAGCACCACGCCGAAGGGCTCGGGAAAGGTCGAGGCATGCAACGCCACGTCGGCGGCGTTCAGCAGATCGGGGACGTCCGTGCGCGAACCGAGCCAGCTCACGTGCTCCGTGGCGCCGGCCCGTGCCAGGCGCTCGACGAGCCGTTGCAGGTGCGCCTGGTCGTCGGGCCGCGCGACGCCGACGAAAGCTACGTGCAGGCGACGCCGCAGGTCGGGGCTCATCTGTTCGAGCGCCGAGACCACCACCGAGTGGCCCTTCCACTCGCGCAGGTTTCCGACCATCACGACCAGCATGCGGTCCGCCGGGATTCCCAGGCTCTCGCGCACGCGCTCAGCCGGCACCTTCACCGCGCCCGTGAAGGCCTCGATGTCGGTGCCGAGGTTCACCTTGGTGAGCATCGCCTCCGGATAGCCCCCGTGCCGCATGCCCTCGAGCACGGTGTCGCTGATCGCCACCACCCGGTCGAAGCGGCGGGTGAGCGCGCGCCGCAGCGGTGCGGTCGGAAATTCGTAAGGGGTCCCCATCGCGGTGGTGACGCACGGGAGTCCCAGCCAATGCGCCGCCGGGAGCCAGTCGTCGAAGCCGAGGGAGGGTGAGTTGTTGAGGTGCACCAGGTCGATCTTCGAGTCTCGCAGCAGGCGCACGCGCCGCCGCACGGCGCCGACCACCGAAGCGAGCTGCCCGAGGCGGCGCCCCTGCTCGTGGGGCGCGCGCTCGAGCCGGTGCTCGCGCCTCCAGACGTGGACCTCGATCCCGAGCTCGCGCAGCGGCCCGACGAAGCGGTTCTCCTCGTAGAACACGACGACCGGCTGGAAGCGCCGGGGATCGACCAGCCGCACGGTGTCGACGAGCCCCTGATGCGAGCCGCCCGTGGTCCCGTCGTCGCAGAACTCGCAGTGCAGGATCCGATATCGCCTCGCGTTCGCCATCGACGACTCCCTCACGATCGGCCGGCGCGCGCCGAGCCGCCGCGCGCGGCGCCGAACACGGAGCGCAGCGACTCGAGCAGGCGGCCCTTCTCATCGGCGGAGAGCACGCCCAGGTTCAGCACGCATACAGCGTAGAGCAGCATCAGGCCGGATTTCGCCCCTAGCGAGGCCAGCGGGTCGAGATCGGGGAGCCAGCGGCCGATCACCGCCACCGCGACGGCGACGCCGACCAGGCGCAGAACGGGACCCCAGCGGTACTCGACCCGCCACAGCCGCTGCGAGATCCAGTAGCAGCCGAGGTAGCGGACGGCGAATGCGGCCACCGTGACCACGGCCGCCCCCATCGCGAGGTAGCGCGGGATGAACAGGGCATAGCCGATCAGCGCCGTGATCGCGGAGGCCCAGTTCGCGAGCGCGATGAGCTCGGTGCGTTCGCGGATGTGGATGCCCACGTCTTGGAGCCCCACCCAGCCCTGGAGCACGTAGGCGATCACGATCACGGGCACGTAGCGGGCGGCCGGATGGAAGGCGGGCGTCGTCATCACCCGCAGCACGTCGTCGACGAACAGGGTGATCGCGAGCGCCGTCGTCACGAGCATCAGGTTCAGGTAGAGAAAGGCGCGCGCATACAGCTCGTGTCGGTCGGGGCGCTTGGCGACCGAGAAGCGGACCGGCTCCCAGATCAGCTCGAAGGGCAGGTAGCCGATCGCGGCGACCAGGAAGCCGAACTGGTAGGCGAGCGCGTAGATACCGACCGTCGCGACGTCCGCCGCGGCCTTCAGGAAATAGCGGTCGCCGAAGGTCGCGATGAAGGAGGCCAGCTCCATCCCGATCAACGGAATGCCGTAGCGCAGCAGGTCCCTGGTCGAGGAGCGCGAGAAGCGAAGGCCCACCTGCGAGACCAGGTAGCCGGCGAGCGCGAGCCCCACGGCGAGCTTGGTGACGAACCCACTGATGAAGACCGCGCGGATACCGAGCTCGAAGTGGACGAGCAGCAGCAGGTTGAGCCCGACCTGGAGGATCACCTGCGCCAGCTGCGTGAGCACGAAGAACGTCGAGCGCTCGCGGACGCGGATGTAGGTGAGCGGTGCGATCGTGAGGCTCGAGCAGGCGAGGCTTCCCGCGGCGAGCCGGATCAGCGGCGCCTGCTGCGGCGTCTGGAACACCAGCTCCGAGAGCAGGTCCGCAGCCAGGAAGGTCAGGAACCCGATGAGGGTGTAGCTGGCGGCGAGCACCATCAGGGCGGTCGAGATGACGGCGTCGCGCTCCGCGTCGGTGGAAGCCTTGTGGTAGTAGCGGAAGATTCCGATGGCGACGCGCGCCCCCGCTAGGATCGCGACGACGTCGAGGGTCATCTCGATCAGCTCCATCACGCCGTAGTCGGAAGGCGAGAGGAAGCGCGTGTAGATCGGCAGCATCACGAAGGAAACGGCCTTCGCGAGCAGAATGCCGATCGCGTAGACGAGGGTGTGGCGACCGATCCGGCCCATCTGGAAGGGTGCGCCCGCCTGCGCACTCTCGGCCGTCGCACTCATCTGCCGGTCCTCGCTGCGCGCGGGGGGGAACGCCTCCGCGGCTTCGCTGACGGTCATCGGCACGAGGGGTGCGGGACGCGAGACGAGCCGCCGCGGTCTCCCGGGGCCGGGAGCTCACGCCCGTGCAGAACTTCAGCTCGTCGACCACCCGTTTGGCGATCGCACGCCGCATCGATCCTACCGGGCGACGCCTGGTAGGGGCAAGCGCCAGCTGGGCCCCGGAGGCGCCCCATTCATCGCCCGCGAGTCCCCCAGGCCGCCAGTTCGAGTATCCTTCTGCGCGGAGCGGGCGCTGCGTTCGGGCGCCGCCATGCGGGTGGGGGTCGATGGCGGTTGCGGGACCTGGCGCCACCGCGCGCGCATCGGGTGTCCGGGCGCGGTACCTGCCGCCGATCGCGCTCTCGCTGATCGTGCTGGCGGGCCTCGCGATCCGCCTGCCGGAGCTCGGCCGCAGTCTCTGGATCGACGAGCTCATCACCGACTGGGCGACCAGCGCGGAGCTGACCGACCTCGTCGCCCGCAGCTGGATCGCCAACCTGAGCCCGACCTCCTTCTCCTTCGCGTGGCTCTCGCGCGAGCTGCTCGGCGCGAGTGAGTCCGCGCTGCGCCTGCCGAGCCTCCTGGCGGGTCTGCTGCTGATCGTCGCGCTCTGGGCCTGCTTTCGCGAGCTCGAGGTGGCGCCCTGGGCGGCGCTGGTGGGATGCAGCCTCGCAGCGTTCGATCCGAACGCGTTCGAGTACGCCGTCACGGCCCGGCCCGTCGCCTGGGTGGCGTTCGGCTCGCTGCTTCACACGCTCGCCTTCTTGCGGATCATGCGTGGCTCGCGCACGCCGCGCAGCGACTGGATCGCCTGGGTGGGCTTCCACGTCTTCTGCTTCTACCTCCACTACACGGCGCTGCTCGCGCTCGCCGGACAGGGCGTCTACGTGCTGCTGGCCCGCCCGCAGCGAGCCGGGCAATGGAAGCGCTTCGCGATCGGAGTCGCCGTGATCGCGGTGCTCTGCCTGCCCGCGCTCGGCCACCTCCACTACCTGTTCACGCATCGCGGGATGCTCGGCTTCGTGCCGCCGGAGGATCTCTCCGGGGTGTTCAGCGCCTTCTTTCCCGACCGTTACCTGCTGATCCCCCTGCTGATCGCGGGCTTCTTGCCGGAGCTCTGGGAGCGCGGCGAGCGCAGCTGGTTCGATCTTCGCGCGCTCGCGCAGCGGCGCGAAAGCCTGCGCTGCCTGGTCCTCCTCTACGCGGTTCCCATGCTGCTGGTATGGGCGCTCGGCAAGCTGCATGTCGTGCAGCTCTCCAAGTACCGGGTGTACTGCTGGGCGCTGCCGCTCCTGCTCTTCGGGATGGTCGCCACGCTGCTCGCGCGCCGCGATCGCCGCGTGATCTTCGCGGTCACCGCAGTGGTGTTGATGGCAACGTACTACGCCTCGCCGCTGAATCACTACGTGCGCTACGGCAATTTCGGCGCGATCCGCGTGAACTGGCGCGACGCCATCGCGCAGGTCCGCGAGCAGGCGGCCCCGGGCGATTCGGTGCTGATCGATTCCGGCCTCGTCGAGAACGCCTGGCTCGCGGCCGATTCCCCCCCGCTCTTGCGCAGCTACCTGCTCGCGCCGGTGGGCGGCCTGTACCCGCTCGATCCGAGCCGGCTGCAGGTGGCCCCCGTCTCCCACGACCTCGCGTGGCTGGATCCGGAGGTCCGATCCGCACTGGCCGCCGGAGGCCGCGGCTGGCTGATCGCGCCGAGCGGTCACGCGACCCTGCACGCGGCGCTCGTCGCGCGTCTCGCGCAAGAGGGGGTGGCGGTGCAGCTGGAGGGACCGTTCGACGTTGGCGGCGTCGGCGTCTCGCGGCTCTCGCCATCCGCTCACCCACAGGGCGTTCGCAGCGGCGGACGACAGGACGGTCATCGGCCATGAAGAAGAACCTTCTGCTGCTGACTTTCTCCGTGCTGTTCGCCCTGCTGCTGCTGGAAGCGGCGCTCGGCTTCGGGACCCGGGCCGGCGTGTTTCCCATCAAGATCCCGAGCTACTCGCTGGCGGCGGCGCGCACGCTCCAATTCTCGCGCGATTCGAACCCGGATTTCGGCGTATGGCACGAACCAAACGCATCCACCCGACATACCCTGAGCTGCATCGACTTGATCTATCGCTCGAACTCCTACGGCGCGCGCGATGTCGAAAGGGCATTGCAATCGCCGCGGCCGCGTGTCCTGGTGCTCGGCGATTCGATGATCGAGGGGTTCGGCGTCCCCGACGAGCATCGTCTCAGCAACCTGCTGGAGCGCGATACCGGAATCGAGCACCTGAACTTCGGCGTCACCGGGGGGTTCGGCACGACGCAGTACTACCTGCTGTACAAGACGCTCGCCAGCCGGTTCAGCCATGCGGCGGTGATCATCGGCCTGCTGCCCGACAACGACTTCTGGGACAACGATTACGAGTACGGCAAGCAGGTGTATCCGGACCGTTACCGGCCCTATCTCGTCGGCGAGTACCCGAGCTACCGGCTGGTGTATCACCAGAGCTCGTTGGAGCAGGGCGCTTCCAGCGGTCGCGCGGGCTGGCTGGGGTTCGCTCAGCGGATCCTGAGCGAGCTCACCTACAGCTACAACGCCCTCGCCTATTTCAAGCAGCTCGTCATGATTCGTCTCTACCCGTATCTCACCCAGAGTCATAGCGAGCGCCTCGAGGGGTTTTTC
>Ga0184615_10001522_pt1 | contig 12516 bp, 13 predicted proteins | sample PLM4_65_coex_FD_133134 | JGI IMG/M metagenome (GOLD analysis project Ga0184615, IMG submission 133134) | Groundwater sediment microbial communities from an aquifer in East River, Colorado, USA - PLM4_65_coex | ecosystem: Environmental > Terrestrial > Soil > Riparian zone | place: USA: East... | reverse complement strand
CCGTCTAACACTCGCTGCCGGTGTTGGCGTGGCTCCGGAACCATCGTAATAGGTCATCGTGAGGGACGTCACGCACTGGGCCACATCATAGGCCGTGGGGGTGGATGGGTTCCAGCCCGTCCCATTCCACGCTTGAGTGCTGCGGGTGAGCCTTCCGACGGTGGTGGGATCGCTCGCATCACAGGGTTTTGAAAGGTTGGTCGGTGGGACAAACGTATAGATTACCTTATTTGTTTGCGTGTCCCCATCAAGGTCGACCTGGAAGGTCACTGACGAGGATGACAATGCCGTGACCGCACAGGGCGGGACAGGACAGTCGCTGTTTGGGCTATTTGAGGGGGCGTATCCCGCCATCCGAAGCTCTCGTGCCATGCTCTCTAGCGCCACCCTGACGTTTTGCTGGACGTCGGCCCTGGCCGTTCCCCGGGCGTAGTCTTGTTGAGCCGTGTCATAGACCATATAGATCGCGAGGAGGACGATCACCAAGACGAGGGCGGCTATCAGAGCCTCGGGGAGCGAGTACCCCCCCTCGTGCTGCCGTCTGGAAGATGAGGCGTCATTGTTCGCGGGTGCCATCTCACTGCCTGGTGAAGAGCGTATCAACTGACAGGGTGCCAGGCCTGAATTGACCGGGCCACGTGACGGTGACCTGGACCTTTTTCAGATCCCCTAACAAGCTACCTACTCCAACATTGGCTGTAAAGAGGCAGTAACGACAGAAGCCATTCTCCACGATTTCGCACGAGTTCGAACAGTTCGCATCGACTGAACCGAAGGGGAGGTTCTTGAGCTGCTCGATCTTCTGCTGCGCATAGCTGGTGGCCAAGGTTTGGTTCCCGCCATACGTGATGTTGGAATAACCTGTCGGGAACAGGTTGGAAATCGCGATGAACGCGACCGCGACAAGCGCCGCAGCCACCAGTCCCTCCACCAGCGAGAAACCGCATTGAGCTTGTCCGATGCGAAGCGTGTGAAATCTGGGCGTCATGGCATCCTCACATTTCCCGCAGGGTCGGCTTGAATGACCTTGGTGGTGCCATCGGGCTTCTGCAAGGTCATGTTGACCGGTCGAAGGCTGTTGGACGAGTTGACCGAAGCGCCGGTTGAGTTAAAGATCGCCCCATCGATGGCCGTTGAGCTTCCGTCCACCACGCTGACAATGGTGACCCCCTTATTCAGTGTGAAGAGATCCTGCCAGTTACTGATGACATCGCTACTGCTCCCCATCTGGGCGTCATTTGCCGGCCACGCTACTCCAGGAGGATTAGTGCAGGGATTACAGTGTTCCACGCGGTAACTGTTCTTGTAGGCCGAGGCATCCTTGTCGAACGCATGAAGGCGATAGTACCCTCCCCTTGAGACGGCGAGCGATCTGGCAAGCCTCGCATCACTCGCAACCTGTCTTACGGCCGAATTAAAGTCGGAATTTTGGATCGCCCCGAGCAGGTATGGCATTGAGACGGCCGCTATGATGGTAAGCAGCCCCAGCACAACCAGCAGCTCAGGGAGAGAAACCCCTCGTGAAAGACGCATCTCCTCTCCAAGGGTGACCTTTTCATTTCCACGGGCGAGGCCAGCCTCCTCTATTGGAGGGTGCTCATCAGGGTTCCTTTAGGCTAGCCTAATTATTGATAGTGCAACCTAAGTGCCAATTGCTGGAGATGATCGATAGGTTTTGCCCCCACTCCTTAGGATGAGGGGCAAGCGGCGACGGTCAGGAAAATGCTGGGTGAGAGAATGAGAACCTAAACGGGCGTTATGATGGAAGAAGCGGGAGGAAATCAGTCGTCAATCATCTCTTGCCAGACACGAAGCGTGGCGCTGAGCAAACGCCCCGCCCCACGCAAGGCCTCTTGACTGAAATGCAGTTGAGCTCGCTCCTTCATCGCAAAGCCGGCCCTCCCGGAGTTCCTGGCGGTCCGGTTGGCGATGAGGACGGAACCGAATATCGCCGCATTTCCTTCCAATGTGAGACGGCTCCCGTCACCGACCAGGATCACAACGCCGTCGAAGCGGTATGACCCCCGAAGGGTGAGCTGGCCTGTAACAACCAGGACCCCGGAGCCATGCCCTGTGCCTTCCAGGGTCGCATCTGACGCCGTATCGAGACCCTGATTCAGATCGGCGGAGGGATCACCTTTGATGATAGTCACCTGCCCTGCAGCATCGTCTCCCAGGAGGTTCTGGGAGATCGTTCCCGGATTGATGAAGACGCGATCTGCCTGGCTCGCCAGTTGCAGCTTGAGCCGTTGCAACGAATCGCTCGTCGGCGCATTTGAGACAACTTCGATGCTCGGCGTCGCCCCTGCCCCAAGCACCCTCGTCTGTTGTCCCGGGGTGAGGATGGCCTGGACCGCAGACGCCGCCTCTGAGGTGACGAGGGCAAAGGCGGACCGCGCAGGGGCCGAACCTGGGCTCGCATCTACATTCCGGTCAAACCCGCTCACAAGGAACGATTCTCCCTCAAAGAGAGGGTCGACGTCGGCGTTCAGAATTGTGAGTAGAGCGGGCGGATTCAGGATCCGGGGAACCTCGACCACCGCCCGGATCACCCGGAGCGCTCCCTGGTAGGATCCGGTTCCGGTAATAACAACGAGTCCATCGGTATCACAGGTGGTGATTCCACACACCACTGTCCCGTGATCTTGCTGGATCCCACCGATGCTGATCACATTATTCGTAACAACCGCCCGATGCGTCCCGGACGCAATCGACGTCCCAGTCACCCACTCGCCAAGCAAGAGATTATTGCTAAGGACATCGTTCACCGGAAGCTCTGGCAGGAGCCGGCGCGCGCGTTCGACCGCCGCCTCCGCAAGATAGAGGGCTTGCACGGCACTTCGGTCGTTCAGCCCAATCTGTCGCTCGCTGGTGGCGATTGTCAACAACGCCGAGCCCAAGAGCAGAAGGAATCCGGAGAGGAGAAGCGCCAGCACCAGCGCAGTACCGCCTTCAGGCGACCGAACGACTCGGCAGCCGATGCAATCCTCTTGTAGATTTGACTTTCCTTGCCGCAACGAAGGCCACATGGCGATCACAATCCCACATTCCGTATCCGCACCTCAGAGACGAGGCGGTAGGTTTCAGGCAGCGTCAGGGCCGACGGCGCGGCGGCTCCGATGACGATCCCAACCCGTCGAATCTCTCCTAGCCTCCCGGACAGTTCACCGAATGCGATCGCCGTTCCGTCAGCTCCGTAATATGTAAATTCGACCGTGGCGATTCCCTCGGCCAGCGGCTGGGCGCCGTTGGTACTGGACCAGCCGTTATTCCACGTGGACCACTGTTGTCTCCTAAGAACCGGCCGGTCAGCCGACAGGTCCAGGCGGTACTCGATCTTCTTGCTCCTGCCGTCGCCATTCGTATCACCGACGAAGGCAATCCGGCTGGGTTCGGCGGTTTGGATTGCTGCTTGAATCGGAAGGCGGGGAATCACGCTGGATGGATCGAGACCGCCGAACCTAAGCTCCCGAACGATCCTCGCCATGACAATCCTGGCGTCCTGCTGCAGATCCGCTCTTCCCTCGCCCTTCCTGTACGCCCCCTGCATCGTCTCGACGATGTGGAATAGGGCGATCACGAGTGGACCGAGAATGGCCGCGGCGACCAGCAGCTCCACTAATGTGAAACCGCGTTGTTCATCGATTGAGATCACGCGCCACACGGTCATTCACTCACTGTTGGGCGAGATACGTTGTAAATTCAACCGTCCGCTCTGTAGGAGTTGCCGCCCAGCCCACAGTCACCTTGATGGCCAACAGCCCTCGATCGATCGGTTCGACCTCGATGCGGCCCCAGCCCTGATACAAGCCCCCACGAAAGGGCACAGAGGAAATCTCCTCTCGCCAACGCTGAAGCCAGGAGCCACCACGAAAGGGTGGATCTCCCCCAAGATCGTCGGCCGGGAATGAGGAGGTCTGCCTGGTGTCGGCGTTATGATATCTGGCCACCGCCTGGAACCTTTCGTCCCGTAGCAACTCCACCATCCGCTGCGCGAGGCCCGTGGCTTTTGTCAGGTCACCACCCGCTCGGATGTGCTGATGAGCCACAGGGAACATCCCGACAGCGCCCAGCATGGCTATCGAGAGGACAGCCATCGCGATCAGTAGCTCCACCAGCGTCAGACCCTGATCCTGGATGAGCTTGAATTGCTTGTGGCGCTGTCTCATGGACATGAACCTTCGCACACCGTGACCTTACCGGTAAAGTGTGTCCGGACCTGAAAACTTCTTGGCGCCATCACGAGGGTCACCGTCCCTCCGGCTGCCTCGCCGGTCTGACTGAAGGTGATGGTGGCATTGGATGTCAGCTCGACCCCCTCGGTGGGAGGCTGGATTGCCGCGTCGATCTCCCATCTGTCATTCTCCTCTCGCTGCATCAGATAGCCGCGAGCTGGGATTGGCCCACCGCAGTTGCTGAAGCAGACTCTGTGGCGGCGATTGGTACTCACGGCTTTTTGTCTGGCGACGCGGAGGTCACCCGCGACCTGCCAGGCGGTGGTCCGGAGACGATAGCCCTGAACCATCCCGGCCAGGGTCGGAAGCGAGATGGCGGAGACAACTCCAATGAGCGCCACCGTGATGAGCAGCTCAGGGAGCGTGAAGGCTGAGTCCGATCCTGGTGCCGTGTATCCTCCGATTCCCCGATTCCGCCCCATCTTCCACCTCCACCAAGCCGTCCATCAACGCCATGCCACGTGAACGGCTCCACGAAACAGTTGCCAGACATAGGAGCACGCAGCATGCCACGGGGCTCCGCTCGCTCGCTCTGGCACGTGGATTGTTCCCGAGCTCAGGCGTGATAGGTACTTATGTCGACAGCACCGAGGACCACCGTCCGACCAATAACGGCTTGGCTGACGTGTACCAGATACAGCGTGTATGTTCCTAGAGACACGCCCTTGCGGACTTGTGGAAAACGCGGGGGAATGGCCGGATGAGAAGGTGGGCTCGAGTACGCCTTCTATGGCTCAAGAGGTCAAGAAGGTGTACTCTTTGCCCTGTTCCAGGGGGGTGACAGGAGGGTCTGACAGCTCGGCGAGTTCACCGACGACATCGGAGATGAACTGCGGCTTGATGTGTTGGGCATATATGGGAACGTCAACCTTGACCTTCATCAACTCTGTGCGCAGGGTCTGTGGGGTCAGGTGGCCGCTGACATCGGCCAGATCCTGAAGCCGATTGGGATACGACGCCTCGACAATGATGGCCCGAAGGCCCACCGCGGCATTCGCAACGTTCCATAGCTTCGCCGTCGGCCCAGTATCTCCTCCGAAGAGAATGGACGATTCACCGTCGGAGACGAGGTAGCCCACCGCCTCGACCGTATGATTAACCGTGACCGCCATGACCTCGTACCGACCGATTCGCTGTTGCTGACCTTCGCGAATCTCGTGAAACGATAGGATCGGGTACGAGGGCGAAGGGATTTTCGTGAAGTCGGGCCACAGGACATTGTTAAACAGGTGAGTTCTTAGCTGGCGAATGACAGTCGGGATGCTCCAGACCTCGATCGGTCGAGTCCTCACAGCAAGCAGATTATCGGCGAGGAAGGCGAGAGCGGCTACGTGGTCGAGATGGGCATGGCTGATCAGCACCTGATCGATCGCCGACTGGGAATCGAGAGAGAGGGCGGCGGTGACAGAGCCCGCATCGAGGAGCAGGCGGCCGTCAACGAGGTGGCTCGTTTGATGACATCCGGGCGCCTCCCCACCGTAACAGCCTAAGGCATGTAGCCGCATGGTGTGCCCCGTGATCGCAGTGACCGCCGGCCCGAATGAATCGCCCCGCACTGACGCCCGGGCCCTATAGCAGGGTTGTTGTGAAACGGCTCGACGGCGATCCTCTCTATGAGCCGTTGCACGTCGCCTCCTTCAACGAGGCAACGAAGTCCCCCGCGCGTTCCAACAGGTCCGCCTGTCCGGCCGCCCGCTCAAGCAACGAGACGATGGCGCTCCCGACAATCACCCCATCAGCCACTGTCGCCACCACCCGCACCTGTTCGGGGGTAGAGATACCAAACCCCACTGCAAGCGGCTTGTCGGTTTCAGCCCGTATCATCCGAACGGCCGCCTCAAGATCGTCGCTGATTCGAGAGCGGGCCCCTGTCACGCCCCGCAAGGAGACATAGTAGATAAATCCTTTCGAGGCGGCGGCGATCATCTGCACCCGTTCCCTCGAACTGGTCGGGGCGATCAGGAACACTGTGTGAAGGCCATGTGCCGTGGTCGCGTCAATCAGCTCAGCCGCCTCTTCAGGCGGCAAGTCCGGGACGATGACGCCGTCCACGCCCGCCGCCGCAGCCTCTTTCGCAAAGCGCCCAAAGCCGAACCGGAAGATCGGGTTGACGTAACTCATGACAACCAGCGGCAGCCGACACTGCGGACGAAGGGAGCCCACCATATCGAGGATCCGCGTAAGGGTCGTGCCGCCCCGGAGTGCGCGTTGCGATGCCCGCTGGATCGTGACGCCGTCGGCGAGCGGATCGGAAAATGGGACGCCGATCTCCACCAGGTCGGCCCCCCGCCTCTCGAATTCCAGGATGAGCGAGCGGGTAGTGGGGAGATCGGGATCTCCTGCGGTCAGGTACGGCATGAACGCTCGCTCCCCTGCCTGCCTGAGACGGCGGAATCGCTCGTCGATCCGATTCATCCCGCCTCGACCCGGCGCAATCGTTCCGAACGGCCCAGCAGCTCTGCCACAACCTCCACGTCTTTGTCCCCTCGGCCGGAAAGGTTGATCACCACTATCTGATCCTTCCCCAGCGTTGGTGCTAGCCTCTTGACATGCGCGACTGCGTGCGCGCTCTCCAGTGCGGGGATGAGCCCTTCGAGTTCGCTCAAGAGCTGAAAGGCCTCGAGCGCCTCGGCGTCGGTGGCTGAGACGTACTCGATGCGACCAAGGTCCCGGTAGTAACTGTGCTCCGGGCCGACACTCGGGTAATCCAACCCCGCAGAGACCGAGTGGGTCGTCTGGATCTGGCCGTCGCCATCCTGCAAAATGAAGCTCATCGTCCCGTGGAGGACCCCCACCTCCCCGGCGGCAAATCGGGCGGCGTGCTGACCGGAGTCAATCCCCTTGCCCGCAGCCTCGACCCCGACCATCCGGACAGAGGGGTTGGCGAGGAAGTCATAGAACAGGCCGATCGAGTTGCTGCCGCCCCCGACGCAGGCCACAAGATAATCCGGGAGTCTTCCCTCCAGCTCCAGGATCTGTGCCCTGGTTTCGCGGCCGATCACCGACTGAAAATCCCGAACCATCATCGGGTAGGGATGCGCGCCGAGGACCGACCCGAGGACATAGTGGGTTGTCTCGACGTTCGTGACCCAATCGCGCATCGCCTCATTAATCGCATCCTTCAGGGTCCGACTCCCCGACTCGACCGGGATGACCTTTGCGCCAACGAGGCGCATACGGACAACGTTCAGTGCCTGCCGTCGCATGTCCTCGGTGCCCATGAAGACATCGCAGACCAGGCCGAACATGGCGGCGACCGTGGCAGTGGCCACCCCATGCTGCCCCGCACCGGTCTCGGCGATGACCCTCGGCTTTCCCATGCGGCGGGCGAGCATGATCTGACCCAGCGTATTATTGATCTTGTGGGCACCGGTGTGGCAGAGATCCTCCCGCTTGAGATAGATCCGGGCACCCCCGAAATGCTCGGTCAGTCGGCGAGCGAAATAGAGGGGCGTCGGGCGTCCAACGTAGTGGCGGAGATAGCCCTGCAATTCCGACTCGAAGGTCGGGTCCGCTTTGGCCTTGAGATAGACCTGCTCCAGTTCCTCGAGCGCCGCCATCAGGGTCTCGGGAACAAACTTCCCACCGTACTTCCCGAAATGCCCGCTGGCATCGGGAACTGCGTCTCTGCGTGTGGACTCAGCGCGCTGCGGCTTTTTTCGCCCGGTCAATGAACTCCCTCACCTTTCGATGATCTTTCCGGCCCGGGGAGGCCTCGACACCGCTGCAGACATCGACAGCATAGGGCCTGACCTGCACGATCGCTTCGGCGACATTGTCGGCTGTCAGCCCGCCGGAAAGGATAATCCTGGCCTCCCGAGCAGCCTTGGCCGCGATCTCCCAGGGGAACGTCCTCCCTGTCCCGCCCGGCCGGTCACCGGCATAGGTGTCCAGCAGGTAGGCCCGCGCCCGCTTGTACCTGTGGAGCGCTGCCAGGTCCTCCTCACCTTGTATTCGAATCCCCTTGATGAAGGGGAGCCGAAGCCGCGCGCACTGCTCTGGGGACTCGCTTCCGTGAAGTTGCGCAATGGACAGGCCACACGAGGCGGCGATCCTTTCAATCTCCTCGACTGCCCGGTCGATGAACACCCCCACGGTAGCGACGAATGGGGGCAACTCTGCCGCGATGGCAGCGGCCGCCTCCGGCTCGATATGCCTTGGGGTCTCTTTCACGAAGATGAATCCGAGCGCATCGGCCCCGGCCTCCACCGCCGCCCAGGCGTCTTCGCGCGACGTGATCCCGCAGATCTTGACGCGTATCATCCGGCCGATCCCGCCAACAGCTCCCTCAGCTTTTCCCCTGGATCTGGACTTGTAAGCAGGACTTCCCCGACCAGGATCGCATCCACTCCTGCCGCTGCCAAGCGCCGCACATCCTCCGGCCGCCCGATCCCACTTTCACTGACCACCACCGCCTCCTGTGGAACGTGCGGAAGCAGGGTGAACGTGGTCTCTAGTCGGGTCTCAAATGTGGCAAGGTCGCGATTGTTGATCCCGATGAGGGCGGCCCCTGCTTTGCGCGCAGTCTCCAACTCCTCCAGGGTGTGGACCTCCAACAGCGTGTGGAGCGAGAGCGATTTGGCCAGCGAATACAAATCCAACAGTTGCGACGGATCGAGGGCGGCAGCAATGAGCAGGATCGCATCTGCCAAGTGCACACGGCTCTCGTAGATCTGATAGGGTGTAAGGATGAAATCCTTTCTCAAGACCGGAAGATCGACGGCACCCCTGGCCGCCTCCAGATCCTCAAGATTCCCCCTGAAGAAGCGGCTGTCCGTCAGGACCGAGATCGCGGAGGCCCCCGCCGCCCGGTAGGCGGCCGCGATTTCGGCCGGATCGAGCGGATCACGGATTACCCCCAGCGAAGGGGATGCCCGTTTGATCTCAGCAATGGCCCTGAGCGGCGAGACCCTCTTCGTCCCCCTCCGAACCCGCGCGACAGCCTCCGTGAAATCGCGAGGGGGCGGCAGATCCAGCGCCCTCGATCTGAGGTCCGCGAGGGGGACTGCTGACTCTCGTTCAGTCACCTCCTGCCGTTTGTGGCTTAGAATGGTCGAAAGAAACACCGCTGACACTCAATGCTGGCTGTGTTGCCGACTGAAGTCCACCAATCTCCGAAGCTTCTCCATGGCGGCACCGCTGTCGATCGAGCGGGCAGCCAGCTTGACCCCCTCATGGAAGTCGTTGGCCTTGCCGCCTGCGACAATGGCAAGTGAGGCGTTCATCAAGACCACGTCGCGCCTCGGCCCCTCCTCTCCGCTCAAAATCCTCTTGATGATCTGGGCATTCTCCGCGGCGTTGCCGCCCTGAAGATCGCTAAGATGTGACCGCTTCAGGCCGAAATCCTCCGGGGACACCATGTAGGTGTGAACATGACCACCCTTGACCTCCGAGATCTTGCTTTGTCCCGATGGAGAGACCTCATCAAGCCCGTCAAGGCCATGAACGACAAAGGCCCGCTTCGACCCCAGCTCGTTCAACACCTTTGCCAGAACCTCGGTGAGTCTTTCCTGATAGACGCCCACCACCTGGGCCGACGCCCCCGCGGGGTTGGTGAGGGGGCCAAGGATGTTGAAGACTGTCCGGATTCGAATTTCCCGGCGGGCCGTCATGACGTATTTCATGGCCTTGTGAAGCAGCGGCGCATACAGGAAACCGATGCCGATCTTGTCGATGCAATTTCCCACCTGTTCAGGCGTCAGCTCCAGGCTGACGCCCAGCGCTTCCAGAACATCGGCGCTCCCGCACAGACTCGACACTGAACGATTGCCGTGCTTGGCCACAGGGATTCCCGCCCCGGCCACAACGAATGCGGTGGCCGTCGAGATGTTAAAGGTGTTGCTGGCATCGCCCCCGGTGCCGCAGGTATCGACCAGCGCCTCGCGGTCCGTGCCGGAGATCGAGGCCTCAACCTGCCCGCGCACCTTCACCGGGGAGACCTTCTCCCGCATCGCCCTGGCGAAACCGGTAATCTCCGCGACGGTCTCGCCTTTGACCCGAAGCGCGGTCAGAAACGCCGCGATCTGCGCGTCGGTCGCCTTCCCCGACATGATCTCATCCATGGTCATGAAGGCTTCTTCCGCGCTAAGGTCTTCCCGCTCTACCACCTTCTTCAGCGATTCAAGGATCATCAGACGTCTCCGGCCACCTTCTTACGAGAGGGAAAGGAAGTTGCTGAGCAGAGCCTTCCCTTCCTTTGTCAGGATCGATTCAGGGTGAAACTGGATCCCTTCGATGGGATGCTTTTTGTGGCGAAGCCCCATGATCTCCCCTTCGGCCGTCTCGGCCGAGACCTCCAGGCAGTCCGGGAGCCCACTCCGCTCCACCAAGAGAGAATGATAGCGTGTTGCCTCAAACGGGTTCTGCAACCCGGAGAAGATCGTTCGACCATCGTGGTGGATCGGGGAGGTCTTGCCGTGCATCAGGCGAGCAGCCCGAACGATCCGGCCGCCGAACGCCGCGCCGATACATTGATGGCCGAGACAGACGCCAAGGATCGGGATCTGTCCTGCAAACCGCAGGATGAGGTCGCAGCAGATGCCGGCTTCTTTTGGGGTCTTCGGTCCCGGAGAGATCACAATCTTATCTGGTCGCAACTCCGCAAGTTCATCGAGGGTCACCTGGTCATTCCGGAAGACCTTGGGCCGTTCGCCAAGTTCGCCCAAGTACTGGACCAGATTATAGGTGAAGGAGTCATAGTTGTCGATCACGACCAGCATCTCATCCCCGCTCAACCAGCGATCAGATAGTCAGATTCGGCCATCTCGAGCGCTTTGATCATCCCCTTGGCCTTATTCATTGTTTCCTCGTATTCGCGCTGCGGGTCGGAGTCGGCCACGATACCGGCGCCGGCCTGTACATGCGCGGTCCCGTCGGCGATCAGGACAGTGCGGATGGTGATGCAGGTGTCCATGTTGCCGGAGAAACCGAAATAGCCGACAGCGCCCGCATACGGCCCCCGCCGCACTCCCTCCAACTCCTCGATGATCTCCATGGCCCGGATCTTGGGGGCGCCGGTCACGGTTCCCGCGGGGAAGCAGGCGCGCAGCAGATCGAAGGCATCATGCCCTTCCTCGAGAACGCCTTTGATATTCGAGACGAGATGCATCACATGTGAATAGCGCTCGACGGCCATCAACTCCGTCACCGCAACCGACCCGATCCGGGCCACCCTTCCGACGTCGTTCCGTCCGAGATCCACCAGCATGATGTGTTCGGCCCGCTCCTTGGGATCGTGGAGCAGTTCCTGCTCCAAGGCCCGGTCCTCTTCATCGTCGCACCCCCTGGGGCGGGTACCGGCGATGGGCCGCAGGTCGATCTTTTCCCCCTCCAACCGTACCAGGACTTCGGGTGAACTGCCGGCCACCCGAAGATCACCAAGCCGAAGGTAATACATATATGGCGAAGGATTGATGACGCGCAGTGCCCGGTAGATATCAAAGGGGTCCGCCGAGGTCTTGGCCGAGAGACGCTGGGAGATCACCACCTGGACAACATCTCCGGCCCGCACATATTCCTTTGAGGTCTTCACCGCCCGGATGAACTCCTCATGGCTCATGGTGGAGACCAGTTGAAGCTCCCCGGAACCTCCTCCCGTCGTCAGGCTAGGGCCAAGCGGACGCCGCAGGGAACTGATGATGGCGTCGATCTTCCTGGCCGCGTCGTCGTACGCCTCCCGGAGTTTCCGGGACGTTGGCTCGGGAACAAAGGCATTAGAGACCACCTTAATCCGGTGAGAAACGTTGTCGAAGATCACGAGGGTATCGGTGAGCAGAAACACGGCATCGGGCAAGTCGAGATCATCTTTGGTCATCGCCGGAAGCCGCTCGAATTGACGAACAACGTCGTATGACAGGAACCCCACCATTCCTCCATAGAACCTGGGCAGATCATCAGCTCGGACCGGCCGGTATTGCTTCAGGATCGCCTTGAGGGGCTCGAGCAGGTCCTTCTCGGTCTGGTGGATTTGGACCCCATTCGCCGTGACCACCTCGATCCGGGACCCTTTTGCCTTGAAGACGAGCCCTGGATTACTGCCGAGGAAGCTATACCGCCCCCACTTCTCTCCTCCTTCGACGCTCTCCAGGAGGAAGGCATAGTCGCCGCTATCGATTTTACGAAAGGCGGAGACGGGCGTCTCCATATCGGCGAGGATCTCACGATAGACCGGAATCAGATTCCCGTCCCGTGCCTTCCGCGAGAACTCATCGAAGGAGGGGTTCAGCATCTCGATGTTCTCCAGTTGTCGAGCATTCACGCTCAGGGCTGAAAAAACAGGATG
>Ga0184615_10001521_pt1 | contig 12529 bp, 16 predicted proteins | sample PLM4_65_coex_FD_133134 | JGI IMG/M metagenome (GOLD analysis project Ga0184615, IMG submission 133134) | Groundwater sediment microbial communities from an aquifer in East River, Colorado, USA - PLM4_65_coex | ecosystem: Environmental > Terrestrial > Soil > Riparian zone | place: USA: East... | reverse complement strand
TATTACGCGCGCGATGCGGACTCAACATGAAAAGATAATATACTTATCTCTCATCTCAATAGAGCGGACAGGATAATTTTAGTGTTAAATGGTATTTCCCGGGCGGCGCATATTTACCGGCCCCGGCGAGTGTGTATAATCCTTTAGCAAAAAAAAACATAAAACACGAGGGACTGAATATGATTGAGAATATTAAGGTGAAGGAGATAATGACCTCGGACGTGTTGTCCGTGCACGACAGCGAGAAGCTGAGCGCCGTAGCGAGGATATTCAGGGAGAACCCGATACACCACGTCCCGGTGCTAAAGGGCAAAAAGCCGGTCGGCATCATATCGACTCAGGACATATTCAAGCTGATATTCGACTTCGACTCTACCGATACGAGAATGCTCGATACCCTCCTCGACCACACTTATGACATCAAGAACGTCATGACCGACAAGCTCGTTATATTCGAGGAAGAATCGACTCTGAAAGACGCGGCGAAGATACTCTCGGACAGCTCACTCCATTCGATACTCATCGTCGACAAGAAAGGCGGCCTGACGGGCATCGTAACCACCACCGACCTTATAAGGTTCCTCTATAAGAATATCGAATAATAACAGTGGAAATTGACATTCTAAAATCGATTTGCTAGTATTCGTGTTTTTTAGTGAATTAAAAATGAAAACGGATTCTATAACGTCCTATTTTCCACAAAGCCCTTTTACTTTGAAGGAACTCCTGCAAAAATAGGTATAGGATGGAGAAATCAGATTTTTATTCGTCAATCGGATTATTCGTAAGAAAGAATTTTCTGGATGACGATCTATGCGTAAGAATACGATCGGAGATGCTTTCATCTGACGGGAGACCGGCTCATTTTGTAAGAAAAGATAAAAATCTACTGGATGAAAATATACGCCGGACAATGGAGAAACACACATCGAAAGCTACTAAGACTTTAATAAACGATAAACTGTCAAGCATCAAAGGTGAGCTCGAGGACTATTTCGACATGAAGCTCTCGCGATCACAGGGGCCCAAGTTCCTATACTATAAGGAGGGGGATTTTTTTCAACGTCATTACGATAAGGGTATGAGTACCGACAATCCGGAGACGGTCAAAGAACGCAAGGTTTCAACAGTGATATTTCTTAACAGCGAAACAGACGAACTTGAAAACAGCTCCTATACGGGAGGCTCACTCATTATATATGGAGTAATGAAAGACCCGCGTTTCAAATCCTACGGATTCAGACTGATAGGGGCAACAGGCATGCTACTCGCCTTTCGTTCGGACCTGCTTCACGAGGTTATACCAGTAAAAGAGGGTGTGAGGTACACAGTCGTCGACTGGTTCGTTTGAAAGAATAGTTTATACGGAGTTAGTTGATTTTATAAGGCTGCTCACTGGTTTTAGAGCCGATGAATCTGTTATAATGCGAGTAGTCGAAGGGACCATTGAAATGATAAATAGTAAGATATTGCCCAACCCCGACGTTACAATAACGGAGTTCGCGGATGAGGGTGTGCTGTTACATCTCGAAACGAAGACTTACTACACCCTGAACAAGCCCGGCATGTTTGTATGGGGATTAATAAAGGAAGGGATGCCTACCGACGAAATTGTAGAACGCGTCCGGATGGAATTTTCCGTGGGGAAGGATGTCGCTGAGAAAAATGTTATGGATCTGATTGAGAATCTGATCAAAGAGAAGCTGGTAGAAGTCGTCGAGTGAAGGGCTGCATCCAATTCATGATCAATATTAATTGTGTTACAAAGACGAGGTTTCGTATATCACGTTAAATAGATTACTGCAAGTTGACTTTTATACGTCGTTTTGATATAATCACGAGCAATTCTATGTGAATATAATAAGTTATCGCGATGGCAGAAGATTATTCCGAAAAATGGGGGTGACATTAAGATGAATAAAGGATCCAGGAAGAATCCGGAGAAAGAGGCGGGTGCATTGGATGAGAGGGCTGAATTTAAAATCGAGCTTAAAAAGATCGGAACGCTCGAAGAAAACACTCAGCAGGATGGCCCTTATGACATTATCTGCTGCGGGATTCCGGATAATTGATATCGAGTCAGGTAAAATTTCTCAGATATATGACATAGATTGTCTTTAGATTTTAATGTGCATACGAGATATGGTTCTATTATCATCTAAAACCCTCACCGGCCTGAATCAGCACTGAATGCGGTGTTTCGCAGCTAATGCCCATAGCTTTCCCAACGCCCTTAGGCAATCCAACCTCTATAACGCTTTCCTGAGTAGCGGCATGGTAGAGAGGCGGAAATTTGTTCCATCATATTGACGATCTCGTAATAGATACAAAGTGCAGCGATGCGGCGCTTGCCGCAAGATTTTCCAAGCTGGTTGAAGCCCTAGGCTTTATACCCGGAACGCACCACCACGCCAGATTTATCGTGTCTCTGGAGCTGAAGTCGAGAAACGCGGATCGGAGAGACCGAGTCGTCACGACTCCGGCATATATATTCGGTTCAACAAGAGTATTCTCTGAAAACGGACTTCAATACCTTACTTACAGCAAGTCCAGATTTTCTGTAAGCTCCGCGAGCAAATCGGGCGTCGTGGAGCTCGATGAATCCTTTTGGCAGAAGGCATTTTATGCCCAGAATTCCTTCATTATAATGGGGTTAATCCTGTTGTTCTGGCAATATGGATATCATGAATTGCATGGAGCCGCACTGACCAAAAACGGAAAGGGGCTTCTAATCATAGGCCCCTCCGGGAGTGGAAAATCCACCCTGGCTATCGGTTTGATCCAGCAAGGGTGGGGCTTTCTGACCGATGATATGATCCTGCTCCATAAGGGGGAGCGATCGGTCGAAGCTTTGACGATCAGGAAGTATTTTAAAGTCGATATAGAAGTAATAAAAAAATTCCCTGTACTGTCAAAAATTAGCTCCATGCCTGTCCCCAGATTGAAAAATAAAGTATTCCTGTATTTGGATGAAGTATTCAGGGGAAAGCAGTCATACAGGTGCACCCCTGAAATAATAATTTTCCCTCGGATTACCCGCGATGCCGAAAGCAGGCTGGTTCCGATGAAGCAGTCAAGCGCATTCATAAAATTGCTGCTGAATAACTGTTATAATATGTTTCTGGAAAAACACACAATAAAAAATAGATTGAATACCATGGAATCACTCATGGCTCAGGCCATGAGCTATGAATTGAACCTGGGTCTCGATCTTTATGAAAATCCCGGAAAAATCTATGATATCGTTCCAATTTTAAGAGATTTATAGCCGCATAGACAAAAGATTAAGCATCAACAGGGTTTATCCATATGGTCAGGCTAAGCTTTGAGAATATTAAAAGGAACTTCGGTACGTTTAAAGAATTTCAGCTTTTTTTGAGAATATTGATCCTGATACCTGTAATGGAAATCTCAATCAAGCTGTTCTCAATACCCCGGTTGATGTATTGGATAACTCCAAAGGAGAACAGACATAACCGAAATTTGAATGATAGCTCATTCAGCATCAAAGCCGCTAAATATACCGATTTCTTATTGGGTATGAATTTATGGATATACAGACCCAAGTGTCTCAAACGCTCACTCGTGCTCTATCGAGTTTTAAGAGAAGCGGGGATAGACATACAAATTTGTATCGGCGTGAGATTTAGCCATGAAACCGAGAACGTTTTGCCGGACAATAGACTCGAGGGACACGCCTGGCTCGTAAAAGACGGCAGCATTTTTTTAGAGAAGAATGAGGAGGTTGCAAAAACTTATAGAATAACCTACTCTTTCCCGAATTCCGGAGTCACGACTTTGGATCCCGGACCGTGATAAAATAGAGACCTTATGCTTAATGTTTCGAAAGAGCAAAACCTACAGCTCACTTGTTTACGGAGTCTCACTCAGGAAGAATCGCTAAAACGGATTAAAACCCACATAGATCCCGACATAGACTGGACAGAGGTTCTGGAATCCGCCGGATGGCACGGCATAGAACCCATACTCTATTTCAGCCTGAAAGATACGCACGAAGAATATCCCATCCCTGCTGAAGCAATGGAGAGGTTAAAAACGTCATATTATAAAGCCCTGGCCTCTAACATGGCTCTTTATTATGAATTGAATCAGATTCTGGAATTATTCAACCGCACAGGACTGGATTTGATTCTGTTAAAGGGCGCAGCGTTGGCCAAAACTGTTTATCGGAGTGCCGCATTACGGCCTATGACGGACATAGATATTCTCGTAAAGAAGAATGAATTGCCTCACGCGGAAAGGCTTTTAGATAAACTTGGATACAAATTCAGAGGTACGCGGGCGCCGGATTGGTATAGAAAAAACTATTATCATATCGTGTATGTGAATCGGGAGAAGAAATTCCCGGTTGAGGTTCATTGGCATATCGCGAATAGTACTTTTCCTCCCCCGATTGCCATAACCGACGATTCGATTATTGAAAACTGGTGGGCAAAATCCCGACGGATCGAACTCGACGGTGAAGAGACTCTGAGCCTTGCACCGGAACACCTGTTGTTCCTTTTATGCATCCACTTTTTGAAACACCGTTTCCAAAGCCCTTACGGAGGGTATAGGGGTGTTTTCAGCAGTAGACATGCTCTGATTCAGATGCAGGATATCATGAGCGTTATTAAATTTTACCAGGATGACCTCGACTGGGACTGTTTTTATAAAGAAACCGAAAGAAACGGAGTCTTAAGTGTTGTTGCTTCCGCTCTTGTCCTGGTAAAAGATTTATTGGAACTCAATGACAATTCGACTATTGAACTGCCTCGCTCAAAGGACGGAGCGGATCACGACGAGGATTTAGTCGACCTCATTCGGTCTAGGCTGTTCAGCAGGAATTATATTTTTTCCCTTACACCGGAAAGTTTTCTTCAGTCTTTACTCGATGGTAATTTCAAGTCGAAGGTTCGTAATCTGGCAAGCGCGGTTCTTCCCGATTCCGAATTTATTACAAATCTATACTCTCTTCCCCGAAGATCAAAGAAACGATATTTTTACTACCCGAAATATTTATTCGATTTTGTCAGAAGAAACAGAGAACGAATCGGCGTGAAACCGACCTATAAAGAAGTGAAGGTAATCAACAAGTGGATCGGTTCTGAGCCGCAGGGTGCCGAATGAAAGAAATTTCAAAGAGAAGGCTCGTTTACTACCTACCTGTCCCGGTCATAGTCATAGCGGTTGCGGCGGCTCAGATTTATCTTGCAACTTTCGGCATGCTTGCATCTTCCGAAGGGGGCGGTTTCGGGATGTTCTCCGCAATCGATTCCCCCGAGGTCCGACTGATAGATATTCAGGCAATCGACTCCGACGGCACCGAGATAGATATAGAATACAATTATCAGGGCAGTCCCGTATCCGAGAATCTGATAAAAAAAATAAAGTCTAACCCCGAGAGGCAGCTGCTCACCGATTTTGCGGATTATCTCTTGAAGGCACGATATGTCTCTACGCATGACCGGAAGGAGTTCCTCCGGAAAAAGATCGAGTCCGAAAGCCCCGATTCTGAGTGGGACGTTGGTGAAAAAGTGACAGATGTGAAGGTTTATAGATTTGCGACAAATAATGATAAAAAGGAACTCGGGGCTTCAATCGTACGGTTAAATGAGGTTACATTGCAGATGTGGAAACTGACATACGATCAGAGTACACGCCGTGTGTCAACAGAAAAATTGGGCGAGCCCGTAGTGCTGAGAGAATAATTGAGATTGATCGAGAGATTAGACAGCGCCTTCACTTATTTACTAAGCCAGCCGAGACATTTGCTAGTGCTCAGACTTACCCTATTAGCCCTGTTGTTCTATGGCGGCATGCCCAGTAATCTGCTCAAAGCCCTCCTGGGAATCCTTTGTGGAACAATGATAATTTACACTCCTCTGACCGGAAGCAGATTTATGTGGGTTTGCATCACATCGGTGGTCACATTCTACAACGCATTCTACTGGGAAATATATTCAAATTATCACTATCTGTTAACATACTGGTGTATCGCGTGCACGCTCGCGGTTTTTTCGAAAGAAGAAGATTCGGTCCTGAAATGGAATGCCAGAGTGCTCATCGGTCTCTGCTTTCTGTTCGCTGCCACATGGAAAATTATCGGCGGGGAATATTTTGACGGCACGTTGCAGCATTTCCTGTTTTTGATTGACAAAAGAATCGATGTCTTCTCATCTTTATTGGGGCTCGAGAATGATGCCTTGGCCCAAAACAGACATCTATTGAGCGTTTTGAAAGAAAACCCTGCCGTCGGTTTAGGAGTAACTCTCAATAGCAGCACGAATGTCCACTACCTGAGCATTCTTTCTTCGTACTATACGATATTGATTGAAAGTCTGATAGCGGTTTCATTTCTGTCCTTCCACGTCAGATTTCTGGAAAAAGCACGAGATACATTGCTGATCGTATTTATCGTATCAGTATATTTTATTTTACCGGTCCCCGGCTTCGGCTTTATTGTCACCTTGCTCGGTTTTGCGCAGTCTTCGCCGGAATCAAGGAAAATTAACATTGCTTATCTCTTGTTACTAATCCCGTTACAGATATCGACTTTGCCCATGATGATGCCAAAACTTGTCGGCACGCTCACGAGCTATCTGCTGCCGCTGGGAGTGTGAATGTTTATCGGTCCCATTTTGTATATGATCCGGATATTTCCCACGTGCAGGCGCGTGATCCGATTATACCCTTATTGCTTGACGTGAGTTTCTTGCGGGCGAATAACTATTTATAAGTAAAACATGCCGCTTAACGGGATAATTGATAAAGAATTATTTGAGCTTATTACGCCCGTCTTAAGTGGGCGCATACGTTGATTCGGGAGTGGAGAGGACACTCTGACGATGTAAGGCCGCGGGCCTCGCTTCGCTAGAGGATGCCCCGTTTTATGAGGTCCCTTGTTACAACCGCGGCGTATACAGCGATTGAAAGTATCACTAAGCCCCCCCCAAAAACTGCGGAGATAATAAGTGTAAGCGGGGTTAGCTCAACTACGGGAATAATGATTAAAATCATTCCCAGGATGTTTAGTATGCCGGCAATTATAAGAATCATAGTATAATAATTTCTCTTAGAATTCATTTCGTCCTCCGAGTATCCTCTATTTCCTTTGTTTCATCCGGGTGGGGAGAAACGTGACAGTCTGCGCCGAAACAAGACTGCTCACTCGATTTGATTTCTGCCGCATACTCCTGATGTTCTTCTATATCCTGATAGGATTCGACGGGGGCATGGCAGAAAAGACATCTCTCGTTGTTATAGGTGTCCCTTATCTTTAGTTTCTTCGGATAACCCAAAACGTAGTAATCCATGATGTGCCTGATGCCGTCGAATTTCGCCCCGACTGCTCCATAAAGCCCGTAATCCGAATGACACGCGTAACATTGGTCGTCGGAAATCCAGCGATACTTATAATGAAGAGAAGCGATGCTTTCGCTATCGGGATCCTTCATGTCATCCACGTGACTGTTCATTATATGGCAGCTGTTACAGAATTCAACTGGCTTTGATTTCTCGATACCAATGCCGAAACTAATAAAATAAGTCAGCGGGGAAAGGATTATAAACGTAATCAAAAAAATCCATCTGGTCGTTACACCTATTGAAGCATCCCTTCGCAAGAATATAATTTTGTATACGATAAGAACTATGGTTAAGAGGCATAGACCGAGAGCCACGTATGATATAAGCCTCATTCCCGGATCTTCTGAAACAATCCCCCCATTGAGTCCTTTTACTAAACCTGTGGTATCGGACGCAGTAACTCCAAATGTCTCTATTATCTCTTTGAACATGGTTATATCAGGTCTCCTTTTTCGATTGTTATTACGTTCGCATTATGCGTTATGGGTCACGTCAATTCTTTGAGTTTTGTAGCCTGGCGATGTTTTATTTCCCGTGTTCCAGTCTAGTATTATACCAGTTCTATAGAGCTATTCCGTCACGGGTTTATTCATTATTGTTTTAGTTCCCGGTTCCGCTTATGTTCGGGGCGCGAGAGTACCTCATTCACCTTCTTGCGGTATTTTTTCTCCATCCCGGGGCTTTTCTCCGCTGCTGCGCTTATTACTGCGGGGAGGAACCTCGAGTAGAAGGTTTCTGACACTTCATACATACCCTGCCGCGTGATACTCGGTCCCATCATGCTTGCGCCGTGTCTTGCCTGTCTGCTTCCATGATGCCATAGCTCCCAGTAAGCCCACTGTACTTCTTTTTCGAACGGAGCCTCCTCACTTATTAGGCCGTCGGCTTGTAAGCTGTCCATAAGATTCTGTGCCGGTTCAGCGAATTTTTCATTATAAAGTTCTACGAATTTATCGAATTGACCGTAAAAATTATCTACATAAGTATCGTTGTGGCAGTTGAGACATACTCCTATCATCTTTTCTCTTCTATCATCCGAGTAGATAACGTCTTTAACAGTCCTTCGTACTTCCTTGTTCAGTACCTTTTCCTTTTCCACGACTGTTTCGATCGTTGTGACTTCGTCTCCTATGGAGGGGGGCTCTATTGTTTCCGGATAGTCCTCTTTATAACCGTCTTCGTATATGACGAGGTTTACTTTCGTGCTTATCGCGGGGAGCAGGGTCCAGCTTATTCGTTCTCCCACGTCGTGAGAACCGCCCTCAACGAATCCCTGGGCCGACATATAGGAGCTGATGTGGCATGTAGCACAGGTCGGGGCGGCCGAATAATCCCTTCCCAGAACCCACTCGCCTCTCTTGTCGAGGTCCATCCTCGCACGGTTTGCGGAAAATGCGATGCCGTGTTTCGATTCGCTATAGACCTCGAGTTGCGGATGATCCAACCCCATATGGCATTTACCGCAGGTCTCAGGCGAGCGCGAGAGCTCGGCCTGGAATGCGTGGCGTGCATGACATGCGTGACACGAGCCTTTGGAGCCATCGGGATTGAACCTGCCCATACCGCTGTTCGGCCATGTTTCGGGGTCTATGAATGGCTTCTTCTGAGAGCCTGTACGGACTATCTTCCCTTCTTCGTCCCTTGCAAATTTAATAATGCTCCCGTGACATTCCTGACAGGTCCTCGCGGTATTTGAGATGCTGCTCTGACCGTCGACTTCGGCTTCTACTGCTGCCGTCACGTTAGCCGGGTTGTAAATGAGTGCCGCCGCTTTGGCGTGTGGGGAATTGGAGAACTCCTTGTACTCCTTTTCGTGGCATTCTGCGCAGTCGAGCGGGGTAACCAGGGCCGATATGTATACTCCTTCGTGTTTCCAGGCGTCGATGTCGTTTCTATCGGCGGCGTGGCACTCGACGCAGCCGATTCCGACCCTGGCGTGCTTTGAGTACTCCCATTCCTTCACTAATGCGGGGGAATCGTTCTTATGACAATCTATGCACGCTCTGCTGTCAGCCGTTACAATGGCGACCTGCCTTTCTTCTACGAGCTTTCGCTGCGATTCCCTGTATGCGACTACTAGAAGGGACGCCAACAGAAGAAATGACAACCCGGCTACGATCCATCTTTTTGCATTAAGCGACATGATAGCCTCTCACACGTATCTATTTGCTATGGAGCAAAGCTTTCCCATACTGTAAAGAGCAAAAATATCAGAAAAAAAACGAGTCCGGTCATAACCGACAGAAAGTCGGGGAATTTAATTTTTTTTTGCAGGAATTCTTCAATAAACGGCCATAAGAAAATCGTCAGGCAAAGAAACAACGTGAAGACGACACTGACGTTAAGAGAGGTCAGTTTAAGGAGGCGGAAATTGAAGTAGAAATACCATTCCGGCTTTATATGCTCCGGGGTGACGGTTGGGTCCGCGGGTGTGCCCAGACCGACGGGAAAAGTTAATGACAGGATCGTAAGTATATAGAGAAGAAACACGCCGAGCATGAGTTCGCTAATTACGTGGTCGGGCAGGAAACGGAAAAACCGCTTTTCTTCCGGCACAGTTTCACCTTCAAAGTGTAATTCCGTAACCCCGTGAAGGCGGATTAAGAGGATGTGAAGTCCTATAAGGATGAAAGCCAGTGTGGGAAGAACGCCGATATGGAGCATGAAGAACCTTGTCAGGGTGTTATCACCTATAACCGGTCCTCCGCGTAAAAAGTACGCGAGGGTATGTCCGACGATCGGCACGGCCTCCGTAAGATTAGTTGCAACTGTAGCCCCCCAGAAGCTCATTTGCTCGAAAACAAGCGAGTATCCGGTAAACCCGAAGGAGAGGGTGACGAATAAAAGCATGAATCCTATTAGCCAGTTGATCTGTCTGGGGTGGCGGTAAGCCCCGGTAAAATAGACACGGAACATATGGAAAAACAGCGCCACGATTAAAAAATTAGAAGCCCACCTGTGTAGAGAACGGATGAACCATCCGAATCTTATCTCCTGTGTGATTCTGGCAATGCTCTGAAAAGCTTCCTGAGGGTATGGAATGTAGTAAAAGGTAAGTGCGATGCCTGTTACAACCTGAATTATAAATAGGTAAAGGACCGTGCCGCCCAGGCAAAACCACCACTTCTTTAAATGGTGCGGTACCGGCTCTGCACCCGCCTGTCTCAGTATTTCCCAATCGAAGGGAAACATCTCGTCAAACTTTTTAATGAGACCGTTTATGGATAGTGTGGATTTACCCTTCATTATCAGGCTTTGATCCTTGGTTTATTGACCTCTATATACACTATTTGACTATTTTCATCGACGCTTATGGACACTTTACGCAGGCTTTGACCGGCTTTCGCCGGCGGGCCGGAAATTGCAACTCCGTTTGTGTTAAAAACCCCTTTATGACAGGGACAGAAAAATTCATTCTTATCGCTTTCCCAATGCACCCTGCATCCCAGGTGCGGACAGACCGAGCTGAAAGCCTTGAGTCCCGATTCGTCCCGCATTATCAGAATTTCATTGCCTTCGAGATCATAAAATGCCTTCACGCTGCCCAACTTGTATTGGCTCAGCCGGCCTCCGTATATCTTTATTTTTTCTGTTTCTCTTCTTTTCGGGACGATAAAGAACAAACCTTCAAATGCAAGCAGGCCGTAAGCAAAAGCAACCCCGAGTATTATGAAGATTTTGGAAAGAAATTCGCGCTTTGAGTTTTCTTTCAGGTTGTCATTCGTAGATTCGGAAGAACCTAACGCGATGTCTTCTTCTTCCATAGCAAGCCCCGCGAAGAGAAGGAGTATAAGCCGTAGATTTCATCACCTTAAACTAATTAATAAACGTTTTCTAATTGAGAAATTAATTTTTTACCGTTAAAAAACTAAATTTGTAATCTTGTTATAGAATACTATTCCTCCTTCTTCAAACATGACACGAAGTCCTTATTATATGAATCGTATTTCAGGCTCGAAAGATAGGCTATAAGAGCCTCGAAGTCGTCCGGTGTCCCTTTAAATCTTTTTCTGTATTTTTTCTTTGCATTACTCTGACATTCGGGCGTATCCTTGAAGTAACTTTTTGGGTCTTTTAGAAAGGCCCCAAATGATTCCACGTCCCTTTTTTTGCCGACATCCGAAAGGTCGGGCGCTATCCCTTTTTCTTCTTTTTCGTCTTCTGGTTTGAGTTCAACTCCTTTTGATTTTGCAAAAGCTTCTTTTTCTTTTTGAATAGCATCCGATTCGGCTTTTATCGTGTGGCAGGTATAGCACCTATGCTCGACGAATATCTTTATACCCTTCTGCTGTACACTTCCGTCCTGGGCGTGCGCCCACGCGGATACCGCGAATATCAGTACTAATGCGTAAATATATCTGTAAATGTATACCATGATATACACCCCTCGTTAATTGATTCACTATAATTTAGTCTGCATATTTTATGCCACATTCCTGTTACAATAACTACCCGTATGTGCTAACTATTAATTCTTGAGAAAGTTAAGGTCTATGTAAGGTGTCATATGTTATGACACTTACGAGTATTCTTACTGTACATATATTGAAGATGTTCGCTAAATTTAAGCTTAATCGATTCGAAGTAGTCATCGTCACACACTCATTCTTTTAAGCACGACTCGAAGTCGGATTCCTGCTTGTTCCCGGATTTAAGCGTTTCGATCCAGGCCACGAGGTCCTGGAACTCGGCGTCGGTGCCCTTGAACTTCTTCCTCTCCTTCTTCTTCGCGAGTTTCTTGCAGTCAGGGGTGTCCTTGAAATAATCCTTCGGGTTTTTCAGAAATTTAGTAAGCCATTCCTGAGTCCTGTCGGCACCTATGTTCGAGAGGTCTCCCCCCTTGGACTCGTCCTTGTCTTCGGCGCTCTCCTTGAGCTCGACCCCTTTTGATTTCGCGAACGCCTCCTTGGCCGCCTCAATCTGGGCCGACTCGGCTTTCACCGTATGGCACGTGTAGCACCGCTTCTCTACGAATACCGCGATACCCTTCTCCTGCACGCTCCCGTCCTGGGCGTATGCCGCGGCCGGTATCATGAGAAAAAGCGCTAATACGTAAACATATCCGTGAATTTGAACCATGGTGTGTAGACCCCCTTGTATTTAATGGTTTCGTGACAGGTGCTGCAGACTTTATTCATAGGCTCCCTCAGATAGACTTCCT
>Ga0184615_10001520_pt1 | contig 12533 bp, 10 predicted proteins | sample PLM4_65_coex_FD_133134 | JGI IMG/M metagenome (GOLD analysis project Ga0184615, IMG submission 133134) | Groundwater sediment microbial communities from an aquifer in East River, Colorado, USA - PLM4_65_coex | ecosystem: Environmental > Terrestrial > Soil > Riparian zone | place: USA: East... | reverse complement strand
TGGTCTCCCCGGCCTTCGCCGCCAAGGCGATCGCGACCATCGACCGTGTCACCCACGGTCGCGACGCGCTCAACATCGTATGTGGCTGGAACCAGGAGGAGTTCGACATCCACGGCGCCAGCATCGACGGCGAGCGGCGCTACGATCAGGGGCTCGAGTGGTTCCGGATCTTCGCCAAGATATTGGAAGGCGGGCCGCCCTTCGATTGGGACGGGGAGTTCTATCGCCTGCGCGGGCTCGCCACCGATCCGCTGACCCTGCAGCGACCGCGCCCGCCGGTCATGTCGGCCGGGTTCTCGCACAAGGGGCGCGATTTCGCGGCGCAGGCAGCCGACATCCTATTCACGAATTTGCCGGACCTGGATCAGGGCTCGGCGATCGTCCGGAGCATGCACGAATACGCGGCGCGCTATGGGCGCAAGATCGCGGTGTACGGCACGGCGAACATCGTGTGCCGCAAGACGCGACAGGAGGCGGAGGAGTTCTATCACTACTTCGCGGAGGAGATGGCGGATCGCAAGGCGCTGCAATATTTCCTGAAGCAGAAATCGGCGACGGCCGGCTCCGATACGCCGCAGGAAGGTCGCCAGATCACCAGCCGCTTCACGCGCGAAACCGGAAAATCCTACGCCGGCGCCTGGCCGGGCGCCTATCCGCTGGTCGGCACGCCGGACGATCTCGTCGCCGATATCGTTAAGATGCATGAGGTGGGCCTCGCCGGGACCGCGATCGCCTTTCTCGACTACAAAGCGGAGATGCCATACTTCCTGGGAGAAGTGCTGCCGCGGCTCGAGCGTGCGGGGCTGCGACAATCCGGTAATTGACCCTTAGGCACCTCCCTCCTATGTTGCGCGTGGGCCAAGACCCCCCAACGGGTCTCGCCTCTTCTGGAAGGGAGAGCCACAATGTCCCCGCTCGCGAAGCCGGCCCTTCGGCCGGCAAACCCCAACTTCTCCTCAGGACCGTGCGCCAAGCGACCCGGGTGGTCGCCTGAGGCGCTGAACGGCGCGCTCGTCGGCCGCTCTCACCGTTCCAAGCCGGGCCGCGCCCGGCTCGGCCAAGTGATCGAGATGTCGCGCAAGCTGCTCGGCATCCCCGCCGATTACCGCATCGGCATCGTACCGGCGTCGGATACGGGCGCGGTCGAGATGGCGCTATGGTCTCTGCTGGGGGCCCGCGGCATCGACGTGTTCTCGTGGGAGAGCTTCGGCGCGGGCTGGGTCAATGATGTGGCCAAGCAGCTCAAGCTGAAGGACGTGCGCGCCCTTGAGGCGAAGTACGGCGAGCTGCCCGATCTCACCCAGTACGATCCGAAGCGCGACGTCGTGTTTACCTGGAACGGCACGACCTCGGGGGTGCGCGTGCCGAACGGCGACTGGATTCCGGCGGACCGCGAAGGCCTCACCATCTGCGATGCCACCTCGGCCGTGTTCGCGATGGATCTCCCGTGGGCCAAGCTCGATGTCGTCACATGGTCGTGGCAGAAGGCGATGGGCGGCGAGGCGGCGCACGGCATGCTGGTGCTGTCGCCGCGCGCGGTACAGCGGCTCGAGACCTACACACCGCCCTGGCCGCTGCCCAAGATCTTCCGCATGACCTCGGGCGGGAAAATCTCCGAAGCCATCTTCAAAGGCGACACCATCAACACGCCGTCGATGCTGTGCGTCGAGGATGCTCTTGACGGACTCCTGTGGGGCGAGCGCGTTGGAGGTCTCAAGGCGCTGATCTCCCGCGCCGACGCAAATCTGGCCGCGATCGCGCGCTGGGTTGCGCGCACCGATTGGATCGAATTTCTCGCGGCGGACGCAAAGTTCCGTTCTTCGACGTCGGTGTGCTTCAAGATCGTCGATCCGCAGGCCCCCGCCGACGCGCCCAAGCGCATCGCGGAGCTGCTGGACAAAGAAGGCGTCGCCTACGACATCGACGGCTATCGCGATGCGCCGCCGGGCTTGCGCATCTGGGCCGGGTCGACGGTGGAAACCGCGGATATCGAGGCGCTGTTTCCCTGGCTCGACTGGGCCTATGCGACCATGAAAGCCGAAACGGCAGCGAAGGTATAGAAATGGCCAAGGTTCTGATCTCCGACGATCTCTCGCCGCTCGCCGTTCAGGTGTTCGAGGACGCGGGTATCCAGGTCGACGTCAAAAAGGGCCTCAAGCCCGACGAGCTGATCGCCTGTATCGGCGACTATGACGGGCTCGCCGTGCGCTCGGCCACGAAGGTGACCACGAAGGTTCTGGAAGCCGCGAAGAAGTTGAAGGTGATCGGCCGTGCCGGCATCGGCGTCGACAACGTCGACGTGAACGCGGCATCCGCCAAGGGCGTCGTCGTCATGAACACGCCGTTCGGCAACTCGATCACCACGGCCGAGCATGCGATCGCCATGATGTTCGCGCTGGCACGTCAGATCCCCGCTGCCGACCGCTCGACCCAGTCGGGCAAGTGGGAAAAATCGCGCTTCATGGGTGTCGAGCTGTCCGGCAAGACGCTCGGAATTATCGGCTGCGGCAATATCGGCTCGATCGTCGCCGACCGGGCGCACGGGTTGCACATGAAGGTGGTCGCCTACGATCCGTATTTGTCGCCGGAACGGGCGACCGAGCTCGGCGTCGAGAAGGTAGATTTCGATACGCTGCTGCACCGCGCCGATTTCATCACGCTGCATACGCCGCTGACCGATGCGACCCGCGAGATCCTGAACGCCGGGGCCTTCGCCAAGATGAAAAAGGGCGTGCGCATCATCAACTGCGCGCGCGGCGAGCTGATCGTCGAGAAGGATCTGAAGGAGGCCGTCGACTCGGGCAAGGTGGCGGGTGTCGCCATCGACGTGTTCGCCGAGGAGCCGCCCAAGGCCTACCTCTTGTTCGGCTCCGAACTTCTCGTGGCGACGCCGCATCTCGGCGCATCGACCACGGAGGCGCAGGAGAAGGTGGCGGTGCAGGTGGCCGAGCAGATGTCGGACTTCCTGAATACGGGCGCGGTCTCCAACGCCGTCAACATGCCGTCGCTGTCGGCGGAGGAGGCGGCGCGCCTCAAGCCCTACATGAAGCTGGCCGAGCAGCTCGGCTCCTTCATGGGCCAGATGGTCGATACCAGCATCGAGCAGATCACCGTCGAATATGACGGCTATGCGGCGTCGCTCAACTCGCGGGCGCTGACGGCCTGCGTGCTCACCGGTGTGCTCGCGCCCATGCTCGAGGCCGTGAACGTGGTCTCTGCGCCGGCGATTGCGCAAAGCCGCGGCATCAAGGTCGCGGAGGTCAAGCACGACCGTGAGAGCGACTATCAGAGCGTGCTGCGCGTCACCGTGGAGACGGAGCGGTTCAAGCACTCCACCGCGGGGACGCTGTTCGGCGAGACCAAGCCGCGTATCATCGAGATCGACGGCATCCGCACCGAGGCCGAGCTGGGGCCGAACATGCTCTACACCCAGAATTACGATAAGCCCGGCTATGTCGGACGGCTCGGCGCCACTCTCGGCGAGGCCGGAATCAACATCGCGACCTTCCATTTGGGCCGCAACGTCAAGGGCGGCGAAGCGATGGCGCTGCTCGAAGTCGATGCGCCGATCACCGACGACGTCCTGGAGAAGGTCTCGCGCCTGCCGGGTGTCGCCCAAGCCAAGGCGCTGACGTTCGCAGCGTAGTTCCGATAATCGTAAACGACGCGGTGCTAGAAGTCGGGTGAAAACAACGCCGTTTCCATTTGTCGCGCCCGGTCAAACACGTTACTAACCGCCACCGGAGCATGGCGCGTCCCCGCGCCGTGGAGCTTGATCCGGGTTACCCCGAACCGATGTCCGATCTCGAACGACGAGCGCTGTTGCCTGCGGGTTTGCGCGACGTGCTGCCGCCCGACGCGGCCTTCGAAGCCGCCGTGGTGGAGAAGCTGATCGCGTGCTTTGCCGCGCACGGCTATCGCCGCGTGAAGGCGCCGCTCGTCGAGTTCGAGGAGGGGTTGCTGTCGGGCGCGGGCGCCGCCATGGCGTCCGACACGTTCCGCCTGATGGACCCGGTGTCGCAGCGCATGATGGGGCTGCGCGCCGACATCACGCCGCAGATTGCGCGCATCGCGGCGACGCGCCTCAAAAAGGCGCCGCGACCCCTGCGTTTGTCTTACGCGGGCGAGGTGTTGCGGGTCAAAGGCACGCAGCTCCGCCCGGAGCGTCAGTTCGGCCAGGTGGGTGTCGAGCTCATCGGCGCCGAAACGCCGCAGGCCGACGCCGAGATGGTGCTGATGGCGGTCGAGGCGTTGGCGAGCATCGGCGTGCCGCGCATGTCGGTCGATCTCACCGCTCCGCTGCTCGTGCCTTCGCTCTGCGCCACGTTCGATATTTCTACCGAGTCCCGTACTGCGCTGATGACCGCCCTCGATCGCAAGGACTCGGCGGCGGTGCAAAACCTCGCCGGGTCGCATGCGAACCTCCTGTTGACGCTGCTCGCCTCCGCCGGCGAAGCGGATACCGCGCTCGCGGCACTGGCCACGATGAATTTGCCGCATGGCGCGGTGGTGGAACGCGAACGGCTCAGCCAGGTCACGAGGCTGATCCGCGCTGCGGCGCCCGATCTCACGTTGACCGTCGATCCGGTGGAGAATCGTGGTTTTGCCTATCACACCGGCGTCAGCTTCACGATCTTCGCGCCCGGTCTGCATGGCGAGCTTGGCAGCGGTGGGCGCTATATGGCCGTCAACGGGACGATCGAATCCGCCGGTCCGCACGGCGAGCCGGCGACGGGCTTCACGCTGTATGTGGACGAGATCCTGCGCGTGCTGCCGTCCGCAGAGAACGGGCCTTGCATCTTCGTGCCCATGGGCACGCCCGGCGAGGTCGCGCGTCAGCTGCGGGCGCAGGGCTGGACGACTTTGAGCGGGCTCGGGCCGGTGGATGATCCGGTCGCCGAGGCGCGTCGGCTCGATTGCACCCACGCCTATCTCGACGGGCGGGTGGTCGAGCTGCCGCCGGGATGAGAGGGTAGGGGAACGATGGGTAACGTCGCGGTCGTCGGCGCGCAGTGGGGCGACGAGGGCAAGGGCAAGATCGTCGATTGGCTTTCGGAGCGCGCCGACGTGGTGGTGCGCTTCCAGGGCGGCCACAACGCCGGGCACACGCTGGTCATCGGCAACAACACGTTCAAGCTGTCGTTGCTGCCCTCCGGCGTGGTGCGGCCGGGCAAGCTGTCGATCATCGGCAACGGCGTCGTCGTCGATCCCTGGGCGCTGCTCAGGGAGATCGACGAGATCGCCAAGCAGGGCGTTGCAGTCGGACCGGACCGGCTGCGCATCGCCGAGAACGCGTGCCTCATCCTGCCGTTGCACGCACGGATCGATCGCGCGCGGGAGGAGTCCGCCGGCACGCGTATCGGCACCACTGGCCGCGGCATCGGCCCCGCTTACGAGGACAAGGTGGCGCGCCGCGCGATACGCGTATGCGATCTCGCCGACGCCAAGGGCCTCGAAGAGCGTGTCGAGAACCTGCTCATCCACCACAACGCGCTTCTGCGTGGGCTCGGCGTCGAGGAAATCAAGTTCGCCGACATCTATCAGCCGCTGCTCGACATCGCGCCACGGATCCTGCCCTATGCCGATATCGTCTGGCGCCGCCTTGACGAGGCACGGCGCGCCGGCCGGCGCATCCTGTTCGAGGGCGCGCAGGGCCACATGCTCGACGTCGATCACGGCACCTACCCCTACGTCACCTCGTCCAACACCCATGCCGGTCAAGCAGCGGTCGGTTCCGGCATCGCGATGAAACAGGTCGGCTTCGTGCTCGGCATCACCAAGGCCTATACGACCCGCGTCGGCTCGGGACCGTTTCCCACCGAGCAGGACAACGACGTCGGCAATCTTCTCGGTGAGCGCGGGCGAGAGTTCGGCACCGTTACCGGGCGCAAGCGGCGCTGCGGTTGGTTCGATGCGGTGATGGTGCGCCAGGCGGTGCGGGTCGGCGGCATCGACGGCATCGCGCTCACCAAGCTCGACGTGCTCGACGGCATGAAGTCGCTCGACGTCTGCGTCGGCTACCGCTATGGCAATCGCGACTACGACTATTTCCCGGCATCGCGCGAGCTCGAGGCCGGGGTCGAGCCGATCTACGAGACCCTGGAGGGCTGGTCGCAATCCACCCGCGGCGCGCGGAGCTGGGCCGACCTGCCGGCGACGGCGATCAAGTACATCCGCCGCATCGAGGAGCTGATCGAGGCGCCGGTAGCGATGCTGTCGACCAGCCCGGAGCGCGACGACACGATCCTGGTTCGCGACCCGTTCGAGAATTGACGTGGTTAATTTTCGCTAACCTTGCGTGGGCCGTGCCGCGGCTGACAATATTCCTTTAACCTTTTGTTTTCTCGGGCAGTTTAGCCTTCGATTCGGAAATTCCGATGGAAGGTGACGAGCTTGCCGCAAGGCGACGCAGCGGTCGAGACGGCATGGGGTGGAAGCGGGACCGGCGCGCTGCTTGCCCAGCGCTACCTGCTGCTCGACAACCGGATCCTTCCCGAACTCGCCTCGCCCGGCACGATGGCGTGCGAGGTCCAAGACTCCCAGAGCGCGTCCCGCGGTTTGTTCGCTCGTGTCTGCCTTCCAGGCATAATCCCGCGTAAGGATCTGTTGGTAGTGCTGCGCGCCCACCGCGATGCCCAGATCATGCGCCCCGTGGAATGGGGCGTCGTTGCTTGGCCGCCGCTCCGTCGTGATGCGTTCTGCATCGTGTTCGAGCGCCCTTCCGGTGGCCCGCTGACCGCGTCCGGGGCCACGACCTTCCCGCCGATGGCGGTTACCGACCTCACCAGCCGCGTACTGGCGCCGGCGGCACGCAGCCTTGCTCATCTCGCGCAGCGCGGCATCACGCACCGCGCGATCCGCCCCGATAACGTCTTCATGAGCGGTGAGGATGCGAGCCACGTGATAATCGGCGAGTGCGTCACCGCGCCGCCTGCCATGGGCCAGGGTGCCGCGTTCGAAACCATCGAATCCGCCATGACGCCCCCGCTGGGGCGTGGCCCCGGAAATTTTACCGACGACCTCTACGCGTTAGGCGTCACTGTGCTCGCCCTCGCGCTCGGACGCATTCCGCTCGCCGGTATGTCGGTGGATGACATCATCGCTGCCAAGCTCGCGCGCGGTTCTTTCATCGCGCTGCTCGCGGGCGAGCGCGTGCCGTTCGGCCTGCGCGAGGTGCTGCGCGGCCTGCTCGCCGACAATGCCAAGGAACGCTGGGGCATATCCGAGATTGAGCAGTGGCTCGGCGGCGCCATGAACAAGTCGACTCACGACAATCCTGAAACACGCATGGACCGGCCGTTCACTTTCCGCGGCAAGGAGCAATGGGGCTTTCGCCAATTGGCGCACGAATTCGGCAAGGATTGGCAGGCCGCCTCCGCCGCTATTCTCGACGAGCAGTTCGGCAAATGGACGTCACGCGGGCTGCGCGACGCCGACCTCGGCGAGGACGTGGCCAAGCTGATCAAATCCGCGCGCATCGAGGCCGCCGGAAACCCGGCCGCCGATCCGCGGCTGGTCAGTCAGTTCTGCGCCATCCTCGATCGAGACGGGCCGATCCGCTACAAGGGCGTCGTCGCCATGCCGCACGGGCTCGGCCCGCTGCTCGCCGCCGCTATGCGCGACGGTGCCCGCGACGACGTCAACCACATCTGCGAACTCATCGCCAAAGGCGTCGCCATGGACTGGTTGTCGTGGCGTGCCGAGGGCGACACCTCCGATCTTTCGGTGGCCCTTCGCCCCTTCAAGAACATTCAGCAGCTTTTGCGCCACGCCGGTCCCGGCTACGGTGCGGAACGCTGCCTCTATGAGCTCAACCCGCAATTGCCCTGCCAGTCGAAGGGTGTCGAACCTTACTACGTCGACGCCGTCGAGGATCTATTGCCGGCTCTTAACTCCGTCGTGGAGCGAACGGGCGGCTTGCCCTCGGTGTTCGATCGCCACTTTGCCGCCTTCATCGCAAGCCGCGTAAAGCGCAATCTAGATCGCGACTTCGCGGCGATGGAAGAGGCGCGCGGCGACGCCGTGCTCGCCAAGCTTGGCATGTTGAAGTTGTTCGCCGGGCTGCAGGCCGACCATGGTCCGGCAAACTTGCCGCACCTCTGTGCCTTCCTCGCGACGGACCTCGAGAAGGCTGCCGATCGCTTTGCGTCGCGCAGCCTACGCGCCGAGGTGCGCCGCCGCGTCTTGGCGGTGGCGGACTCGGGCGATCTTGCCGCGCTCTACAACGCGTTCACCGACCGCGCGTTGACGCAAAAGGACGATACGGGCCGCCGCGCGGCGTTGCAGCAATTCGTGGCGGCGCGGCGCCAAATCGCTGTGCTCCAAAACACGGACTTTAAAGATTCGGCGCGCAGCGCCGCCTGGCGCCTCGCCTCGTTTCTCGCCGGCGCTGCGGCCCTGCTGTCAGCCGCCATGGTTGTCGCGACATGAGGCGCGCCGTGCCAACACCCCGGAAGAACCTTTTCCGCGAGAATCCTCGTGCCCATCCACGCGTCGCGCGGCCTCGCGCAATGCCCGCGCGCCGTTCCAATTACGCGCGAGGGCTATTGCCGCTGCTCGGCGTGGTGGTGGCTGCGCTCACCGTGCTGCCGACGACCATCGTCGTCGCCGTCGGACTCCTGCCGTCGCTGGTCGCGCTCGTCGTCGACGAGACGCGCCAGCGCTACCTGTTCCGTACCGTAGTCGGGATGAATGTCGCCGCGCTGTGGCCGTTTCTCGAGCGGCTTTGGTTGAACGGAAACGACGTGCGCCTCGCGGTGGCCATCGTCGCCGATGTCTATACCTGGGCGGCGCTCTACGGTGCGGCTGGTCTCGGCTGGCTGTTGCACATGGGCATGCCGTCGGCTCTCGCCTCGTGGCAGGCCTTCAGCGCTCGCCAACGCATCGCCAAGCTCAAGAAACAGCAGGACCAGTTGATCGAGGAATGGGGCAGCGCGCTGCCCAGCGTGGAGGTCGTCGAGAAGGCACCGGACAAAGCGTCAGCCGACTGACGCCTGGTCGCGGTCGTCCCCTGGACGTTGGTTGCGGTTGGCGGCCGCATTCTTTACCGCCTTCTGCAGCTTCTCGAACGCCCGCACCTCGATCTGACGCACGCGCTCGCGGCTGATGCCGTATTCCTGCGACAGCTCCTCGAGTGTCGACGGATTGTCCCTGAGGCGCCGCTCGGTGAGTATGCGCCGCTCGCGCTTGTTCAGGTTCTTCATCGCGCTCACGAGCAGATCGTGGCGATTGGTGAACTCCTGGCGCTCGGCGAGCACGGTCTCTTGCGAGTCCGATTCGTCCACCAGCCAGTCCTGCCATTCGCCCTCGCCCTCGGCGCGCAACGGCGCATTGAGCGAATGATCGGGCGCGGCGAGGCGTCGATTCATGGAGACGACGTCTTCCTCCGGCACCGCGAGACGCTTTGCGATCTCCTTCACGCTCTCAGGAGAAAGATCGCCTTCCTCGATCTCCTGGAGCTGCCCTTTGAGCTTGCGCAGATTGAAGAACAGCTTTTTCTGCGCCGCTGTCGTGCCCATCTTCACGAGCGACCAGGAATGCAGGATGTATTCCTGGATCGAGGCCCGAATCCACCACATGGCATAAGTCGCGAGACGAAAGCCGCGATCGGGATCGAAGCGCCGCACCGCCTGCATCATGCCGACATTGCCTTCGGAGATGAGCTCGCCCAGCGGCAGGCCATAGCCGCGATAGCCCATCGCGATCTTGGCGACGAGGCGCAGATGGCTGGTCACCAGCTGGTGCGCCGCGCCGGAGTCGCCATGCTCGCGCCAGCGCTTGGCGAGCATGTATTCCTGCTCGGCCTCGAGCATCGGAAACTTGCGAATCTCCTGCAAATAGCGGGCGAGATTCGTTTCCGGGCTGACCTTGGTGACGCTCGGCAGACGTGAATTCATATCGGTAGCCCTTCCCCCTCTCCCAGGTGTCGGGCGGGGCGGTTTGCCCCACGTTGAATGGAGATAACGGGCGAGATTACCGTTGGTCCCCGTAAATACGGCGTAAAGAACGAGGTAGAGCGGATTTATATGGACTCCAAACAGGCCGCCAACTTGCTCATGAAAGAAGGCATTTCTTTGACGAATTCGAGACTTTTCCCCGTGGCCGGGTGCACGAAACCGAGGCGATAGGCGTCCAAAGCCTGGTGTCCCAGCGCCGCGACGGCCTCGGCGGCGCTTTCGGCGCCGTGGCGTTTCGCCGCGGCGGCCCCTCCGCCGTACTGGCCGTCCCCGACCACGGGATGGCGGATCATCGCCAGATGTACACGGATCTGATGGGTCCGTCCCGTCTCCAGCCGGCATTCGATCAGGCTCGCCGCGCGGCCGAGCGGGCGGATGACCTTATAATGCGTAACCGCGTGCTTCCCTCCTTCCTTCAGCACGGCCATTTTCTTCCGATCGCGCATGCTGCGCCCGATATTGCCGGAGATGGTTCCCGTCGGCGGGTGCGGATGACCCCAGACGATGGCGCGGTAGGCGCGCGTCACCTGGCGGGTGCCGAACTGGGCGGCGAGCGAGCGGTGTGCGTCGTCGTTCTTGGCAACCACCATCAGGCCCGAGGTGTCCTTGTCGAGGCGATGGACGATGCCGGGCCGTCGTACCCCGCCGATGCCGGAGAGGGACGCGCCGCAATGGGCGAGCAGGGCGTTCACCAGCGTGCCCGAGGGCGAGCCCGGCGCCGGGTGCACGACGAGCCCAGGCGGCTTGTCGAGCACCAGTAGATGTTCGTCCTCGTAGAGGATATCGAGCGGAATGTTCTCCGGCACGGGCTCGGCCGCGATGGGCGGCGGTACGTCGATGACGAACACCTCGCCCGGTTTGACCCGATAGGAGGGCTCCTTTATCGTCGTCCGCCCGGAAGGTCCGGTGCCTTCGTTGGTGACACGGCCGGCCTCGATCAGCGCCTGGGCCTGGGTGCGGGAGATGCCGACGTCGGCACCCGCGATCAGCCGGTCGAGACGGTTGCCCGCCGCGTCCGGACCCACCGTCACGCGGTGCACCCCATCCTTCATGCACGGAGAGTGAATCAATTCATGGCGCTGCTCAAGACCGTGGTTATCGTGATGGGCGTCCTGATCCTGGCCGGGATCGCGGTGGTCGGCGTCACGCTGGTCAACCGCATGGGCGGCGCATCCGCGCCGGCTGCAACGGCAGGGCGTATCGAGCTGCCTTCCGGCGCACGCATCGTAGAGACCCATGTCGACGGCAAGAACGTCGTCCTGCGCCTGACCTTGCCCGACGGCACCTCGCGTATCGCCGTCTACGAGACGAGCGGAAAGCTGCTATCGATGATCGAGGTGGTCGAGGGAAAATGAAACGGGGCGGGTCAATGACCCGCCCCGGTCGGTTGTCCCCACGTCTCAGCGAACTTTGTTCGCAACCGGCTTGATCGCGCGCAGATAGGCCACGATCGAATCGAGATCGGCGGCGGTCATCTTGGCATAGGCTTCGAACGGCATGAGCTGGATCAGCTTGGTGCCATCCGGCCGCAGGCCTTTGACGATCGCATTCTTGATCTGCTGATCGGTCCAGCTGCCGATGCCCGTCGCTTTGTCGGGCGTGATGTTGGCGGCGACGAAGGTGCCAAGGCCGGGAATGTTGAACTCGAACCCGCCGGCACCGAGCCGGTTCTCGTAATCGCGCCGTGGTCCGGCCTGCGGCGTATGGCATTCGATGCAGTGGCCGAGCGGCCCGGAGAGATATCCGCCATAGGCGACCTTGTCGGTGCGCGGCGGCGCCTGCACGTTTTGCGCGTGCGGCATGGCGCGCAGCGGGATCTTGTAGGTGGACTTCTCGACCGTGTTCTTGATCGGCTTCAGCGTACGCAGATAGGCGACGATGGCGCGCACGTCGTCGTCGCCCATCTTGTTGTAAAGCTCGGTCGGCATGGGCGGTCCGATCACGGTGCCGTCGGGCCGCCCGCCGTCACGGATAGAGTTGATGAGCTGCGCATCGGTCCAGTTGCCGATGCCCGTTTCCTTATCGGGGGTGATGTTGGATGATACGGTGCGCGCGATGGGCAGATCGAACACCTCGCCGCCGGCGTATTCCTTGCCCTGGCCCGCCGGGCCGCGCATCGTGTGGCAGCCGCCGCAATCGACGATGGTCTCGACCAAATAGCGCCCGCGCTCGACCGGCGTTTGGGCGATGGCCGGGACCGCAAAGGCAACGGCCGTGGCCGCGATAACGAAACTTGCGAGAACGCGATAGCTAAGCATATTCCCCCCCGTTTTTGAGCGCGACGATTACAACAGAGGAGCTGAATCGGTTCAACGGTAGAACCAGTGACGGCGGTCACAGGTCTTGATCGCCCGCTTCGCTTGGCCTATGTCTCACGCCTGCCCGGCCGCATTGCGTCCCCTTCGTCTAGTGGCCTAGGACGTCGCCCTCTCACGGCGATAACAGGGGTTCGAATCCCCTAGGGGACGCCAACTTTCCCGCCCAATGGATATGTGCATCCGCCCTCGCTCGGCCTGCGTCGGCTTCGCGAGCGCCATGAAGGACGAGCGCGATTTCCCCATTCAGGTTTGGGTACTC
>Ga0184615_10001517_pt1 | contig 12537 bp, 12 predicted proteins | sample PLM4_65_coex_FD_133134 | JGI IMG/M metagenome (GOLD analysis project Ga0184615, IMG submission 133134) | Groundwater sediment microbial communities from an aquifer in East River, Colorado, USA - PLM4_65_coex | ecosystem: Environmental > Terrestrial > Soil > Riparian zone | place: USA: East... | reverse complement strand
GGTGATGGCCCACGTGTCGCCCAGCTTGCGCAGCGCGAAGTAGACCGGGTTGAACACCAGCTTTTGGATGAATTCCTTCCAGTAGATGTTGATCCGGCGCCAGAAGTCGGTGAAGCTCGAGGAGAACAGGTACAAATGGTGAGTCTCGGCCAGACCGAAACCAAACATGTGAAGGAGACCGACAATCAGGTGGAACAGCCCAGAGATCTTCAGGTAGAGCAGGTAGGTCGCGATCATGTAGCGCGCGGCGCCCAGACCATTCACCGCATCGCTTGGTTCGATAACGCCCTTGAAATAGACGAGCTTGTACAGCGCCAGGTGCACAAGACCGCGTACCATCCACTTGACGCCGGTCTGGTACAGGCGCAGTGCATCGTCGTTGTAAGCACTACGCTGGAGCGTCTTGTAGTCCACTACCGGGAACAGCGGGAAGCACACGTTCGGCAGCATGAAGAAATACGACAATGCACGAGAGAAGCCGAACGGTCCTGCTCCGTGCTTGACGTCGTAGAGGTACGCTATGAGGCGGAACATGAACATCGAGCCCAGAATCGGCCAGATCAAGGTCGGGATGTACGGCGAGACCCACGGCAGCACCTGTATGCGCCCAGCCGCCATCGCTCCGGCCGCCAACAGCACGAGCGTAATGCGCACCCATAACGCCACCGGCAGGTGGCATAGCGCAATGAGCAGCCCACCCATGCCCAGCAGCCACGCGCCGTATACCCACCCAAAGACCAGCAACACGCTCGCGACCGAGAGGGCTGCGAAAAAAGTCTGCCGCCATGCCGCGGGCATGAAGTGATGGACGAGAAAGCCGCCCAGCGCAACCGTCGCGATCAGCTCAAAGGATTGGGTCTCTATGTTGAGCAGTCGAATCGCGGCGACAATCAGGGTGAATTCCGCGGCGATTACGCCCAGCCGGAGAAGCCGGCCGAACTCCAGATCGCCACGAAGCTGGTTCCTGTAGGATCGAAGTAGCCCCTCTGCGTGCCCGCGAGACTGGTTTCCCTTGGGCACTGGCGAATGCGATTCCATGTTAGTGACTCAGTGATGCCTGTTTGGCGCCCGATACGAAATCTGACCCAACCGAGAGTTGCGCTGGTGCTACACTCTTGTCGGTGGTTGGTGGGCGGCGCCCCAAGATACGCGAACAATAGTATTGGCAGCGCGCCATGGCCGCGGCTACCATAACATAGCGGGACCGGAAATTCTATTCGGCCAATGCGTAATTCGGGTGCGCGAGGACCCTCACGATTGGGACCTTTCGACTACCATTCTGCGAAAGTAAAAGGAGCCTCAGGGCTTGCGGACGGTACTATGGGGTGACTATGATAATCTTTGCCCGAGCAGCGCTGCTGCTTCGAGCGAGCGGAAATAATCCCAAGGCAGAAAAGGAATCCGAGCAATGGCCGACCAAAGCCCCGCGATGAACGTTGTCAAGAGCTTTATCCTCAAGGAATTCCTCCCCGGCGAAGATCCGGCCAACCTCATGCCAACGACGCCGCTGATGTCCACCGGGATTCTCGATTCTCTCGCGACGCTGAAGCTGATTTCCTTCCTCGAGCAGGAGTTCGACATTCAGATCGAGGCCCACGAGGCGGACGAAGAGCACCTCGAGACCCTGGAAGCAATATGCAAGCTGGTTGACTCGAAAAGGTGATGGCTTTTGCGCAGCCGCTCCCGGCTGATAGCCTTTCGTCAATCTCCAAGCGACCATGATCCTTCATCAATACCTCGACGACGCGGCGCGCAAGTGGCCAGATAAGGTCGCTGTTCAGGAGGCAGGTGGCAGCTCGATCACTTACCGCGAGCTCCGCGGCCTGTCGGACCGGCTGCGCGACCGACTGGTGAAGCTCGGGGTGCGACCAGGCGATCGTGTAGGCTTCTGGATCCGCAAGTCCATCGAAGGCGTGGCGACGATTTTCGGAGCGCTGAAGACCGGCGCAGCCTACGTGCCCGTCGACCCTAGCGCTCCGGCGACGCGTAACGGCTACATACTTTCCGATTGCGCTGTGGCAGCCGTTGTCGTCGAAAGTCGATTCAAGGCGGCCCTGCTCAGCGAGCTTTCCGGGCATGGTGCTCAACCCGCCATTTTGACTATTGATGGCATTGGCGGCGGTGTCCACTTGCGCGCCGCGCTTGACGAGGAGGATCGCCGCGCCAAGGCGCCGCCGGCGAAAACGGCTGTGTCGCAGCCCGACGACCTCGCCTATATCCTCTACACCTCCGGCTCGACCGGCAAGCCGAAGGGCGTCATTCTGACGCACCGCAACGCCGTGAGCTTCGTCGAGTGGTGCTCGGAGACGTTCGCGCCGACGCTCGAAGACCGGTTCTCCTCGCACGCGCCGTTCCACTTCGATCTCTCGATTCTTGACATCTACACGTGTGTAAAGCACGGGGCAACGCTCGTCGTGGTCGGGGAGGAGATCGGCAAGAAGCCCGAGCTGGCGCAGCTCATTGCCGACATGAAGATCACCGTGTGGTACTCGGCGCCCTCGATTCTCAGCCTGATGGCGCAGTACGGCAAGCTCGAGAGCCGCAACTACGCCTCCCTGCGCCTCGTGCTCTTTGCCGGAGAGGTATTTCCGATCACGCACCTGAAATCGCTGGTGCGGCAGTGGCCGCATCCGCGCTATTTCAACCTCTACGGGCCGACCGAAACCAACGTCTGCACCTGGTACGAGGTGCCGAAGCCGATCCCCGACGACCGCGCCGAGCCGATGCCGATCGGCCGCGTGTGCTCGCATCTTGAGGGCGTGGTCATCGACGCCGAGGGCAAGACGGTCGCGAAGGGCGCGGAGGGCGAGCTCTGCATCCGCGGCGCCGGCGTCACGCAGGGCTACTGGAACCTGCCGGAGCAGACGCGCAACTCATTCGTCACTTTCGGAGCGGCGCCGGCCTACTACCGCACCGGCGACGTGGTGGTGGAGGAGGGCGGCGGCAATTTCCGCTACCTCGGGCGAAAGGACCGAATGATCAAGAAGCGCGGGTTTCGCATCGAGCTGGGCGAGATCGAGGCCTGCCTCTACCGCCACCCCGGTATCCGCGAGGCCGCAGCCATCGCGTTGCCCGACGATGTGCTGGGGATGAAGGTCTACGCCCACGTCTCCTGCAAGGAGGGCAACCGGCTCTCGCTCATCGAGCTGAAGACGTTCTGTTCCGAGCACATCCCAGTCTATATGGTGCCCGACGTCTTCACCTTTCATCCGGTCCTGCCCAAGACCTCGACGGACAAGGTGGACTACCAAACGCTGAAGGCGAGGAGCCAGGCGTGATCGCCGCCGGCCGCCTGCGGGGGAGCGGGTGCCCCGGCGGCAGCGCAGCCTGCATGAGCGACGCGTCGCACAGGAATATTAGTCATGGACTTCGCCTGGTCTGAAGAGCAAGCGCAGTTCCGCCAAGCTGCCGGCAGCTTCGCCCGCAAGGAGCTGAACGACGGCCTGCTGGAGCGGGACAAGCATGGCGAGTTCAACCGCGCCGGCTGGACGAAATGCGCCGAGTTTGGCATCCAAGGGCTGCCGGTCCCGAGGGAGTACGGCGGCACCGGCGTCGACCCGCTCACCACCGTTGGCATTCTCGAGAGCCTGGGTCACGGCTGCAAGGACAATGGCCTGGTGTTCTCGATCAACGCCCACATGTGGACGTTGGAAATTCCGCTCCTGGATTTCGGCAGCGAGGAGCAGAAGCGAAAATACCTGCCCCGCCTGTGCAACGGCGATTTCATCGGCGGCAATGCCATGAGCGAGCCGGGCTCGGGCTCGGATGCTTACAGCCTCCGGACCACAGCCGAGCGCCGCGGCGACAGGTACGTGCTCAACGGAAACAAGGTCTTCGTTACCAACGGCAGTGTCGGCGATCTGATCCTAGTCTTCGCCACCGTGGATCGATCGAAAGGCCCCAACGGTATCAGTGCCTTTCTGGTGGAGAAGGATTTTCCCGGCTTCAAGGTTGGTCGCAAGCTCGAAAAGATGGGGCTGCGAACCTCGCCCATGGCCGAGCTGTTCTTCGAGGATTGCGAGGTGCCGGTCGAGAATCGCCTCGGCCGCGAAGGCAATGGCAAGAATCTTTTTACGCACTCGATGACTTGGGAACGGAGCTGCATTCTCGCCAGCGCAGTTGGGGCCATGGAGCGGCTGTTGGACATGTCGCTCCGATACGCTAAGGACCGCAAGCAGTTTGGCCAGCCCATAGGCAAATTTCAGCTGGTCGCTACGAAGATCGTCGACATGAAGTTGCGCTTGGAGGAGGCGCGTGCCGCGCTCTACCGGGCCGCCTGGCTACGCGGCAAGGGGAAGAGCGTCTTCTTGGAAGCTGCCCTCACCAAGCTCACCATCAGCGAGAACTGGGTCAAGTGCGCAGAGGACGCTATCCAGATCCACGGTGGCTACGGCTACATGACGGAATTCGAGGTCGAGCGAGAATTGCGCGACGCGCTGGGTAGCAAGCTCTACTCGGGGACCTCGGAGATCCAGAGGATGATCGTGGCATCCCTGATGGGGCTTTAGGCGGACCGATCCGCGCCGAAGGTGGTTCATTACGAAGGCACAGAGACCAGAGAACAGGCGATCAAGGAATGATATTCTGATTATTCACTGTGTCTCTGCGGTAGATTTTCCTCCTTCACCGGTGAGGGGGTTTCGGCGGACTTGTCCATACGCATTTCCTTGACGGGATATGTTCCCTTCAGCCGCGTATTATCGTGGGGGCTGGGGCGTTTGGTGGCAGGGAGGCGCATGAACTTCGCTGGCACGCCGATGGCCGTCACGCCCGGGGGCACATCTGAGATCACAAGTGTGTTTGCGGCGATGCGTGCTCCGTCGCCGATCTTGATTTTGCCGATAATCGTGGCGTTGACACCGATAAAGACGTCATTTCCGATAGTCGGCGAGCCCGGGAACATGTTGGTCCCGATGGTGACCCCATGCATGATCCCTACGCGATCACCGATCACTGCGTCAGCGTGGATGCGTACGCGCTCTGGATGAATGATGTGAAGGCCCTTTCCCACTTGGGCGTTTCGGTCCATGATCATCCCGGTGACGATTTCAGAGAAAATATTGACGAAGCCGTAGATTTTTGAGGTCAGCCAGCGCCACGGCGGGAACTTTCTCTGCATGGACCAGCGGCCGAAGCGGTAGACGACCAGAGCCCACAGGGCACGGTTGCGCAATGGGCGATGCCGGGCATAATCTGCGCGGATGTTGTCAAACATCGGAGAGGAGGATTCGGGAATGGTTCGCCGCGCGATGACGCGCCGCGAGGTAGTATTTGGCCTCAATAGGCATTCGGCGGTGCCCAACGCGATAGTGAAGTGTCGGATTATAGCCACTAACTGCGGTGGCCGGCACAACTCCTCCCGCGTTGGTCATTGAAGCTTAACGGTTCCCAAGCGAGACTTATGCTCCAGGCGGCCGTCAGTCAATCTGTTGCGCATCCCGCGCGCCTATTTGCAGTGGAAGCGTGCTGCACATCTTAATGTCCTATGTCGAAGGAAGCCCGTTCAACCTTCATTTGTCGGCGCGAGATCTGGTTGCCGACAATCTGGGGCTGGCTCGCACTGCTGCTCATCGCCGCTGCGGCCATCCTGTTCATCGCCCGGAATCTCCACCCCTATCTCGCGCTGAACGGCCCAGTTGGCGCCCGACTGCTCGTCATCGAGGGTTGGATGGACCCGGAAGGTCTCGACCAAGCCATTGCGGCTTTCCGCTCGGGACGCTACGAGCGCGTGGTGACGACCGGCGGACCGATCAACTGGCCCGGATATTGCGGCTACGCCACGTATGCGGAACGCGCGGCAGCCTACCTGCGGCAGCACGGCCTGGCGGATGCTTTGGTGACGGCGGTGCCCGCACCGAAATCGGCCCAGAACCGCACGTTCCTGAATGCCGTTATGGTCCGCGAGTGGGAGAAACGATCCGGGCTCGAATTCAACGCACTCGACATATTCTCATGGGGCACTCACGCTCGCCGCTCCCTCTTGCTCTACCGGCTGGCGTTCGGCCCTAACGTCGAGGTAGGCGTTTACGCCGCCTGGCCCACCGATTATGATGCCAACGCGTGGTGGCGGACGAGTAGCGGTGCGAGGGATGTCCTCGAACAGGCGATTGGCCTTCTTTGGGCGAAGTGCTGCTTCTGGCCTCCGACACCGGGCTCCCGCGAGGAGCGCTGGAATTAGCCACCGACTAGCGGCCCGCCAAGCAAAGATAGGGAAGGGGCCCTTGGGTGCTCCAAGAAATTCCTACCCCGGGGGAGAAGTGATGTACTCCAGCGCATGTTTGACCGCAAGCACCCGGCACCCCAACGCATTTGCCTCACGAATTGCGAATTCCAGCAACGACGGCGTACACCCGAACTCGTCGGGGTCTTTGACGACCTCGTGCGTGAAGAAGATCAGCCATCCCTTTTCCCTGGCATTCTGCTCGATCAACGTGGCAAGGCACGGCTGGTCCCAGAGTTTCTGGTACAACGGCGACGCGTTCAGCAGGGCCAGGTCGGTGCGCCCGATATTCAGTTCGTTGTGAATCCCGCGCGCGGATGCGAACTCCTGCCCGATCAGGCGTTTTACCGAAGGGCTGACGCAGCCAAAAGGATAAGCGAAGCTTTGGGCTGCTGCATCGCATCCCAGATCTTCGAAGAAGCGCCGGTTTCTCCCGATATCCGCGCGGATCTCCTCAGCGGTCAGAGCCTGGTAATTCCTGTGGCCGAATCCGTGACACCCGAGCTCGTGACCACTGTGCAGCAGGCCCAACAGATCCCCTCGGGAGTGCATGCGTCCTTTGCGCGAGTCCGAGTCCGTGGCACCACCGGATACGTAGTATGTACCGCGACAGGCGTGCCGCTCGAGGATTTCGCGCCCAATGCGACAGGCGCTTTGCGGAACGTCGTCGAACGTGAATGACACCACGCCCAAAGCGTTACGCATAGTGGCCCATTTCCTGGAGAGATAGCGGGCAAGACGCCTCTCGACCTTGTGCCTCAGGTTGTTTTCCATTCTCGCTGTCAGCGATAGGACGGGTCGCGGCGCGAACGCTGTGGTTTAGTCGGTCCAGCGCAGATCTTCGCCCAGCCTGCCCTCTGAAATGTGACGCTCTAGCACCATCAAGCGCATGAACTGGGAGGAACGGAAATTCCTGTCGCCAAAGTTCATTCCCAGGAGACCTTCCTTCAGTTCCCGTATGGCCTGTGGCAGGCTAACCTGGGGCTGGTGCTCCGGTGCCAAGTGCCGGTAGAGGGAGAAATCCACACGATAGGAACGTTTGTCCGGCGGGGCGAACCGATTGATGCTAATTTTTGTGCTGGATATCGATTTGGCCACAGCGCTCGCAAGATCCTTGACCTGGTAATTCCACTCGTCGGTCCCGACGTTAACCGCCAGGAATGAGCCGCCAGTGTGGGCTGGAACACGTAGCAACGCCCATTCGATTGCCCTCGCCATGTCCTTTACATCGATCAAGGGCCGCCACGGCGTGCCGTCGCTTAGCACCGTAATTTCCCCTGACGTCAGCGCGCACGCGACAAAATCGTTCAGCACGAGGTCGAGGCGCAGCCGCTCTGACATGCCACAAGCGGTCGCGAAGCGCAGCGCCGTGACTATCATGTCGTCATTTGCCATCGGCGCAAGTGCAATTTCGCTGGCAACTTTCGAGCGGGCATAAGCTGTCAGCGGATTAAGTTCGTCGAATTCCTTCCTCGGACCACCTTCAGAAAATCCATAAATGCTGCAGCTCGACGCGAACACAAAGCGCTTCACGCCGGCGCGTTTGGCAAGCGCCGCGAGATTCTTCGTCGCTTCATAATTGATCGCCTCCGTCACAGCCTCGAAGCGTTTTCCCATCGGGTCATTCGACACTGCGGCCAGTTGCACCACGGCGTCGACTCCCTCCAGGACGCGGGCTTCAATATTCCGGATATCGCCCAAAAACTGAACGTCCGCATGACGCTCGGGAAGTTCGTGGGCGTTGGTAAGGCAGTGGGCGAAATACCCGCTGTCGTAGCCCATGATCGTAGAGTGGGGAAATACCCGCCTCAAGTGGCGTATCAAGACGGGTCCGACGTACCCCAAATTGCCGGCTATCAATATTCTCAACTTAAACGCTCCCGTGAATACCAACTACCGAAGTAAGCATTTACCGGCAAGTTAGCTTCCGGCAATAGAACGCTTCCGCGTGCTTGGTAGGCGATGCGCATTCCATTCCACGAATCCGCATCAGGGAAAGAAACGTTTCAGCCGAGAACCAATTCTTGTTGCCCTGGGTTTGAAAGTATTTGCAGACCCATGCAGCCTTTCGTCGGCAGAGCGTCTCGTCGAGGCGGACAAACACGTTTGGACACCCGAGATCACCGTCATACTTGGGAATCTCGTACTCAAGGATGAGGTGATTGCGGAATGTGTTCCATGCAAGGTCCGAGAGCACCCGATGGTCCTGATGGCGGTCGTCACGGTAGTGCGTAAAGACAAGATCGGGCTGGAAGGACTGCTTGAGCTGTTCGAAATATTCCTTGATGCGTTCACCCTCGTAAGGGAAGAAGCTGTTTCGAAAATGCTTCGTCACGATCTTCTTTTGGGTGGCGCCGTCAAGGAACGCGCGTGCGCTCCGACGGGCTTCGGCCGCGCGAGGGCCCTGCGCGCTGAAAACTACCCATAAGATGTTCAGGTCGGTGAAGTTGCGCACCAGTGTCAGTATCGTTCCGCCGCAGCCGATCTCGATATCGTCCGCGTGCGCCCCCAGACAGAGAATGGATTTCGCTCCTTTGAGACTAAACTCCCACATGCGCTTGCTCCCGCGGAATCCCGTCAAGTCTCTCGATCGCGCCAGACTTCCCAAGGCGCGTTTCCGTGGACACAAAGATCGTCCAGGTGCCGTTTTTCCTTGAATGTGTCCATGCAGGCCCAGAACCCGTCGTATGGGTAGGCCAACAACCTCTGCTCGGCGATGAGTCGCCGGAACGGCTCCTCCACCAACTCCTCGCCGTCCTTGATGTAGTCGAACAGGGTCCTCCGAAAAACAAAGTACCCGCCATTGATGCGATTGGACGACTGAGCCGTGCTGCGAATGTCGGTCACGATGCCGTGCTCTTTCATCGAAATCAGGTGAAAGCTTGTCATTGGGCGCACGCCCAGGAAACACCCGATCATGTTCTGCGACAGGAAATGGTCGATCAGCGTGGTCAGGGGAATGTCGGTGAGCCCATCGGCATAGTTGGCCAGAAAGACCTCGTCTTCCCCCAGGAATTTCCTGACCCTCATCAGGCGCTGGCCAATATTCGAATTCAAGCCAGTGTCGACAAACGTGATTTTCCAGTCCTCGATATCCTTCGAGAGCAGTTGCACGTTTCTTGCTCCGCTGCTGAGGACGAAATCGTTCGAGGCGCATTCATCATAGTTCAGAAAGTAATTCTTGATCACGTCGCCACGGTAGCCAAGGCACAGAATGAACTCCCTGTGGCCATAATGGGCATAATATTTCATCAGGTGCCAGAGTATCGGTCGATAGCCGATCTGCACCATTGGCTTGGGGATCACGTCGGAATAGTCGCGCATCCGCATCCCCTGGCCACCGCAGAATAGAACAACCTTCATGGTATTGACCTTCTACCCTGGTTTAAGATCCGTCTTGTAGTACTCGGCAATCTCATCCCACGCACTGGCTTCGTCCCAGCCAAAGGCCTTCCCGTCGAGCAAATCCGTATTGATCCGGACGCGCGGTTCGTCGAATTCGATCTGCCGCTTCAATTCAAGCTCGCAGGGCCGGCCCAAACGGGGTCGCATCTCGCTCGCGTACCTCAGGGCAAACGCTCCCTGGCTCTCAGGGTAACCGCTGGGATGGAAGTGGTGTACCCCGGGATGGTCAGGAAACTCAGTCGCGAACTTCGCATACGCCTTGGATAGCAGGGACACGTGGATATTGTCTCGTACATATACCGGAGTGTTTACCACTGCAGTCTGACCTGCGAACCATGTCTTCATGAGGTAAGCGGTGAACCGTGGATCTTCATAGGGGCCGAAGGGATTCGGAATGACGAACTTCCCCAAAGCCAGACCGGCCCACCCCGAATAGTACCGAAATGCCTGATAGGTAAATCCCTTGGAAAGCCCGTAGGGCGAAAACGCCGGCAAGCCTTCCGAGCCCGCGCCTTCGTCGTTTTCGAAAACCGAACCGGTCAGGAGCAGGCGCGGGCGCAGACGGTCATACGTTCGCCACGCGTCGAGCACCGCCATGATATTCCGGGTGTTGTTCCCGAGGGCCGTGACCGGATCGAAGCCCAAGCTCTTGTAGTTCGTGACATCGGCCGCGTGGTGGCAGAGAAGGTCCCATCTCTCTCCCCGTACAAGCTCGATGAACCCCGGGTCTCCGAAGCTACAGCCGAAAACGCCCCGGCAAGCCTTTAGCACCAGGGAGACGCGGGTCCGGCGGATGGGGTCAGCATATTCCTCGGGTCGCTTGCGAAACGTGGCGACGACCTCATGCCCGGCGCGACAAAGCTCCCTGATGAACCAGAAACCGGTGAAGGAGCTTCCGCCGATAAAGAGAATCTTCATTTGTCCATTATCCCGGCCCCTCGAGATGCCAGGTCGGATCGAAATCCTTCTGGTTCCGGTCCTTGTCGGAGATCACCATCATGGGCGCTGGCCATGCGATATTGAACCGCGTATCGTTCCATCTGATGCATCGTTCGAACGCCGGCGCGTAGAATTCATCGACGAAGTAGAGGGCTTCGGTGTTGTCGTCGAGCGTAATGAAACCATGGGCAAAGCCCTTCGGGACATACATCATCCTCCGGTTTGCCGATGAAAGCTCCGTTCCGAGGCTCTTCCCGAACGTTGGGGATCCCTGACGCAGGTCGAGAACGATGTCGAAGAGGCTGCCGCGAATGCATCGGACAAGCTTCGTTTCCGCCTTCGGGGCAAGCTGATAGTGCATCCCTCGCACGGTCCCCTTCAACCTGCTGAACGAGTTGTTTACCTGGACCACGCGGGGGGAAAGACCATGGGCCGAGAATTCGTTCTCGCAGAAGGCGCGCGCGAAGAAACCACGGTCATCTTCCCGCCTATCCAGCTCGATAATGAACACGCCCGCGATGGGTGTCCCGTTGAAGATCATTGAGGGGTCACTCTTATTCGAGGCTCGTTGCGGTCCCATGGCAACGGAAGGTGGAACGATTCAATTGCGGGGCCCATTTGAAGTTTACCGGTGCGCGAATTTACAATCCCACGGTATTCTATCGAATCGGAGAACATTCTGACAAACAAAGTTTGTGGCATTCCAATGAAGCTGTTAGTCGTCATACTGAACTATCGCGTGACTGATCTGACCATCGACTGCCTCCGGTCATTGGCGCAGGAAGTTCCGCGCATCCCGGGAGCCAAGGTTGCAGTGTGCGAGAACGGGACCGGGGGCGATGCCGAACAAAGGTTGCGGGAGGCGATTGCCGTGAACGGCTGGGAGTCTTGGGTCGAACTGACTGCGATTACCCCCAACCGCGGGTTCACCGGGGGCAATAACATCATTATCCGGAAAGCTCTGGCATCCCGTGATTCCCCGGAATATTTCCTTCTGCTCAATGCGGATACGGTGGTCTATCGAGGAGCCTTCGAGTGTCTCGTGCGGTTCATGGACGGACATCCCCAGGTCGGGGTGGCCGGCAGCCGCTGCGAGTGGGCGAACGGCCTTCCGCAAGGGACACCGTTCCGATTTCACGGTATTGCATCTGAACTGGACCGGGGTCTGCGGCTGGGGATCGTCTCGAAGCTCCTGTCGCGGTGGTCAAGCCGCATTCCGACCCCCCAGGAGCCGTGCCAGGTGGACTGGGTCGCGTTCGCCAGTGCAATCATCCGGCGTGAGGTGATCGAGGCCATCGGCCCTCTGGACGAAGGACTCTACACCTACTTCGACGACATCGATTTTTGCCTGAACGCTACACGCGCCGGATGGCAGATCTGGCATATTCCCGAAAGCCGGGTGCTGCACTATGAGGGTGCGTCGACGGGGATCGTGGCGAGAAACGTGCAACGCCGCCCCGATTACTGGTATCAGGCACGGCGGCGCTACTTTCTCAAGAATTACGGCGCGCTCTACACCGCGCTGGCCGACGCGGCCTTTCTTTCAGGATTTGCCCTATGGCGCCTGCGACGGAGGATCCAGAGGAAGCCGGACACGGATCCGCCGCACATGCTGGCCGACGCCTTCCGAAACAGCGTATTCATGACGGGTTTCAAATTGCGCGACGTGGAGAATCCCGCGCTTCGTGGAAAGTAGGCTGGAGCAGGACCGCTTCTTCGATAATGCCTCGACCGCGCTGTGCCCGGCGGCGACTTGAATATGCCCGCGCTCAGTCGCTGACGCGATCGAACGTGGTGAAATACAACTGGTTTGTCATCTCCGCGCCGTCGCTCGGCCGGCGGTCGAACACCAAGGGACACATGATGCTTCTGCGCAGGAATCCCGCGCGCCGTATGCCACGCAAGACGCCTGGTCGACCACAGAACTCCACCTCGACCCCGTTTGCATCCGTTTCGGAGCGAATATGGCGCGC
>Ga0184615_10001515_pt1 | contig 12546 bp, 26 predicted proteins | sample PLM4_65_coex_FD_133134 | JGI IMG/M metagenome (GOLD analysis project Ga0184615, IMG submission 133134) | Groundwater sediment microbial communities from an aquifer in East River, Colorado, USA - PLM4_65_coex | ecosystem: Environmental > Terrestrial > Soil > Riparian zone | place: USA: East... | reverse complement strand
GAAAGCTATCGGCGCAGCATGGATGAATTCAACCGGCAGGAATTTCCGCAGCGTACCGTATGCTCGGATGATGGCATGGGCGGAATGGTATGTGTGACGAGATAAAAAAAGGGAGCCACCTTGTAAGTGGCCCCCTTGCATCCCATACACCGGGAGGTGTATTGTCGTATCCGCCAAGACAGACGTGGGAAGACGAAAGAATCCTACCTCTTTTCTTCCTCCCACGTCAATCTGGCCGGTTCAGCCCTTATGCGTCTGTGGTTTTTTCGTGCCACGCCCGATTGGGGGTCCACCGTGACAGGCCCGGAACAATGGGATTCGCTTTTACCGGGGCGGAACTCGAAAGAACAACCCGTAGGCGAGGGGGGCTAATTCCCCTGAATGTTCGAGGGGCACCAGAGCGGCTATGTGCCCTGCCAGAAAGCCAACTAAGGCCCGAGGCGACGAGCCAAACTCACATTTTTCGTGGGTTAGGGTTCTCTTCGCCTCGAAGCGGGCCAAGGGAGGCAACCTTCAGTCTGAAACGCTGTTGTCTTCAATGAGAGGCTTTAAGCACCTTCGATAAACCATGGCACTATATGAAACGAGATCACAAAAAAATCTGTGCCAACTGTCATGGTACTTTTTTATGTACCGCCGATGAAATGAAGTGGAGAATGATATGCCCTGGTTGTTGGACTAAACGCGACAACAAAAATATATCTCAAGGTCTCAAGACCCGGTATGCAAAAAGTCGTGGTGTTTGACTATTGCAGACCCTTAACGTGAAGGAGTAGAAAAATGTCAACCGAAGCACTGTTGCAAGAGATCGTCACCGAACTCCGTCAAATACGGCTCGCCCTGGGTGGAGGAGCCAAGGCGGCATCGGCACAACAGCCGTCACAATCCGGTCCAACCAATAGCGGGAACGGAGGTGGTAGCCAATACGCCAAGCGGGACGATGAAAAGTTCTCCACCTGCAACCGCTGTGGAGCGGTGAATGTGGTATGGCGCAAGAGCAAGGCCGGGAAAAGCTATCTGGTGAATCCGGACGGGGCGTATCATTCAGCGACATGCGGTAAGTAAATATGAACACCGACGAATGGAGTGATTTTCAGTTGGCACTGGATATCTTGCAACGCTATGTTGTGAGTGAACAGATGTACACTCGTAAGGGTTCTCGTAAAGGCGGACAAGAACCATTGTCGGATAATGCTCAATATGATGACTGGATAAAGGCACGCAATCTGTTGGTAAAACATAAGCGACCTGTGCCAGTGAGTGGCACATTGGATGATGGATGATAACTGAACGTCGCACAATTTCAGGATACGAAGGTCTCTACGAGGTGGATCGGGAGGGTAGGGTTTACAGTCTTGAGCGTGTCAATGGTGGGTGTATAAAGAGAGAACTCAAGGAAAAGATCGTGGTGCAGGAACTTAATCAGAGAGGCTATCCACGAGTGGCACTCTGGAAGAACCATCGTCGTAAGCGATTCCTCGTGCATCGGTTGGTGGCGATGACGTTCATCCCGAACCCACATAACCTCCCGCTGGTGAATCACAAGGACGAAAACAAAACAAACCCGTGTGATTGGAATCTGGAATGGGCCACGCACGGCTACAACGTGTCGTACTCGAAAAACCGCGAGGAAGAACCTCAATTCATGACGGTGATTCCCGATCTGCCAATGATGTCGTGGACAGGAGGAAATATATGAAATTTGAAATTAATAATAGATTTTCCGGTGAAATTATTTTTTCATTAGAAACCGAGAATATAAAGCTCTGTCTGGAAGCGGCAGTTAAATCGAATACGAACCTCCGTGGCGCGAACCTCCGTGGCGCGAACCTCCGTGACGCGAACCTCCGTGACGCGAACCTCCGTGACGCGGACCTCCGTGGCGCGGACCTCCGTGGCGCGAACCTCGGTGACGCGGACCTCCGTGGCGCGGACCTCGGTGACGCGGACCTCGGTGGCGCGAACCTCGGTGGCGCGAACCTCGGTGACGCGAAAATCGCCGACGACATTACTATCATGCAAGCACCCATTATCATTTCCGGCCTCATTTGGATGGTGACAATTTGGGACAACCACATGCAGATCGGCTGCGAGTTTCATTCGCATGATGAATGGATTGGTTTTGATGATGCGGCATGGATTCGGATGGGCGGAAAAGAAGCAGCGATATTCAAAAAGGAAAACATGCCGTCGCTTGCATTATTTTGTCGATTGCAATCTGACAAGGCGAGTAAATTAAAAAATGAATAATTTCTACAACACAACTATCTGGCTTGCAAAAACCAGAAGAACATTTATGGATGTTGCATGATTTCCCTCCGTGGTTATCAACTTTTTGCTGTCCAGAGTATCCGCGAAGCGATCCGCGCCGGGAAGCGGTCGATTTTATTGGCGTCACCTACGGGATCGGGCAAGACAGTCATCGGGGCTCACATCATTGCCAAGGCTACTGAGAAACACAGCCACAGTCTTTTCATCGCCCATCGTCGGGAACTGATCAAGCAATGTTCCGATAAGCTGACAAAGTTTGAAGTCGATCATGCGCTGATGCTGGCCGGCGAACCGATGTCGGCCATGGAGCCGGTGCAAGTGGCGTCGATCCAGACATTCAATATCCGTATGGTGAAAAACAAAAAGATACCTACCCCTATCGCGCACATAGTCATGATCGATGAAGGCCATCATTCCACCGCGGACAGTTATCTCCGCTTGAAGGAAATCTACCCGGAAGCCATCTTCCTCGGGCTCACCGCGACACCGTGTCGCAGCGACGGACGCGGGCTAGGGAAGTTCTATGATGAATTGATCGAAGTCGCTACCCCGCTGGAACTTATCGAGATGGGTTTCCTGGTACCTACCAGGATCGCGGCACCGATCATGCCGGACCTGAAAGGCGTGAAAGTTAGGCACGGCGATTATGAGGTGGACGAACTAGCGAAACGCATGGCTCCTCTGGTGGGAAACCTCATACGCGACTGGAGACAATACGGGCAAGACCGGCCCACAGTGGTTTTTTCGGTGAACATCGCGCACAGTATTTATATTCAGGAACGGTTTCAACAGGCCGGCTTTCGATGCGGCCATATCGATGGCGATACCCCGACCAACAAGCGGGATGATACATTGCAAGCCCTGGACGAAGGTTATCTCCAGATCGTCACGAACTGCAACGTGCTCACGGAAGGATGGGATCAGCCGAAGGTTTCCTGTTGCATCATGGCGCGGCCTACCAAGTCGTATGGGCTCTATCTCCAGATGGCGGGGCGTATCTGTCGGCCCGACACTGGAAAAACGGATGCGCTGATCATCGATCATGCCGGGGGAGTCTACAAGCACGGATTTCCCCAGGACGCCGGAGGCTGGAGCCTTGATCCTGAATTCAGCATCAACGAGCGCGTGAAGGAACAGTTGGCGAAAGAGCCAGCGGTGATCACGTGCGCGGAATGTTGGACCGTGTACAACAAAGGTTCGCACTGTCCGGCGTGCGGCGCTATGCCCACGAAGCGCGGCCAGTCGGTCATGATGCAGGAGGGACGACTTTTCGAGGTCAAGCGCACCAAGCTTCCGGCAGAACAGTACAGCATGGAACAGAAAGCGGATTACATGGGGCAGTTGAAGGCGCTCGAATTGCACTACAAAAATAAACCAGGATGGGCCGCGAATATCTACCGGGAAAAGTTTGCGGTGTGGCCGAATCACCCGGACATCCGAAACGCGCCGATGAAAACTCCGACGATTGAGGTGAAGAACTTCGTGCGTTCACGGCAGATTGCTTATGCGAAGAGACGAGCATGAAAAAATGTAAATTCAAAAAGTGTTGTGAGCGAGTGATCGCTAAAGATATGTGCCATCGACATTAAAGACAAAGAGATGCAGAAAAAAGAGCATAAATTTTTAATGAATGATTCAGAGCTTCATGGTCTTGGATACATCAGGACCATAGATGGAAAATTACTCAGTAATCAAGATGGTTTCTATGACGATCATCCAGATTTTCTCGGGACGTACGATACCCGGACAATGGTGGCGGTGAGCAAGTCGCTTCTTTTCAAATTATTGGAGGTGTTTGAAAATGTCGGTTCTGTTCCGAAATGACTGAGCTTCTGACACGTAGCGAGCGCGAGAACTTATCGAGGATAAGACGCGAGAAGTGGGAACGAATCCAGAAGGCGGAGCCGGCGCTGGTGTCGATCATGAATCAGCTGAACGCGCCTTTCACGCATCGGTGGAAGGAATACATCCGCCACCAGACGGTGGAGAAGAGCAAACTTTACCAGAATGGATGTGAGGCACGGATTAACTGGTGCAAGATCAACGGAAGCATGGTAGTAGGAAAATGAAACAACGAGGACCGAAACCGATGGATATTACTGGTAAACGGTATGGTCGTCTTGTTGTTATTGAAAGAGCGAATCTAGCTCCACATGGACATTGGCGATGGCACGTTAAATGTGATTGTGGAAATAAAAAATCAGTAGAACAAGCTGCGCTGATAAGTGGTGTGACTGTTTCTTGTGGTTGTTATCGTCTTGAGCGTGTGCGTGAAGCTATAGCGATTTGTAAAACGACGCATGGAAAATCTAAAACACCTACCTATAGAATCTGGCGTGTCATGCTTAATCGTTGTGATCATTCATCACAGGATTCTTATAAGTATTATGGTGGTCGTGGTATCAAAGTTTGTGAAAGATGGAGGAAGTTTGAAAATTTTTTGTCGGATATGGGAGAAAAACCAGATGGTTTAACTCTGGATAGAAAAAAATCTGAAGGTAATTATGAACCCGGAAATTGCCGATGGGCGACGTGGACTGAGCAAAGAATGAATCAACGTAGGATGCAGGCGCATGGCTAATGAATTTGTGGCTTTTAAAGGCGAGATGTGGCTACTTGGCTGGAAAGAGACACATAACGGTGGTGCTACCGTGACGTTTCAATTATCCGATCCCGAGGAACTTGAAGCATTTAAAAAAATGACTGTGAGTAAAGGGAAGGTGGCAGGGCAAAGATTTGCGTGTGTTCTAGTGGAAATTCAGGATGACGAAACTCCGATCAACCAGAACAACAAGCGCCGGATAGAGAAGGAAGAACTGATCAAAGGCGGGCCGCTTTCCAAACGCGCCGGTATTCTCTGCAATGATTCTGACTACCTGGGTTATCTTATCCTTCACAAGCACATCACCAAGGGCGAAAAGAAGGCCATGGTGGAAGCGGCAGAGGTGTACGTGCGGAATATGTGCGGTGTCACTACTCGCAAGATGCTCGATCACGACAAGGAAGCCGGTCACAAATTCCGTACCTTCGTGTTGTCACCATTTCTTGAGGCATACGCGAATGATATGTAAATGCGAACGCTGTGGTACTGATATCAATATTACCTTGAAGCAGGATAACACGTTCTACGTGGTACCATGTCAGACCTGTTGTCCGGAGACGCATGAAGATCAAGATCGACAAACGGGATCGGGTGTTCAGCCTGATCATACGAACCAGGGACCAATGGACGTGCCAGCGGTGTTTCAAAGTATTTCCGGAAGGGGCGCAGAACTTACATTGCTCCCACTTTTGGGGACGCCGGCACCAAGGGACGAGATGGGAAGAAAAAAATGCGGATGCCCATTGCTTCACCTGTCATCAATACTTCGGTGAGAATCCGGAGGATTTCAGGGCGTGGAAGCTTCGGCAACTCGGGCAAAATGAATTTGATCGGCTGGCGGCAATGCACCGAGGGCACACGCATTTCAAAGAATCGGAGTTGGAGTTAATTTATCAACAACTCGTTAAACGGGCCAAGGCCATGAGGATAAAACTATGACGACGAAAAAGACGAAACTAATTGTTGAACAAAATCCGGACAAGCCAGTGGATGTCAAGGTATTGGCGACGGTCATCGTCGCCATCGGTGATTCCATGAAGAAGCTGTTGGCCTCCGGTCTCAACCGGAAAGCCATCATCGCCTTGATCAAGGATCGCAGCGGGCTCACGAAAGGCACGATTGAGATTGTGTTGAACAACCTCGAATCCCTGAAAGACGATTATTGCCGGTGATCCTTAACTGTCTCGTGGAAGAGGAGTAAGCTGCTGAACGATCACGGTCAAGTGTGAATCAACCACGAGTCCGTCACCTGTCACGCCAAACGCTCCAGCCGGTGCATGGAATCCTTTCTTCAGGATCACGGTGAGCATGTAGCGTTGTACGACCGCGGGGATTTCCATCCGCCCCTTGCGATACTTATTGAGGCTCGAAGACGTGTAATGCTTGTTGCACGCCTTGTTCAGGAGCCGGAGCGCGTCGGCCTGAATCAAGCCGTCACGCTCCAGGGTATCCAGCCACGTATCCACGATATTGTATTTTTTCATTTCAGCCTCTTCACAATTTTGTCCCAGGTAGCGGCGACACCAAGAAGCTGCTTGCGTTCCTCTTCTTGACGGTCATGGTTATCCTGGTACACGTCTTTGTTACGGATCGCCAGCACTTCCTTGCGAATCATTTTCACGATCACGCTCGGATCGAGGGCGTCGAGTTCCCAACATTCGTCACCGAATTTATCCGCATACCCGTTGAAGCGGGAATCCGTGGCCTTGGCAGGATTCGGCGGCGGGTTGTACTTCTCGATCTGATCCATGTTGAGCGCGAGGCGCTTCACGTATACCGAACGGTCGCAGAAGATGTTGAGGCGATCTTCGTTGTCGCGGGTCATGTCGATCCCGCTCGGGTCATGGTCGCCTAAGTGGAAGATGATAAGCTTCTGGCCGTTCCGGTTGTGATCGTTACCGCGCATCCCGGCCCTCCATTGCTCTGACTGGCTGGAGTAACCGCGACACGCGAAGTAGGGCACGTCCAGTTCCGTGCAGACCCCTTCGATAACGCCCACCAGGGCGTCCTTCTCGATCCAGACCTCCGGACGGTACTCCTGGCCTTCCCATAGGTCTAGGCGGTACTGGCGGGCCGCAGCATTGATAATATCTTCAGGGCTGTTGAAGTGAGACAGGGAGCGCAGGTTACGGGTCCGGTCCTCGATGGCGTTCCAGTCGATCAAGCCGGCGAGACGCGCATCGTTGATGATCCCTCCGAGGCGCTTGTACTCGCTCTGCTTGTTACGGATCAGATCACGCGCCACGTACTGGTAGTACAACTGGCGCAGGGTTAAGACGAAACCTTGGGCCTGATATTCCGCGATGATGGCATTCGCCTGTTCGATGATCTGAAGGCTGTCTTTTCCGAATCGCTTCGGGACGTATTCAATGAGTGGCATGTCAACCTCCCGCCTGTTTTTTCTCGAACACCGAAGGCTCGCTCTGATCGAATTCGGCATAGCCGACTGAACCCCCATTCAGATCGTAGAGACGCAAAGCGCCGTCTGAGAAGCCCGACATTTTCCCACGCTCGATATCATTGGCGGCTTGCTTGAGAATACGCGCCACCTCCAGATTGGCCGCGCCTAGAAAGGCCGCGCCGTTGCACTCAATCTCACAAATGAATTTCAGCATGTCACTTACCTCCTGTTACGATCCGCACGAGTCCATCTCTTCATCGAACTTCCCGTCATCCAGGCGGTCGGATACTTTTTTCCGCAGAGAGTTTTCAGTCCGTCACGCTTGAAGTGGGCCTTAATCATGTGTCACCTGGGTCCGTTGTAGTGTTGATATCCGCGTATCGGCGTGTTCTCCTGGTAGACCTCGCGCACATCGAACTTCTCGCCACGCTTTTCTTTCGCCGCAACAAACAGCGAGTAGTCGCAATCCTCTTCGAGATATGCAACCCCGTTTCTCTGGTAACTGTAGCCACTGACCTGATCCGCGATCCCGAGGGACGCGAGTTCATCTTTGGTAACTGACAGCCAGCCATGGCCGGGGTCAGAGTAGAACGTATAAACCTGTTGCTTGAGCATGTTGCACCTCCTATTTGATTACTGGTTCATCTCCTCAAAACGTACTGGCTTCCCACCAGCGCGGCTTTTGCCTGAATCGAGCGCGAGCGCGGCAGGGGTTTTTCCATGGAAAAGTCCATGCCGCAGTTGCGGCACCGGAACCACTTGAGTCGGCCAAGGCTTCCGAGTTCGCACTCGCTGGCGCTCACTTCACTTTTACAGGCGGGGCATTTCATGGTATTTTCTCCTATTGACAAATGAATGAAACTTCTTCAATGTATCGCAAATGTTTACTGACAACGGTGAAAGTATGGATCGAGATACGCCCCTTGTCAATCAAGAAAATATGTCATTGTTAGATAAGGTAAAAATTCTATCGTCTACAATGAGCGCCGCTGAAGTTGCAAGAAAAGTGAATAGGAGTAGACAGCGAATTTCGCTTATTGCAAGTCAACACGGTATTGTTTTTGCCAAGGATGGAAGAAAACAGCCTAGAAAAGGCACTGTTGTTAGACAACGAATTGAAGGCATTCGTGTTACAAACTCGAATGCAGGAGCGGCAGGAGAATTGGTTGTTTGCTCCGATCTTTTATGGCGGGGGCTGAATGTGTATCGGTCAGTGTCGCCTCACGCTTCGGCGGATATTGTGGTTTTAATTGGCGAGGCGGAAGAACGTCTTCGTGTGGAAGTACGCTGTGGAGTTCTTACTGAAGACGGAGAGGTTCGATATTCACCGCCGAATCGAGAGTTTGATATTTTAGCGGTCGTGACTGGCACCAAGGAAATACGTTATTTTGGGCCTCACGCCTACCGAATTCCGCAAGTGGAGAAAGGAAAACCTGTATGAGCAGCGAATACGTGAAGATCAGGCGAAAAAAATTGGACGCCTTGAAAGACGAACTCCACAAGAAAATAGTTTCACTGGGGCAAGCCCAGGAACTTATCAATCTGATGATCCCCAAAATCGAGGTGAAGCACTTCGAGCCAGGGAGCAAGGACGGCGAAGGCCGCGAGATCACCGAGCCAGAGATGCACGTATTTCTGGACCTCATGAATTACCGCTACGGGGTGAGATTCAACCGGGCGGAGGTGGAGAAGGAAGGAGCCGAACAGATTTGCATCAAACTGGGGGCCATCGGGGCACAGAAGCTTCTTGGACCACACTTGAGCACGCTATTGATGCAAAACGTAGCTGGAAAGTTAAATTCATTGGTGCCATTATCGAATAGCAAAAGTGAAGACTTACAAACAAATGTGGAAATACATAAAAACTCTGACGATAGATCAATTTCCCCCTAAGACTAAACCAGTCTTGGGAAGGTATTTTATTGAACAAGATTGCGAGGACGGACTGAAAGTATTTCATGTGTATCGAGAAGAACAACCCAAAGAAGTGTTCCCGATGCAAAAGGGAGAAGAAAATATCGGAGTTTAAGGAAAATTCAGTTCAATGTATTGAGTGTTATCAGCGCTCTCAAAATTGGAGGTTAAAAAATTTAGAAAGATATCGCCAGCTTCAGAGGAACTGGTGTCGTATTAACAAGATAAAGGCGTCTTTATCATATAAATCATGGCGCATACGAAACAAAGATTACGATTGTTTCAGGGTTCAAATGCGTTATGCTCTTCAGTTAAAGGCTATTCCGAAATGGGCGGATTTAGAATCGATTAAGGATTTTTACAGGAAAAGACCAGAAGGATTTCATGTAGATCACATGGTACCGTTGAAGAGTGAATTAGTGTGTGGACTCCATTGCGAGGCAAATCTTCAGTATTTGCTTGCTGGAAAAAACTGCGGAAAAAGGAATTATTATTGGCCGGATATGCCGGAAATCTCCGGTGGCCGGTAAGTTCATCGCGGTCTACCTCGGGGGACCGCTGGATGAATTTAACGAGGGCATTCGGCAGATCACGCCGATCCGCACCTGTAATGTGATGGTGCAAGACGAGCCGGAACCGAAGGAAGTTAGCTACGAATTTTTGTGGAGTTGCGAAGCAAAGGATCACGGGCATCCAACACCAGTCGCTTGTTACGTGTATGTGCCCACCATGGTAGACTTCAAGAAGTCATTACAGGCGGCGCATTACGGGAAGATTTGGGGATGAATTCAAACAACGTGCAAGGTGCTGTACCGGAGCGCATCGTGGGTGTACTCCCTGACACTGATCAGGCGATGCGCGATGGTTTTTCAGCACATAAAGAAAAATGTCGTTATTGTGGTGGGTGGAGTGTCAATCTACCTATGCACGAAGAAAACTGTGTTATGCGTCCCCGGATGGTGCTTGAATCAATTCCCTCCGGTGAATCATGGGTGAGAGAAAGATTTATTTCCGGTTCGTCTAACGGTAGGACATCGGGCCTTGGACCCGACAATGTAGGTTCGAGTCCTGCACTGGAAACCAATTCCGATGCAGCAACCGAAGCATGGTACCGCGAGAAGCGCGAAGACATAGCCTACTGGGATGGGCGTACTCCCGAGGAAGGCGAACATGAGACGTAAAGGTGAAGGAACAATACACCATACTGGTTATATTTTAATTAAAAAAAATGGAGTCAAAAAAGGCGAGCATCAATGGATTGCAGAAAAGATACTTGGCCGTGAGCTACGGGGAGACGAACAAGTTCATCATGTGAATGAAGACCGTGCTGATAATGCCAACAATAATTTAGTTATATGCCAATCAACGGCATACCATGCATTATTGCATATCAGGCAAAAAGCACTTGAGGTAAGTAGTCATGCTGGTTGGATTAAGTGTGTGCGTTGTCACCAATACGATGACCCCAATAATTTATATATTTCAAAAAATAATTGGGCCGCGCATAGGAAGTGTGAGGCAGAATACAATGTCAGAAGAAATCGGTTGGTGAATAAACATGGCTGATCTTCCGAAAACCGTTCCCCCCACCAAGGTCAAGAAACTCCGCGACAAGTGGAAGCGGTTCGTTGACGAACTGATTACCACCTACAACCGACAGAACGGAGAGTTTAATTACGCCGAAGCGTACTCCCGCGTGTATCCAGGGAGCAAAAACCGAGAAATTTCGTCACGTTCCGGATCAAAACTACTCAAGGAACCAACAGTCCAGGCATATTTCTGTACGATCCGGGACCAGATGTTGGCGAAGCTGGCCGCGGACGTGAGGCTCACGCTTCAGGAAGAACGCGCCTTCGAGAACCGTAAGGAAGACGTGCTCAAGGAATTGGCCTGTATCGGATACACCAGAATGACGGACTTGGCTCAGTGGGACGAGGACGGGATAACGCTTGTGGCTTCGGATCAGTTGAATCAGATGCACGCGGCGGCGGTGCGGAAGGTTAAGCAACGGCGCACGCAATACTTCAACAAAGACGGGGACATGGTATCCGAGCGCACCGATATGGAGATCGAGACCCACGACAAGGTAGGCGCGCTCGAACTCCTGGGCCGGAATGCCAGTGCGTTCGGTGATGATGCCTCCCTGGTGGACAAACCGTATGCGGTATTGATCCCGATGCGGCGCGATCCTGGCAAGCCGATTGTGTTGCAGAAGGAGAAGGGCGCGTGAGTAGTCGTGCCTTCAAGGAATTTGTGGAAGAATTTTGTGGCGGTGTTTCGCGTAACATCGAGGCACGTCACATTGTTCAATGTGCGATGGCTGTCAAGGACGCCACTGATCCGGAAGTGAAGAACTATCTTCGTGGACTGGAGGCAGAGGTTATAGAATCATGGAAAGGAAAGAACAAGGAAGTATGTCCGTATTGCGGGCTTGGCATTTAACAACAAGCAGAAGGCGCGAATGAATAACGATCCAGACGACATAACTCGTTGCCCGCACTGTTTCAAGTTTTTGCACGAAAAGCGTCTCCTGTGGCACCTGGATCACGAGTGCATGGAAATCAAGGCTAAGACCGAGCCTTCTGTAAGGAAAAATGAAGATCAAGAAATGGCTTTACAGTAGGCGGGTGTCCTGGGCGATAATCGTCACTGTGATCATGTTGTCAGTGCTGGCGTCGATGGTGAATGCCACGCGGTTCCACTAACTGGAGATCAAAAATGAAACTCGGACAGATTGTCATCGTGAAGAACGTCGCATCCAGCAACGGCTCAACCACACAGCCGGCTATCGTCACACGCGCCTGGAGTAATGACATGGTGAACGTCACAGTGCTGCCTGACTGTGGCGCTCCCTATTTCGAGTCCTCACTTCAGCGCGAGGGCGTAGCACCAGAAGGCGGGAAGTGCTTTACGGATGTGAACGATAGCGTCTAACCACAAACCGAATTCAATCAACCTGTAGAGGAGAAGAGTGCAATGGGAAAGTACGCAATCGTAATCAGCGGCGAAGGCAAGCATCACAGCGACGAAGATCAGCAAACCGACGCTAACAAAGTGGCGCTCGATTTCGTGTCGTGGCTGAAGAAGGAAGGTCACATCGTTCACAGCGCGATATTCAATCACGCCGACAATACCAAGACCGACGATCTGCACGCGATTACGGAGCCGGTTATCGCTGTTAATCCGACTCCGTTGCTGATGAAGATTTTCAAGATCGAGGCGGAAGGCGACGAGGTTTATATCCAGGCCGTGAGTGAAGAAAACGCGATTTTCATTATGTCGGGAGCCATGGGCTCGATTCCGCGTGACTTGTTGACCGTGACGGAAATTCCAGAGTTGCCGGAAGGGGTGGAACTGT
>Ga0184615_10001514_pt1 | contig 12551 bp, 11 predicted proteins | sample PLM4_65_coex_FD_133134 | JGI IMG/M metagenome (GOLD analysis project Ga0184615, IMG submission 133134) | Groundwater sediment microbial communities from an aquifer in East River, Colorado, USA - PLM4_65_coex | ecosystem: Environmental > Terrestrial > Soil > Riparian zone | place: USA: East... | reverse complement strand
CTGCGCAAGCCCTGAGAGTTCATCCATCGCTTCCATTTCGGTGAGCGCGGGGGGTAGGTCAAGTTTGGGGAAGCGGTGTTTGACGGGAATGGCATCGAAGAGATCGTCGAGTGATTTGACGCCAATCGTCTCCAGCATCGCATCCCGTTCTTTGGGACTAATGGGAATGTAGGTCATAGGTAGCTCCATGTCATTGCGAGGAGCCGTGAAACGGCGACGTGGCAATCTCGTAATTGCAGGTTAGTTGAGATTGCTTCGCAGGCTCGCAATGACATATTGATTAGTGTGCTCTTTCCTCGCAATACTTCTCGTACGCGGCGGAGTCCATCACGTCACCGGTGGAGCCGCCTTCCACTTTGACCATCCAGCCTCCGCCGTACGGGTCAGAGTTGAGGGTCTCGGGTTTTTCCGAGAGTCCTTTGTTGACGGCGCTGATCTTTCCACCAGCAGAGGCATAAATTTCGGCAGAAGCTTTCACGGACTCAACCGAAGCGATCGCTTTGCCAGCTTCGACAGTATCGCCTTCGTCTACGAGAATTTCAACGAAGACGATATCAGAGAGTTGAGACTGGGCGTAGTCGCTGAGTCCCATCGCGCCAGAGGCGGGGTCGAACCATTCATCAGACTTTGTGTATTTCAAATTGGCGGGAGTGTTCATTTATTGTCTCCTTTAGGATTTTGGAGTCCAGGAGCTTGCTCCTTGATTTTTCGCCAGCAAGCTGGCTTACTCCAGAGGGGATTGGCGAATCAAAAAGACGCACGAAGTCAATCGCGCGCCTCTGTAATTGGACCTGAGAGATTGGTTTAGTCTTGTAGTCTGCAAGTCGCATGGTCGCGTAGTCTTGACTACTTGACTAATAGACTATCAAACTATCCGACTAACTTTACACCGTCGGTATCCCGTGAGGGAATTTTCCAGAGTTTGTCGGGGACAGGGTCCTTTTGCCTGAGAGTTTCGTCTGGTTTCGCCTGTTCCAGATTTGCACCTTCGGCGCCCTAAACGTAGTGACGACTTTGCACAGCACCCCTGGCGGTCAGTGCCGGGGAAATCGCTACTACATTTTGGGTCTCTTCCCTGTTACCCGTTATATTGTAAGTCCATTGTATGAGCGAGGGGAATGAGAGTCAAGAGGAAGAAAATCCTTGATTCAAGGGGTGACCGTCGGGACCTGTTTTTGGATATTAATCTTATAGAGCAATTCCTTGTGTTGCTGGATCAAATTCTGGTATGCAGGGTCATCGATCACGTTTTGTAATTGGTAGGGATCATTTTTTAGATCATAAAATTCGGATTTGTCGTCCGTTGTCTCTGCATAAACGTAGTCCCTGGTGTGGACGGCCGTGTATACGCCGCGTCCGGGCCAGCCTTCGAGCAGAATGCCTTCGCGCCAGTCCGCATTGCCTGATAATAATTTGACGAGGGACAACCCGTCCATGCTGTCTGGAATGGGGATGCCCGCCAGATCCAGCACAGTGGGGGCGATGTCGATATTGCCAACGATGTGTTCGGTGTCTATGTACGGTTGCGCGACCAGTGGCGGATAACGGATCGCAAACGGGACATGACTCGCTTCCTCATAAAATCCGTTTTTCGACATTCTTCGATGCTCCCCCCAAAACTTCCCGTTGTCTGAAATAAAGAGCACAAAAGTATTATCAAGCATGCCGGTATTCTTGAGTTCAGCCATTACCTTCGAAATGGAACGGTCCAGTGAAATGAGGGTGAGAAGCTGGTTGCGCCGGAAATCGTCCAACTGTTCGATCTCTTCATCGGAGAGAGGACGCTGACTTGCCAGCCAGTCTGGTTTGTCGGATGCGTCTGGTTCGTTGAAACTGGGCGGGCGATACGGTGGGAGATCTGGCAATAATCCCCGATCCTCCTTTGCCGGTGTGGCGGGATCATGCGGTGCATTGGGGGCATAGAGGAGGACAAAGGGCTTGTTCTTCCTGCCCGCCTCCCTGAGAAAATCAACTACATAGTCGCCAAGCGTGTATGTTACATATTGATCCTGGTGGCGAATCCATTCCCCATTGACATTAAGACGCGGGTTGTAATAACGCGTTTCACCGTTGGCATATGAGACCCAATAGTCGTATTCGGGACGCGGATCCCCCTTCCATGTATTCAGATATTTTCCCACGAGCCCGGTATAGTAACCGTTCTGGTGCATTAATTCCATAAAGGTTGAATAACGTAATTTCATGTCATTATCCAGAACGCCGTGGTTGTGTGCGTACATCCCTGTCAGGATACTGGAACGGCTTGGACAGCAAAGAGGTGTGGTGACAAATCCTTTTGTAAATGTCACACCCTGATCGAATAGTAGTGACACCGTCTCGGGCATGTATTCCATGGTGTCGTAACGCTGGTCATCTGTAACAATGATCAAGATGTTGGGACGTTCATCTTTTTGCAAGGGTGATCCGCATCCACTTGTTGACAAAAGCAAAATCGTGGCCAGTGTAAATTGCAAAACGGAAATTTTTTTTCTTCGCATAAATTCTCCTGGGAGACTTATTGTATCCGAAATGAAAATGGTAATTCTTATCGGAATATTTAAACCTCACCATACGTAGTTATGCTCAAAAGCGGTCTGTGACCGCCGTGTTTGCCTGCACCACACCTATTTCAAGTTAGCCGCCGGGTCACAGACCCTGCGGGAGCATAAAAGTGCGTAACTTCAGTTAAAAAGAAACTCACCCTGAATTTGGTTTTCAAGGTGAGCATGATTTATATCCACTTATTTCTTTGCCACTTTGCGAGGAGTCCGCTTGGGTTTGTCAGGAGTCTCTTCGGGTTGCTCCAAAGGGACACTTTGTGGAGGAGTGGGGGATTCCTCTGCAGGAGCTTCGATTGGTTCTTCGATCTTAGATGGAGCTGATATAGGGGGAGCAGGCTCGGGCTGGCCGCGAAACGGAGGCGCTGGCTCAGGCGGGGCGACCGGCATCACTGGCGCGGGTGTCCCATTCAGGCGGGCGAAGTAATCCTTGACCACCGTGTCGTTATAAAAGACCAATGCCAGAATGCCGACAGCCATCGAGAAAACGTTCCCTGTCAGAACACAGGCGATCTCAAAGACAGCAATATTTGTAGATGGTTGTAAAGGTTGTGCAGGGTTGCTGAACAATTTTGCAGCATAAATAAGTTCAAAGACTCCAAGTATGGTCGGCAGAATCGTGAGTGGTGTGCAGAAAATACCAACAATGGTGGCGAGTGCAGTGCCGGAAGCGGCAAGTCCCCAGAACAGGTTGACAATACCACTGACGAGAGTCATCCACGCGATGACGCTCACGAGGGTTGGTTTTTGTAGATTATCGGGTTGTGTATTCATTTGTTTCTCCTAAATTGATTTCACTTTCATATACGCTCGTTCAGGAGATGGGTTGCAAAGAATAAGCCTGCGATTTCTCACAGGCTCGGATGAAAATTCAAGTATTTTGTTCTGCCGTGCTAGCTGGGCATGATCTGCTGATTCTGCCCGAAGGCTGCATTCCCGAACTGGCCAAACAAGTGGGTATAGATCACTGAGGTATATACCACGATGCCAATTGTCAACACCAACGAGATGATCTGGCCGATGCAAGGGATAAAAGCCAGGATAATCTGGGCGAGGCCTGCCATGAAACCGACCACCAGGCTTGCGCCAACGCTAACTCCCCATGCCGTGAAAAACGCACTTGTATTTTTTCCAATGAGGTCGAATACTTCACGGAATTTGAAACATGAAGCGAGTGTCCCTTCGCGGGCGAAGATGACCAGGATGGCCGGATAGATCACGGAGAGAATCAGTGCATACACAAAAAATACGCATAGCAGGCATAAAAAGAGAACGCTGCCAGCTCCGGCGATCGCATCGGCGATTTCCTGCATATCTCCATTAGCAGCCAGGATGGAAGGCACGACCATGATGCTTAACGGCAGACAGATGACGACCAGCATTGGCAGGGAGTAAACGAGACCAGCCAGGAACAGGATCAAACCGTCACTGAATTTTTTGCCGAAATCATCCCAGTTGGGAAGAGGTTCCTGTACGTTGCTCATTACATTGCGCATGATGCCAACCATATAACCCGACCAGGCGAAGTTAAGGATCGGTACCATGGTGATCACAGCGCCCAAACCGAGTTTGGAGACCCATTGTTTGTCTTCAAATGAAAATGAAAAAGATTTTTCGATGTCCATGTTTTACCTATTATTCCCGATATGAAATAATAAAGGGCTACTTCACGTAGCCCTTTCTAAATTCTATGCCCAGCCCTGACCTTTGATGAAATTGGTCACAAGGGGGATGTTGACCATTTGTCCCTGATATCCCTGGTAGGCCCAATACAGGAAAACGAGCCACAACACCGGTACACACAACCCGCCGATGCCAATGGTCACGGTGGTAATAATCGTCGCGACAATCCAGAATGCAATGCTTACCACGATGGATTGCACAGCGTTGAATTTGATGAATGGGCGGTTTTTCTTATCCTCCATCAACAATACGATAATGCCGACGATAGGGGCAAAAACATAACTCAGTGCGGCCCACAGTTTGTCATCGCTGGTTATATCAGACATAGGTTCTTGAGACATGAGTTCCTCCGGGATGATCTTGATTTGAATTTGCGCAATTTTACAACCAATCAGGACAAAACGCAATCAAATTTCAAAAATCCAAAAGTAGGGGAATTCTTCGACTCACCTGTCCCCGGGCGCTTGCACTAAAGGCAATTCTGCAAACAGGTGCATGTGCCGGGCTTCGCCCTTCGCTCAGGATGAACCCCTCTGCTGGTAAAATCACGACATGACAAATGTTGTTTTCATGGGCTCCCCCGATTTTGCATTGTCCACGTTGCGCGCGCTTGCAAGCGCGTACGATTTGGTTGGTGTCGTTACTCAACCAGACCGCGCCTCAGGCCGCGGGCGCGAACTCAAATCGCCACCGGTCAAATTGCTGGCGCAGGAACTCAACATTCCAGTCATGCAACCCGAAAAGTTGCGCGCGTCTGAAGCCATGGAACGGTTGCGTGCATGGTCGCCTGATCTCATCGTGGTTGCGGCGTTCGGACAAATCCTCAAAAAGGAAGTATTGGATCTTCCGCGCTTTGGATGCATCAATATCCACGCGTCGTTGCTTCCACGCTGGCGCGGCGCGGCGCCGATCAATGCCGCCATCCTGCATGGGGATGAGGAGACGGGCGTCACCATCATGAAAATGGATGTGGGACTCGATACCGGTCCCATCCTAAGTCGGCGGTCCATTCGCCTCATGCGGGAAGATACGGCTGGTTCCGTTACCGGGACGTTATCCCACCTCGGCGCGGACCTGCTCATTGAAACCCTTCCCGATTATTTATCTGGAAAACTCACACCGATGCCTCAGTCTGAAGAAGGCGCGACCTACGCGCCGATGCTCAAGAAGGAGGAAGGCAAACTCGATTTCACGCATCCTGCCGATGAGTTGGAGCGTCGGGTACGCGCGTTCAATCCGTGGCCGGGAGCGTTCATGGATTTCGATGGAACGTTGTTGAAAGTCCATCGTGCACATGTTGAAGCGGGGGACGCGTCGGTGGGGCAGAGACTGGTTTATCGGGATCAACCCGCGATTGGCGCGGGGAGCGGACTTCTCATCCTGGATGAAGTCCAACCCGCGGGAAAGAAACCCATGAGCGGGAAAGCCTTTTTGGCGGGTGCGCGTCATTGGGAGCAATGAAACTCATCAAATTTGTTTTACAATTTGGGTAAAGAATCGCCTCCTGCAATGGACACGAATTTACGAAAAACGTTATACTCAGCTTGAAGAGGCCCTCACACAGACGTTTGACTGGGTTGAATGAAGTTCCATGTTCCTGGTTAGCCAACATGGTACATCACACTTGACACTCAATTATGAATCGACAGGAAGCCCTTTCTGCTCTCAAGGATAAAACTGAAGTCTCTGTGCTGATCATTGGCGGAGGCATCAATGGTATTGGCGCGTTCCGCGACCTTGCGCTGAATGGTGTGGATGTCCTGCTGGTGGAGCGCGGAGATTTTTGTTCAGGGGCGAGCAGTGCTTCTTCTCACATGGCCAATGGCGGTATCCGTTATCTTGAGAATGGTGAATTTCGTCTCGTCCGTGAAGCGGTGCGGGAACGGAACCTCATGCTTCAGAACGCGCCGCACCTGGTAAGGCCCCTTCCCACAACCATCCCCATTTTCAAAAGATTATCCGGCGTACTCAACGCCCCGCTAAAGTTATTCGGAAAACTGGACAAGCCTTCAGAGCGCGGCTCGCTTGTCATTAAACTCGGTTTGATGATGTATGATGCATATACAGATGCAAAGGACGCGCATCGTGTCGTGCCAAAACACAAGTTCCTTTCACGCAAACAATCGCTTGCAAAGTGGAAGGATCTTAATCCCTCAATTGTCAACACTGCCACCTATTATGACGGTGCGATCATGCAACCTGAACGGCTGGCTGTTGAGTTGTTGCTCGATGCCGAATCTGAAAATAATAACGCACGCGCTTTGAATTACATGAGCATGGTCGGAGGGAGCGAAAATACGATCATTCTCCGGGATGAACTGACCGACGATACGTACGATGTGCACCCGAAACTCGTCATCAACGCCGCGGGTCCATGGATCGATTTTACGAACCGCAAACTGGGATTGTCGACGCGTTTCATTGGTGGCTCGAAAGGCTCTCATATCGTTGTGAAGCACGATGGATTGCGTGAAGTGATCGGTGACAACGAATTCTACTTTGAAAATAAGGATGGTCGCATTGTCCTGATCCTCCCATTTTACGACAAGGTTCTGATCGGTACTTCGGATATCCCTGTGGATCATCCTGACGATGTGCGTTGCACGGATGAAGAGATCGATTATTTTCTGGATATGGTGAAACGCGTCTTTCCCAGCCTGAAGTTGACCCGGGAAAACATCGTTTACCAATTCTCGGGCGTTCGTCCGTTGCCCTATTCCTCTGCAAAGACCGCCGGACAGATCTCGCGCGATCACAGCATTGAAGTCGTCAGCGGCGATTGGACAAATCTCACCTATCCCATTTATTCGCTCGTTGGCGGCAAGTGGACCTCCTTCCGTGCATTCGCAGAACAGGTGACCGATAAATCGCTTGCGCATCTTGGTCTGTCGCGCCAGAAGGATACACGTTCCCTGCCCATCGGCGGCGGACGCGGCTATCCGCGTGACCCTGGAGAGATGAAACGGCAGATCGAAAGCCTCTCTGCCTGGACGGCGCTTTCAAAAGATAGATTGCAGGTTTTATTCGAACGCTACGGTACGCGTGCAGAAGCCATTGCGTCTTTCATGAGCGGCGCCACCGACCAGATGCTGCGCACTCTGCCTGATTACTCGCGGCGTGAGATCATCTTCCTTGTGCAGCATGAGAAGGTCCACCATCTCGATGACTTTATCCTGCGCCGGTCCATGTTGGCGATGCTGGGCCGCCTGACGCTGGAAACACTCCATGAATTGGCGGGGGTCTTGAGCAATGCGCTCGGCTGGGGGGATGAGCAGATGTCCGCTGAAGTGACGCGCACCCTGTCCATATTGGAAGACAGGCACGGTGTCCGGTTGTGAAGCGAGTGGTAGAATCACGGTCTATGTCCCCCACGAAAACCAAATTGAACATTGATCTTGTCATCCCGATATTCAACGAAGCGGGTGTGGTTGAGCAGACATATACGGAGATATGCGAAATCATTAACCCTTTGCCGCATAAGTTCAATATCTATTATGTGGATGATGGCTCAACGGATGGTACCGCGACATCATTGGCGGCGCTTGCCCAAAAGGACAAGCGCATCGTCCTGCTGGAGCTGGCGCGTAACTTTGGTCACCAGGCCGCGCTCACTGCGGGACTCGATGCCTCACGCGGTGACTTCGTCATTTCGATGGATGGGGATGGGCAACACCCGCCTGAGATGATCCCGCAGATGACTGAACTTTTTCAACAGGGATATGACATTATTCAAGCCCAGCGAATTGAGGATGGACAGGGTTTTTCATTTAAACGATTCGCATCATCGGGCTTTTATGCGTTGATCAACAGCATCAGCGGCACGCGCATCGTACCCGGTGCGGCGGATTTTCGCGGCTTGAGCAGGCAGGCAGTGGATGCGTTGAAGGCGATGCCTGAATATCATCGCTTTCTGCGCGGTATGATCTCATGGATCGGGTATAAAAGCGTTATCCTGCCTTATCATGAGACAAGCCGTATAGCGGGGAGATCGAAATATTCACTTGGCAAAATGTTCCGCCTGGCGATGGATGCAATCTTTTCCTTTTCACTCATGCCGCTTTATATCGGGTTGAGCGCGGGCGGCATGTTCTTTTGTCTCGCCGCGCTTGAAATGATCTATGTCCTTTCCTTATGGATCAAGGGGGATAAATCCAGCCTGGCTCCGGGTTGGAGTTCGCTCATGTTCGTTATTTTGATCGTGAGTGGCATGTTGATGATCCTGCTTGGTTTTATTGGCATCTACGTCGGTTATATTTTCCAGGAAGTCAAAAAACGACCTGTATATCTGCTGAAGAAGGGGAGACATGAGCCCAACTGATAGACCCATCTATCAATTTGTTTTTTTGCGTCATGGAGAATCGGTCGGCAATGCTCAGGCGCGCTGGCAGGGACAATCGGATTATCCGCTGACTGACAAGGGGCGCGCCCAGGCGCGTGCACTGGCGGAGCGATGGAAATCTGATGGTGTGAAGTTTGACCTGGCGATCTCCAGTCCGCTTGTTCGCGCGCGTGAGACGGCGGAAATTATTGCATCTGCTTTGAATGTGAAGCTGGAACTTGACCCGATCTGGCTGGAACGCGATATCGGCGAGATGGAAGGGCTGACTGCCGAGGAAGTCCGTCAAAAACCCCAACCTCCGTATACAACACCCTATGATCCAATCGGAGGGGGCGGTGAAGGTGATTGGGAATTATTTTTGCGTTCCGGGCAGGCGCTGCACGATCTCCTGCGCAAACCCGCGGGCAGTTATCTCATCGTTTCGCATGGCGGCTTGCTCAACCAGTTGATGCATGCCATTGTCGGTATTGCCCCGCATGTTGACCCGTCGGGGGTTCGTTTTCGTTTTGAAAATACATCCTTTGCGCGCGTGATCTATTTCCCGCACCAGCATCGCTGGGCGATCGATACACTGAACGACCGCTCGCATTTGAAATCCTTGAAACAAGAGTGAAGCATGGCATTGTCTGAATCGTCAAATATTAATGGCAAAACACTTGCACCTGGCGCAAGTGCAGGTGTGAAAGTGCTTTCTTTTGGCGCGGGCGCGATTGGCACGTATATTGGCGGGAGTCTCGCACTGGCAGGACACCAGGTCGTTTTTGTGGAACAGCAGAAAGTGGTGGATGAACTACGTCAGCGCGGCATGAGGCTCGATTTGACTCTGGATCAAAGAAGGAAGACGAAAGAGGCGTCAACGCTTGACCCATCCGCGGTTGTGATCGTTTCCTCGCTGGAAGAAGCGCTTCGTTACGGACCGTTCGACGTGGCTCTGTTTGCCTTGAAATCGTTCGACACTTTAGCCGCGTTGGAAAACCTACAACCATTCGCGGACAAAATGCCGCCGATCCTTTGTCTATCGAACGGCGTGGATAACGAATCCATGATCGCGGACGCATTGGGAAAAGATAAGGTTATTTATGGAACGGTGACCTCAGCGATCGGTCGCCGAGGCGCAGGTGACATTGTGTTGGAGCGTTTGCGCGGCCTCGGCGTTGCAAAAGGACACGCACTCTCTGAAAAACTGAACAATGCATTGGATAAGGCATTTCTCAATTCGCGCTTGTTCGATGACGCAGCTTCGATGAAATGGTCGAAGATGCTGACGAACCTGCTGGCGAATCCAACCTCCGCCATTCTGGATATGACGGCTGGCGAAGTCTTCGCGAACAAAAGTTTGTATAAGATCGAAATTGATATGTTGAAGGAATGCCTTGCGGTGATGGAAGCGCAGGGATTCAAGGTGGTCGACCTGCCGGGTACACCTGTCCGTGCGCTGGCGTATGCGACGAAATTGCCTTTGTGGCTTTCGAAGCCGTTGCTGGGTCGCGCCGCGGGCGCGGGACGCGGCGCCAAGATGCCATCCTTCCACATTGACCTGCATTCCGGTCGCGGCAAAAGTGAAGTGGAATACCTTCACGGCGCGGTTGTTCGAGCAGGAGAGAAGTTCCATGTGCCAACACCTGTCAATAAAGTGTTAACTGAAACCCTGCTGGCTCTGACTAACAAACAGATCCCATTGGATGAGTTCGCGCGCAAGCCGGAGAAACTTATCGGATTGCTCAAGGCGCCGTCCTCGGCGGCGGGAACGTCGCCTAGCGCATAAATAAAAGAAGAAAGATGAAAGATAAGATCAACCTTGTTTCCCCGCGCTCTGAAGTAGAGATCCACCTTCCCGATGGGCGAGTATTGTCGGGTCCGCGCGGGGCGACGGTGGGGGAGTTCCTCAATACATTGGAGCATGATTCGCAACTTGTGGGGGCGATTGTTAACAAGGACCTGCGTGAACTAACGTATGCGATCGAAATGGAAGCGCGCGTCGAGCCTGTGACCATGACCTCTGCCGATGGTGCGCGCATCTATCGCCGCTCACTCACCTTTCTGTTGGAGATGGCATTTGCCGCGTTGTTCCCGGACGCAAAATTATTTGTGGACCACTCCGTCGCGTCGGGTGGCTATTACTGTCAAATAACGGGACGGGACCCGTTATCTGAGTCCGAGCTCGAGTCGCTTAAAGTCCATATGCAAAAACTGGTCGATTCCGATCTGCCGTTCGAGCGGAAGGAAGTCCCGTTAAAGGAAGCCGTCGAATATTTTCGCTCGCGCGGTTATGATGACAAGGCCTATTTGTTGAAGTATCGCAAAAAGGATTATTTGACTCTGTATCGTATGGGCGAGCGCATGGATTATCACCACGGCTATATGGTCCCGTCCACGGGGTATTTGCGCTGGTTCGATCTTGTGCCAACCGATGGCGGCTTTACGTTGCGTTACCCGCGCAGGCATACGCCCAACGAACTTTTGCCAATGCCGGAGTATCCGAAATTGCTTGCGGCATTTCGGCAATATGGCGGGTGGCTTAATCGTCTAGGTATCGACAATGTCGGCTCGTTGAATGATGCCATCGAAAGCGGGCGTGCGGATGAGATCGTTCTGGTCTCCGAGGCTTTCCATGAACAGAACCTTTCAACGATCGCGCGCCAGACTGCGGAACGGATCGATGAGAACCGCCTCATTTTGATCGCGGGTCCGTCCTCTTCCGGCAAGACAACTTTCTCGCGGCGACTCATGGTGCAACTCCTTGCTTTGGGCATTTCTCCATTCCCCCTGGAACTCGATAATTATTTTTTGGCGCGCGAGGAAACTCCGCTTGGGGAGGACGGCAAACCTGATTTTGAATCCGTCGAAGCGCTGGACCTGCCACTGCTCGCGGAACATTTGCAGAAATTGATCCGGGGAGAGGAAGTTCAATTGCCGCGTTACAACTTCAAGTCTGGGTTGAGAGAGGCGGGGCATATCATCCAATTGAGGCGCGGACAACCAATCATTCTGGAGGGAATCCATGGACTTGATCCGCGGCTCGTGCCGGAAAATTTAAGCGGCGAAACGTTCCGGATCTACGTCTCGGCTCTGACTCAGTTGAACCTGGATCGCCACAACCGCGTTTCCACCACTGATACGCGACTCATCCGCCGCATCGTGCGTGACGCGCGTGAACGCGGATATACCGCTGCACAGACCATTTCGCGCTGGGAGGCTGTGCGGCGCGGCGAGAAGCGACATATCTTTTTGTTTCAGGAAAACGCGGACGTGATCTTCAATTCTGCGCTGGCTTATGAAATGGCGGCATTGAAGCCATTTGCCGAACCGTTGCTGCGGCAGGTTCCGCATGGCAGACCTGAATATATCGAAGCCAAACGTTTGCTGGCGTTCCTTGAATGGTTCCTGCCACTGGATAGTAATCTTGTCCCCGATAATTCACTTCTGCGTGAATTTTTAGGCGGTTCGATCCTCAAGGATTTTACGATTTGGAAGGATAAGTAGCGATTTGCGTTAGTGTCGTGGTGGCGGAGCGCTGCATTTTTTGAAATGCTCACTCATTGCACAACACAAAAGACTTTGGAAGATCCCTACTCTTCCAAAGCCTTTTCATTTCGACACGCTTTTTCTCTGCTCTTGACACTTCTACTCATTGGTAGCTGGCCAAGGTGCAAGACTCACTGTCTGTAAAAAGACACTCCACCAACTTGAAAAAATTATTCACAAACTTCGACCTTTAGCAAAAATAGATTTCCTTGTTTATTTTACTTCAACCAAGAAACCATATATCACATCCCCCTTTTGCTGCCATTGTGCGAAGACGCTTATTACATATAAACCGTGCTCGAGTTTAAGATCGATAGTTTGTTCCTTTTCCGGTGACAAACTATCATATTTTCCCTGCCACGCTTCCCACCAACGATAATTTAATGCGCCTGCCTGAAGTTCGTTTATTTCTGACGCAGGATTTATTCTAATTTCTAAAGTGTTAG
>Ga0184615_10001513_pt1 | contig 12551 bp, 9 predicted proteins | sample PLM4_65_coex_FD_133134 | JGI IMG/M metagenome (GOLD analysis project Ga0184615, IMG submission 133134) | Groundwater sediment microbial communities from an aquifer in East River, Colorado, USA - PLM4_65_coex | ecosystem: Environmental > Terrestrial > Soil > Riparian zone | place: USA: East... | reverse complement strand
GCTCGCCTCCGCCCGACCCCATCCACCGGAGGCCGCACACCGTGAGCGCCCAGAAGAGGCCGCTCCCGAGCGCGAGCACGTTGCCCCGCACCGGATCCGGCGCGGTTTCCGCCGGCTGGTCCACGCCGACGAAGAAGAGCGCGAGCCCCAGTCCCACCGCGGCCATGAAGACGAGGTCCTGCCGCCGCGTCGGCTCGCGCAGCAGCCACGGCGCCAGCAGGGCGAGGTAGAGCGGCGCGGTGGATTGGAGGTAGATCGTGTTCGCCGCGGTGGTGAGCCGGTTCGCGAGGACGAAGAGCGTCAGCGTCGCCGCGTAGGCGATCCCCACGACGAGCGTCCGGCCGGTCCATCCGCGCCGGGCCTCCCGCGTAATGAGCCAGATCGCGAGCGCCGCCGTTCCCGAGCGCAGGCAGGTGATCTGCCAGGCGGTGAAATCGGCGGCCTTGATCGCGGCGCCGCCGGTCGAGAAGAGGACGGCCGCGAACGCGAGCTGTAGCCGGGCAGTGGATCGGGACGACATCGTCAGTCCTCCGTCACACCGCCGCCGGCAGCTCCGTCGTGTACACTTCTTCCCGAACAGCCCGGAACCCGCGCTTGAGGTAGTTCGGGAGGGCCGACGGATGGTCGAGCGTGCAGGTGTGCAGCCACACCCGCTCCGGCTTCATCTCCCACGCCGTCTCCACCGCCCGGGTGAGCAGATACCCCCCCCAACCGCGTCCGAGAAACTCCGGCAACAGGCCGAAGTAGGCGATCTCGACGGATTGGTCGTCGTGAGCCCGGAGCTCGAAGTACCCCGCGGGAGCAGCCTGCGAGGTCAGCAGCCACAGCGTCACGGCTGGATCGGCGAGGTGGCCACGCACCTGCGCGTCCGTCCAGGTGAGCCTCTCGAACCAGTGGTACGCCCGCCCGACCTCCGCGTACAGATAGCGAAAGAAGGAGCCCGGGCACGCCTCGATCCGCTCCAGCCTGGGCGGGTCCCGCGGGCTGGCGGTGGAGCGCAGGTCCCCTGGCGATCGCATCTCCAGGTAGGTGCGGGTGACCTCGACGGATGGCATGGCGGCATTCTAGCCGCCGCCGGATTTCCGCGCCATTCCCGACAGAACGAAGGCCCCGGCGAACCGCCCGGGGCCTTTGTCCTGAGGTACAGCCAGCCTGGTTACTGAGCGCTCGGATAGGTGCTGTCGGCCGGGATGCTGGGATCAGCCGGCGCGCTCGGATCAGCCGGCACCGTCGGGTCAGCCGGCACGCTCGGATCGGCCGAAGGATCGTACCCACCAGTGCTCGAGGTGTCGACGCCCGCGGAGCTGGGGTCGGGGACATAGGCGCCGGCATCCGGCGAGGTCGAGGTGGTGTCGGTGCCCATGCCGGCATCCATGCCCGACGTGTCAGGCAGCGCCTCGCTCGGCGTGGTCGGGGTCAGGGCGGTGTCGCTCGGCTGAGCGTTGACGTCACCGGTCGCGCCGGTGGTATCCCACGTCCCGGTGGCGGTGTCCACCTGGGTCGTAACAGCATTGGTGTCCCCACGGTCGGGGGCCGCACCCACCTCATCTTCACTCCGGTTGGCGCACGCCGCAAAGGTGGCGGCTGCGGCCAGGATCCATAGCGTCTTCATAGCGTTGCTCCCCTGAGTCAACAGAGTCATGCCCGCTCCAGTTATTGTCGTACGTCCGACTGCCGGACACGGGCCACGGTATCAGTTCGTTCGCGGGGCCTAACCTAACGGTCGGGACTGGAGCGGGACTAGGTCATAGATCACACTTTTTCGGGCCCCGTCTAATCCCTCAACTCCGGAAGATCCCTGAACAGGCCCAGCGCCGCCGGATTCGCGAGGGCCTCCGCGTTTGTTACAGAGCGGCCGTGGATCACCTCGCGGACGGCCAGCTCGGTGATCTTCCCGCTGATGGTCCTCGGGATGTCGGTGACCTGGACGATCCGCTTGGGGACGTGGTGAGGACTCGCGTGCTCCCGTATCCGGCGCCTGATGCGGTCCCGGAGCGCTTCATCGAGGGCGATGCCCGGCCGGAGGCGGACGAAGAGGACGATCCGGACGTCCCCGTCCCAATCCTGGCCCACCACAAGACTCTCGATCACCTCCGGAAGCTGCTCCACCTGCCGGTAGATCTCCGCCGTCCCGATGCGCACGCCCCCCGGATTGAGGGTGGCGTCGCTGCGACCCGTGATCACCAGCCCGTCGTGATCGGTCAGCCGGGCCCAGTCGCCATGGCGCCAGACACCGGGGTAGTGCTCGAAGTAGGCCGAGCGGTATTTCGAGCCATCGGGGTCGTTCCAGAAGGCGACCGGCATGCTGGGGAACGGGCGGGTGCACACCAGCTCGCCATCACGCTCCCGCACCGGTCTTCCGCCCTCGTCGAAGACTTCGACCGCCATACCGAGCCCTCGGGTCTGGAGCTCGCCCTGCCACACTGGAGCGATCGGGTTCCCCAGCGCGAAGCACGAGACGATGTCCGTCCCTCCGCTGATGCTCGCGAGGTGGAGATCGGGCTTGATCTCACGGTAGGCGTAGTCGAAGCCGGAGGGGGCGAGAGGGCTGCCGGTCGAGAGGATGGCGCGAAGCGCGGACACATCGTGGGTCCTGCCCGGACGGAGTCCCTCCTTCTCCGCTAGCGCGATGTACTTGGCGCTGGTCCCGAAGACCGTGACGCGCTCCTGGTCCACGAGGTCCCACAGCACCGTGGGCGGCGACAGCGGGGCGCCGTCGAACAGCACGATCGTAGCGCCGACCGCGAGGCTCGAGACCAGCCAGTTCCACATCATCCACCCGCAGGTGGTGAAGTAGAAGATCCGGTCGTCCCGGGTGAGGTCGGTGTGCAGCACCAGCTCCTTGAGGTGCTGGAGCAGCGTCCCGCCCGCACCGTGGACCATGCACTTCGGCAGCCCAGTGGTCCCGGAGGAATACATGATGTAGAGCGGGTGGTCGAATTCGAAGCGGGGCGGCGGTGTGCTTACGCTGCCCCGCTGCCCCGCTGCCCCGCTGCCCCGCAGCCAATCGCCCCACACCACCGCCCCACGAATCCCCGACACATCGGGGCGATTGGCGAGGTATCCCACCACCACGACCCGCTCGATCTCGGGAATCCGCTCGCGCACCTCGCGCACCCGGGCCAGCGAGTCGATCTGCTTGCCGGCGAACAGGTAGCCATCGGCGCAGAAGAGCACTCGCGGACGGATCTGGCCGAACCGGTCGAGCACCCCGTTGGCGCCGAAGTCGGGGGAGCACGACGACCAGATTGCGCCCAGGCTCGCCGTGGCCAGCATCGCGATCACCGCCTCGGGCAGGTTCGGCAGGAACCCCGCGACTCGATCCCCGGGGCCGATTCCGTGAGCCCGCAGCGCGTCCGCAACCGCGCGGACCTCGGCACCCAGCTCGCGATAGGTGAGCGTCCGCTGCCTTCCCCGCTCGTTCCAGAACACCAGCGCCGGACGGTCGTCGGCGAAACGAAGCAGGTTCTCCGCGAAGTTGAGCCGCGACCCCACGAACCATCGCGGCCCCAACACGGGATCGGGCGGCGCCATCCGGTCGAGACCGACCCCGACCTCGTCCCAGGGCGCTCCGCCCGCTCGCTCCTCGCACACCACGCCGCAGAAGGCCCACACCTCGGGCCAGAAGGCCTCGGCGTGCTCGACGGACCACTGATAGAGAGAGGGAAAGTCGGCGACCGACTGGGACCCGGAAGGCCGGCGGTCGCGAATGTGCTGGAGGAATGCCGTCAGGTTGGCGCGGCGGACCCGCTCCGCGTCCGGCGCCCAGATCGGCTCGCTCAAGGCCGTCCGATGGACTGCCCCGCCCTCATGTCGTCGGCGGGTTGAACTGCGCGTGCTGGGCGTCCAGCCACGACTTGTGGTAGTTGGGGTCTTCGATCGACAGCGCCGGCTTCGCCACCCTGAGCGGGCGGAAGGTGTCCATCATGACCGCCAGCTCCTCGGTGTACTTGGCGCCGATGCTCGCCTCGGCGCGGCCGGGATGCGGCCCGTGGGGAATGCCGTCGGGGTGGTGGGTGATGCTCCCGAACTCGATTCCCTTCCGGCTCATGAATTCGCTCGAGGCGTAGTAGAGCACCTCGTCGGAGTCCACGTTGCTGTGGTTGTACGGGGCGGGTACCGCCTCGGGATCGAAGTCGTAGGGCCGCGGACAGAAGCTGCACACCACGAACCCGTCGCCCTGAAAGGTCTGGTGCACCGGCGGCGGCTGGTGGACCCGCCCGACGATCGGCTCGAAGTCGTGGATGTTGAACGCCCAGGGATAGAAGTAGCCGTCCCACCCGACCACGTCGAAGGGGTGGTGGTCGAGGATGATCTCGTTCAGCCCGTCGTACTGCTTCACCAGGATCGGGAAGTCGCCCTTCTCGTCGTGCGTGCGAAGCGTGGTCGGGCGCCGGATGTCGCGCTCGCTGTAGGGCGCGCCCTCGATCAGCTGCCCGAACTCGTTCCGGTACCGCTTGGGCCACCGGACGTGCCCGCGGCTCTCCATGACGAGGAGCTTGGTCTGCTCGCCGGCGAGATCGAGCCGCCACCGGTGCAGGATGCCGCGGTGGATGATGAGGTAGTCGCCCTCCTGGAAGGGAAGGTCGCCGAAGACCGTCTCCAGCGTGCCGGTGCCCTTGCTCACGTAGACCAGCTCGTCGCACTGGGCGTTGCGGTAGAAGTGAGCGTCGTTCTCGTCCGGCTCGACGTAGAGCATCGCCACTTCGTTGTTGAAGAGCAGCGGGACGCGGTCGAGTGTCGGACTGCCGCCCTTCTTCACCTGCGAGGTGCGGAAGTGCCGGTGCTTCAGCGTCTGGTCGGGGTCGGCCTCGAACTTGGTCTCCCGAAGCCGCCGCGCCGACTTCACGGTGGTCGGCGGATGCACGTGATAGAGCAGCGAGGCGGTCCCCGTGAACCCCTCGTGCCCCATCAGCTCCTCGGCGTAGAGCCCTCCGTCCGGCTTCCGGAACGCGATGTGCCGCTTGCGGGGGATCTGGCCGACGGTGTGGTAGATTGGCATGGCTATCCTCTTCGAACAGTACGATACGGTTGTCAGTTGTCACCCTGAGCGAAGCGAAGGGGACCGTACAGAGCATGGCCTCCTTCGCGGAGCCTGCCCTGAGCATCGCGAAGGGCTCAGGATGACACGATGACATCCCGGCTACAAATTCCCCCTCAGCGCCTGCTCCCGCTCGATCGCCTCGAACAGCGCCTTGAAATTCCCCTTGCCGAAGCTGCGGGCACCCTTGCGCTGGATGATCTCGTAGAAGAGCGTCGGGCGGTCCTGCACCGGCTTGGTGAAGATCTGGAGCAGGTAGCCGTCGGGGTCGCGGTCCACCAGGATGCCGAGATCGGCCAGGATGTCCACCGGCTCGTCGATCCTTCCCACGCGAGCCTGGAGATTGGCATAGTAGGTGGTCGGCACCCGGAGGAACTCCACACCCCGGTCGCGCAGCGCGGTGACGGTCTCGATGACGTCGTCGGTGGCGATCGCCAGGTGCTGAACGCCCGGCCCCCGATAGAACTCCAGATACTCGTCGATCTGCGACTTCTTCTTGCCCTGCGCCGGCTCGTTGATAGGGAACTTGATGCGCTCGTTCCCGCTGGCGACGACCTTCGACATCAGCGAGCTGTACTCCGTCGAGATGTCCTTGTCGTCGAACGAGATCAGGTTGCGAAAGCCCATCACGTCCTCGTAGAACTTGACCCAGGTGTTCATCCGGCCCAGCTCCACGTTGCCCACGCAGTGGTCCACGTGCTGCAGTCCGACCGGCGCCGGATTGTAGCGGCTCTCGACCGGCCTGAATCCCGGGAGGAACGCACCCCGGTAATTCCGGCGCTCCACCAGGCTGTGGATCGTGTCGCCGTAGGTATGGATGCCTGCGATGACGACCTCGCCGTCCTCGTCTCGCAAGACCGCCGGCTCGGCCGCCGGGCGCGCGCCCCGTTCCACCGCGAGGGTGAACGCCTCGCGCGCGTCGTCCACCCAGAGCGCGATGTCGCGGACGCCGTCGCCGTGACGGCTCACGTGCTCGGCAATCGCGTGGTCCGGCGTGAGGGCCGAGGTGAGGACCAGGCGGACCTTGTTCTGTTGGAGGAGGTAGCTGGCGCGGTCCCGGGTGCCGGTCTCAGGCCCCTGGTAGGCGAGGAGCTGGTAGCCGAAAGCCGAGCGGTAGTATTGAGCGGCCTGCTTCGCGTTGCCGACGAAGAACTCGACGAAGTCGGTGCCGTTGATCGGGAAGGTATCGGTCGCCTCGTTGGCGACGGCCATCGTGTCGGTCTGCATTGGTCCCCCTGACCTCGGCGGGTGGCCGTGGAGTGCGCTCAACCGGAAAAATAACGCTGATCGCACCGGCCCACCACGGCCTCAGGGCCGGGCGATCATCCGCCCGACATCGCTGGCTAAGTCCTCGCTGGTAAACGGTTTCTGCAAGAACGACTGATCCTCCCGGAGCAGCCCCCGGTCGACGATGTCGTCTCGGGGATATCCCGACATATAGAGGATCGGGAGATCCGGCCGGAGGGCGTGCACCTGCCACTCGAGCTCCCCGGTGCCCATGTCCGGCACGATGACGTCGGTGAGGAGCAGGTTGGGACTCCAGGCCCGGTCCCGGAGAGCGGCCAGCGCCTCGCTCCCGTTTCGGGCTTGAACTACCCGGTATCCGCGCTCGAATAGAATCCTCGCGGCGAGCTCCCGCACGCCGTCCTCGTCCTCGAGGATCAGGACCGTTCCGCCGTGCCCCTGCGCCATCGGCTGTTCTCGGGACTCCTCCACGCTCTCCACACCCCCACCCCTGACCTCGGGAAGACACACGGTGAAGCTGGTTCCCTTGCCCGGATCACTCTCGACCCAGACGTACCCCCCGCTCTGCTTCACGATGCCATAGACGGTGGAGAGGCCGAGACCGGTGCCCGACCCCACCGGCTTGGTGGTGAAGAACGGCTCGAACACCTGCGCCAGGGTGGACTGGTCCATCCCGTGACCGGTGTCCACGACGGAAACCAACCCGTACCGCCCCGCAGGAATGGGAACCCCGATGAGCCGTTTGCCCGCCGCCTCGTCCAGGCGGCGCGACTCGGTCGTGACCCTGATGGTGCCCCCCGATGCCATCGCATCGCGGGCGTTGAACGTGAGGTTGATCAGAACCTGCTCCAGCTGGGAGCGATCGGCGCGCACCACGACGTCGAGCGGCGCCAGCGACGTCTCCACCTTCACGTTGGCGGGAAGCATCAGGCGCAGGACCGGCACCATCTCCTCGACCACCGGGTTCAGCCGAAGGTCGCCGGGCTGAGGCACCTGCTGCCGGCTGAAGGCGAGCAGCTGCGTGGTGATCTTCGCGGCCCGCATCGCCGCCTTCCGGATCTCCTCGACCTGGCGCTGCCGGCCGTCCGGTGCGCTCACCTCCCGGGTCAGCAGATCGCTGAAGCCCAGGATGATCGTCATCATGTTGTTCACTTCGTGCGCCACGCCGCCGGCCAGCCGGCCGACGGCTTCCATCCGTTGCGCGCGCTGAAGCCGCTCCTCGGTGCGCCTGAGACCGGTGAGATCCTGGACGGTCACCACGTACGAGCCGGAGTGCTTGCCGTCGTCCAGCGGGGTGACGCTCACCAGCACCGGTACTGTCGTCCCGTCGGGCCGGACGTGGACCGTCTCGTACACCTTCCCATCCGTTCCGGACCGCCACTCCTCCAGCTCCCCAACTCGATCGGGAGGAACCAGCTCCGAGAAGAGCCGCCCCGCGAGGCTGGCCGGCTCATCGTATCCGTGCAGCCGGGCGAAGGCCGGATTGACCGTATCGATCCGGCGGTCGATGCCGTCCACCACCGCAGCGCCCCACCAGGCCAGATCGAACACCCGGATCCACTGGTGGATGGCCTCCCCCACCCTCGACCGCCGGTCGATCTCGACCTCGAGGTTCTCCTGCAGCATCGCCGATTCCAATGCCAGGGCGACGCGGCGGCCGAGCACCTGCGCCGTGGCGAAGTCGGCGGCACGAAATGGCTCGCTGGTCTCCGACCGCGCGAGCGCGAGCCCACCGATCGTTCTGCCGCCTGCCCGGAGCCCGACGACGATGAGCGACCGGACGTCGAACGAACGGAGAAGGGCCCCGAGTCGATCGTCACTGCTGATGCCGAAGCGGGTGGAGCTGTCGGTGACGGCGGGGATCCAGCGGGAGTAGCGACCTTCACGAGAGTCGGAGTGAGCGGCGCGGCGGATGGCATCCATGGAGGCCGTCACCTCGCGGCGGAGCCGAAGTGCAAGGCCCGGTTGCGCGTGCGCCACCTCCACGCGGGGCACCCCCGGGGTCTCATCGAGGACCAGCACTGCGAGCTCGGCCAGCGCGGGCACCACCGATTCCAGCGCCACGCTCAACACGGCTTCGAGCTCGACGGCATCCTGAAGGGCGCGGCTCGCGTCCTCGACGAGCTGCATTCGTTCTTCGCTGAGTCGTGAATCCGTTTCCACCGTGACGTGCTCCATTGTGACTCAACTTCGTACGTTCGCGTTCGACAGGCAAGCGCAGGCACGCCGAGTGTGAGCGCCGTCACACGCGCCCTGACATTGCCTTGGGCGTGCAAGTCTCCCGCGGCGAAGCATCTCCCCGGACCCTGAATCCGGAGCGTCTCAATGTACCGCCCGCCGCTGCTCGTTCTGCTCGTCGGTTTGTGCATTCCTTTGCATCCCACCTTTGCACAAGGGTGGATGGAGATCGAAGGTCGCCGGCCGGGGGCTCCCGCCGGACCGGTCTCGCGGGTGGGGTCACGGGTTACCATTGCCGTGGACGACCGGGTGGCACGGGTGCAGGTCGAGGAGCGGTTCCGGAACGGCGGCCCGGCCGTGGCGGAGGGGAGCTACTTCTACCCCCTCGCGGGCGAGGCGTCGTTCACCGACTTCTCGCTCTGGCTGAACGACGAGGAGCTCCGCGGCGAGACGATGGACGCGGACAAGGCGCGCGAGATCTACGAGAGCATCGTCCGACGGCAGAAGGACCCCGCGCTCCTCACCCTCGCCGGACACGGGCTGGTCAGGGCCCAGGTCTTCCCCATCCAGCCCGGCGAGACTCGCCGAGTCGCCCTCCGATACACTCAGCTCCTCATTCGCCAGGGCGACGCGCTTCGACTCCGTTACGCGCTCGGCTTGCGCGGCTCGGACAGCGCCACCGAGCTGCGCATCGAGATCGCGCGCGGCGACCTGTACGGCACACCGTACTCTCCCACTCACACGATCGACAGCCGCACCAACGGCGGCAGGCTCGAGATCGCGGTCTCCCCGGGGAACGCGGGCGACGTGGAGCTGTTTCTTCCGCTCCGGCGGCCGGTGGCTGGAGCCACCCTGCTCACCCATGCCTCCGGTGGCGAAGACGGGTACTTCATGCTGCTGCTCGCGCCTGGTCCGGCCGGCCGCGCGCAGGCAGTGCCCCGCGATCTCACGCTGGTGGTGGACGTCTCGGGCTCGATGTCGGGAACCAAGCTCGAGCAGGCCAAGGCCGCGCTGCAACAGGCCCTGGGCACACTCGGCCCGAACGACCGGTTCCGGGTGATCGCCTTCTCCAGCGCCGTCCGCACCTTCCGGGACGAGCCGGTTGCGGCGACGCGCGCCAATCTCACCGACGCGCGCGAGTTCGTGGACGGTCTGGCCGCGGAGGGCGGCACCAATCTCGCGGGCGCGCTCGAGGCCGCGCTCGACGTCCCGGGAGACGCCGAGCGACTCGCGCAGGTCATTCTGGTCAGCGACGGGATACCCTCGATTGGCGAGCAGGCTCCCGAGCGCATCGCCGGCAACGCGGCGGCGCGCATCGGACGGGCCCGGATCTTTCCGGTCGGTGTCGGCCACGACGTGAACACCTATCTCCTGGACCGGCTCGCCGCCGAAGGCCGCGGCACGGTGGAGTACGTTCCGCCGGGCACGAGCGTGGAGTCCGCTGTGGGCGTGATCCTGAGCAAGCTGCGTCATCCGGCGCTGGTGGATTTGCGAATCACGGAGTCACCCGTGGAGCTGGTTGCGCAGCAACCCGCGCGCCTGCCGGATCTGTTCTACGGAGAAGAGCTGGTCGTCTTCGGCCGCTACCGCGAGCGCGGCTCGGGCCGCCTGGTCGTGACCGGCACCCGGAACGGTGCGCGGGAACGGGTGGAGACGCGGGCGACTTTCGCCTCCTCCGAGCCCGGGAACGCGTTCATTCCTCGGCTCTGGGCCGCCCGCCGGATCGGGGAGCTGACCCGTCTCATCCGTGTCGAGGGGCCCTCGCCGGTCCTCATCGAGGAAATGAGAGACTTGGGGCTGCGCTTCGGCATCCTTACAGAGTACACCTCCTACCTGGTGCAGGAGCCGCAGCGGTTCGCCAACGCGCCACCGCCAATGCCCCGGCTGGAGGAGGCCCGGGACCAGACCGGCGCCGCCGCATTCGAGCGGGCGCGTCGGAGCGCCAAGTTCGCGGAGGCAAAGACTTTACAGAGCGCCGACGAGGTCGCGGCCGGGGTGATCGGCGGAACGGGGTCGGTAGTCGGGCCGGAAGCGCCTAAGCAGGTGGGGGGCCGGATGTTCGTCCTCAGGGATTCGGTCTGGACTGACATCGGGAACGCCGATAGGATCCCTATCACGGCAGTGGCCGCCTTCAGCCCCGCATATTTCGCCCTGGTGCGAATGTTGCCGGAGTTAGCCCCTTATCTCTCGGCCGGCGAGGATGTTCTGGTGGCCGGCCGGCGTGGCAGCATCAGGATCGCCCACCAGGGGATCGAATCCTGGAAGCCGGGCGAGCTTGCGGCGCTGGTCCGAAACTTCAGGGGCACATGACGGCCGATCTCGCCCGGTTGTTCGAAGAGTACTACCCCTCGCTCGTCCGGATGCTCTACCGCCGGACGGGCGATCGGGATCGGGCCGAGGACCTGGCGCAGGAGACCTTCGCCAGAGCGGTCTCGGCCCCACCCGACAACCCGCGGCCGTGGCTCTTCGCCGTGGCGCTGAACCTGGTGCGGGAGGATGGTCGCAAGGCAGTGACCCGAGGTCGCCGGCTGGAGTTGTTGCGCAACGAACAGGACCGGCCCGCAGCAGGGCCCGACGCGGACCTGGAGCGCAACGAGGTCGTTGCGCGGGTCAGAGCCGCGCTGGCGAAGCTGAACGAGCGGGATCGCGAGGCACTCCTGCTCAAGGCGGAGGGCTTCGGCTACGACGAGATCGCTTCCACGCTCGGACTCGCGAAAGGAGCGGTGGGCACCACGTTGGCGCGAGCCCGGCGGAGACTGGTCGAAGCGTATCGCGCGCAGGAGCGAGGCAACCATGTCGCATCTTGATGAAGGCACCCTGCACGCCCTGCTCGACGGTGAGCTGGACCTGCACGAGGTGAAAGAGATACAGGCCCACATCGGCAGCTGCGCTGCATGTGGCACCCGCCTGCTCGAAGTGAAGGAATTCTACAGCGAGTCCGACCGGCTGGTTGGCCTGCTCGAGGTGCCCATCACTCCGTCCCGCCGGACGGCGGCCCCCCCGGACGCCGAGCCTGACCTGGTGAACGAGCCCCCGAGCGCCGCCCCCCCACGTCCTCCGCGGCCCGCGCCTCGCATCTCGGAGTCGTCCACCGAGCGGCCGCCTCCTCTCCTGATCCCCGAAAACCCCCACTACGGTCGCGGCAGATACCTGCGTCGCATGCGTTGGGCGGCGCTCGTCCTCGTGATGGTCGGCGCGGGGTACATCGGGAACCAGATGCGGCAATCGGGAGGGTTCGAGTTCGACGGCTTGCCCCTGCCCGAGGCACCGGCCGACTCGTCCCCCGGCGCGGTGCTGAGCAGCGAGGAGGCCGTTCCGGCCGCGGAGCCCGGGGGTACCGACACCTCGCCGCCCGGCGGCGCCGAGACCTCGGCGCCGGCCGAAGCGAAGAGCGCGGCCCCGGTGCCGAAGCGCCGGGCCCCCGCTCCCGCTCCCGCCAAGGCGGCGAATGAGGAGCCCGAGTCTTCACTCGCGGCTGGGACGGTCGGCGGCACGGGCAACCTCGAGGAATCGGCTGATGAGGCCCTGAAGGACGAGCCGCCGCCCTCGGAGCAGGAGTCGGACGTGCGCGTCGAGGCGGCCCGCGCACTCCGGGAGTTGGACCGCGAGCGGCAGGTGGACCGCGCCGACGCGGCCACGGCCGCACTCGACGCCGCGCGTCGCCGTGAGGCGCTGGCACGTCAGACCGCCGCCGCCGCGGCCACCGCTCCAGCGCCCCGCACGCCCGAGCAGCGGGCGCAGACGTACCTCCGAATCGGCCTCGACGAGGCCGCCAAGCAGCTCGGCCACCCGGTGCACGTGATCGAAGGGATGAGCCCGCTCTTCATGGGTCTCGCGCTCGGCCGGGTCTCACCCGGCGCCGATGCGGCGCGCCCCGTGGTGCGGGTGGTATATCAGGATTCCCAGGGGAGGCTGATCCTGCTGGATCAGCAGCGACTCCGTCCCGGCCAGGCTACCAGCGCCCCGGGGGCCGAGCCGCATTGGATCGTGGGAGAGATCGCCCTCCACCTGAGCGGTGAGGTGGGTCCCGACGTCCTCAGGAACCTGCGCGCGCGGGTGAGGTAGTCGCCCGCGCGCCACCCTCCAG
>Ga0184615_10001512_pt1 | contig 12554 bp, 11 predicted proteins | sample PLM4_65_coex_FD_133134 | JGI IMG/M metagenome (GOLD analysis project Ga0184615, IMG submission 133134) | Groundwater sediment microbial communities from an aquifer in East River, Colorado, USA - PLM4_65_coex | ecosystem: Environmental > Terrestrial > Soil > Riparian zone | place: USA: East... | reverse complement strand
TTCCTTGACCTCGTCGGTGACGGATTTGACCCGGTGGGGCGCCAGTTGCGAGATGTGCACCAGTCCGTCGACGCCGGGGCCGATCTCCACGATCGCCCCGAACTCCATGATGCGTACCACCTTACCCATGTAGAGCTTGCCGATTTCAACGTCTTCGGTGATCTGCTTGATCATTTCGATCGCCTTCTGAGCGGCGGCCTCGTCCGACGAGGCGATCGAGATCGAACCGTCGTCCTCGACATCGATCTTCACGCCGGTCTTGGCAATGATCCCGCGGATGACTTTCCCGCCCGGCCCGATCACTTCGCGGACCTTGTCCGGCTTGACCTTCATCGTCAAGATCCGCGGGGCGTGAGCGGAGAGCCGGTCGCGGGTTTCCGAGATCGTCTCGGCCATCTTGTCCAGGATGTGCAGGCGCCCCAGTTTGGCTTGGGCCAGCGCCTTCTCCATGATGTCGCGGTTGATCCCCTGGATCTTGATATCCATCTGCAACGCGGTCACGCCGGCTCGGGTGCCGGTGACCTTGAAATCCATGTCGCCCAGGTGATCCTCGACGCCGAGGATATCGGAAATGATCTCGACGTCATTGCCCTCCTTGATCAGCCCCATCGCAATGCCGCCCACCGCCGCGGCGATCGGCACGCCCGCGTCCATCAGGGCGAGTGTTCCGCCGCAGACCGTCGCCATCGAGGAGGACCCGTTCGACTCCAGGATGTCGGACACGATGCGCAGCGTGTAGGGGAATTTCTCCTTCGAAGGAATCACCGGCTTGAGCGCGCGCTCCGCCAAGGCCCCGTGGCCGATCTCGCGCCGACCGGGTCCCCGCATCGGACGGGCTTCGCCCACCGAGAAGGGGGGAAAATTGTAATGGAGCATGAACGACTTGGTGGACTCGCCCTCGAGCGCGTCGATGCGCTGCTCGTCGTCCGACGTCCCCAGCGTCACCACCGCGAGGCTCTGGGTTTCCCCCCGGGTAAAGAGCGCCGAGCCGTGCGTGCGGGGCAACACCCCGATCTCGCAGGTGATCGGCCGGATACCGACCGGGCTTCGTCCGTCCGCTCGAATCCCCTTGTCGAGGATCATGCGCCGCATCTGGTTGCGCTCCAGGTCGTGAAAGACCTCCTTGATCGCGCGGGTCTTTTCGGGCGCATCCGCGCTGCCGACCGCCACCAGCACTCCATCGAGAATCGCGGCCATCCGCTCCGACCGCTCGGTCTTGTTCGGAATGAGCAACGCGTCGCGGACAGGCCCCACGGCTTCGCGGTGGACGGCCTCCACGAGGGCCGCGTCGGGCTCCGTCTTGGGCACGACGAGCTTCGGCTTGCCCACCCGCTTCACCAACTCGTCCTGCAGCGTGATGATCTTCTTGATCTCATCGTGCGCCAACATGATCGCTTCGAGCATCACCTCTTCAGGCAACTCCAAGGCTTCGCCCTCCACCATCATCACCGCGTCGCGCGTGCCCGCCACGACGACGTTCAGCGTGCTCCGATCGAAATCGGCCAACGTCGGGGCAACCACGAAGCGGCCATCAACCCGTCCGATCCGGATACCCGCGACCGGACCCTGAAACGGCGAGGAAGAAATCGAGAGCGCGGCCGAGGCACCGATGATACCGAGAAAATCCGTGGCGTTGCTCTGATCGGCCGACAGCACCGAGGCGATAACCTGGGTTTCGTGGTAAAACCGCTTCGGGAAGAGCGGTCGCAGCGGCCGATCGATCAGCCGGCTCGAGAGAATTTCCCGCTCCGCCGGGCGTCCTTCGCGCTTGAAAAATCCTCCGGGGATCTTCCCGGCGGCGTAGGCGCGCTCCTGGTAATCGACGGTCAAGGGGAGAAAATCGACCCCCGCCTTGGGGGCCTTCGCGGTGACCGCGGTGACCAAGACCACGGTATCCGCCATCTGGACCAGCACCGCGCCATCGGCCTGCTTGGCGACGCGACCACTCTCGATCGTCAGTCGCCGCCCGGCCACATCCATCTCTAATCGTTCAACCATGCGTTCTCCTCGCTGCGCCTCGTCGTGGGCGCGTTATCGGCTCCGGACGGTCCACAGTCAATGAGACCTGACGATCCCCGTCTTCCCAGCGGCGGTCGCCATGTGTCATTCACTGTGTCCTTCCTGAACCGCTCCGAGCGTACGCCAGCGCCGATCGGGCCTCGTCGCGTACGCGCTCGGGGTGGGTGAAAGCGCTTAGCAAGCGCATTGCTTCGCGATGCATAAATCGCATTCCCTGCAGCTTGTTGCAGGGAGCTTCAAAACCGTCCGGCGATGTCAGCGCCGGATGTCCAATTGGACGAGGATCTTCTTGTAACGCTCCACGTCAGTCCGTTTCAGGTAGTCCAACAGTTTGCGGCGCTGGCTCACCATCATGATCAAGCCGCGACGCGAGTGATGATCCTTGGCGTGGGCCTTGAAATGATCGTTCAGATCGGTGATACGTTTGCTCAAGATCGCGACCTGAACCTCGGGCGATCCGGTGTCATGCTCGTGGCGCTTGAACGTGTTGATGACCCCTTGTTTGATCTCTTTCTGCAACATCATCCTTCCCCTTTCTTGTTTCGATCCGACCTACCGGCGTGGCCACGCAGTCCGTCCGTCACGTTCGCCGACGGATCGACCAAGACGCGTTCGATCTTCAACACGCCCCGTCCTCCGTCTCTCATCTCCGACTGATCGAGCGACGCCGTCGCCAGCGCGACCGTCGACCCTGCGGTTCGGATTCGGACCAGACCCCCCCGCCGATACGTTCCTTCCCAGACCTCGACCCCTTCCGCCGGCAGCGCCACCCCGTGACAGGCGCGCTCGGCCGTCGCGGCGTCGACATCGGCCGCGGGAAGATCGCTCAACACGTCGTCGATGGGCCGCAGCATGCGTCCCGTCTCCCCACCGCGCACTCGCGTTTCCACGTCCTCCACGGTCCAGGCATCTTCGAGAAGAAACCGCCCGACCCGTCGCCGCTCCAGCCCCTGGAGAGAGGCGCCCACCCCCAAGCGCTCCCCCGCCTCGACGCACAGCGTCCGCACGTAGGTGCCCTTCGAGCACGTCACGTCGAACGTGACGTCCCCCTCGGCGATCCCCAAGACCTCCAACCGGCTGATCGTGACCGTGCGCGGTTGCCGCTCCACGACCCGCCCCTCGCGCGCGGCCTTGTACAGCGGTTCACCGTGGACCTTGACCGCGGAATACATGGGAGGGATCTGGCTCAACGGCCCCACCAGCCCGTTGAGCACCCGGAGAATTTCGTCGTCGCTCACCCGGGCGTCGGTGCGGGTTAACACGCGGCCCGTGGCATCCTGGGTATCGGTCGTGACGCCGAGGCGCATCACGACGCGATAGTCCTTGTCGGCGTCGGCCAGGTAGTGCGCGACTTTCGTGGCGTGGCCGACGCACAGGGGGAGGACGCCGGTCGCCATCGGGTCCAGCGTTCCGGTGTGCCCCACCTTGGCGTGCTTGAGCAGACCTCGGACCTTGGCGACCACGTCGTGCGAGGTCCACTCCGGCGGCTTGTTGACGTTGAGAAATCCGTCCAGACCCGGTTGACGTGGGGCCACGGAGGGCCGACGACCGGGGCCGGAGCTTCGGAATACCATTGATCGTCGCTCTCCGATGCTCACGGCGCCTCGCGGACCGTCGCCGCCTCGACCACGCTCAAGACCCGACCCTGCACCGACGTCAGATCGCCCTGAACCGTGCAGCCGGCGGCGTTGCGATGTCCCCCACCGCCGAACCCTTCCGCCACCGCCGCCACGTCGACGCGGCCCTGAGACCGCAGGCTGACCTTATACTCCGTCGGCGTGATCTCCCGGAACAGCACCGCCACCTCGACCCCTTTCAGCGAGCGGGGGTAGTTGACCATTTCCTCGGTGTCTTCCGCGGAGGTTCCCGTCTTTTGAAAGGACTCTTGGGTGACCGTCACCCACGCAATCTTGCCTCCCGCGTGGCGTGCCAGGCTCCGCAAGACCTCTCCCAAGAGTTGAAGGCGGCCCGGTGAATTCCGTTCATAGAGCGCCTGCGCCACTTTGGCGCTCTCCACCCCGCATTCCAGAAGATCGGCCGCCATCCGCAGCGTGGCCGGCTTGGTGTTGGAGTATCGGAACGACCCCGTCTCGCTCAGCAACGTCGTGTAGAGGCAAAGGGCCATGTCTCGCGACACCGATAGTCCCCACGCCCGGATTACTTCATACACCATCTGGCCGGAGGCGGTCGCGTCCGGCACGACCCAATTCAATCCGCCGAACTCGCGATTGGTCAGGTGGTGATCGATGTTCACGACCAGCTTGACGGGCGGCGGGGTGTTCGCAAACAACCCCGTGCGATCGAGATCGCCGCAGTCGACCACCGCCAACACGTCGTACCCCGCGGGGAGGGTTCGGTTCTGCGTCGCCACCACGCCTTGATACGGCAGGAAATCGAGATACGCCGGCACGTGATCGCGGATCACCACGTCGGCCTTCTTGCCGGCGCCGCGCAACGCCAGCGCCAGGGCGATGGCGGAGCCCAAGGCATCCCCTTCCGGATTAACGTGCGTCGAGACGGCGAAGGTGTCGTACGCCTTCATCGCCTCGACCACGGCCCGAGCGTCAGGTGCGGTCTTCGTCGCCATCCTCGCCTCCCTCCGCCTCGTCGGTTCGATCGCCGGACAGTCCTTCCAACACCGCTTCGATATGAGCCGCCTGACGGGGCGTCGGATCCTCTCTGAACACCAGCTCGGGCGTGTACTTCAATCGCAGGCGCCGGCCCATTTCGGTCCGGATGAAGCCCGCCGCCCGCCCCAGTGCGTTCAACGTCTCCTCGGCGATCGGTCCTTCCTCCAACAGACTGACGAACACCGTGGCGTGACGAAGATCGGGGCTCACTTTCACCCCCGTGACGGTCACGAACCCGATCCGCGGATCTTTGACCTTCCGCAACAGGAGATCGGCGATTTCCGCCCGCATGAGATCGCCCACGCGCTCTGTTCGTTGAGACTCCATACCCCGAATCGATGAAGCGGGTCACACTCCCGGATCACACAAACTCCAGCTCGGACCGAACCAATTCCAGATCATGCTCGCGCCCGACGGCGTGCAGGAGCTGATCCAATACCCCATTGACGTACGCGCGATCCGTGCCCACGCACGCCGCGGCCAACACGGCGGTCTGCCACAATTCGTGCGCGTCCACCTCGGCCACCGACACGTTGAACCCGTGGCGCAACCGGTCTTTTAAGCTCTTCACCACCTGCCGCTTTTCCTTCAGCGAATGGCGATCTGCCAAGTAGAGTTCCATCCGGCACACCCCGACAATCATGCGGCGGCCGTTACAGTTTCCCCGCGATTTTCTCCATCGCAAACACTTCGATGACGTCGCCGACCTTCATGTCGTTGAAATTCTCCACCCCAATCCCGCACTCGTAGCCGGTCTGCACTTCACGGACGTCGTCTTTGAAGCGGCGCAGCGACCCCAGCTTGCCTTGATAGACGACCACTCCGTCCCGGATCACCCGAGCACCGGCGCTCGCACGCGAGATGACTCCTTGGGAGACATAGGACCCCGCGATCGCGCCGATGCGGGGCACCGTGAAGACCTGCCGAACCTCGGCGCGCCCCAGGCTCTGCTCTTTAAAGGTGGGGGCGAGGAGGCCTTCCATCGCCAACCGCACGTCGTCAACCGCCTCATAAATGATCCGGTACGTTCGGATATCGACCTTTTCCCGCTCCGCGACCGCTTGGGCCTTGCTATCCGGCCGTACGTTGAACCCGATCACGACCGCGTTCGAGGCGGCCGCCAGCAACACGTCGCTTTCGGTGATCCCGCCGATCCCTTCGTGGAGCACGCGCAGACGGACCTGATCGGTGGAAAGTTTCTCCAGGGAGCCCTTCAGCGCCTCCGCCGAGCCCTGGACGTCGGCCTTGAGCACGATCGTCAGCTCCTTGGCCCCCCCCGCGGCGATTTTCCCGTAGAGATCCTCGAGGGTCATCTTGCGAGGCTGCGCCTGCACCGGCCCTCGGCCCTTTTCGAGCCGAGTCGCCACGATCTCCTTGGCCGTGCGGTCGTCTTTGACCACTTGGAAGACATCTCCCGCCTGAGGGACGCCCTCCAGTCCGATGATCTCGACCGGCATCGAGGGTCCCGCCTTGTCGGTTCGGCGCCCTAAATCGTCCAGGAGCGCCCGCACCTTCCCGGCTTGGGCGCCGGTCACGAACAGATCGCCGACGTGCAGCGTTCCGTCCTGAACCAGCACGGTGGCCACCGGCCCGCGTCCCTTGTCCAAGCGCGCCTCGATGATCGTGCCCTGCGCGGGTTTGGCCGCGTTGGCGGTCAGTTCGAGCACGTCGGCTTGCAGCAGAATCATTTCCAGCAACGTCTCTAAGCCGATCTTCTTTTTCGCCGACACCTCGACGAAGATCGTCGTGCCGCCCCACGCTTCCGAGATCAGACCGTGCTCGGAGAGCTGGCTCTTGATGCGTTCCAGTTGGGCCTCCGGCTTGTCGATCTTGTTGATCGCGACAATGATCGGCACGTCCGCGGCCTTGGCATGGTTGATTGCTTCGACGGTTTGCGGCATCACGCCGTCGTCAGCAGCCACGACCAAGATCACCAAATCGGTCACCTTGGCGCCGCGCGCCCGCATGCTCGTGAACGCCTCGTGCCCCGGCGTGTCCAGGAAGGTCACCGACTTGCCCCCGACGCTGACGGTGTAGGCCCCGATGTGCTGGGTGATGCCCCCCGCCTCCTGCTCGGTGACTTTGGTCGTGCGGATGGCATCCAAGAGCGAGGTTTTCCCGTGGTCGACGTGTCCCATGATCGTCACGACCGGCGGGCGTGACACGCGGAGGGTCGGATCGTCCGGAATCGCCTCGATCATGTCCTCTTCCGTGCGTTCGGCGATGCCCTCGGCTTTCACCCCGAAGTGCTCGGCCACCAGCACCGCCGCATCCGGATCCACGGCTTGATTGATGCTCGTCGGCGTTCCCATCGACAGCAACTGCGCGATGACCTGCGGAGCCTTCACGCCCAGCAAATCGGCCAGATCCTTGACGGTCAACCCGGGCCGGAGCTTGACCACCTTCCGTCGAGGCTTCGTCGCTTCCAAGACCGACGAGGGGTGATGCGCCTTTTTCATCTGCGCGCGAAGCCGCTCGTCGCGGCGATGCAGTGGCTTGAAATCCTGCCAGACCAGCGCGTCCTGCTGCAGTTGCACCGGGGCCGCCGCTTCCTTCTCACGTTTACCGGTCTTTTTGAGCTTCTTGAGCCGTTCTTTCTCTTTTTCCTTGTCCTTTTCCTTGTCCTTGGTCGGCTCGCCGATGACCGGCGCGCGCGGTGGAGCCACCGTCGTCGGCTCGGGAACCACGGGCCTGACCATCTCCGGCATCGGAGGCTGGGGGACGACGACCGGCGCGTGGGGACGGAACACATCAGGAGCCGACCGGCTCGGCGTCGGAGAAGGCATGGGCTCTGAAACGACCGACGTTGGCGCCTCGGCAACCGGCGCCTCGAGCGAGAGGGATTCCGGCTGGACCCGTTTCTTGATCAAGACGTGTCCGCGTTTCGGGCCGGCAGGCTCGGCGGAGGGTTCCCGCTTCGGGGCGTATTTACGGATCAGCGCCTGGACCTGGTCCTCGTCGATCGTGCTCATGTGGCCCTTGACCACCGCGCCCTGCTTCGCGAGGTCCGCCAGGAGTTCCTTGCTGGTCTTCCCCAATTGCTTGGCCAGTTCAAACACTCTCATGGCTGATCCCTTCTGATCCACCGTCGTCGACGACATCCCCGCACTCACGGCGTCGGGCTTTGAGGCTCGTCGCCCGCGCCTTCCGAAGGCGTCTGGGCAGCGGCCGCCGCGTGTCGGGCCTCTTGCTCTTCACGAATCGCTTGCTCGTGGGCGATCGCGGCGTTGATCTCGCGGTCACGGTCCTTGACCCGTTCCTTCTCGTACTCGCTCTGGCTGATGATGTCGATCTTCCAGCCGGTCAATTTGGCCGCGAGTCGGACGTTCTGCCCCTTCTTGCCGATGGCGAGCGAGAGCTGGTGGTCGGCCACCACCGCGATCGCCGACTTCTCCGCTTCGGTGATGCCGACCTTCTCAACCACCGCCGGACTCAACGCTTCCCCGATGAACGTCCGGGGATCATCCGTCCACGTGATGATATCGATCTTCTCCCCGCGGAGTTCGCGCACCACCGCCTGGACCCGCACGCCCTTGACCCCGACGCACGCCCCCACCGGATCGACTGCTTTATCCCGCGACGACACACAGATCTTGGTCCGATCCCCCGGTTCGCGCACCACCCCGCGAATGGTGACGATTTTCTCCGCCACCTCGGGGACTTCCAGCTCGAACAGCTTGCTCACGAACTCGGGGCACGCCCGCGACAAGATCAGCTGAGGACCCCGCGACGAGGGTTTGACCTCCAGCAGGTACGCCCGAAGGCGATCGCCGCGCCGATACCCTTCGCGGGGAATTTGTTCGCTGACCGGGAGCAAGGCCTCGGTCCTGCCCAGATCGACGATATAGTTGCGGCGCTCCTGGCCGAGGATCATCCCGCTGATGATCTCCCCTTGGCGCACCGAGTACTCCTTATAGACCGTCTCGAGCTCGGCCTCGCGCACGCGCTGGAAAATGACCTGCTTGGCCGTCTGCGCCGCAATCCGGCCAAAATCCTCCATCGGCATCAGATCGCCCATCTCATCGCCCAGCTCGGCGCCGGGGTCGATCAGGAGGGCTTCCTCCAGGGCGATTTCCGCCTTAGGATTGGTTACCGTCTCGACGATCTTCTTGAGCGAGACCACCTCGATCTCCCCGGTCTCGGGGCTGATGTGCACCTGGATGTTCTCTCCCGCGCCGTACTTCTTGCGCGCGGCGGTTTGCACGGCCAACTCCACGGCCTGGATGATCTTTTCGCCCTTGATGCCCTTTTCCCGCTCGATCTGTCCGATGACCGACAGCAATTCACGATTCATGGACCGCCTCTCCGTGACCTGATGGGCGTATGGCCGCACACCCTAACCAACCTCGCTTGCGTGGCGCAACCTGCACCGCGCCAGAGGCGCGGAATGTAAAGCGTCACTTCCTTCCAGGTGACGAAGTAACGCAGGGCCCGTTTCCCCGGCCCGAGGCTGCGATAAGCTTTATCGCCTTCCTTCACCACTCCACCTCCAACCGGGCCTGGACGATCGCCTGCCAAGGAATCGTCCACTCCTCACCCGCCTCATCCGCCACGCAGACCGCGTCGCCTTCAACCCCTTTGAGGCGTCCAGTCACCACGCGGGGTCCCTCCCACGGAGCGCGGGTCTTGACGCGAACGAGCCGGCCCACCGATTTCCGATAGTCGCTCGGCCCCTCCAGCGCGCGGTCAAGCCCCGGAGACGACACTTCCAACGTATAGCGATGTTCGATGGGGTCCTCGACGTCCAGAGCATGGCCCACCGCCCGGCTCACGCGCGCACACTCGTCCAGCGTCACCCCGCCCGGTTTGTCGATCGTGACGCGAACCGTGCCTCCCGCCTTCGCGCCGCCGTATCGCACGGCCACCAACTCGATCCCCAACGCCGCCACGATCGGAGTCGCGACCCGCGTCACGCGTTCCGCCGCATCCGATCCCTGCGAGCGCGTATCCTCACGCGGAATAGCTGACGATTCAATCGCTTGCGTCACTTTCCTCATCGCCACATCACCTGCGCCGAAAACAAAAAAAGTGGGCGACCAACTGCCCACTTCGGTCCGACACGCACACCTCGCGCTTCCACAACCGGACGCAAAAGCGAGCGGAGTCTACCACAGCGCCGCGAGAGAGTGCAAGAGATTTGCCGGCCCTTCATGTCCCTCTTCGCCTCCCAGAGCTCCGGCCCTTCAGCGAGACAGGGGCGCGGGGACACTCCGCCTCGATGACCTCTCCAAAGCGACGGGAGAGCCTGAGGGCCACGGGTCCCGGACTCCCGGTCCCAACTTTGGCGCCATCGAGCGACACCACGGAGACGATCTCGATGGTCGTCCCCGTCAAGAAGATTTCGTCGGCCCGGCGGTACTCCTCGACGGTCACGACTCGTTGTTCAAGCGGGAGTCCCTCGCGCCGGATGAGATCGAGCGTGACGGCGCGGGTGATACCGGGAAGAATCGAAGGATCCGTGGGGGACGTCACCACGATGCCCCCGATGACGGCGAAACAATTGCTGATCGCCCCTTCGGTCACGACGCCGTCACGGACCAAGATCGCCTCGAACACGCCCGCCGCGCGCGCCTCCTCCCGAGCCAGCACGTTGGCCAGCAGATTGATCGACTTCACATCGCATCGCCCCCACCGGAGGTCCGGCACCGTCATCGCGGCGACGCCCCGTTCGCGCACCGACGCCGGAAGGGGATCGAGCCGCCGCACCGTCACCACCACCGTCGGACGGACGGTGGTCGGAAACCGGTGCTCGCGCGGCGCCGGGCCGCGCGTGACCTGGAGATAGACCTTGGCGTCGGCGAAACCACTCATCGCGTAGGCACGCGTGACGAGGCGCCTCCAGTGCGCGCGGGAATACCGAATCGGCAAGAGGATCCCGTGTGCGCTCTGCTCCAATCGGTCGAGATGGGCGTCGAGGTGAAAGAGACGCCCGTTGTAGCTCCGCACCACCTCGTACACCCCGTCACCGAACTGGAACCCCCGGTCCTCGATGGACACCGTGGCCCGCTTGATCGGGAGAAACCGTCCGTTCACACAAGCGATCGTGGGCATCGCCTAAGAACCTGTCCGAGTCATCGACCGTCGGAGCCTGTTCAGGAATGTGTCAGATGCCAGGCACACAGGGTCGACACGGTCGGCCCGCGGCAATATTCGACGGGCGCGCACGGCGCGCCCTGTGCACCACACCGGAGCGTACGCGGTGGGTACGTGAGGAGCGGATGCGCAGCGGCAACGCCGCAGATGACCATTGCTTCGCCACCTGCAAGGTCCCTCCGGGCCGATTAACATTCGCGCCCTTGGCGCGCCCAGGTTCATGGACAGGCTCCTAACGCTTCCGCATCAGCACATTGTGAAACACGTACAGCCCGTCTCGGTCTTCCGTCGCCTCCAGGATGTCGAACTCGGGGCCAAACATCGCGTCGAAATCCTTGGGCCTGAAGAATCGATCGTAGTGTCCGCGGTGGACGAGCCAGTCCCGCGTCCGCCGCTCACCCGCATGGTGTTTAAACTTCGTGGAGAAACAGGACAGGAGGAAATAGCCCTCGGGCTTGAGGAGCGGCACGACTTGTTCCAAATACCGCCCGGTATCTCGGCGCCGAACGTGATGTAAACAACCATAATCGAGGACGACGTCGAACGTGGCGGGGGCGAAAGGCAGCGCGAAGACGTCGGCCTGGACGAACCCGAGGCCGCCCACCAACCCGCCGCCGTCCGCAGCCTCGCGGGCCCGCGCCAGAGCCTTCGGTTCCAGATCGACACCCACGGCGAGCGCACCCCTGCCGGAGAACGCCCTCGCGTGGCGCCCTTCGCCGCACCCGATGTCGAGGACGCGGCGGCCACCGCCCCGGAAGGTCCGGAGAAATCGCGCCACCATCGGGGAGACGCCCTCCGTCGGCCAGCCATGCTCGCCCGTCTCATAGGCTCGCTCGAAATACGCCCGCTGCGCGCGATAAATATCGCCACTCCGCTTCGTCACCGCGCGGTAGTCTACTCCTCTCGAACGAGGGGAATCAAGGGAAGCGCAACCGGTACCACAATCATCGTGCCGTGCTGTATACTCGGGCTCAAGGCACCCATGCGTCACTCCGTGATCATTCTCGACTGCGACGGCACGCTGGTCGATAGCCAGCGACACATCGCCGCCGTGTTCAACGAAACAATCACCTCGTTCGGCTATGATCCGGTGGCACCGGAAACGGTGTACCGCGTGATCGGGTTGTCGCTCGACGACGCCTTAGGCCGTCTGCTACCGGACTGTCCGGCGCCGCGGCGCCAAGGGCTCATCGACACCTACCGTGCGAGATATGCCCTCGACGTGGCGGGGAAGAACCCGCTGTACGACGGCGTCCGCGAGTTTCTCGACACCCTGCACCGCGAGGGACGGTTGACGGCCATGGCGACCGGCAAGAGCCGCGCGGGCGCGCTGAGGGTCGTGGCGGAACACGAGCTGTCTCGGTATTTCCCCATCATTAAAACGGGTGATATCTGCCGCCCCAAACCGGATCCCGACATGATTCTTCAGATCTTGGACGAGCTGGGCCTCTCTCCGGACCGCGCGATCATGGTCGGCGACACCACCTTTGATGTCGAGATGGCCACCGCCGCCGGTGTGCGGGCCGTCGGGGTGACGTGCGGCGCTCATGGGTCGGACGAGCTGGCGCTCGCCGGTGCCGACCTGATTATCTCAAGCTTACCCGAGCTCGCGCCCCACCTTCCGATTCTATTGCCGGCGTAACCTTCGAAAGAAAACAGCGATCAGGAATCACCGGGCTGAGCTGATGACGGGAAGGATCGGCGGCCGCTCGACGCCCAAGAGTCACCAACTCACGGTTTCGCGCAGCCGCGTCGCTCGGAGTCGTGGGGCTCGTCAGATGGGCGGCGTACAGCGTGACGGGTGCGGAGTCC
>Ga0184615_10001510_pt1 | contig 12562 bp, 11 predicted proteins | sample PLM4_65_coex_FD_133134 | JGI IMG/M metagenome (GOLD analysis project Ga0184615, IMG submission 133134) | Groundwater sediment microbial communities from an aquifer in East River, Colorado, USA - PLM4_65_coex | ecosystem: Environmental > Terrestrial > Soil > Riparian zone | place: USA: East... | reverse complement strand
CGGGACGACGCGACGAATGATCAATTGCTTCGCCGGCCGAGGAACAAGGCCAGCCTCGCGTTCATTTTTCAGCCCGAGGTGGGCGCCGAGCTACGCGCCGATTACCGCTACGTCGGGGAACGGCTCGACTTCGCCGACACCCTTCCCGCGTACTCGGTGGTCAACCTCGCCGCGTCGCAGGCCTGGACACCGAACGTCACCTGGTTCGCGCGAGTGGAGAACCTCTTCGATCGAGACTACGAGGAGGTCACGGACGTCGGCACGGCCGGACGGTCGGTCTACGCGGGAGTGACGGCGAATTTTTAACCCTCGCCTTTTCGACCACTCCCGGTCTGTGTTAGGCTTCATCGCGTGAACGGCAAGACGAAGGTGCTCATTTTAGGTTTCGGCGCGCTGGGACGGGCGCTGGCGCGGCGGCATGGGGAGCGCTACGAATTTCGCGGCATCAAGCGAACGCCGCTTGCGTCGGCGCCGTGCCCCGTGGTCCTCATGCCGATCGCGGATGCCGGAATCGTCGAGCATCTGGCCTGGGCCGACTACATCGTGTTTTGCCCGGCCGCATCCTCGTCCGACCTGGACGTCTATCGCGAGACCTACCTCGACAACATGGTCTCGATCACCGCGCGGATGGCCGAACGCGGCATCGGGCCGCGCTCCGTGATCCTGATCAGCTCAACCGGCGTGTATCCCGAATCGATGGAGGAGTTGGTCGACGAAACACACGAACCCGTCGTCGAGACCGAGCGGCAGGAGATTTTGTTGCACACCGAACGCGCCTTGATCGATAGCGGCCTTCCCTACGTCGTCTTTCGGTGCGGAGGGCTCTATGGGGAGGGGCGGGGGAATTTTCGAAGCCGCTTGGCCGACGGACTGATGACCTCGGCGATGTTGTCGCGGCAGTTCGTGCACTTCATTCACGCCAACGACGTCTGCGACGCCATCGACCTGGCGATTCGCCGGAACGTGACCGGCGAGATCTTCAACCTCGTCGACGACTCCCAGATCCGCCGGGCCGATTTTTACCGCTTCCTCTCATCCCTGTATAAGCTCCCCATCCCCGACAACGGTCCCGCACCCGAGGTCGCACGCGATCGGCTCATCTCCAACGCCAAGGCCAAGTCGCAGCTCGGCCTCACGCTCTCCTCGCCGCGCATCACCGATTATCTCCAGAAGGAGACGGCCTCCCCTTCATGACACGCGACGCCGGCTTAAAGAACGATCGGGTGCTCATCGCCTACGAACGCCTCCTCGCCAGGCTGGAACGGCGTCGACAAGGCGCCGTGCTCCGCAGCGCGCGGATCACGCGCTGGCGGATCGCCATCTTCCTCGCGGGGGCCCTGTCGGTCACCGTCTCGGCGTTCTGGGACCCCGCGCGAGGGGGATGGATTCCGTTAGCGCTATTCGGGATCGGGTTCTTCGCCGTGGCACGCGCCCACGGACGGCTCAAGACCAAGATGCGCCGCCTCGATGCGTGGATCGCGCTCAAACGCACCCACCTCGCTCGACTCCGCCTGGACTGGCCGGCGATTCCCGACGTCACACACACGGCGCCGGAAGGCCACCCCTATGCCGCGGATCTGGACATCGTCGGTCCCCGCTCGCTGCTGCGATGGCTGGACACCACGGTGTCGACCGCCGGCCGATCTGAACTGACGCGCTGGATCCTCTCGCCCGACGCCGACGACTTCGAGGCGCGCCGGCGTGTGATCCGCGAGCTGCAACCGCTTCGCCTGTTCCGCGACCGGCTCATCCTCCAGGTGGCGCTGGTCTCAAAGACGCCGCTCGACGGTGAGCGGATCGCCAAGACCATGGCCCAGGAAGAACCCCCGCGACTGGCCACCCTATTCGCCGTGGAATTGACGCTCGCCGCGCTCACCGCAAGCCTGTTGACCGCCTCGCTCTTCGCGGGGTTTCCCGGCTATTGGGTACTCTCGCTGATCGCGTACGGCGGCGTTTTCTGGTGGGCCGGCCCCCGGCTGGCATCGGCCTTCGATCGGGCGGTCGAGCTCGAGACCGATCTCGCCCCCTTCGCTCAGGTGTTCGCCGTCGTGGAACGACGCGTCTATCGGTCCACCCCCGAGTTGGCCTCGGTCCTCGCGCCGTTCATCGAGACGCCCTCCAAGCCCTCGACCGCGACCCGTCGGCTGGCGGGTCTCGTCGCGGCGTTAAATATCAGAGCGCACCCCTTGGCGCATTTGGCCGCCAACTTGATCGTTCCTTGGGATCTCTGGTTCGCCGAACGATTCCGGCTCTTTCACCGCGAGATCGCGGACCGTCTCCCGATCTGGATCGCCCGGCTTGGCCGCCTCGAGGCCGCCGCCGCCCTCGCGCAGTACGCGGACACGCACCCTGAATACACCTATCCCACGCTGGCGCCTCGCGAGGATGAGGCCAAGATCCACCTCGACGTCACCGCGATCGGCCATCCGCTGCTGCCATCATCGAGCCGGGTGACCAACGACTTCGGGTTGACGGGGCTCGGCGCGACCGCGATCATCACCGGATCGAACATGTCGGGCAAGAGCACCTTCCTGCGCACGCTCGGCATCAACCTCTGCCTGGCCGAGGCCGGCGCGCCGGTGTGCGCGAAATCCTGGGAGTCGCCGTGGCTGCGGCTGTACTGCTGCATCCGAGTCGAGGACTCGCTGGATAGCGGCATCTCGTATTTCTACGCCGAGGTCAAGCGTCTCAAACGCCTGCTGGATGCCGCGCGCGAGGTCGGCAAGCCGCCGGTCCTCTTCCTGATCGACGAAATTTTCCGCGGGACAAACAACCGCGAGCGCCTGATCGGCAGCCGCCACTTCGTCCGCGCACTCGGCGAGAGCAACGGCCTGGGCCTGGTCAGCACGCATGATTTGGAGCTCGTGAAACTGGAATCCGAGAGTCCACGGATCACGACCCACCACTTCCGCGAAACGGTGGACGAACGAGGCCTCGTTTTCGACTACCGCCTCCGCCCCGGCCCCTGCCCCACCACCAACGCGCTGAAGATCATGGCGAGGGAAGGATTGCCGGTGCCGAAGGAGCTCGATCCATCTTCGTAGGGGCGTATCGCGATACGCCCCTCTCCTGCACACAAACTAAGGGCGACCCACCGGGTCGCCCTTATGAATCAAACGCTGTTCCGAAGCCTCGTGACCCGCTACGTGCCCATCTCCCACGACGCCAGGTACTTCTCCTGTTCCTTGGTCAGCTTGTCGATCTTGACCCCCATGCCGTCCAACTTGAGGCGGGCGATTTCTTGGTCGATTTCGTGGGGGACGGGGTAGACCTGTTTTTGGAGTTTCTTCCCCTGCTTGATCACGTACTCGGCGGATAGGGCTTGGTTGGCGAAGCTCATGTCCATCACGCTCGCGGGGTGGCCTTCGGCGGATGCGAGATTGATCAGGCGGCCTTCGCCGAGAAGGTTGACGCGGCGGCCGTCCGACAGGGTGTATTCCTCGACGAAATCGCGGATGGTGCGTTTTCGTTTGGCGAGGCGTTCGAGGGCCGGGATGTCGATCTCGACGTTAAAGTGGCCCGAGTTGGAGATGATCGCCCCGTCCTTCATGACCTGGAAGTGCTCTTTGCGGAGGACCTTGAGATCGCCGGTCACCGTGCAAAAGAAGTCGCCGATCGCGGCGGCGTCGGCCATCGGCATGACGCGGTAGCCGTCCATCGCGGCCTCGATCGCCTTGAGCGGGTCGATTTCGGTGACGATGACGTTCGCGCCCAAACCGTGCGCGCGCATCGCCAGTCCGCGCCCGCACCAGCCATAGCCGGCCACGACGAAGACCGATCCCGCGAGCAGCCGGTTGGTCGCGCGTAAGATGCCGTCGATCGTGCTCTGGCCCGTGCCGTAGCGGTTATCGAAGAAGTGCTTGGTCTTGGCGTCGTTGACCGAGATCACGGGGAACTTGAGCACGCCGTCTTTGGCCATGCTGCGCAGACGAATCACCCCCGTGGTCGTCTCCTCGGTGCCGCCCACGACGTCCTTCGCCATGTGGCTCCAGTCGCCGTGAATTTGGGACACCAAGTCGGCGCCGTCGTCCATGGTCACAACCGGGCGGTGCGCCAGGGCGGCCTGCAGGTGCTTGTAATACGTCTTGTGGTCTTCGCCCTTGATCGCGAAGACCGGGATCCCGGCATGTTTGACCAGCGAGGCTGCGACGTCGTCTTGCGTCGATAACGGATTGGACGCGCAGAGCGCGATATCGGCGCCGCCGGCTTTTAGCGTCTCCATCAGCATCGCCGTTTCGGTCGTCACGTGCAGGCACGCGGAGACGCGCACGCCGGCGAGGGGGCGCTCTTTTTTGAACCGCTTCCGAATCAGCCGCAAGACCGGCATGTTCTGCTCGGCCCATTCGATGCGCAACCGCCCCTTCTCCGCTAGTTCGATGTCCTTGATATCGTAATCCATGCAAACTCCTTCGCTATGACCTATGACCTATGAGCTATGAGCTGATTTTACAGTCCTGCGCTCTTCTTGATCTTCTCGGCAAGATCGGTGCGTTCCCACGTAAATTCGGGTTCCGAACGACCGAAGTGGCCGTAGGCTGCCGTCTTACGATAGATGGGGCGCCGCAGCTTCAAGTGGTCGATAATCCCCTTGGGGGTCATCGGGAAGAAGTCGCGGACCAGCTTGATGAGTTTCTGCTGGGGAATTTTCCCGGTGTTGAAGGTATCGACCAGGATCGAAACCGGATCGGGCACGCCGATCGCGTACGCGAGTTGGACCTCGCACCGATCCGCGACCCCCGCCGCGACCAGATTCTTGGCGATGTAGCGCGCCATATACGACGCCGAGCGGTCCACCTTGCTGGGATCCTTCCCGGAGAACGCGCCGCCGCCGTGGCTGCCAACGCCGCCATAGGTGTCCACGATGATCTTCCGCCCCGTCACCCCCGTATCTCCCTGCGGTCCACCGACCACGAATCGGCCCGTCGGGTTCACGTGATAGGTGATCCGTTCCTCGTCGAGGAGTTCCTTCGGAATGATCGGCTTGATGACCTTTTCAATGATGTCCTCGCGGATTTCCTTGAGCGCGACATCCGGGCTGTGCTGCGCGGAGATCACGACGGTTTCCACGCGGATCGGCTTCCCGTCCTTGTACTCGATCGTCACCTGGGATTTCCCATCCGGCCGCAGGTACGGCAAGATCTCCTTGCGCCGCACCTCGGCGAGCCGGCGAGTCAGCTTATGGGCGAGGAGGATCGGCATCGGCATCATCTCAGGCGTCTCGTTGGTGGCGTAGCCGAACATCAACCCCTGATCCCCCGCTCCACCGGTATCCACCCCCATCGCGATGTCCGGCGATTGGGAATGAATCGACGTGATCACCGAACACGTCTCGTAATCGAACCCGTATTTCGCCCGGGTATAGCCGATGTCTTTGATGGTCTCACGGACGATATCCGGGATCTCCACATAGACGTCGGTCGTGATTTCACCCGCCACGAAGGCCAGCCCGGTGGTCACCAGCGTCTCGCAGGCCACCCGGCAATTCGGATCCTCGGCGATGATGGCATCGAGGATGGCGTCGGAAATCTGATCCGAGATCTTGTCGGGATGACCCTCGGTCACCGACTCCGACGTAAAGAGAAAGTTCACACGACTCATGCCTGGCCTCCTTAAACGAGCACGCAGTGGCAAAGAAAAAAGTGGTCCCATGATACGCAAAAGCGGCGGGTGAGCGCAAGCAAAAAGTTCCACGGGCGCGGTGCAGGTTGCTGCGCCCCATGTGTGGATGGGCTTCGCCGGCATTCATGTTTGAAATTTCCCCATCGTTCTGGCATGATCCGCTCCATGCCGGTTGCCGCCATCGCAGCCTTCCACGCCAGCACCCTCGCCTTATATTTTGCCAGCGCGTTCCTCTACCTCGTCGACCTGAGCCGGCACGGCCGGGCCCTCGCGTGGGCGCGGTCGCTCATCATCGTCGCGTTCGCGTTCAACAGCCTGATCTTTCTCCTCGATTTCCTCGCCAAGGAGGGATTCCCGGCGATCGGTCTGCGGGAGGGATTCGCCCTCTTGGCGTGGGCGCTGGCGCTGGTGTTCATCATCATCGACCGCGCCTACGACATCCGCAGCCTCGGCGCCTTCTTCGTTCCGATCATTTTCTTTTCGGCCGCCGCGGCGTCGATCTTTCATCCCGGCGGGCATGAAGTGGTCCGGGAACGGTGGAACCTCTGGCTCAACCTCCACATCGTCTTGGTCTTCCTCGGTCACGCGGCGTTCGCGCTCGCCGCCACGCTCGGCGTGATGTACCTCATCCAGGAGAAACACCTCAAGGAAAAGCGATTCACCACGTTGTTCTTTCGACTCGGCGCAGTCGCCGAATTGGATACCGTGCTGTATCGCACGATCGCGCTGGGATTTCCGCTCCTCACCCTCGGGATGCTAAGCGGGGCCGTGTACTCCAGAATCGAGTACGGCGTGTTTTGGCAGTTCTCGCCCAAGGAGCTCTGGTCGCTGACGGCGTGGGCGATCTACGCCGTGCTCCTGTATGGCCACCGCGCCTTCGGCTGGCACGGGCGCAAAGCGGCGTTCTTTGCCATCGCGGGATTCATCGCCTACCTGCTCGCGTATCTCGGGCTCAAACTCGCGTCCTGGGCCGTCGCAATCAGCCGGACGGTGTGAGCCGCTCCGCATTGGCGCGCCGCCCTCCGGTTCTGCTCACGCAGCGCCTTCCCCCTCAGGCCATGGCGTATCTCGCATCTCGGGTCGACCTGAGTTGTCCCGCTCTCGGCCGGCCGCTGTCGAAACCGGAACTCATCGCCGCGATCGCCGGCCAGGTCGGCGTGCTGTCGACGTTGGCCGATACGATCGACGCCGAGGTGTTCAACGCGGCGCCTGCATTGAAAGTCGTGGCCAACTACGCGGTCGGCTTCAACAACATCGACCTCGTCGCCGCCCGTGAACGCGGGATCGTCGTCACCAACACGCCCGGCGTCTTGACCGAGGCCACCGCGGACCTAACGTGGGCGCTGATTCTGGGCATCTGCCGGCGGGTGGGGGAAGGCGACCGTCTGGTGCGCGAAGGACGCTGGACGGGCTGGGCGCCGACCCAGTTGCTCGGGGCGGACGTGGCGGGCGCCACGCTTGGCATCGTGGGGCTGGGGCGCATCGGCCGCGCCGTGGCTCGCCGAGCCGTAGGCTTTGGGATGGGAGTGCTCTACACCGCCAGGCGCGTGGTGCCGGAGGCGGATCCCGCGTGGCGCATGGTTCCCCTCGCCACGGTGCTCGCGGAGTCCGACATCGTGTCCCTCCACGTCCCGCTGACGGCCGACACGCGGCACCTCATCGGGGCGCGTGAACTCTCCTCGATGAAACGGACCGCCTACCTGATCAACACGGCGCGCGGTCCAGTGATCGACGAGGCCGCCCTCGGCGCCGCGCTTCGCGCGCGCACCATCGCGGGCGCGGGGCTGGACGTGTACGAACACGAACCAGCCGTCCACCCGGACCTCCTGGCCTGCGAGAACGCCCTCCTCCTCCCTCACCTCGGATCCGCCACGACGACCACACGAGAGCGGATGGGGCAAATGGCGGCGGACAACCTCCTGGCCGTGGTGGAAGGCCGCGCACCGCCCAACCCGGTCATGTCCTAACAGGCTGCTGAAAAAGTCCATCTGCTGCGTTCTCGGTCGTCGGAAATCCTCACGTACGACCCCGTACGCTCCGGTTTCCTCCTCCCTGCGGCCTTGCATCTGGAGCTTTTTGAGCAGCCTGCAAGCTTTCGCGGCGGAGCGCGATACCCCCGGAAAAAGAAGAGGGGGCGCCGCGGCACCCCCTCTTGGAATTCTCGATGATCCGATGACCGGACCGCGGGGGAGACCTATCCCCTCAGCGTTTGCAGCTTCTTCAGCCGGTCCGGGTAACGGAGTTTTTTGAGCGCCTGGCTCTCGATCTGGCGGACGCGCTCGCGCGTGATGCCCATGATCGCCCCGATCTCCTCCAGCGTCGATTCCTTCGCCCCGCCCAGTCCGAACCGCATCTTGATCACCAGCGCCTCCTTCGGCGTCAAGGTGTCCAGGATATCGGCCAGGCGCTGCGAAATCTCGCTGGTGAGCAACCGGTCGTACGGCGAGGGCGAGATCTCGTCGCGGATTAAATCCTGGAGTTGCAGCTCTTCGCCGCCCACCGGGTCCTGGAGACCCAACGGTTCTTGCACCACCCGAAGAATCTCATCGACTTTCTTGGCCGGGATCCCGGTCCGCTTCGCGATTTCCTTCGACGTCGGAGCCCGCGAGAACTCCTGCTTGAGCGCCTGCAGCGCGGTCAAGATCTTGTGAAACGCCTCGGTCAGATGCACCGGAATCCGAATCGTCCGCGATTGATCGGCCAGGGCGCGGGTGATGCCCTGTCGGATCCACCAGGTGGCGTACGTGCTGAACTTGAACCCCTTCGTGTACTCGAAGCGGGTGATGGCCCGCATGAGCCCCATGTTGCCTTCCTGGATCAGATCCAACAACGCCAGTCCCCGCCCCATGTACCGCTTGGCGATACTGATCACCAGCTTGAGGTTGGCCTCGACCAACTCCTTGGTCGCTTCGGTGATGATCGCCTCGCCCCGAACGAGCTGTTCGTTCCAGCGCAGAATGGTTTTGCTGTCAACGCCGGCCGAACGGCACCGCCGGTCCCAGCGCTCGCGAAGCTGACCGTCTTTGGCGTCCTTGACGGCCAGGATCCCGACCACCGTCCGGATCAGGGCCACCAAGGGCTTTTCGATGGACGGCACCGCAGCGGACAGCGAGTCGCTGACCTGTTTCAGGCGCGCCTGATCCTCCGGCGTGAAAAACTTTTGGAGATGCTCGATCGCCTCGCGGTCCTTCGGCCGAATCTCTCGGATGACTTCCGCAAGGAGCTGGAGCCCGCGCTCAAGCCGTTTAAAGGTCAGGGTCTCGGCTTCTTTGGTCAGCAGCGCCTTCTTCCCCATCGTGCGAAAATACACCCAAATGAGGTCCTCGGTGGTCTCCTTGTCGGCGGTTTCGGCCTCTTTTTCTTCGGCCTCAGCGTCCGCCGGAGCCGGGGTCTCCACCGAGACTCGAACCAGATCCCGCGAAAATCCTTCCACGTCAAGCTCTTCCTTGTCTTCTTTGTTGGTGACCGCGGATTCCAATTCCGCCCCAACATCCTTTGTGGTCTGCACGAACATCGGTCTCTCCCTTTCGCCTACCCGCGCCCCGTAGCGCACAAGAACCCTCCCCGGTCAGGCAAGGACCTTCCTGGTCCCTTCAATGGCCGGTTCCAGTACCAGTGATGCATGAATTGGGGATGGAGTAGACTATTGTAACAAGCGAGTCGGGCCTTGTGCAAGCAAAAAATTTGACTTATTCCAGGCGCTTTTTGAGCTCGCGGAGCTCCTGTTCGAGGGCCTCCAACCGCTCGCTGATGGGGTCCGGAAGCTGGGTGTGGTTGAGGGTGGTTTCGGGGGAGTCGGCCTCACTCTTGACGATTTTCCCTGGAATTCCAACGACCGTTGAATGAGGAGGCACCGATCGGAGCACAACCGAGTTCGCGCCGATTTTGACATGATCGCCGATCGTGATCGGCCCCAACACCTTGGCCCCGGCCCCCACCACCACGTGATTCCCCAAGGTTGGGTGGCGTTTGCCGCGTTCCTTTCCGGTCCCGCCCAGGGTCACGCCTTGGAAGACGATCACGCTCTCCCCGATCTCGCTGGTTTCGCCGATCACCACCCCGGTCCCGTGATCGATGAAAAAGCCGGGGCCGATGCGGGCCCCTGGATGGATCTCCACCCCCGTCACGAAGCGACCGAGCTGAGACAAGAAACGGGGAACGAGCGGAACGCCCAGTCGCCACAGCCAATGGGATATCCGGTGCAGCAGCACGGCGTGAAAGCCGGAATAGGTCAGCACCACTTCGAGCAGGCTGGTGGCGGCGGGATCGCGCTCGAAGACCGCGGCCAGATCGCGTTTCAGCACGCTCCACCTCACGGGGCGTCCACCCGCTCGAGGAGGCACACCGCCTGGGCAGCGATGCCCTCGCCGCGTCCCAGGCTGCCCAGACGCTCGTGCGTTGTCGCCTTGACGCTGACCGCCGATTCCGAAAGGCGGAGCGCCTTGCCGATGGTCGTTCGCATCCCGGACACAAACGGCGCCAACCGAGGGGCCTCGGCGATCACGACCGCATCCACGTTGGCCACCCGGTAGCCCTCTCCGCCGACGAGGTCCGCCACGGCTTCCAAGAGCCGGACACTCGAGATGTCCCGATAGCGGGGATCGGTGTTGGGAAAGTGCCGCCCCAGATCGCCCAGGGCGGCCGCCCCGAGGAGGGCGTCCGCGACCGCGTGGAGCAGCACGTCGGCGTCCGAGTGACCGTCCAGTCCCAAATCGAACGGGATCGCGATCCCTCCGATGACCAGGGGCCGCCCCGCGACGAGAGGGTGGATGTCGTACCCGATGCCGATCCGCATCGTCATCAGCCGGTCCCGGATCGCGAACCGGTCGCCTGGCGAACGGCGATCAGGTCCTCGGCGAATTCGAGGTCCTCCGCCGTCGTGATCTTGAGATTGGCGGGATGACCGTCGACCAAGGCGATCGGATGTCCCAGGCGTTCGACCAGGCTCGCGTCATCGGTTCCCGTGAACCCGTCGGCGGCGGCCTGCGCAAATGCCTGAACGAGCAGGGAGCGGTGAAACGCCTGGGGCGTCTGCGCCGCCCAGACACCGTCGCGTTCGATGGTGACGGCGCCGGCGCTCGGGGACGAACGACGCTTGAGCGTATCCACCACGGGAATCGCCGCGATGGCGGCGCCCGATGACGCGGCGGCTTCCAGCACCCGCCGGATGAGGTCGGCGGTGACGAACGGACGCGCCGCGTCGTGGATGAGCACCAGCGACACATCCGGAGCCACCGCGCGGAGGCCGCCGGCCACCGACTCCTGCCGCGACGCGCCGCCCGGCACGATCCGCGTCACCTTGGACAGCGCGTACCGGTCGACGATCTCCCGACGACAGACATCCTCATCCCCGGGCGGAACAATAAGGACGATCTCATCGATCAAGGCAGAAGACTGGAACACGGCCAGGGTGTTGGCCAGCAAAGGCATCTCCCCAAGCGGACGGAACTGCTTGGGCCGGGAGCCGCCCACCCTCGTCCCTCGCCCGGCTGCGGGGATCAGCGCGGTCGCGTGCGGTCGGGACACTCCGTGCTTAGCCACGAGCGCCGGCCGTCTCGCTCCGTTCGGATTCATCGCGTAAACGGGTGAAAATCATCCGGCCCGCGGTGGTCTGCAGCACGCTCGTCACCACCACGTCGACGTTGCGACCGATAAACTTTTTCGCTTCATCGACGACGATCATCGTCCCATCGTCGAGATAGGCGACGCCCTGCCCCGCTTCCTTGCCCTCTCGCAGGACAAAGACGCGCATCGACTCGCCCGGCAACACGACCGGCCGCAACGCGTTGGTCAGCTCGTTGATGTTGAGCACGCGAACGCCCTGCAGCTCGGCCACTTTGTTGAGATTGAGATCGTTCGTCACGATCTTCGCGCCCTGTTTCTTGGCCAGGGCGACCAGTTTCGCGTCGACATCCTTAATCTGGGGGAAATCCTCTTCCACGATGTTCACGGCGAGACCCGGCATATTCTGAATCCGGTGCAAGATGTCGAGCCCGCGGCGTCCCCTGGCGCGCTTGAGCGAATCGGACGAATCGGCGATGTGTTGGAGCTCGTGCAGAATGAATTGCGGGATCACGAACACACCGTCGAGAAAACCCGTTTCGCACAGATCCGCGATCCGACCGTCGATGATGACGCTGGTGTCGAGGAGCTTTCGGCCCGACACCAGGCCGCTCGCGACCGCGGCGGACGCCGAGGTTCCCGGCGACGGCCGCGCAAAAGTCTCGCCGGCGGCCGCGCCAAAACGCCACCCCAGGTACCCCAACCCGACGAGCACCCCCAGGGCCCACACCAGCGCGACGGGCCCAACCAAGCCGGCGGCGTCAACCGCCCAGATGGCGATCCCCGCTCCCCCGAGCCCCGCCGTAAACCCGAGGACCCCGCCGGCAACGCGCTGCCACGGCCAGACATCCGCCAGCAGATCGAGCGCGAACGGCGCAAGGGCCAGTCCCAAGCCGATCAGGAGGCCGACCAGCAGACGCTCGGATTCCGCCACCTCAAGATGGAACGCCGAGAGCACGCCCACCGACAGTGCCACCGCGAGCAGGACGAACCGCGCGCCCCACATGATGTGCCGACTCCTTCCCCCTACGGCGTGAGGGTGATGAACAGGGTCTGTCCTTGACGGTTGATCAACAGGAGAATCGACTCGTCCTTCTCGATCTCTCGGGCGATGCGACTAAAGTCCTTCGTATTCCGGACCGGCCGCCGGTTGATTTCGAGCAGCACATCGCCTCGTTGCACACCGGCGTCATCGGCGAGGCTTCCCGGCTCGATCCGGGTCACCACCACGCCTTCCTCGTCCTCCGGCAGGCCAAAACGCTGGGCGATCTCCGGACTCAGATCGTGCACGCTGATCCCGGCAAGGCCGCCGCCGGCATCCTCTTCCAACGGCCCGCCACCCTTCGTCAGTTCTTTGGGTTGTTCGCCGATCGTCACCTCG